>Ga0080006_1128932_pt1 | contig 44335 bp, 39 predicted proteins | sample RS3BMetagenome_FD_69209 | JGI IMG/M metagenome (GOLD analysis project Ga0080006, IMG submission 69209) | Ferric oxide microbial mat and aquatic microbial communities from Rainbow Spring, Yellowstone National Park, USA - RS3B (SPADES... ... | reverse complement strand
GGGACACGGGCCGGCCGGCGCAGCTGCCCGCCCGCACCACCACCGGTCGACTGCGCCTCTGCCTGTTCTCCGTCCCTGGGCGACGCACCCGCTCCGCCCGGCGCGTGACCGTGCATCTGCCTCAGCGCTGGCCCTGGCGGCAGCTGTTTCTGAACGCCCTCAGCCAGATCCGCGCCGCCGCCTGACCGCGGCTACCCCGCAGGCTCTGAGCGCCCTCAGACCGGCGTCAGCGTGCCCGGAATTCCCGTGCTTGGACCAGCTTCAGACAGGGCTTGAGGCCACCAAGGCAGCCACACCTCAGTCATGACTCTCTGGCCATGGCCCCGCCGGCCACTTCCCCGCTTTTGATGGCTCATCAGCCCTCCCACGCCCCTCCGCCGCGCTTGGTCGGTGGATTGGGGCCAAGATTGGTCGTGGTCGGTCCGGTTGTGTGCCTCCTGATCGACGTGCAGCTGCGCCTTCACGCGCCGCACTACCGTATCCTGCGCAACGCTGCGAGTGACTACGGGGTTGGCCGGTTAGGGTGGGTGATGAATTTCAACTTTCTGCTTCGCGGTGGTGGCCAACTCCTCTTCGCGTGAGTGGTCTGGATCAGCACGCCGCGCCACCGACTGCAGCTTCTGGGCCTGTCTGTTTGGCATCTGGAGTATCGGCGCGGTGGCTTTGGCCTTCTTCCCCGACGATTCCCGAGCTATCCAGCCACGACCGCTGGCCAGTTCGACCTTCACGTGGCGCTGGTCGCATTTTTGGCGGTCGCCGCAAGCACCATCGTGGTCACTTGCGCCCCGCTCCGGCAACCGTCACGCGTTAAGCCCGGGGGCACGCGGTTGGCCGTCTCTGTGCTGGCGCTTCTGCCGCTCTTGTTCCTCGGCCCCTAAGGACTGAGGTACCCGGGGCCGGCTGGCCTCGACGAGCGCCTGTTTCTCGCACCCGAACCGATCTGGCTCGGGGTCGCCGCACGGTCTCTCGGCAGGATCGGTACCGGCCAGCGGAGCGACCGGTCGCGCCGGTTCCCTGAGCTTGCAATAGAGGGAGGCGTTGCGGTGAGAAGGATGACCGCGACGCACGAATTGGGCTCCTCAGTCGGGCCCGCTCACCGAAGTGAGTGACGGCACTGCTAGGCGCGCGTTGGGGCTGTGTCCTGGCGAAGGCGCGAGCTGAAGCGTGCGGCGCTGCAGTGGTCTCAGCGCGGGGTCAAGACAGGGGCCCTCCCGACTCGACAAGTTCCAGAGTGCGTCGCGTCCTCACCTGGCTCAACCGACTTCCCACGCCGCCGACCCGGCGCCGGGGCGTTCAGCTTTCGCCGATGGACTCCTGAAGCGGAGGCCGTGAGCTTGCAGGGATTTCCAGTATGTCCATCACCGCCAGTGCCAACTCCTGGCGCAGGGCCGGCAGCCCGGCGTCTCCAAGCCCTCTCAGGCTCCCCATGGCGGTGGCCATGACCGCTCCCAGGGCAGAGGCGAAGCGCACTCGCTGGCGCAGGGGGATCGCAGAGTCTCTGAGCAAGGCGCTCCAGCGCTCCTCCATTTGGCGGTGGAGATCGCCATGGTCCTGGTCGGGCAGAGGCAGGGCCGCGATCGCCGCGCGGTTGCGCTCCATCAGTAGGAACACCGACCTCTGGGAGAGCACGGTGTCTATCGCGCGAATGGCGAACGCAGCCAGGCGACCCGGGTCCCGAGCGATCTCCGCCGTGGGGAAGAAGATCACCCCATGGGCGCCCAGCACGTGGGCCTGCTCCAACAGGGCAGACAGGACGCTCTCCTTGCTGGGGAAGTGATAGTAGAGGGCTGCCTTGGTGACGCCGACATTCTCGGCGACCTCTCGCAGTGAGGTCTTGTCATACCCCTGCTCGGAGAACAGACGAAGGGAGACATCCAATATCCGCTCCCGGGTGCTCGGGGACCGGCCATCCTGCTTCTGGTTCATACCCAGATTCTACTTGACGCCCGGTCAGTCCAGCGCTTACCATCCGACCGGTTAGCAACCAGCTGGGAGGGGATAGTGGCGGACATGGGTGGCATTCAGGTGGAGGGCCTGCAAAAGCGCTTCGGCTCGACGCGGGCACTCGATGGACTCGATCTTGAGGTGGAGGAGGGGACGGTCGTCGCCGTGCTGGGGCCCAATGGCGCGGGTAAGAGCACCCTCACCCGGATTCTGGCGACTCTGGCAATGTCGGACAGCGGCACCGCGAGGGTCGCCGGATTCGACGTAGCGACCCAAGCCGGCGAGGTCAGGACCAGGATCGGGGTGACCGGTCAGTCGACCAGCCTCGATGAGTACCTGACCGGAAGGCAGAATCTTGTGATGGTGGGGCGGCTGTCTCGGCTTGCGCCCAGGCGTGCCAGGGCGCGAGCGACCGAACTCCTCGATCAGTTTGAGCTGTCCGAGGCCGGCGATCGACCAACCAGGACGTATTCCGGGGGCATGCTGCGAAAGCTGGACTTGGCGGCGAGTCTGGTCACCAGACCGGAGGTGCTCTTCCTCGACGAACCCACGACCGGCCTAGATCCGCGGGCCAGGCTCGGTATGTGGGACTTGATTCGGAAACTGGGGCAGGACGGAACCACAGTCCTGCTGACGACCCAGTATCTCGACGAGGCTGACTCACTCGCCCAGCAGATAGCGGTTGTTGACCATGGACGGGTGATTGCCTGGGGCACCAGCGACCAGCTGAAGGCGCAGGTCGGCGGCAAGATTCTCGAGGTGACCGTGGCTGAGGGCGCCAGCCTGGACTCCGCGGCCGGGATCCTGGGACGGATGTCCAATGCAAAGGCCACCGTGGACCCGGAGCTCGGCCTGATCTCAGTGCCCGTTCCAGGGCACTCGGGAGCGGTCACCGACGCAGTGAGGGCGCTGGACCGTGCGGGGATCGCGGTGGACGACATCGCGGTGCGCCGGCCCGGCCTGGACCAGGTGTTCATGAGGCTGACCGGCCATGCCGTCGACGCGGTGGGGGAGACAGCATGAGCTCCCAGGCAATCGCCGCACCCGGACAGCGCCAGGGAGCTCTCACTGGCTTCTCTTGGTTCGCGAGGGACGTCATCGTTCTGACAGGACGGAGCCTGATCCATGTGCGCCGCGACCCGGCGCAGCTTGCCGACGTGACGATCCAGCCCGTCATGTTCGTCCTGCTTTTCACCTATGTGTTCGGCAGCGCCATCCACCTGCCCGGCGGCGGCAACTACCACCAGTACCTGGTCGGTGGGATCTTCGGCATGACGATGGCGGGGACAGCTCCGGGAGTCGCGGTCGGGCTGGCCACCGACATCAAATCGGGGATAGTAGACCGCTTCCGTGCCCTGCCCATGTCTCGGGCGGCAGTGCTGGTCGGGCGGCTGGCCGCCGATCTTCTCACCGCGCTCCTTGGCCTTCTGGTCACGGTCGCGGTCGGGCTGGTCGTGGGCTGGAGGGCCAACACCGGCCCCGCGGACATCTTGCTGGGCTTCGGCCTGGCGCTCCTCTTCGCCTACGCGATGAGCTGGGCGGGGGCGGCCGCCGGACTCTGGCTGCGCAATCCGGAGTCCGCCCAGGCCCTTGGGTTAGTGGTCTTCTTCCCGCTGGCCTTCGTCTCCAACGCGTTTGTGGCAACCCAGAGCCTGCCGTCCTGGCTCTCAGCGGTTGCGGACTGGAATCCCATCAGCACCGTGACCGCCAGTTGCCGCTCGCTGTTCGGGAACCCGAACCCTTCTGCCCTGGTCAACGTCTGGCCTCTGCAGCACCCAGAGCTGGCAACCGCTCTCTGGTCAGCCGCTCTGCTGGCCGTCTTCGTGCCGCTCTCCATCCATCTCTATCGGCGGGAGAGTCCCTCCTGATCGCCAGAGCTATGAGCGGTCTTCGGAGAGAAAGTGGAGGTAGGTCGCAGTGAGAGCGCCGCCGACGGCACGATGCGGTCGGCGGCCCTTCGCCTGGTGGCGGCGCGGGGACCTCACCGGTCCAAAGCCGCTGTGACTCGGCGCGCAGCAGAGGTGCCGACGCCGACGATGCCTGGTCTGGGGCTCTGCCACTGGCCAGATCCATTGCCCGGCCCATCCCATCCCGGCGGCTTGGAGTACCATCCGGCGCGATGAGCAACGTACATTCGTGCGGCCTCCTGGAATTGCATGGCGGAGGAGGGGAGCCGGTGGACTTCGCCATGACCGTCTCCTCCCACGGAGTTGCGGCGCTGCCTCCCAGCATGATCTCAAGAGGTGGGCGGGCGTTCGGCACGACTCTGGATCTGGGCACCAAGCGCGCCCAGACGGTATTCGTGCGACGGATCCCCTCAGGGCACCTCCGGGTGACCTCCCTGGGGACGGTCCTCGAGCCTGGGCAGCAAGCCAGGGTGCTGAACAGCCTGCGGGCGATGCTCTGCCTTGAGGACAATCTGGTCGCCTTCTACGAGCTGGCCGCTGCCGACCGGGACCTGTCCTGGGTCCTGTCGGGAGCCGGGCGAATGCTGCGCAGCCCAACCGTCTTCGAGGACGTGGTCAAGACCATCTGCACAACCAACTGCGCATGGTCAGCGACGGTGCGCATGGTCACCTCTCTGGTCCGGTGCCTGGGGAAGCCGGACTCCCGATGACGGCGAGCGTTTCCCACACCAGCGGCGATGGCCGCCGCCGGAGATTCCTTCTATCGGGACACCTCCCGCGCCGGCTACCGCGGCGCCTACCTGCTCACGCTGGCCCGCGCCGTGGCTGAGGGATCCCTTGATCTGGAGGGACTGCGAGACCCGGAGCTTCCCGATGCGGAGGTGGAACGGCGGCTCCTGGCCATCCCCGGCGTTGGGCCCTATGCCCAGGCACACATCATGCTCACCTCACTCGGGCGCTACGGACGCCTCGTCCTGGATTCGTGGACGGTCCCGACCTGGACCAGGCTCAGTGGGCAGGACCCCAGCCGAGCCGTCATTGAGGCCAGATTCAACCGCTACCAGGAATATCGGGGCCTCGCCTTCTGGCTCTACCTGACCCGCCAATGGGTGACTGAAGGAGGTCGGCCCACGCCCCCAGAGCAGGAATAGCTCCAAGCAGCGGCAGAGGAGCGGACTCTCGAGCTCCGTTTATGCTATCGATAAGGTCTCTTATCAGCAGCATCATGCGGACGGAACAGCCCCCTACGGGCCCTCTGGTCTGGAGAGGGGCCCCAGGGCGGCCCCCGATTGGCCCGGTGCCGCAGCCCGACGCCGCCCGGAAGTCAACCGCGCCGCCACGGCCGTTGGGACCGGCGTTCACGTTGACAATCAGCCCGGGTGAATTTCCAGCCGAGATTTCCAGCGGCGAACCGGCCGCCCCGGTCCACCTCCGCGGGCTGGTGCCCGCCCTGGGTTCGCCCCGTGAGCGCTGGCCCCAGAACCATGGCCTCACGGACAGCGCCCCGGGCTATCTGCCCAGCCAGCCGCCGGGGCCCCGGCGGCCCCACCTCCCCTCCCCACCCATTAGGGCGAACGCTTGTGCTATTCCGGGAGGCCAAATTCCAGGGGCCGTCCCGCCTTGGCCCAGGCCAGAGTCCCACCTCTTACCGAGCGGGCGTCCACGCCCACCTTTGCCATGTGCTCGGCCGCGGTGTAGCTCCTGTGCCCACTGGCGCATATGACGTACACCGGTTCATCCCTGGGCAACTCCTGCACCCGCAGTGGCACCACCCCAAGGGGCATCAGCCGAGCTCCCGGGACGTGGCCCCGGTGATACTCGTGAGTCTCGCGCACATCGACCACGTAGGCGCCCGATGAGTGGGCGTCGTGAAATGAATCGAGGTCTACTTCTTGCACCGAATGGCCTCCCGGATGGCAATACCGACGGGGGTATCATATCAGGCCTGTGAAACAGAGCCGCCCGTCAGCGGACCCTGCTCAGCGGGGCTTGTTGCCGCGCACCACCGGGAGCTTGCGGTGGGCCCAGGCAGCGGTGCCCCCAGCCACTGAACGCGTGTCGTAGCCTGCCGAACCCAGGATCCGGGCGGCGATCCGGCTGCGGTGCCCACTCGCACATATGCAGTGCACCGTGGTGTCCTTGGGCAGCTCATGGGCTCGATGGGCCAGCTGACTGAGCGGCATCGACCTCGCTCCCGGGACGTGCCCCCTGGTGTACTCGTGGGCCTCTCGGACGTCGACGACCAGGCAGCCAGCACCGTGAAGTTCGGCGAACTCGTCCATCGAGACCTGCACCACCTTGGGGCCCTTGAAGAAATCCAATATACCCATGCCCGTATAATACAGAGTCGGCCCTGGAAGGCCGGCAGGAGCCACTTCGATTTCCCAGCCGGCTGCAGCTTTTCGGTATCAGGAGAGTGCTCACCTTGGAATTGAGGCAAGCCGACGCGGCTGAGGTCCTACGGCGGCTGCGCCGGGCGCACGGTCAGTTGGGCGGGGTCATAGCCATGATCGAGGCTGGCAGGGACTGCGACGAGGTGGTCACTCAGCTGGCAGCGACGTCCAGGGCTCTCGACCGAGCCGGCTTCAAAATCGTCGCCGGAGGACTGCGGCAGTGTCTCGAGGCAGATCCTTCCAACCCTGACTCCGCCAGAGCAGAGGCCGAGCTGGAGCATCTCTTCCTCTCCCTCGCATAGGTGTTTTAGGTGCCCCCGCCTGAGCGGCTGCGGTCGAAATACAAAGCCAGCTCACTGGGCACCACCTTCCCGGAGCTGACGGGAGTCACCCGGGCCCTTGCGGTGGTGGCCCATCCCGATGACGAGAGCTTCGGTCTTGGAGGCATCCTCTGCTCGCTTATGGAGTCGGGAGTCGAGGTCAGCCTTCTCTGCCTCACCGCAGGGGAGGCATCAACGGTCGGTGCCAGCTCGGACCTGGGCGAACGTCGGCGCGTTGAGTTGGCCGATGCCGCGGCGGAGCTGGGGCTCACATCCGCGGAACTCCTCGACCTTCCCGACGGTGGCCTGCAGGCGCTTGCACCCCGTCATCTCGAGGATCTGGTCGAGACCCGCCTGGGCGACGCGGACCTGGTCGTCGTCTTCGAGCCCGGGGGGGTCACCGGCCACCCGGACCACCGCGCCGCGACCGCAGCCGCCGAGGCGGTGGCCGCGCGGCATGGCCTGCCCTCCCTGGAGTGGGGCCTTTCCAAGGTGGTCGCGGACCAACTGCAGGAGCAATTCGGTGTCCCGTTTGTCGCGCTGGAGAGGACGGGAACCTGGCCCAGAGAGGTTAGCGTCAATCGGCGCCGACAGCGCGACGCCATCCTCTGCCACCGCAGCCAGGACCCGGGTAACCCGGTTCTAACTCGCCGACTCGTTTTGGAAGGGGACACGGAGCTGGTTTACCTAAGGCCCGCCCCCTTCGTCCGCCGCATGGAGCGTTTGGAGCGGCGTTTGGCGCAGCTCCTCAATCCCGCACGCCAAGTGGTGGACAGGGTCGCCGCTCTGGGCTGCCTGATTGGGCTGGCTGCGCAGAGCGGCTGGCCCGACCAGGACGGCGCCACCGTCGTCGCCACCACCTTGGCCTGGACACTCCTGGTCCACAACGCCTCTCCTCTGGAACTCGAGGGCCGTGAATTCCGCTGGGGTGCGGAGGCCGTGATCTCCGGTCTGGCCCAGGCGGGCCGGGACGCTAACGGAGACTCCTCCTCTCCCCTCCTGCTGGCGCGCGGCTCGGGACGGCTCCTGACGACTTCCTCCCAAGCCCTAAGTCAAGTCGGGCGCGGGCCGGCCTGGATCGCCCGGCTCGAGGTGCGCTGACTCCCGCGGGTCAGCCCGGTTCCAGGGCGGAGCTGTCTCCGCCCGCCAGGTAGCCGATCGCCCCCACCACCTCCGCAACGTCGATGGCCACGGTTGCGTCCCCCACGGTCAGTTCAACCCGCACCCCTAGCGCTGCCGAGCCGAAAGCCCCAGGAAAAGGCGCACCCCAGGTCCAGATCCCCCGCTCGGTCGCCAGCCACGCAACCCTCTGCTCAAATGTCGTGAGGTCGATCGGCAGCACGAGGTGCATCATCGAGGTCTGGGGCGGCTGGGGCAGCACGACGACCGCGGGAATCCGCAGCAGCCCCCGGGCGATCGCCAGAGCCCGATCCCGGTAGCTCGGCATCCTCGGCAGGCGCAGGGCCAGAGCGGCCTTGGCACTGGCCGCGTACGGCCAAAGGGCGACCAGCCTGCCGCCGTGTCGGGTCCGCCACGTCCTCGCCTCTGCGATCACGTCTTCCGGCCCCGCCAGACAGCAGCCGGCGATCGCTCCCAGGCCCTTGTAGAAAGACACGTAGACCGTGTCGAAGAGATTTGCCAGCTCTGCCGGCGAGCGCCCGTATCCGGCCGCAGCCTCCCAGATGCGAGCCCCATCGAGATGGACGGCCCAGCCCCGGCTCCTTGCCAGCGCGACCTGCTCCAGGAGGTCTTCATATTCCGGCATCCGCCCTCCCAGATCGCGTTGCGGCAGTTCCAGCAGCAGGGTGCCTATGTTCTCCGGATTACGGGCCGCCAGCAGAATGTCCTCCAGCCCCAGCGGCCGGGACGCATCCCCGACTATGACTTCCTGAAGGCCGTGAAGATGGTGGTAGCCGAGCTCTTCGTGATGTAGCAGGTGGCAGGCGGGGTGGAACGCCGTCCCCCGGCGGCCGCTGCGATCAGCGTGGACCCGCAGGGCGATCTGCTGAGCCATGGTGCCACTGGGCATGAAGACGGCCGCTGGCTTGCCCAGCAGCCGTGCAGTCTCCTCCTCGAGCTCGGCGACGACCCCACCCGCCCCGTAGCGATCACCGTCGAAGGCCGCGGGCAGATCCGCCAGCAACTCATGCGGCGCTCTGGTGCCGTGCCCCTGGATGAACTTGTGGCAGCGGCCTGCCAGCTCTGGCTGGAGAATTCCCAGTCCTCCTTGGTCGATCCGTCAGACGGCGCGGTCGCGGTCACAGCTTAACCGCTGGGACGTCCCGAACCGCCACTCCCACCAACATGGGAGGCTCCGCTTTTGGCAAGCTAGTGAGGTGGTGCCAAACCCGAGGCCCAGATCTTCCAGTGCCCGCCCGCCGGCCGCCCCCAGGGTTCAGGTGACAGGCGTGTCCCCGAGCGTCGACTGCGGCCGCCGGCCTGCCAAGGCCACCACCGGGGAGGTCATCCCGGTCGTGGCCAGGATCTTCAGCGACGGCAGACCGCGCCTGCGCTCGAGGGTTCTGTGGCGCTCTCTGGAACCCGGGCCGCACCCCTGGAACTCAGGGTGGCTGGAGGTAGGGTACGACGACTTCTGGTCGGGACAGATGGTCTTCACGCGAACTGGCTCAGCCGAGTTCCTGGTCGAGGGCTGGGAGGACCTCTTCGGAACCTGGTGCCAGGATGTCCGCAGGAGAATCGAAGGCGGCATGGACGCCGAGTCAGAAGTTCCCTTTGGCTGGCAGCTTATGGAACGCCAGCTGAGGGGTGTGGCGGCCCCAAGGCGGTTCCGTGTAGCTGAACGTGCGCGTCAGGCGCAATCTGGAGATGAGACTCAGCAACTCAACTTCCTCCTGGACGAGAGGCTGAGCGAACTGCTCGGCAGTGTTGTTCCCTCCACAGGAGTGGGGCGGATACGCCCGATCCCAGTCTTCGTGGAGCGGCCCCGCGCTCTCACGGGAGCCTGGTACGAAGTTTTCCCAAGATCTCAGGGATCTGACGGCAACCGGTCGGGCACCCTGGCGGCCACCGCGGAAGGCCTTCGGGACATCGCCGAAATGGGGTTTGACGTCGTCTATTTCCCCCCCATCCATCCGATCGGGGTGACCGGGCGCAGGGGTCCCAACAATTCACCTAACGCGGGACCGGACGACCCCGGCAGCCCCTGGGCCATCGGTGCGAAGGAAGGCGGCCACATGGCGATACACCCTGATCTCGGGACCCTTGAGGACTTCCGCCAGCTCTTGACCAGGGCTGAGGCCCTCAACCTCGAGATCGCCCTGGACTACGCCCTGCAATGCTCCCCCGACCATCCGTGGGTAAGCGAACATCCCGATTGGTTCCTGCACCGGCCCGACGGCAGCATTCGACCCGCCGAGAACCCGCCCAAGCGCTACGACGACATCTATCCGCTGAACTTCGGCTGCCGATCCTGGAGGGATCTGTGGAATGCGTGCTACGAGATCCTTGAGTTCTGGATCGGCCAGGGGGTGCGCATATTCAGGGTTGACAACCCCCACACCAAGCCGGTCCCATTCTGGGCTTGGGTGGTCGAGCGCTTGCACGCGGAGCATCCGGAGGTGGTGCTCCTGGCCGAAGCGTTCACCAGGCCCGCCATGATGCGCGAGCTGGGAATGCTGGGCTTTTCCCAGTCCTACACCTACTTCACATGGCGAACTGGGAAAGACGAGCTGACCGCCTACCTCACCGAGCTCAGCCGCGAGACCGTGGATTACCTGCGGCCCAATCTCTTTGTCAACACCCCCGACATTCTCACCGAGGAGTTGCAGCGGGGGGGCCCCGCGGCCTTCCGCTACCGCCTCGTCCTGGCTGCGACCCTGGGCGCCAACTACGGTATCTACAGCGGATTCGAGCTCAGCGAGAACCAGGCGCTGAGGCCCGGTAGCGAGGAGTACCTGGACTCGGAGAAGTACCAGTTCCGCCCCCGCGACCTCGACCAGCAGGGATCGCTGCGGCCCCTGATCACCCGGGTGAACGAGATCCGGCACGACCACCCGGCCCTGCAACAGCTGCGGCGGCTGGACTTCCACTGGGCCGACGATCCCGCCATCCTCTGCTACTCCAAGACATCGCCGGACCTGAGCGACGCGATCCTGGTGGTGGTGAACCTTGACCCCTGGCAGACCCACACCACCGAGGTCCATCTGGACCTGAGTCGCATCGGCCGCGCCGGGGCGGAGCCATTTCGGGTCAGGGATCTGCTGACCGGAGAGGAGTATTGGTGGAGAGCCAGCCACAACTTCGTGCGCCTGGACCCGGGACGGGTTCCGGCCCACATCCTCTGGGTGGTCCCGTGACCCTGAAGGACGACCCCCAGTGGTATCGAGACGCGGTGATGTACGAGGTCTTCTGCCGCGGGTTCTTCGACAGCAATGATGACGGCGTGGGGGACCTCGCCGGCCTCACCGCCAAGCTCGACTACCTCCACTGGCTGGGAGTGGACTGCATCTGGCTGCTGCCCGTCTTCGCCTCCCCGCTGCGTGATGGCGGCTACGACATCTCGGACTTCTATTCCATTCATCCTGACTATGGCACGGTCGAGGACCTGCGGGCTCTCATCGACGGGGCCCATGCGCGGGGCATCCGGGTCATCTCCGACCTGGTGATGAATCACACCAGCGACCAACACCCCTGGTTTCAGGAGTCCCGCCAGGGGCCAAGCTCGCCGAAGCGGGACTGGTATGTCTGGAGCGACACCAATTCCCGTTACCGCGACGCTCGGGTGATTTTCGTCGACTCCGAGACCTCCAACTGGACCTGGGATGAACAGGCGGGAGCCTACTTCTGGCACCGCTTCTTCCGCCACCAGCCGGACCTCAATTACGACAACGAGGAGGTCCAGAGGGCGATGCTGGACGTGGTCCGCTTCTGGCTGCAGATGGGACTAGACGGCCTCCGCTTGGACGCCGTCCCGTACCTCTTCGAGCGAGAGGGCACCAACTGCGAGAACCTCCCGGAAACCCATGCCTTCCTGCGCCGCTTGCGGGCTGAGGTCGACCGCGAGTTCCCCAACCGGGTGCTTCTGGCCGAAGCCAATCAGTGGCCGGCGGACGTCCGCGATTACTTCGGCGATGGCGACGAGTGCCACATGTGCTTCCACTTCCCGCTGATGCCCCGGATGTTCATGAGCCTGCGCCAGGAGTTGCGCTACCCGATCACCGAGATCCTGAGCCAGACCCCGGAGATTCCCGACAACTGCCAGTGGGGGATCTTTCTGCGCAACCACGATGAGCTGACCCTGGAGATGGTCACCGACAGCGAACGCGACTACATGTACGCCGAATACGCTCGCGACCCCAGGATGAAGCTGAACGTGGGCATTCGCCGCCGCCTCGCCCCCCTTCTGGGAAACGGCAGACGCCAGATGGAACTTTTCTACGGGCTCCTGTTGTCACTTCCGGGAACTCCGATCTTGTACTACGGGGACGAGATCGGGATGGGAGACAACATCTACGTGGGCGATCGGGATGGGGTGAGGACGCCGATGCAATGGAACGCGGACCGCAACGCCGGATTCTCCAGAGCCGACTTCGCGCAGCTCTACCTCCCCCCCCTGATGGACCCCCTCTACGGATACCAGGCATGCAACGTGGAACAGCAGCAGCGCAGCCAGAGTTCGCTGCTTCAGTGGTTGCGCCGATTCATTCAGGTGCGCCAGGCGCACCCGGTGTTCGGCCGGGGGTCCTTCGAGCTGCTCGAAGTCAACAATCCCTCGATTTTCGCATTCGTGAGATCCTCAGAAGATGAGGTCGTGCTGTCGGTGAACAATCTCTCCAGGTTCTCCCAGCCGGTGGCCCTGGATCTGGCTCAGTTTGCAGGACGGGTCCCGGTCGAGCTGGTGGGCAGAGTTCCCTTCCCCAGGGTCGAGGATCACCCCTATCCCCTATCTCTGGGCCCGCATGGCTTCTACTGGTTTCGCATAGAGGGCTAGATTTGACAGAATCCGTCGACGGCAAGACCCTCGGACCAATCTGGGATCAGCTCCTGGATCAAATTGCCGAGCAGCGCTGGTTCGCCGACAAGCAGCGCCGCGCCGTCCGCATCGATCCGGTGGCTCTCTTCTGGATCCGCAAGGATCTGCCGGCGGTCGTGATCGCGGTGGTGGATGTGCTATTCGAGCAGGGGGGCCAGGCCCGCTACCAGATGCCCCTGGGTGTGCGCGCCATCGGGTCCGCCCCATCGCCGGGCCCCCCGGGCCCGGCCGCGGTGATCTCGGGTGGAGATCCAGGTCGTGACCTTGTGGTCTGTGACGCCCTGGCCGATCCCGAAATGGCGGCCCTGCTGCTGGAACACCTCACCGCAGCCGGGACCATCGCGGGGGAGCCTCGGGGAACCCTGTCCGCCAGGGTGCTGCGACCAGGCCTGGACCTGGGTTCGTCTCAGCTGCCCGCCAGGCCCCTTTCCCTGGAGCAGAGCAACTCGTTGGTCGTCTTCGATGAGCGCCTGGTGCTGAAGGTCTTCCGGCGTCTCTGGCCGGGGGTCAACCCCGAGCTTCAGCTCCTGGAGGCGCTGGACGGTGCGGGGTTCTCCGGAGTCGCCGCTCCCTGGCTGGCGGTCGAGTGCGCCATCGGAGATGAGACTCACTCTCTGGGAATGCTCCAGACCTACCTCCGCAACGGCTCTGATGGCTTCACCATGGCGCTCACCTCGCTCAGGGACCTGCAGGCGGACCTGACTCCTGACGCCGATGGTGAGGTCCCCACGACAGAGCAGTGCGACCTGGCGGTCATCTCCCGGGGGGGATCCTTTCTGGGCGCTGCGCGAGAGCTGGGATCACTGACCGCGCGCATGCACCTGGCGCTCTCCGACCAGGGGTTGCGGGCTGACCTCAGGGCGCGGCCACTGCAGGTCTCTGACCTCATGGAAGCGCGGCACCGCATCGAGGACCATCTGGACCTCCTGCTCCGAGAAACAGATCCCCGCTTGGAGCCGCTGCGGGTGCACCGGGCCAGACTGAGGATCCTCCTGGAGGCGATGGCCAACCTCGCCCCGTCGGGGATGGCAATCAGGGCCCATGGCGACCTCCACCTGGGTCAGGTGCTGCGCACCGATGAGGGCTGGCACATCCTCGACTTCGAAGGCCGCCCCGCAGTTCCGGTGGAGGAGCGCTCGGCCCACGTCAGCCCCCTTTTGGACGTCGCGGGGATGCTGCGCTCCTTCGACTACGCGGCGGCGGTGGCTCTGCGCCAGCAGGTGGACCCCGATGAGCCCTCGGCTCGCACATTGGCACCGTACGGTAGGAGCTGGGCCAGGCTGACGCGCCAGGACTTTCTGCTCGGGTACTACCAGGAGGAGGGGATTCAGGCGGTCGCAGGCCCCCAACCCGAGATGGGTCCGCTTTTGGCCGCCTTCGAAATCGGCCAGGCGCTCTACGAAGTCCAGTATGAGCTGCGCACCCGTCCCGAGTGGCTCACCATTCCCTTGGAGGGGATAGCCAGGCTGGTGCACGAGGTGCAGTCGTGAGCGGGGCCCCACGCGTGGATACCGAAGCTCTGTCGAGGCTGGCCCGCGCCGAGTTCGCGGACCCTCACTCACTGTTGGGATTCCACCGCAACGGCTCCTCTGCCACGGTCCTGGCGTACATGCCGGGCCAGGCGTCGGTATTTGTGCGAGTCGGTCAGGACGAGATTGCCGCGGTACCGATTGGTTCGGTGGCAGGGTTCCATCTGGCTACCCTCGAACCCCAGGACGCGGAGGCGGTGGAGGCCCGGCTCTCGTCTGCTGAGATCGCCTACACGCTGGGAGGCCGGGACGCCGACGGACGCAAAACTGAGTGGCTCGACCCCTACTGCCTGTCGCCAACTCTGGGACCGACCGATCTGCATCTATTGGCCGAGGGCCGTGACCGCTACCTTTACCGCCATCTCGGCGCCCACCCCCGGCGCCACCAGGGAGTGGACGGCACCGCATTTGCGGTATGGGCACCCAACGCCAGAGGGGTGCGGGTGGTGGGCGACTTCAGCGGCTGGGAGTCGACGGCGCTGCCGATGCGCAACCTGGGCGGCAGCGGCTTCTGGGAGCTGTTCGTACCCGGAGTTGGGGCTGGGGCTCTATACAAATACTGGGTCGTTCAGGCTGACGGAACAGCCATCTACAAGGCCGACCCCTGCGGGCAGGCCATGGAGCTGCCTCCCAGGACTGCCAGCAGGGTCTTTCGATCCTCCTTCAAATGGTCCGACCGGGCCTGGCTTGAAGCTCGGGATGCGTCCGACCCACTCAAGCAACCGATCAGCGTCTACGAGGTTCATCTGGGCTCTTGGCGTCGAGGTGGAGATGGTCCGGAGGGGCACCTGTCCTACCTGCAGCTGGCCGACCAGCTGAGTGATTACTGCGCCGACATGGGCTTCACTCACGTGGAGCTCATGCCCATCGCCGAGCACCCCTTCGGGGGTTCCTGGGGCTACCAGGTGAGCGGCTACTTCTCGCCGACCGCTCGGTTTGGCAGCCCCGATGACCTGCGCCAGCTGATCGACCGCCTCCACCAGCGCGGGATCGGAATACTCGTCGATTGGGTGCCGGGGCACTTCCCGCGCGACGAGTTTGCCCTCGGCCGATTCGACGGGACCGCGCTCTACGAGCACCTGGACCCTCGGATGGGGGTGCATCCTGACTGGAACACGGCCATCTTCAACTACGGCCGGCGGGAGGTGCACAACTTTCTTCTCGCGAACGCCCTTTTCTGGTTCGACGAGTTTCATGTCGATGGGCTGCGCGTCGACGCCGTGGCGTCCATGCTCTACCTCGACTACAGTCGGCGAGAGGGCGAATGGCTTCCGAACCGGTTCGGAGGTCGGGAGAACCTGGAGGCGGTTGAGCTCTTGCGAGACGTCAACACCCAGGTCTACTCGCAGCATCCGGGCGTCCTCATGGTTGCCGAGGAGTCCACCGCCTGGGCTGGTGTCAGCCGCCCGACCTACTCCGGCGGCCTGGGATTTGGATTGAAGTGGAACATGGGCTGGATGCACGACACCCTGGACTACTTCGCTCAGGATCCCGTCTACCGCCGCTTCCACCACAACACCCTGACCTTCAGCCTGATGTACGCCTGGAGTGAGAACTTCCTCCTCCCCCTCTCCCACGACGAGGTCGTCCATGGCAAGGGGTCGCTGCTTGCCAAGATGCCAGGGGATGACTGGCAGAAGTTCGCCAACCTCAGAGCGCTCCTCGGCTACCAGTGGGCACATCCCGGCAAGCAGCTGCTCTTCATGGGCGGGGAGTGGGGACAGCGAAGTGAGTGGAACGCCGACGAGCCGTTGGACTGGTTCTTGCTGGACCAACCGTTCCACAGCGGCGTACAACGGCTTGTCCGGGATTTGAACCAGGTGTACCGGGCGGAGCCGGCCCTCTATGAGCGTGACTTCGATCCGGCCGGATTCCGCTGGATCGACGCAAGTAACGCCGACGCGAATGTCATCGCCTTCGTCCGCTACTCGGCTGGGGGCCGCCACCTGGCCTGCGTCTGCAACCTGTCGCCGGTGCCCCGCCATGGCTACCGCCTGGGCCTCCCGGACGCCGGCCCTTACCACGAGGTGATCAACACCGACAGCCGGTACTACGGCGGTAGCGACCTGGGAAACTTCGGTGAGATCCGCGTCGACGATACCCCCTGGCACGGGCTGCCTCACTCCGCGACCCTGACGCTGCCGCCGCTGGCCACCTTCTGGATCGCGCCGCGAGACTAGGTTGTGGTTCGCCGAGAGATCCTCTCAGGCGGCCGAGACGAGACCAGTCACCGGCTCCCCAGGGGGCTGAATCAGGGTGTTGAAGTAGGGCAAACGCCTCCGGGCGGGAGCCCCCTGCAAGCGCCGGCAGAGTGGACCGCAAGCTCATTCCCCAGCGGTCGACTCCTTCGCCGCCTCCGCTGCGGCCTGAAGTCGGGACCTGCGGGAGAACGCGGGTGGTGTAAATCCGTGGGGCGACTCCAGCCGATGTGTTCGCAAGCTGGGGCGACGCTCCGCTCCGCCCGGGGCATCGAAGTGGCAGACTGGCAGTCCGGAACGCCGATCCCCCTCAGGAAAAGGGCCCAGTTCCCCCACGGCTGAGGGCCCCCACTCAAGCGGGCGGCAGCACCAGCCGCTCCCCCGGATATATGTATTCCCCGCCAAGGTGATTTGCGGCTTGAATGTCCCATACCGCTTGGCGCGGGTCTGTCTCCGGGTAGTGGCTCACCGCTATCGTCCACAGACTCTGCCCGGGCGCCACCGTCACCCACGCCCCAGCGTTCCGCTGGCTCCCCAGCACTCCTGTGGTCATGAGGCCGCCGATGGCAACCAGCATCAGCGCGGCTCTCAGGACCCAACGTCGCTCCCGCTCCCACGGCCTGACAGTTCGCCTTGCAGACCTGATGCCGACTGAGTCGTGATTCGAGTAGAACATGCATTCGCACTATACCGAACACTTGTACCCATGTCAACGTGGGCCATGAGATTCGATCCCGCGCCAAAGGGGAACACCAGTTTGCGCCGCAGCCGAACTGGTGCTACGATGGCGACGACCATTTGTTCCCCTGGCCCACAGGGGCCGCCCAGGAGGCTCGAGAATGACCGAGAATCTGACGCACCGACAGGAGGAGATCCTGGAATACCTGCGGTCGCGCGCAATCCGCGGTGAGTACCCACCATCGGTCAGAGAGATCGGGCTGGCTGTCGGCCTGAGGTCCAGTTCCACCGTGCAGAACCACCTCAACGTGATGGAGCGCAAGGGATTCATCCGCCGCGATCCCACCAAGTCCCGGACCGTCAGTCTCATTGACTCCCTGGGCGTGAGGCCGGACCCGTTCTCGCTCCCCCTAATCGGCCAAGTAGCCGCCGGGGCACCGATCCTGGCCGAGCAGAACATAGAAGATCACATAGCCCTGGGCCCGCAGATTGCCGGAGACCAAGGCGCCTTTGTGCTTCGAGTCAAGGGTGACAGCATGCTGGGAGATGGGATCCTCGATGGCGACCTCGTAGTAGTCAAGCCCACCACCGAAGCCCCGAACGGAGCCTTGGCCGTGGTCCGGGTGGAGGATTCCACAACAGGCGAGGGAGAGGTCACCGTCAAGCGGCTCTACCGCGAAGGCGGACACGTGCGACTCCAGCCCTCCAATCCGGCCTACGAGCCCATTGTGGTATCGGATGCGACGGTCGAGGGCAGAGTCTCCGCTGTCATTCGCCTGATCCGGCAGTAGGCCCCCGCCGCCCCCGCGGCCCCTTGGGGGGTTGGGTGGCGCCGGGATCAGAACCGTTCCCGCCGCACTCGAGGCTGGCCAGCACAGTCTCCAGTGCCGGAGGCACCTTGCCGCGAACTCGAACGCCGCTGTCGGTGAATTTCTCATCCTCGATCACGCCATAGCGGCGCCAGGTCGTGAGTAACCTGAGGCGCTCGTATGGGATGGTCGCTTCCACCATTTCCATCTCATGCCCCAAGGCCCTCCCGATCTTCTCCCTCAGCTGGTCCAGCCCCTCCCCTGTTCGGGCGCTAACCATCTGCGCCTCCAGGTAGGGAGCCGGGGCGAACATCTGCAGCCGCTGGTGTGCCTGGGGCGAGCAGAGATCCGACTTGGTTATCGCGAGCAGCATCGGTCTGTCGGCTAGGCCCAACTCGTCCAGGGTTCTGTGCACGGTCTCTAGGCGCCGTTCCGCGCCGGCGCGGCTGGCGTCGAGAACGTGGATCAGCAGGTCTGCCTGCTGAACCTCCTCCAAGGTGGCATGGAACGCGGCCACCAGTTCGTGGGGGAGCTTCTGGATGAAGCCCACTGTATCGACCAGAAGGCAGGGCTGGCCGCCAGGAAGATGCACGGAGCGGGTCGTGGGGTCGAGCGTAGCGAAGAGCTGGTTCTCCGCTCGGGCGCCACCGCGGGTGAGCACGTTGAGCAGGGACGACTTGCCTGCGTTGGTGTACCCGACCAGGGCCGCCGAGCGAAACGGAAGCCGACGCCTACCGGCCCGGTGCAAGGCGCGCTCTTCCGTGAGCTGCTTCAGAGACTTGTCCAGCGACGCCAGTCTGGTCCGAATGCGCCGGCGATCCGTCTCCAGCTTCTGCTCGCCTGGGCCCCGGGTACCGATTCCGCCCCCCAGGCGTGAGAATCGGTCTGATCCGGTGAGGCGGGGCAAGAGGTGACGAAGCTGCGCCGCCTCCACCTGGATCCGGCCCTCACGGGAACGCGCATGCTGGGCGAAGATGTCGAGAATGAGGCCGGTTCGATCGACGATCGGAACCCCGAGCGCATCCTCCAGATTCCTCTGCTGCCGGGGTGACAGATCGTCGTTGGTAAGCAGGAGCCCGAAATCCAGGCTCTGGCGAAGGGCGGCCACCTCCTCCACCCGGCCCCTGCCGAAGAACATGGCCGGATCCACCTGCGATCGCCGCTGGATGTCCGCTCCGACGATCTGGGCGCCGGCCGTGAGGGCCAGCTCGTGAAGCTCCTCCATCTCCCGCTCCACCTCGACCATCTCCCGGCCGGCGCCGGCCCAGCCCAGCAGGAAGGCGCGCTCCCCCCGGGCCTGCATGGATTCGTCGAATACCTTCAAGGGGACTCCTCTTTGGTCTGATGGCGAACGACTGCCAGCGCTTCAGCCAACATGTCTGCACCCTTAGCGCTGGCGTCTATCCATATCAGATTCGGTTCCCGGCGCAACCAAGTCATCTGTGCTTTGGCGTACCTCCATGTCCGCCTGATCAAACTCTTAAGAGCCGCGTCTCGGGTCAATTCCCCATGGATAAGTTCCAGGGCCTCCCGGTAGCCGATGGCACTCTCGGCCACCGTCGCGTAGGAGAACCCTTGGGCGAGCAGGCAGCGCACCTCCTCCAAAAGCTCAGGACCGAGAATCCTCTGGGCCCTGAGCTCGATCCGGTCGCGCAGAACCGGCCGCGGAATGTCAAGCCCAATCCGCACGGCCGTCCACGCCTGCTGGCGCCGGGAGGGGCGAAGGCCAGCCCTCTCCAACTCCAACGCTCGCATAACTCGCCTTGGGTTGTGCCGGTCGACAGTCTGGGCTCGGCTCGGAGACAGTCGCTCCAACTCCGCCAAGACCGCCTGCGGGTCAACCCCGGTGGCCCGCCCGCTCCCGGCAATTCCCTGGCGAATGGGACCGTCACCGAAGTCAAAACCCTCTAGGAGGGATCGAAGGTAGAGGCCCGACCCGCCGACCAGGATCGGTGTCTGGCCATGGGCCCAGATGCCTTCCATGGCGGCCCTGGCCAATTCCACGAAGGCGCGGGCCGTGAAGCCCTGCCCCAACCTGCTCCAATCAAGCCCCACGCAGGAAACGTCGAGCAGTTCTGCAGGCTCCGGCTTGCAGACTCCCACCGAGAGCTCTGCCACCGCCTGTCGAGAGTCAGCATTGATCAGCGCGCCTCCCATGGCCCGGGCAAGGCCGACGGACAACGCCGTCTTTCCAGATGCCGTCGGCCCCATCACCGCCACCAGGGTTCGCCTCGCGGCCGATTCCGTCATCGACGATGGAAGGCCGTCAGCAGATGACCGTCAGTCAGCACCAGCACCGCAGGCCGACCATGAGGGCAGGTGATCCCGCCGGGAGTGCTGGCGAGGTCGCGCAGGAGCCCCAAAGCCTGCTCCTGAGTCATCCTGTCTCCGAAGCGGACGGCGCTATGACATGCCAGCGACGCAGCCAATCTGTGGTGCCTGATACCCGCCTCAGACTCCCCGCCGGAGGCGATCTCCAGGAGCTCAACCAAAGAGCCCTCGACCGCCTCGGGGCGAATCCCCGCAGGGGCGGCTGAGCAGCGGATGGTCTGCTCCCCGAAGACGTCAACCTCGAACCCCAGAGCGGCCAGGTCAAGGCCGGCCGCGAGGGCATCGGTGAGCAGTCGGGGTCCTCGTTCTATGAGGATCGGTACCAGCAGCCCCTGGGCTGGATGCGGGCGCGCCGCGGCCCCGGCCAGCTCCGTGAGCCAGCTTTGGTAGAGCACTTTCTCGTGGGCCGCGTGTTGGTCAATGATCGCCAACCCCGAGCCGGTCTCGGCGAGCAGGTAACGATTGTGGGCCTGGCCGAGGTAGCGCCAGCCAGCGGCCTCAGCCAGACTCGGCTCCGCCCTGGGCCCGATCAGGGTCTGCTCTGAAGCCGCACCCGACTCCACGAACTGCGTCGGCAGGGCCTGTGCATGGGCCTGCCCACCGCCACCGGAAGCCACGGCCGGCAGCGAGATTGCCCGCACAGTTGCCCCCTGCAGGGCATTCCAGCAGGCCCGCTGAACGAGCTCGAAGATCAGCCCCTCATCGCGGAATCGCACCTCTCTCTTGGTGGGATGCACGTTGACGTCGACGAGCGAGGGGTCTACCAGAAGGTTGATGACGGATACCGGGAACCGGTCCGCGGGCAGGATGCCTCGGTACGCTCCCGAGATGGCGGCGGTCATCCCGCGGTGGTGAATCCTGCGGCCGTTGACCATCTCCACCATGGCCTGGCGGCTGGCGCGGGCGGACTCCGGCCGCCCGATCAACCCGGTCACCTCCACGCCTCCATCCGTGAGGCCGACCTCCAGCAGCCCCGTCGCCACATCCCGGCCGAAGACGGCCGCCATGGTCGCGGCCAGTGATCCAGAAGGATTGCAGTTGAGTACCCGGCGCCCCTGGGAGCGCACCGCATAGCCGACGTCAGGACGGCTGAGGGCCGCCTCAGCGACCACCCTGACACAGGCGGCCGCCTCGGTTCGTGGCGACCGCAGGAACGCCCTGCGGGCGGGAACGCTGTGGAACAGATCCCGAGCGGTGAGGGTGGTTCCAACTGCCCCAGCGGTGACTGACGGGCCGCGGATCTCACCTCCATCAAGCGTCATCGAATGCGCCCTGGCTGCGTCACCGGCCCGGCTCACCACAGTGACCCTGGCGATGGCCGCAATGCTGGACAGTGCCTCTCCACGGAAGCCGAAGGTACGAAGGTGGAGAAGGTCGTCAAGGGTGGTCAGCTTGCTGGTGGCGTGGGGCAGGAAGGCCCCGGAGAGCTCTTCAGGCAGCATCCCCTGGCCGTCGTCAATCACCCTGATCAGATCCACGCCACCGCCCTCCAGCTCGACCACGACGCGCCTGGCTCCTGCATCCAGCGAGTTCTCGATCAACTCCTTGACCGCCGCAGCCGGACGGTCGATGACCTCGCCCGCGGCAATTGCCTCGGCGACTGCGCGCTCCAGCACACGGATTTTCCCGGAGCGCATAACCGGACCCTCGAGCTCACTCACGGGTGGGCCTGGCGCTGCCAGTCAGCCAACTTCTGCAGCGCCTCCAGGGGCGTCATGGTATCGACCCTGATGGCCCGAAGCTCCTCCACGAATGGATGGTCACCCGCCAGCGGCAAGGTCAACTGCTGCCCCGCCTCTCGGGGCACCTCCAGCGGCCGAGCCGACTCAAGCTCGGTCAGGATCTCCTTGGCTCTGGACACCACCTCGGCCGGGACGCCGGCCAATTGGGCGACATGAATCCCGTACGATCGATCCGCTCCTCCCGGCACTATGGTGTGCAGAAAGGTGATCGAGCCCACCGCGGGGTCCTCCAGCACCTCGGCACGGTGATTGCGCAAGGCCGGCAGGCGGTCGAGCACCGTCAGCTCGTGGTAGTGGGTTGAGAACAGGATCCGGGCAGCGACCCCAGGGGTGTCGTGAAGGTATTCCAGCAGAGCCTGGGCCAGGCTCAAGCCGTCGTAGGTGCTGGTGCCCCTGCCCACCTCATCGAACACCAGAAGGCTTCTGGGGGTGGCCCGCTGGAGGATGTTAGCCACCTCACTCATCTCCACCATGAACGTGCTGCGGCCACCCGCCAGGTCATCCTGAGCGCCGACCCTGGTGAAGATCTGATCCACCACCCCCCAGCTGGCCGACGCGCAAGGGACAGGGCCGCCCGTCTGGCCGAGCAGGCAGATGATGGCGGCCTGGCGCAGGAACGTGGACTTGCCGGCCATGTTGGGCCCGGTGATCAACCAGATTCGCTCCGCCTCGCCATCCATGCTGACGTCGTTGGGGACGAACTGCCCCGGGCCAAGGGCGGCCTCGACCAGCGGATGGCGACCCTTGTTCAGAATGAGCCGCCTGGAATCGTCGATTTCGGGCATCACCCAATCCCAGTCCGCGCCTACTTCGGCCAGGTTCGCAAGGCAGTCCAGTTGAGCCATGGCCCTAGCGCATCGACCAATCTGAGTGGTCCACTGGTCGGTCCGCTCCAGGAGTCCGGCGAGCAGCTGCTGCTCACGCTCCAGCGATCGATCCTGGGCGGCCAGCACCACCGCCTCCTTCTCCTTGATCTCCTCTGTGACATACCGCTCGGCTCCGACCAGGGTCTGGCGCCGGATGTAATCATCTGGGAGCGGGTTGGTCAGGGTCCCTCTGATCTCCAGGTAGTAGCCGAAGACGCGGTTGTACCCCACCTTCAGTCCTTTGATGCCGGTCCTGGCCCGCTCCCTTGCCTCCAGGCTTGAGATGAACTCCCTCGCCTCGGCCCCTCCAGCCACGATGCGGTCCAGCTCGGAGTCGAAGCCGGCACGTATGAAGCCCCCTTCACGGGAATCGACCGGCGCGTCGTCCACCAAAGCTGCGGCAATCTCCGACACCAGCTCGATCGGCGAGGCGCTGAGGTCGCGAGCCAACCAGCCCAGGAGCTTGGAGCCTGTGCTCTGAATTGTGCAAGCTAGCTTGGGCAGCATCCCCAGGGTCACTCCGAGCTGCTGCAGGTCGCGAGGGCCTGCCAGTCTGTGGGCGCACCTGGCTGACAGCCTTTCGAGGTCGTGACACGTCTTCAATTGAGCGCGCAGATCGGATCTCGTGATCGGGGCAAGGAGCAGCTCGGCAACGGCCTCCTGCCGGCGTCGGATCTCCTCGACTTCTACCAGAGGAGCCCGCAACCATCGTCTCAGCATCCGCCCGCCCGGTCCGGTCGCGGTCCTGTCCATCAGTCGCAGCAGTGAGGTGCCGCCTGCGGTGTTGGCCTCCGTGATCTCCAAGCTGCGGGCCGTACTGGCATCCAGATCCATGACCTGACCGGGAAGAATCCAATTGATCTGGCTGAGCCCGCGGAAAACCGCCAGGGAGCCGGCGAACCCGTGAGCCGCGACGCCGCCCAGGGCTCGCAGCGCAGCCTGCTGAAGCTGAACACCATCGCCAGGGTTCGCACCACAGGCCTCCATCAGCCTCCTCCCCTCCTCGGCCGAGAATTTGGCTTCGGGGATCGCGCTCACTGCCAGTCCAACCGGTGACCCAATGTCGGTGGCGCGAGATGGAAGCACGACTTCTGCCACATCCCACGCCTCGAGGTAGTCTGTCAGCTCATCCAGGGATCCGACCCCCGTCAGACCACCGAGGTTGCATTCTCCGGAGCTGAAGTCCACAACCGCCACCCCCACGCCTTCTGGCTCAAAGAAGAGCCCCGCGCAGCGAAGCGGCACCTTGGGATCCAGCAGGGAGTCCTCAACCAGCGTCCCCGGTGTCAGAACTCGCACCACCCTGCGCGCCACCAGCTTCAAACCCGGCCTAGGGGTCTCGACCTGGTCGCATATCGCCACCCTGCGCCCCGCCGCCAGCAGCTTGGCGGCGTAGGTCTGCACGCTGTGATGGGGCATGCCACACATGGGGATTCGCCCCGCCGCCCCGAAGTCGCGGCCCGTCAGGGTGAGGCCCAGCAGCCTGGACGCCTCGACAGCATCGTCGCCAAAGATTTCGAAGAAGTCGCCCAGCCGGAACAGCACCAGACAGTCCGGATGCTCGCGCTGGGCATTGCGGTACTGACGCAGGGCTGGGGTCTCGCCACCCACCCCACCCATGTTGCTGGCCGCCGGCCGCTGAGCCCCTGGCCCGGTCACTACCCCGCCGTGAGCTGCCAGGCGGTGGCAGAAGTCACTTCAAGATCCGCAACGGTGCCAGGCTCCAACACCCGATCCGACCAGACGATGCGATTCTGCCTGGTCCGCCCGAACACCCTGCCATCCGCGCCCCTCCCCTCCACCAGCACCTCGACCCGGCTTCCCACCAGGGCCTCATTGCGGCGCCGGCTGATGCTGCGCTGAAGCTCCAGCACCCGTTGCAGCCGCTGGCTCTTGACCGGCCGCGGGACGTCATCGACACGCCTGTAGGCGGCGGTACCGGGACGGGGCGAGTAGGCCTGTATGTGGACCGTGTCGAACTCGACCTCCCGGAGCACCGACATGGTCTCCTCGAACTCACTATCCGTCTCACCGCAGAATCCGACGATGATATCGGTGCTGAGAGAGATGTTGGGCACCCGCCGGCGAGCTGCCGCCAGCGTTCGCAGGTACTCGGCCACCGAATACTCTCTCTTCATCCGGCGCAGGCAGGAGTCGCTGCCGGACTGCACCGGCAGGTGCAGATGCTCGCAGGCGGTCGGCAGCTCTGCTATCGCGGCCAGAAGATCCGGGGAGGCATTGCGGGGATGCGACGTCAGGAATCGCATGCGCTTGAGTCCAGGAGTCCGGTCGACCCGAGCCATGAGCTCGGGAAGGCCCGCGTCTGAGTCGGCGTCCCAGTAGGAGTTGACGTTCTGGCCCAACAGGGTGATCTCGACCACTCCCCGCTCCACCAACCTGCGCGCCTCCGTGACCACCTCGTCCGCGGGCCTGCTTGCCTCTCTGCCTCGAACGAATGGGACGATGCAGTAGGTGCACATCTCGTTGCATCCGAGTATCACCGGGAGGTAGGCGAAAAGGCGGTCCGACGCCGGCAGCGGGATCGGGCCCTGAAGCGCACCCTGGTAGAGATCCCTCACTCTGGCGAAGAAGCCATCCGGCTCGCGCATATCGAAGACGTAGTCGAGGTGGCGGAAGCGCTTCAGGAGATTCCCACCATGCTCGCCCACCATGCATCCCGTGAGCGCTATGGCGCGACCGGGACGAGCCTGTTTCCAGGCCGCCAACTCACCCAGCTTTCCGCTTGCCTTGTCCTCGGCATGCTGGCGCACAGCACACGTGACCAGCACTGCGAGGTCGGCCTCCTCCAGGGCCGCCCCGGGGCGCAGCCCGATCTCCGAGAATCCCTCCGCCAAAGAGTCGGCATCTGCCGAATTCATCTGGCACCCGATCTGCCAGATGTGCACCTTGGGCGCCTCGTCTGAGCTGACCACGATCGGCTCACGGTTGGGACGCGCCTGCGCCATCGGCAGGGGTAGGAATCGGGTCCCGGGGGTGACCGCGGCCTTCAACGCACCTCCACGATGAGGCGGATTCCGGTGCGATCCTCGCCGTCTATCGATATGTCTATGAACGATGGAATGCAGACCAAATCCAGCCCCCCAGCGGCCACGTAGCCCCGTGAGATGGCGATTGCCTTGACCGCCTGGTTGATTGCCCCGGCTCCGATCGCCTGGATCTCGACCCGGTGCTCCGTTCTGACCACGCCGGCAATCGCCCCGGCGACCTTCACAGGTTGGGACGTGGCGGACACCTTGAGTACTTCCACTGGGGTGGCGGCGCTCCCGCCGGTGGACGGAGGAAAGATTGACAACTTAGATGGTGAACAAGCTCGTGAATGCGATTCTACGGCTCCAGGGGCAGCGGTGGGCCGCCGGGGGGCCAATTGATCGAGCGACGGTGCCACAGCGATGCGCGGGAGACGCTCATGACGGCGCAAACGACCACCACCGCCACCACCAGCAGCTCAAAGAAGCGGGCCTGTGGCAGATGGGTTGCCCCCCACGCCCCGATGACGGCGCCCAGGGCGCGGCCGGAGTACTGGAACCAGAGCGCGGAGCCAAATGCCTGTCCAATACCATCTCGAGGAGTGGTCGTCTGAAGTCGGTTCAGGCCCCAGACCTCTTGCAGGGCACCGCTGCCGGCGAAGATGGCCAAGGCAATCACCAGGGCCACCGGACCCAGCGTCAGCCCGACCAGCACCGCCACCACAAGGTGGAGGTAGCCAACCACGATCAGGCTCCTCCGCCCAACCTGGGGTCGCCGCAGGGCCAGCATGCTTCCCAACACAGAACTGGCGCCCACGATTATGTACATCACCCCGACCTGGTCGGTGCCCAGGTGCAACCCCCGATGGACCAAAGGGACGAAGTAGACGGTTATGACCGCGGCCAGCAGAGCTCCCATGGCCGCCTGGATCGCGAAGAGTCCAATCGTGTTGTCGAGCAGCAACAGATCAAATCCGCGCCGCAGCGAACGCAGGCCTCGCACGGCGGACTGCCCGCCCCGCATCCATACCGCGGGCTGGGGCCCCACCCGAGCCAGGAGAGCCGCCGAGATCAAAAAGGTGCAGCCGTCGATCACCACCAGGTAAGACGGAGTGACCACCAGCAAGAGCAGCGCTCCGATCGCGGGTGCCACCAGGATCGAAGACTCCGAGATGACCGAGAGTAGGCTGCCACCCGCCGGAACCATCCGTTCGGGCAGCAGCACCGCGACCAGCCGTCGCCGCCCCGGGTCGTAGAGGGCGCTGGCCGTCTTGCTGCACCCTACGGCGACGACCAGCAGAAACAGCAGTCCACCGTGGGCTGCCACCACGATCAGCGCCGCCAGCGCCCCTCTCACGAGATCAAGCGAGACGAGCCGCCTCCGCCGATCTCCGGTATCCCCCAGGCGGCCCCCCATGGGGAGAAGCAGGAGCAGCGGAGCGGTTTGCACAGCCACTATCCACCCCACCCCCACCTCTCCGCCCACCCGGTAGGCGATGATCAGGAGAGCAGGAAGGGTCAGGAAGTCGCCGTACCAAGAGAGCACTCCGGCCAGCCACATCGACCGGAATCCAGGCACCCTGAGGGGCTCCCACCTGGAACTACGGCTAGGGTTCAAGCCGAACTACCTCCTGGGTTCGAAGCTCACAGCCCACCGGAACCGTCGTTGCAGTCTAACCGGTGCCCAGAGCACCAGACGCTCCGAGTCGCGCTCCCCCGAGGAGATGAAGTTCATCCCCTCTTCATGTTACGGATTCGTCACCTTAACTTCAGGCCGCCGCGACAACTGACGGTCCAGTAACTATCATTTGGGCGAAGGGTTCTCGTGCCAGACATTTTGGCCTGGGACATAGCAATGCGTCGAGGGAGTTGACACAAATGAGCACTTGGGACCTTATTGAGTGGGGCTGATCTGAACTAGAGTGGCCCAACGGCCTCTCCATTCAGTCAGAAAGAGAGCATCTCCTCGGTGGGGTGCTCTCTTTCTTTTGCTATCGCCTCAAGCTGGGCGTCGGTGATCTTCTCGAACGCAGCGACGCAAAGAGGGTCGAACTGGGTTCCCGAGCAGCGCCGCACCTCCTCCCGGGCCGCCTGGATCGACATCCCCTTCCGATACGGCCGATCCGAGATCATCGCATCGAACGAGTCCGCAATCGTGAATAGCCGTGCCCCCAGAGGGATCGCGTCACCACTCTTGCCGTTGGGATAGCCTTTGCCGTCAAAGCGCTCATGGTGGTTGAGGATGATCTCGCGAGCCTTCTCGAGCTGCCTGACGTCCGCGACCATCATGAACCCGAGCTCCGGATGGGTGCGCATCACCGCCCACTCCTCGTCGGTCAGCGGGCCGGGCTTGTGCAGAATGGTGTCCGACACCCCTATCTTGCCGATGTCATGGAGAAGGGCACCGTGGCAAAGGCGGGTCAGCTCATCGTCGCTGAAGTTCAGATTCCGCCCCATGAGCAGCGAGTAGTCGACCACCCTCCGGCAATGTCCCTCCGTGTCCTTGTCGCGCAGATCGATTGCCTTGGACAGGCTGATCAAGGTGGCGTTGAAACCGCTGCGCGCCTCCGCTACGCGAGCATGCTGTTCCGTGATCCACCGGTTGGTTGCGGCCTGGACGATGGCCACCGGTGCAGCCAGAGTAATCAGGGCGGCGGCATCCTTCAGCCGGTAACTGGCCGCCACGACGCCGACGCCGGTAAGGCCGTACCCCATGTAGTAGGGAAAGAACGCAACCACGCTAGCCACATACGACCGAATTCGAAACCGCTGGGAGCCCTGCTCAGCAGCAATGACCATCCCCACCAGACTCTGATTCACGATCCAAGCGGCGCAGCCCCCGACTGCACCTGCGGCCACGAGCAAAACAATGTTGGTTCCTGACAGCCGCCGCAAGACATCAAACGTGCCGTATGCGGAGGTATAGACCAGCACGCTCATGGCCGCGTTGAACAGGGTCTTGATCGACACTCCGCGCTTGACCCAGGCGCTGTTGGCGACGGCTCCGACCGTCGACGCCACAGCAGCCGACGGGCCTAGCAGATAAACCGCGCCGATGCTCGCGTAAGCTTTGGCGCTGAACAGCACCTTGGATCGCCCCACCTGTATGGCGACTGGTCCTTGCCCCTCGAGAAGCGCCACCAGCGCCGCTACCAGCAACAGCATGGGCCAGTTGAACGGCGGCCTCATCCAAACTGCCCCGACCACCGTAGCCAAGGCTGACACCATCCCGACGACGGCGTACACCGCTAGGCGAGTGGGAGCGCTTGAGGGTCCGGGGACTCCGGCGACATCAACGGCAGCCGGAACCGACCCCAGGGCTTCAACGGTCTGCTCGCTGCCCTGTGCCTGGCTCGAACCCCGTCGTACCAGCCGGGGAATGCTACTCACCCTGAGCACCCTTCCACTTTCGGTTCACCCTTCGCTGACACCCTTACGCCCAACGCCTTATGCGGAACGCCACTGCCTTGTACCCACCATGGTTCTTAGGTCCACTGGTCCTTCCTGCTGCCACTCGTCCCCTCCAGCGGACCAGCGCAGTCTAACCAGTGATGGCACGCCAGGTGCCGGCATTCTGGGAATTGGCGCACACTTGTGACAGGCTCGCCACACCAGCCCCGGTGCCTCGGGAGACCCGAAAAGACTTACTTGGCGTAGTCGACAGATCTGGTCTCCCGCACCACGGTCACCTTGATCGTGCCGGGATAACTCATCTCACTCTCGATGCGGCGCGCCACATCCCGCGCCAGGATGACGGCGTGGTCGTCGGTGATCCTTTCCGGCCGGACCAGGATACGGATCTCCCTGCCGGCCTGAATCGCGAACGAGCGTTCGACTCCATCGAAGTCGTTGGCGATCTCCTCCAGCTTTTCCAGCCGCTTGATGTAGCTGGCCAGCGTCTCCCGGCGAGCTCCGGGGCGTGAGGCCGAAATGGCGTCCGCACTCAGGATGATGAAGGCTAGCACCGTGCTCGGCTCGACGTCGTAGTGATGGCATTGCACGGCATCGACGACGTCCGGGTGGCGTCCCAGCCGCTTCAGAATCTCCCCGCCGATGATGGCGTGGGAGCCCTCGACCTCATGGTCGACGGCCTTACCGATATCGTGGAACATCCCTGCCTCCTTGGCAAGGTGCTCGTCGGCGCCGATCTCAGCCGCGATCATCCCCGAGAGATAGGCAACCTCCTTCACATGGGCGAGGACGTTCTGGCCGTAACTGTACCGATAACGGAGTGTCCCCACCAGCTTCACAAGCTCTGGGTGAATTCCCTGCAGCCCGAGCTCGAAAAGGGCCTTCTGGCCCTCGTCGGCGATCTTGGCAGCAACCTCCTCTCGCGACTTGGTGACGATCTCCTCGATCCTGGTCGGGTGAATTCGCCCATCGCTCAAGAGCTTGGTCAGGGTCACCCGGGCCACCTCCCGGCGAACCGGATCGAAACAGCTCAGGACGACTGTCTCCGGAGTGTCGTCAATTATCAGGTCGACGCCCAGCGCACTCTCCAGCGCTCGGATGTTCCGCCCCTCACGACCGATGATCCTTCCCTTGATCTCGTCGTTGGGCAGAGGCACAACCGACACCGAGGTCTCCCCGGTCTGGTCCGCAGCGTGGCGCTGGATCGAGGTGACGATCACCTCGCGCGCCTTCTCCTCCGCCTCCGCCTTGGCCTCGCCCAGCACGTGCCGAATGCGCTCCGCCTTCTCCGCCACGAGCTCTCGATCCAGTGAGGTCAGGATCTCCTGCCGCGCCTGGTCGCGACTGAGCTCCGCGACGCGCTGGAGCTCCAGCCCGACGCTGTCCCGCAGAGCCGCCACCTGGGCACGCTCCTCCTCAGCCGCTCTGAGCTCGACCCCGACCGACTCACTGCGCTGCAGAAGGTCCTGCTGCTGCCGGTCCAGCTGTTCCTCCCGTTGCAGGATGCGCTGCTCCTGTCTTGTGATCTCCAAACGCCGATCCCGCAGCTCGTTCTCGAGCTCGGTGCGGACCTTGAGTGCCTCGGCCTTCGCCTCCAAAGCGACGGCTCGCCGCTCCGACTCGAGCTCGACCCGAGCAACTCTGACCTCCTCCAATTCCTGGGAGGTGCGCAGCTGGGTCTGGCGAGAGGCGCGCAGCCCATAGACAATGGCTCCTGCGGCTATCACAGCCAATACGACGGCCAGCGCCACCAAAGCGGCGATCATCGCGGTCACCTCGCAGTACCGAGGAGCGAGCTAAAGCGCACCCCTCCCCGGCGAAACCCTCCCCTGAGGAGGGAGGAAAAAATCAACTAGAACCTGTGGCATTCTACCGCTTACGCGCGCGGCCGCAGGTCCGGACGGCGGCCGGACGCCGCCGTCCCCGTCAGGACACGGCCGCCTGGGGCTCCTCAACAGCGGGATCGGCCGTCGCGTCCACGGCCTCGCCGAGAACGGCCTGGCGCACCTTCTGGGCGATCTCCTGGGTCAGCTCGGGGTTGCTCCGCAGCAGGTCGCGAACATTTTCGCGCCCCTGCCCAAGGCGGGTCTCGCCATAGCTGAACCAGGCCCCGCTCTTTTCAACCACTCCCGCCTCCAGCCCCGCGTCGAGAACGCTGCCGTGGAAGGAGATCCCCTCGTTGTAGAGGAGGTCGATCTCGGCCGTCCGGAAAGGCGCCGCCACCTTGTTCTTGACCACCCGCACCTTCACCCGACTTCCGACCACGTCCATGCCCTGCTTGAGGGACTCGATGCGCCTGATGTCCAGGCGGACCGAGGCATAGAACTTGAGGGCCCGACCGCCGCTGGTCACCTCCGGGCTGCCGAACATCACCCCCACCTTCTCACGCAGTTGGTTGATGAAGATGACAGAGCAATTGGACCGGCTGATGGCGCCTGTGAGTTTGCGCATCGCCTGGGACATGAGGCGGGCCTGCAGCCCCACGTGGGAATCGCCCATCTCCCCATCGATCTCCGCCTTGGGTACCAGGGCGGCCACCGAGTCGACCACGACCACGTCGACGGCTTGGCTGCGGATGAGCGCCTCGACGATCTCCAGCGCCTGCTCGCCAGTGTCGGGCTGGGCGATCAGCAGGTCTGCGGTGTTCACTCCGATCCGGGCTGCGTAGGCAGGATCCAGGGCGTGCTCCGCGTCGATGAACGCGGCCACCCCACCTGCTCTCTGGGCCTCGGCTATCACATGCAGGCTGAGGCTGGTCTTGCCGGATGACTCCGGTCCGTAGATCTCGACTATCCGGCCCTTCGGGATGCCGCCCACGCCCAGCGCCAGGTCGAGGGTGAGCGCTCCGGTCGAGATGACGTCCACGCCCTTGAGCCCAGTGGAGTCGCCCAGGCGCATGATGGCGCCCTTGCCATAGCTCCTCTCGATCTGCCCCAGGGCCGCAGCCAGATTGCGTTCCCTCTCACTGCTCACCTTGTCCGACTCCTTGGCATCCCCTTTGCCGGCCCCATTGAGACGGCCGTGAAGCTCGAGTGTAGCGCTCATTTAGTGGTCTCCCGGTGGCTTGCTGAAAATGTTGTCGGGTCGGGATGCGTTCGCCGTTCGAGTCGGGCCGAGAACACCCGTTCGCAATTGTAGCAGCACAGGGGTCGCTCTGGCGCGTGTCTCCCATACCGCTTCGTCCCCTCAGACACGGAGTTCTTCCATGATCAGGCGGAGTGCAAGCGAGACCGCTGCGGCGCGGTTGCCCTCCCGGCCGTGGTCGCTCCCCAGTCGGGCGATTCGGGTGGCGCGCCCGGACGCCAGGGCGACGTAGATGAGGCCCGCCGGCTTGCGTTCCGAGCTGCCCGGCCCGGCCACCCCGGTCACCCCGACCCCGATGGCGGAGCCCAGCAGCATCCGCACCGAAGACGCCATGGCGGCCGCCACCTGAGGACTCACCGCTCCCCAGCGATCCAGGGTCGCGTGGGGTACCCCTAGAAGGCTCTGTTTCACAGAATTGGAGTAGCTGACCACCCCCCCCAGGTAGACAGCCGAACTGCCCGGAACAGCGGTCAGCGCCGCCCCCAGCAGTCCCCCGGTGCAGGACTCCGCGGTCGCGATGGTGGTGTGATGCTCGGCGATGGCCAGTTCAATAACCTTCGATGCCGACTCCAGCCCGGCCGGATCCTCCGCGTCAGGCGGGGCCGACATCATCAACCTTCGTCCTCGCTGTGATCAGAGGCTTGGCCCGTCCCCAGGAGACCGGATTATGGTCAACGGTAATTGGTGAACTGGAGAGGGACCGGAAGGTCCAGAGCGCGCAGGTCCTGGATCACCGCCTGCAGGTTGTCCTTGTCCTTGCTGACCACCCGCAGCTCATCGCCCTGGATGCGCACCTGCACCTTGGGGTGCCCCGCCTTGATCCTCTTGCTGAGGTCGCGAGCGGTGTCCTCGTTGATCCCCTTTTGAATCTTGATGGCCTGCCGGACATTTCCCTTCGCCGCCGGCTCAGCCTTGCCGGGCAGAAGAATCTTCAAGGACAGGTTGCGGCGCACCAACTTGCTCTTCAACACATCCAGGATCGCATCGGCCCTGCCCTCGGATGCTGCCAGAAGAACTATCTCCTTCTCCTGCAGATCGATCTCAGCTGTGACGTCCTTGAAGTCGTACCGGGTCGCTATCTCGCGCTTGGCCTGCTCGACCGCGTTGACCAGCTCTTGGCGGTCGAAGTCCGAAACCACATCGAATGAGTGCTCACTACTTGCCATGGGAAAAGACTAGCGAGCTAGCCCTCGTCATCGCTGCTGTCCAGCATCTGCTCAAACTCCGCCATGTTCATGAGCACCTCCCGCGACTTGCTGCCCTCGTAGGGACCGACCACCCTGGCCTCTGCCAGCTGGTCGACGAGCCGGGCCGCCCTGGTGTAGCCGACGTTCATCTTGCGCTGTAGGAGCGACGCCGCCGCGCGCCCCTCGCCGATCACAATTCTTCCCGCTCGCTCGAACAGCGGATCTCGCCGCACCGCACCGTCCGCGGGATTGGGGCTGAGAGCGGCGGCCTGGAGAATCTCCTCCTGATAGGTGGGCCGGCCCTGAGCCTTCCACCAGCCGATCAGCTGGTCCAGCTCCCGGTCGGACACATAGGCGCCCTGCAACCTGGTCGCCTTACCCGCATCTATGGGCAGGTAGAGCATGTCCCCGCGGCCGAGCAGCTTCTCGGCCCCCATTTCGTCCAGAATGACCCTGGAGTCGACCCCGCTGCTGACGGCGAAGGCGACCCTGGACGGAATGTTGGCCTTGATCAAGCCGGTGATGATGTCCGCCGAAGGCCTCTGGGTCGCCACGATCAGGTGAATCCCCACCGCCCGCGCCAGCTGGGCGATCCGGCAGATGAGGTCCTCGATCTCGTTGGCGGCCACCATCATCAGGTCCGCCAGTTCGTCAATCACGATCACGATCTTGGGCAGCGTCCGCAGGCCCAGCTGGGGTGCGCGTTCGTTGAAGACGGTTATGTTGCGCGCCCCGTGGCCCGCGAACAACTTGTACCGTTGATCCATCTCAACCACGGCCCACCGCAGGGCCGCCACGGCCGAGTCCGGCTCAACCACCACCGGGACCAGAAGGTGCGGCAGGCCGGCGAATCCGGCGAGCTCCACCCGCTTGGGGTCGACCAGGATGAGGCGCAGGTCCCGCGGCGTGGACTGCAGGAGCAGGCCGGCCAGAACCGCGTTCAGGCAGACACTCTTGCCCGAACCGGTGGCCCCCGCGATCAGAAGGTGGGGCATCGCGGCCAAATCTCCCAGCACGGGATGACCGCTGACATCGGCCCCCAGGGCGACCGCCAGATGGCTCTTGAAGTCGCTGAAGGTCGGCGCCTGAACGATTTCCTTCAAAGTCACCAGCTGGGCCGCCTTGTTCGGCACCTCGATGCCTATGGCTGACTTGCCCGGTATCGGGGCCTGGATTCGGATGGGAGCGGCCAGCGCCAGGGAGAGGTCCGTCTGATACGCGAGCACCCGTCGGACCGGCACTCCGGCCCCAGGCTGCAACTCGTACTGGGTCACAGTCGGCCCCGCGTTAACCCCCATCACCTTGGAGTCGACGCCGAAATTGTTCAACGTCGCCTCTATCGTCCTGATCCTGGTCCGAATCTCGTTTTGGAGGCGTTCCCTCTTCCCCTGGGCCGAATCCAAGAGCTCGAGACTGGGAAGCACCCAGTTCGGCTCGGGGTCGTCACCGTCGTCCTCGGCCACACCGGGCGCGGCATCCGGGGAAAGCGGCTCGGGGACCGGCACAAGCGCCCCCGGGACCTGGACAGCAGCAGGCGCCGGCGCGACCTCCCTGGTCAGATCCTCCTCGTCCAACTCCTCGAAGATGCGCTGGAAGGGCTCGGGCGCGGCCGGGATGAGCTTCGCCTCGCCGCCGGAAGTGCTCCCCGGAGAGATGGCCAGCGGCGTTGCTCCCGCTCCGTTGATGGGGATGACTCCCCGCTCCTTGCTCTTGGCAATCGGCGTCTTGGTGGTGAACATGGCGATGCCCGCGGAGCCCAGGGTGGCCCCCATCACCTCCATGGTCCGCGACAGCGAGAGCCCCAGGCCCACGACCAAACCGGCGACGCCAACCGCGCCCAGCGCCACCAGCGCAGAGGGAGCACCGATCAGATCAGCCACGTGCAGCCCGAGGGCCCGGCCCACCATCCCGCCATCGGATGCGCTGGCGACGGCAGCCATCGAGATCGCGGCCAGGGAGGAGACGACTATCGCCACCAGAAGCTGGCCCACGCTGCGCTCTGCAGTACGGCTCGAAATGAGAACCAGCCCACCCACGACCAGGGCCAGACCGAGGATCCACCCTCCGATGCCTACGACCCGAGACAGCCCAGTGGCGAAATCCCGAGCCAGTGGGGCCTTGGGAAAACCCAGCAGGAGTAGCGCGATCACCCCGATCGCCAGTGATGCGATGCCGCCCAGCTCCCGCCGCTGCTGGGGACTGATGGCTATCCCTGCCCCCTGCCTACGAACGGGATGCGTGCTTCTGCGCGGAGCCGGCCGCCGCCGTGGTGCCCTCTGCCTCGGAGCCGGGCGTCGCCTGGTGGTAGCCATCGCAAGCTGCCTCTACACCGGGTGGCGTGGTTTGGTCGCATGGCTGGTGTGCCACCCGCTGCGGGAAGTTTATCAGCGAATCCGCACATCCGCTCGCAACTGCCCTAGAGAGAGGTGTCCAGCAATCTCCACCCCCAACTGGGGCCAGAAAGGGTCGACAGAGTCTGAACAGCGTCGGCGATCGGGCCGCTCCCCGGCCCCTCCACGGTCAGAAGACCAACTTGGGTGCCCTTGGCCGGTGCCGTCGGAAGCGCCCTTGGTCTGAACGTCAGCCGAAGTCGCAGTCCCGGCCACCCGAGTTCGGCCACGGCGCTCCTAGCCACGAGCTTGGTGGTCGCCCCCCATCGGGTCACCACCTCACCTACCCGGTCGTGGAGCGGGAGAACCGTGACCATCTGCAGGTGCGGCCAGGTGGCGGCCAGAAGCCTCACGCTGGCGCTTTCAGCGGCCTCAATCCCGCTGTAGGCGTTGCCCGGCTGGGCCAGAACCGCGCCAACAAGCTCCGCTGCGCGCCCGGCGACCTCTCTCTTGGCTGCGAATACAAAGCATCCGCCCGCCTCCTCTGTCCAGCCTGTCTTGAGCCCGACAACCCCCTGCTGGCCGAGCACAAAGTCGTAGTTGTGAACCGTCCCCGCCACCGGCAACACCGCCTCCGGCATGGCGACAATCGCGGCCAGAGCCGGGTTGTCCATCACCTTCATGGCCAGCCTGGTCAGGTCGGCGGCGGTGCTGATGCTGCCGGGGTTGAGCCCGCTGGCATCAGCGTAGACGGTGTCGGCCATACCCAGGCGCTTCGCCTCCGCGTTCATGGCCCGAACAAACGCCGCCTCGGATCCCGAAACCCACTGGGCCAGCAGCACCGCAACGTTGTCCCCGGACGGCAGCAGCAGCCCCTCCAGGAGTTGCTGCTCCGATATGCTCTCGCCCGCCGCCACTGGCAAGACCGAATCCCCGCTAACCTGATCAGCCTGGTAGAGCGCGACATCACTGCTGCTGATCACCAGGTTGGGACCGCTGCTGTTGGGCGCGAGAGGATGAGCTCTCACCACCAGCAGAGCCGTCATCAGTTTGGTCACGCTGGCGATGGCAACCGGGGTCTCGCCCGGAGTCTGGCCGACCCACCCGGTGCCCTCCAGATACAGAGCAGCCTGCCCCGTGGCCGGGTATGGAAGTTCCAGCTTGCCCCCGGGCACGATATAGGTGCTGGCCAGGGCGGTCGTCTCCCTGGCGGCCGGCAGCGGGCGGAACAGCTGAACGCCGGCGGCGGCCACTACGACTAGGAGTATGAGAGCGACCGCCCCCAGGACAAGGCCCCGGCGCACGGGCTCAGGCTCGCTCCACGATTGCCAGCACCCGAGCTGCCGCCACACCCTGCCGCGCCAGAGACTCTCTCAGGTCGGAGGCGAGGGTGTCCACGGCGGCGGTCGGGGTCATTGGGGTCACAGATGATTCCTGGCCACGATGACGGTGGAGCGACAGCGCCAAGGACCTCTGGGAAACTGACACCCAGGCTGGCTCGGCCCCATCGGGGCAGAGCTCGCGGACTGCCGCGACCTCGACCTCGGGCGCCCTCTCCCCCGGGTGCGTGGGCAGCCGTGCCGAGGCTACCACGAGTCGGTCGGAGCCGGACGCGACAGGCGTTCCGCTGCCAGCCTGGCGGCCATCGGAGTCCAGGTGAACCCGCCCGGTCGTGACGGCGCCCACCACCGACATCCCGGCGGGCCCCGCCTCCAGGACACTGCCGTTCTCCAACATTGAGATGCGCTCCTCGGCGATCCCCACGGAGACGGCGAGAGCGCGATGGGCCTGGAGGTGGCGCGGCTCCCCGTGAATTGGAGCGAAGAATCTCGGAGCCAGCAGCCGCAGCATGAAGAGCAACTCCTCTCTGGCGCCGTGGCCGCTCGCATGCACGCCGTCGGCGGTGCCGGCCAGCACCCCAACCCCCTGGCTCACCAGCCGGTTCACGAGGCGGTTGACGGTTCCTTCGTTACCCGGTATCGGATTGGCCGCCATCACCACCGTGTCGTTGGGATCGGCCGTCACGAACCGGTGGTCACCTTGAGCAATCCTGTTCAGGGCAGCCAGCGGTTCCCCCTGGGATCCGGTCGCTATCAGGCAGATGCGATTGTGCGGCATCGCCTGGAGGTCTCGGGGCGACAGCATCCCGTGCTGGGGCGGCTTCAGAAACCCGAGCCGGGTGGCCGTGCTGTAGTTCCGCAGCATGCTCCGGCCCACCAGGCACGATCTTCTGCCGGACTCCTCCGCAACCTCGAGGATCTGCCGCAGTCGGGCCAGATTGCTGGCGAACGTCACCACTATGACCCGGCCCTCGGCCTCCCGCATGGCACGTTCGAGACCGGGACGAACACTCACCTCCGACGGCGTCACTCCCTGGTTGGGAGCATTGGTGCTATCACTCAGCAGGAGCAGCACTCCGGACCTCCCGAGCTCCGCCAGCCGACCGAGGTCGGGCGGGGCCGACCCCACTGGCGTCTGGTCCAACTTGAAGTCTCCCGTGTGGACCACGAGCCCAGCAGCCGTGAAGATCGCCAGGGCGCAGCTGCCCGGCACGCTGTGGGTCATGTGGATGAACTCCACCGCCATCTCGCCAACCGCTATGGTCTGCCCGTCCTTGACCGTGACCAGCTGCCCCCCTCCCAGCTGCCCGCGCCGCTCAAGCTTGTTGCGCAGCAATCCCAGGGTCACGTCCGTCCCGTACACCGGCACGTCCAGGCCGGCCAGGTAGAAGGGCAGGGCGCCGATGTGATCCTCGTGCCCATGGGTCAGCACCACCGCCCGCAGGCGACTGATCCGGGTTAGGAGAAAGGTGATGTCTGGCAGGATTATGTCAACACCCTCTATCTCGGTTTCGGGAAACCGGAGGCCCGCGTCAATCATCAGCACGTCGTTGCCGCATTCCAGCAGGGCCAGGTTCTTGCCGATCTCCCCCAGCCCACCCAGCGGCACAAACCGGACCACTCCTGGTCCGGGGGGGGCCAGGATGCCAGTCTGCGCCAGGGCCTCAAAAGAGGCCAAGCTGCTCCGCCCTTTCAGAAATGGCAGCCTCGCCAGGGGCCTCGACGGACCGGGTTGGGTCCAGGCCCATCCGATCAAGGTGCTCGCGCAGGTTGAGAAAGTCCTGCCTCAGAGCCGGTAGCAGCGACGCCTGATAGAGCGCGGCCGCCGGATGATAGCAGGGCATGTAGTTGCGCTCCCCGACTCTCAGAAGCTGCCCATGGCAGCGAGATATTCCGGGAGCTCCCGGAACCATCCGTTGCAGGGCGTGCCGTCCGAGCAAGAGGATCACCCGCGGCTCGATGATCGCAATCTGGGCGTCCAGGTAGCCGGAGCAAGCCGCCACCTCCTCCGGAAGGGGATCACGGTTCCCCGGGGGCCGGGACTTGATCACATTGGTGATGAAGATGTCATCCCTGCTCAGGCCCGCCCCCGCCAGCAGCTCGGTCAGAAGCTTTCCAGCGGCCCCCACAAAGGGGCGCCCCTCCTTGTCCTCACGCTCACCGGGCGCCTCGCCTATGGCCATGATCACGGCCGTGGCTGGCCCGGTCCCGGGAACGCCGTGAGAGCGGGTCAGGTGCAGCGCACACCCACGGCAGGCCTCCACCTGGGCCGCGACGGCGTCCAGGCGGGCCTGCCGTGACTGAGGGTCCATCCCAGCCCGTTCAGGCACCTGCCTGAGATTGGCCGTTGGACGTCGAACCCTGGTTGGCCAGTTCGCTGATGGCGAGCTTGCGCGACAGGTTCACCCGGCCCCTGTCGTCGATCTCAGTCACCTTGACCATGATCTCGTCACCAATGTTCACCACATCCTCCACCCGGTTAACTCGCTGCTCCGCCAGTTGGGAGATGTGCACCAGCCCGTCCTGGCGAGGCAGGATCTCAACGAATGCCCCGAACGGCATGATGCGGACCACCTTGCCCTTGTAGATCCTGCCCACCTCCACAGACTCGGTGAGGTCGCGGATCATGGCAACCGCCCTCTCCATCGCCTCCTCGTCGACAGTCGCCAGGAACACCTTGCCATCGTCCTCGATGTCGATCTGGCAGCCCGTCTCCTCCTGGATCTTGCGAATGGTCTTGCCTCCAGGGCCAATCAGGTCCCGGATCTTGTCGGGATGGATGTGCATCGTGATGATGCGAGGAGCGTAGGTGGACATCTCCGCCCGGGGTCCGTGCAGCGCCTCCTCCATCTTGCCCAGGATGAACATCCGGCCCTGGCGGGCCTGCTCAAGGGCCTGGCGGAAAATGGCGGGCGTGAGGCCCCGCACCTTGATGTCCATCTGCAGCGCGGTCACCCCGTTGCGGGTCCCGGCAACCTTGAAGTCCATGTCCCCCAGGGCATCCTCCATTCCCTGGATGTCGGAGAGGATGGCGTAGCGAGAGCTGTCGCTCTCGTCGGTCACCAGCCCCATCGCGATCCCGCTGACCGGAGCCTTGATCGGGACGCCCGCGTCCATCAGCGCCAGAGTGCTGCCACAAACGCTCGCCATTGAGGTGCTCCCATTGCTGGAGAGGATCTCGGTGACGATCCTGATGGCGTATGGGAACTCCTCAACCGGAGGCACCATCACCTTGACCGCCCGCTCCGCCAGGGCGCCATGGCCGATCTCCCGGCGGCCCGGCGACCGCAGCGGCCTGGCCTCCCCTACTGAGAATGGCGGGAAATTGTAGTGGTGCATGTAGCGCTTGAACTCCTCCAGTCCGAGGCCGTCGAGGCGCTGTTGATCAGACATGGTCCCCAGGGTCACGACCGATAGCGCCTGGGTCTGCCCCCTGGTGAACACCGCACTGCCATGGGTCCTCGGCAGCACGCCCGCCTCACACCAGATCGGTCTGATCTCATCCAGGCGGCGGCCGTCAGGACGCAGCCCCTCATTGAGGATCGCCTGCCGCACGGCGGACTTCAGGACCGACTCGAAGGCGCCGGCGACATCCTGATCCTGTCCAGGGAATCGCTCCCGCAGCTTCTCCTGCACGTCGTGCTTGACGGCGTCGACCTGAATGTCCCGCTGGGTCTTGTCGGCCTCTCGGAACGCCCTGTTGATCCGGTCGAACGCCGCCTCGTTGACGGCTTGCTTGATCTCCTGGGGAACCCCTACGTGGGGGTAGTCCATGTCGGGCTTACCCACCTTGGCAACGAGCTCCTCAATCAGCGAGATGATCTGCTTGATCCGCTCATGGGCCCGACTGAGAGCTTCTACCAGGGTCTCCTCCGACACCTCCTGGGCCCCCGCCTCAACCATGTTGATGGCGTCCTTGGTGCCCGCCACGATTAGGTCCAGATGACTGCGCTCGAGATCGGGCATGCCCGGGTTCTCCACCAGCTGGCCATCCAGCATGCCCATCCTGCAAGCGGCGATGGGGCCACCATGGGGGATGTCGCTGATTGCGACCGCGGCGCCGGCGCCAATCAGGGCCAGGATCGCGGGATCGTGGATCTGGTCGGTGGAAAGCACCGTGGCCACGATCTGCACGTCGTTGCGGAAGTCCTTGGGAAAGAGCGGCCGCATGGGGCGGTCGATCATTCGCGAGGCCAGCGTCGCCGCTTCCCCGGGTCGCCCTTCGCGCCTGAAGAACGCCCCCGGAATTCGCCCGACGGCATACATCTTCTCTTCGTAGTCACAGGTCAGGGGAAAGAAGTCAATCCCCGGCCTGGGTGACCGGCTGGCGGTCGCAGTCGCCAGGACCACCGTGTCGCCCTGTCGAACCATCACCGCCCCGTTGGCGAAACCGGCCATCCAGCCGGTCTCAATGCTTAGCTCCGCGCCGTCAAAGGTGCGCGCAACGACTGTCTTTTCCATCGATGTCCTCCTCGCGTCCGCCGGCGGGCTGGAGGAGGCTGTCCAGTCGCGATCCAAGCTGCGCGGTTAGGGATTGGGGATGAGAGTCGAGCCCAGGCTCGGCCCCAATCGCCAGTCTCCAACCGTGCCTGCGCCGATGCGTCCAGGCCAGCCGCCGCTCCCCGCCTTGGGAGTCGCGGTTGAATATGTGAGCCGTAGCCCTGGCTTCGTGCTGGCGTACGGCCGTGGGTCGAAATCAGTGGCGGAGCCCCAGGGTAGCAACCAGGGTCCGGTACCGGTCGATGTCGATTCGCATGAGGTAATCCAAGAGCCGGCGCCGCTTGCCCACCAGCTTGAGCAGACCACGCCTCGTGTGGTGGTCCTTGGGATGAACCTTCAAGTGCTCCGTCAGCTGGCTGATCCTCTCACTGAAGATCGCGATCTGCACCTCGGGCGACCCGGTGTCCCCCTCGTGGCGACGGTGCTGGTCGATCACCGCCGTCTTGGCCTCACCCTGAAGCATGCTAGAACTGCCCTCCTGAACGTCACCTCGGACCCCGCCTCCACAGACGTTTTGTCTGCTCCAGCCGAATCCGGGTCGGCGCGAGCATACCATAGGGCCCAGCGACCACCGCTTGAGGCGGGGTGGCTAGAGGGACTTGAACCCTCGACCTCCAGGGCCACAACCTGGCACTCTAACCAACTGAGCTATAGCCACCGCGCGAACCGCAATTATAGGGCGTGCCAATTCAGTGAACTTCGGTGATGGCGCCGGCTGGAGTGCTGCGGAGGTGGGCCACATGCGCCACGCCCTGCGCCTGGCCAGGGGAGCGACGAGGCGCGCCGAGGTTCCCGTCGGATGCGTGGCGGAGCTGGACGGCCGAGTCTTGGCGGCGGCGTCCAACCGCGTGGAGGCCACTCGGGACGCCACCCGTCACGCCGAGATGGAGGTTCTGTCCGCCTGCGCCCGGCGGCTCGGGGACTGGCGCCTCGCCGGGGTGACCCTCTATGTCACCCTGGAGCCCTGCCCAATGTGCGCGGGGGCGATGCTGCTGAGCCGCGTTCCCCGCATCGTGTACGGAGCCGACGACCCCCGCAAGGGTGCGTTTCGCTCCGCCTACGACGTCCTGGCGAACCCCTCTGGCAACCACCACCCGAGAGTGGACCGCGGACTGTTGAGCAACGAGGCCGCCGATCTGCTGCTGGACTTCTTCCGCCAGCTCCGCACAAATCCTGGCGCTCGCTTCAGCCAGTCTCCACCACTCGCACCGAGGAGGCTCCGGCGCTGAGGGAGATCGCATAGGAGGCAGCTGCGACGGCGTAATTTGAGGTTTGGTAGACCCGGTCTCGGCCCCTGACCTCGACCGTCACCGTCGGCTTGGGCTGCCCCGCTCCGCTGGTCTCGACGATCGTTAGCGGTGGATATCCCGGCCCAGCTGTGACCCGCAGAGGTGTGCCGGCGGGGACCTCGATCGTGATCCGAGTGGCTCCACCACTCACCTTGACGGGCACTCCCACGGCCCGCGGCGCCGGCAGTTGGATCTGCATCGTATTGGCGCCGGCACTCACGTCAATCGCAGCGATGCTCAACGAGCTCAGGTTGAGGGCCATGCTGGTCACACCGCCCCTGAGGTCCAGGGTCCAGAGCCGGCCGGAGGAGAGCCCGATCCTGAGATATCGGGACTGCGGCTGGCCGCCCACCGCAGAGACGGTCACCTTCTGGTCTCCCACCTCCACGTGGAACCCGGAACCCGCCCCCAGTTGGACCCCACCGATAGAGCCGGTCCCAGCGCCACCCGCGATGGTGAGAGACTCCGCCCCGCTGGCGATGACAACGGTCTCGCCGGGCAGGTGTCTCGGGGCCGCGGCAACCCCATGGGTGATGCCGGGGTGCGCGCTGCTCGGCTGCTGTCCGCACCCGGCCAGGGCCGTGGCCACACCGGCCACCAGCAGCGGAGCCAGCAGGCGCCACCTCCTCTTTGGCGCCACCGGCTTAGACTGACCTCCAGAGGAGAGGTGTCCGAGTGGTTTAAGGTGCCGCTCTCGAAAAGCGGTGTGGTCTAAAGCCACCGCGGGTTCGAATCCCGCCCTCTCCGCCATCGGCTCCGTGCCGCCCGGGCGCCCGCTGCCAAGCTCATCTCCGCGCCCCAGCTCGGCATCATGGCAGACCCCGGCCCCTCCGGTTCCCGCCTGGCCGATCTCGCCGCCGCGGCTCCCATCCGACGCTCTCATTGGGCCCCTCCGTCACCTCGCGCTCAGCCGGCAATCCCACAGTGGCTGGGAGCGGACAACCGCGCAGGTTGGCAGCAGGCAACACTTGCGCATCATGGCTCAACGAAGCGCTCAGTGCTGCGACGAGATCGGACGGGCTCTGGTCGGTGAGCCCTCGAGCCTTAGAATCCTGCTGCAGGATGGAGCGGTCGCCTAGTGGCCGAGGGCGCGGCACTGGAAATGCCGTAAGGGGGCAACCCCTTCGAGGGTTCGAATCCCTCCCGCTCCGCCAGCGGCGGCTCATGATCTGTCGCACGGAACGGAACCGGGCTGAACTCAGAGCCCCTCCACCCACCCCGGGGGGTTCCCCTCGAACTCAGAGCCGCAGGCCAATGGTCGTTAGCACCCGCTAGCAGCTGGCCCAAATTCCGCGGAAACTCGGCGACGGGGATCTGCGCCCGCGCCTGTCGAACGCCCGGAGCGACTGAATCACCAGGAGTCCGGGGCCCAAGAGCGGGTGTGCCCTCCCACCCCGGACTCGCGCCACCGTTGCCACAGAGTGAACTCTAGTGAGCCCACTGCTGGTGGCACCCCTGCTCGGGGTTCCCTTACGGGTTCTGGCCTCACCGCGGACCG
>Ga0080006_1136916_pt1 | contig 44351 bp, 32 predicted proteins | sample RS3BMetagenome_FD_69209 | JGI IMG/M metagenome (GOLD analysis project Ga0080006, IMG submission 69209) | Ferric oxide microbial mat and aquatic microbial communities from Rainbow Spring, Yellowstone National Park, USA - RS3B (SPADES... ... | reverse complement strand
CCCCACGGCCCCCTGGCGGCGGAGGGCCCCCGCCAACGCCTCCACCGGCGCGGCCACCGCCGCCGAGATCTGCTCGCAGAGCTTCTGCACGCTACCTACCGAGACGGAGACACCGCACAACTCGCTGCAGAGCCGCGATACCTCGGGCCGCGCCCAGCCCCGGACCATACTGCGAGCGCGCCGCCTCCACCGGTAGCGCACCGAGTGTGCTCTCCCCGCAGTGCGGACAGACGAGCCGGTGCTGGTCGTACTGCGTCACGCGACGCCTGATCTCCACGTCATTGACCTGATAGACCAGCGGTGCGCCAACCTCGACGCACTCGCCCGGTGGTAGTGCCTCCTAGCAGTGGCCACAGTGCCCCGGGTAGCAGGGTCGCCGCGCTGTCGGTGGGGACCTCGCCGCCGCAGCGCCCGCCGCGGTACAGAGGGGGGATCCGTGGACGGCGGGCGGGAGGAGTTGCGCGAGTTCTGCCCGCCCCGCGCCTCCAGTTCGCGCGCCTGCGCCTCCCCGTGCACCACCGCAGCGCGCAGGCCCTCGTTCTCCTTCCGCAGCGTTCTCCCGCTCCAGTTCCGCTTTCTGTTGCACCAGTTCCGCGTTCCGCCGCTCCAGTTCCGCGTTCCGCGACCCGAGCGCAGCGATGCGCTCGTCGCCTTCCGACAGCGCCTCCGGGGCATCCGGCGGCGTGACCGGGGCTGCGCCGCCCTCGGCGCCGGTTTTCCCCGCCTTCGTCTGCTTCGCCTTGGACCGCCAGCCCAGCATGTGGCGCACACTACCACACAGGCCGTCCGCTGTTCAGCCCCAAATGCGCTCGGGCGCTCCCCGCCGCTCACCCCGCCACGTCTGATGGTGCCGGCTCCGGTCTCCCGGCTACGCCGCGGCCCGTCGCCCCGCTTCTCCGCGAGGCTCCCACCCCCGGAAACCGACCGCCTCCCATAACCCACCCCTGAACGCTTACGAATACGATTGCCCGGCGCTCCGCGCGGACCGGCCGGGATCTGCGCCCGCTGCGCTGATGTGACGGGCCGGAGGGGTGACGAGCTTGTATCGGCGGCACTGACGGCTGTCGCCGCGTGAGATCTGACAGCGGTAGGGCGTGGCCGTGAAATACCGGAAGGCCCCGCACTGCCGGTCGGACGCGCGGGATAGAGAGTGGAAGCGGCACTCGCCTGGCTATTCGGCGAGTGCTGGCTACCGCCGGCAGAAGAGCAGGGCCGGCCCCGCCACCCGATTATCCCATACCCGTCACCTCGTCTGACTGGCCCTCACAGACGCCCCATCCGGCGATAAAGCGCTTGAAGCAACCAGGGTGCCCTCGACGTTCGATAGCTGTACCGTCGGTGGTCGGTGCCTTTTGGCACAGTATCGCTGACTCGCCTCCTTTGGGACGGCAGGTCAGCGCTTAACCAGCGCGACGCCCTTCCCGCTCCCCGGTATAATGTGTCAGACAAAGTCATACACTTCAGAGGTGTGCGGTGCGCAGTTCGAGCATCACCGGGCTCGTTTGGGACGACGAGGATGACCCGGAGGGGAATGTCCAGCACATCTCGCGGCACGGTGTTGCGCCCTGGGAGGTGCGTCAGGCGCTACGACGGGCACGGGTGTTCATCGAGGTCGAAGAAACCGAGGGCCCGAATCCGGTCTATGTGGCCGTGGGGCCGACCGCGAGCGGCAAGCTGCTGGAGGTATGGGGCATCCTTCCAGGCACCGCCACAGCAGGGGTTTTGGCGCACGGTCACGGCACTGCCGGCACGGCCGTTCTTTCGGGAGCAGTACGAATATGCGGAGGAGGAAGAGGGAGATGTCGCTGGAGGATCTGGTGCGGAAGATCGAGGCGCAGGGAGAGGAGATGGGCCGACGCGGTAAGCCGGTGCGCCTACGCGTGGCGCCGCGCTCCGAACGGGTCACGATTCGTCTGTCCACGGAGGAAGTCGACGCCATGGACCAGCGCTGTGCCCAACTGGGGATTGGGCGCTCGACCCTCCTGCGGATGGCCCTGCGGCAGACGCTCGGCCTGCTGGGGGATGAGCGAGCCGCCGCCGCGCTGGCGCCGGCAGCGGCCACCGCGGAGCCGAAGTGGGGGTGACGGGGCGGCCAAACATGGCCGTACGCGTGCACCCCCGGCGATGGACTGCGGTTGTGGGAGCGGGCCGAGCCCATAACTAGCAGGGACCGCGGCCGCCTGTCGGCGGCCTGGTCCCTAACCCTCCGAGCATAGCGGGTTGGTACATGGGAAGACCGCCCAGGAGTTGAGCGGTCGGACCGCGTACCGTTCCGGGCAAGGAGGGGTTTGCCATGGAAGGCATTCCTGCGTTGCTGCACGATCACGTCACGCTGCAGGTCGAGTCGGTCGATCGCGTCTACCTGAACGGCTACGTCCCCAAGCTGCAGTATCCCGGTGGCGGCTACTACTGGCTGCGGCAGGTCCGGGGGTTCCCCATCCCCTCGCCGGCGATACTCGGCAAGATCGGTGACGGCTACGTGCGCGATGTCGAGCGGTACGCCAAGCAAAACGGTACTCCGCTGGAGAAGTTCCCGAAGGGCGTGCGCAAGGAGCAGCACGTGCGCCCCCTGTTCGAAAGAGCGATGGCCGAAGGCCGCACCGGTGTCGTCTTTATCGGTCGCGCGCAGGAGAAGGCCCGCTCCTAGCGCGGCGTGCGGACCGCGGAGGGGAAAGTCGCCGGTCAACCGTGGTTTGCGTTCCAGCCCTGCGAAGTCTTCGTGACCTGGTTCTACTTCTACATCCTCGATGCGGAGTTCGGCCCGTGTTTCATCAAGGTCTGCACCTACGTGCCGTTCACCGCCAGGGTCTAAGTCAACGGCCACGAGTGGGCCAAGCGTCAACTGACCAAGGCCGGTGTCGCCTTCTCCGAGTTGGATAACGGCTTTGCCAGTTGCGCCGACCCCGCCAAACTGCAGGAGATCTGTGATCACTTCGGCCCCGGTCACATCCAGGCCCTCTTCCGCCGCTGGACGGAGGCCCTGCCCCAACCCTTCACGGCCGACGACCGCGAGGCCGGCTACGCCCATCACCTCTCCCTCCTCCAAGCGGAGTTCAGCCTCACCCAGCTCTTCGCCCAACCCCGCTACGGTCGCGCCTTCTTCGAGCAGGCCATCCGCGACCACCTGGACCTCGGCCGCCCCGATCAGGTCTCCCTGCTCTTCGACCGCCGGGTGACCAAACGCACGCCCGGCATCTTCCGCACCCGCGTCATCACCGACGGCGTCAACCCCAACATCCAGGCCACCTTCAAGCATTCCGCCGTCAAGCAATACTTCAAGGAGGGCCGCGCCCTGCGCACCGAGACCACGACCAATGACACCTACGACATCGGCGTCGGGCGTTCCCTGGAGAACCTGCCCAAGCTCATCGAATTCGGCCGCGCCCTCACCCGTTGCCTGCTCGCGGCGAGCAAGCCTCCGCCCGGTGCCTGCAGGACATCGCGCGTGTCGACCAAGTGCTCACACCAACCATCGTCGAAGGCCAGCGCGTGCCTGCCCTGCGTTTCGGCGATCCCCGTGCCTTCGCCCTCGAGGCCGCCCTCTGCCGCTTCGCCGTCGGCCCCCTCGCCCCGCTGGGCTTTCGCGCCGCCGACATCCGCTCGGTGCTTCCCGACCTGCGCGGCGGTGCTGCATATTCCGCCTCGCAGGCGACCTACGATCTCCGCCGCCTCCGTCTCAAGGGCCTGATCGAACGTGTGCCCAAGAGCCACCGCTACCGCATCACCCCCTGGGGGGCCAGAACCGTCTTGGCCTTGGTCAAACTGCAGGACCGCGTCCTCCGTCCCGCACTCTCCCTGGACACGCTCCTCCCGCGCCTCGGTCCCACCGCCGGCCGCGCCTTGGCCTCCATCGACCGTCTCCTCGACGCCCTTTCGACCGCTGCTACCGCATAGCCCCGATCCAGGCGCCTTGTCTCCGTTCGCCGTTACGCGTACCTTGAAAACCGGGCCGGAGCCGGGGACCCGTCGGTGTCACCGCCGCGAGGCGGAACCGCCACCCGTATGGGGGCTGTCAGCGGCATATGGGCCAGGGGTTTTACCTCTGAAGCCCGCTAGTTCGCGACCAGGCATAACCTGGCGTGGCCGTAAGGCAATCGCCGCTACTTGTCGACCGACGGTGTATCCCACTCCGGCCCTTCATGCCCTGATCTTCGCCCTGCACCCCAGGGCGTGGTTCTCTTCGGCCTCAAATTCAAATTGGGTGCGGCTCCTTTGGAATATAGCGGAGGCCACCGACGGATGAGGACGAAGCGGAGCGCTGAGGCCAGTGGCGGGGCTGCGGGGGAGGGGCGGTGGCGGGCGAGGGTGGAGGGGGTCAGTGGGGCCGGGGGATGAGTTCGCCGAGGTAGCGGGATGCGTGAACGCGATGCTGCTCCTGGGTCAGGTGGAAGGGCCAGTAGCGATCGAAGTCGCCGTTGCTGCGGAGGGCGCGCAGCTGGAGCACGGCCTCGGCGCTGTCCAGACCCCAGCGGGCGCCGGTGATGTCCATCCGGTCCTTGACGAGGTTGCGGCACGTGCCCTCGATGACCCCGGTGGCGATCGGCCAGCCGCGCTCCAGGGCCGTGGGATAGTCGAGGTAGGCGCGCTTGCGGTGCAGGTAGTCGGCGCAGGCGTCCGCGGGCTTGCGTTGTTGTGGCGTTAGGTGGGAGGCGGTGGCCTTGCGGCCGGACCCAGGCCTCAGCCGCGGGGTCTCCTTGCGGATGGAAGCACCAAGTGGCTCTCCAGAGATACTCCAACACATGGATGAAGTCCACGAGGGTGACGAGTTCCACGTTACGGGCGCGGGCATGTTTTCGCACGTGCCTGAGTTGGTCGTTGTTGCCGTCAACGAGGGCCAGCCAGGTGCGGCGGTGCTGCGGGTCGCGCCGCTGCGCCTCGGCGAGCCCTGGGCGATGACCGTGTCCATGTCCAGGGCGACGCTGGCGGTGACCCACTTGCCCGTGGCGTGGGGAGCCGGGCGCTGCTTGTCCTCGCTGGGGGCAAGGATGTCCTCGGGCGTGCGGGGCACGGGCGCGACGTCGAAGACGGCGGCCACCTCGGCCATGAGCTTGCGGTTGGCCTTCTCTCCCTTGGACAGCCGGGTGGCGAGCTTTTTGGTGGCGCGGGCGGCCGCCGCGGCGGTGCCGGGCCGCAGGGCTTCCGGGCGCATGACGATGCCCTTGCCGTCAAAGGACAGGGCGAGGACGGCCTCGGCCGGGACCGCGGGGCGCTCGGGCTGGGCATAGAAGGCGTCGAAGTCGGCGGCGGCGCGGCGCACCAGATCCTCCAACTGGCGCTTGCCCACCTCGACCTGCGGTGCCGCCGTGAAGGCACGCAACACGGCCTCCACGGCCTCGCCGAAGGAGCCCTTGCTGGCCTCGACGGCGGCGATGCGGCGCAGGCCGTGGGAGAACTGCTCCTCGGGGAGGTTTTGCTGGGCGTCGGCGGGGAAGAGGTTGCCGTGGCCGCGCTGGCGGTAGGCGTAGCGGGAGACGGACACGTCCCCGAACAGCGTGGCCAGGTTGCGTCTCCCCGCGCACGGCGGTGCCGCGGGGCACCCCCTCGGCGTCCGCGACCTCGGGCAGCCGCTGCTCGCGCTGGGCCAGCAGATCCTGGTGCCCCTGCGCCAGCAGGCGGGCGACCTCGCGGATGCCGGTGCGGATGAGTTCCTCCACGTCGGCATGCATCATCCCGGCCGCCTCCAGGCCGGCCAAGCGTTGCTGCAGGGCCTGCAGCGCGGCGCCGGAGGCCGCCCAGGGCTCTTCGCCGGTCAACGCAACCGCCCCCCGGTGGGCTCAAGTTCGGGCAGGCGCCCGTCGGTCAGCCGGGCGTCACCGAGGCGGGCGGAGACAAACGCGCGGGCGATGTGGCGGGCCGCGCGCCTGGCGTCGGCACAGAGGGCGACGACGCTGACCGCACCGGCCGGCGCAGCGAACGGCGCGTGAGGGAAGGGGGCCGGGTGGGGACGGCCTTACAGGGGCGCGGGGAGCACCCCGGCACACGGGTGCCGGTGCGCGCCGCGTCCGATCCCGCCGCCACAGGACCCCGGCACCGGGGTCCGCCACCGCGGGACCGGGATTCCGGAGCCGGCATCCTGGCCCGTGTGCGGATGCGCGGTCCCTGGCGTGCCCCGCCCGCCCCCGCGACCGCGTTCCGGCCCACCGCCCGTGCACGGATCTGCGCGGCGATTCTTCCGTGAGCGTCCCGCCAGAACGCCCCCGCCGCCCGCTGGGACTGCGCCCGCTGACCCGGCGCATACACTCGGACGAGCCCGCGGGCCGAGTGGGCCCCGCGCCATTTCCGAAGCGGTCCCCGCACCATGTCCACGCCGTCGCGCAGGGGTCGCGCGGGCGGCGGCGTACGATGCGGTGGACGGCAACCGCGACGGCGGGCGCGTCTGCGAAAGGGGTAGACCTCCATGTCCGGTCTCCGCCTCGGGATCCTGGGCTGCGACACAAGCCATGCCGTGGAGTTCACCAAGCGCCTCAACCACCGAGACGTCGCGGAGGAGCAGTGGGTCGAGGGCGCCACCGTCGTGGCGGCCTGGCCCGGCACCTCTGAGATCGTGCCGGACCGGCTGCCAGGTTACGTGGCGACCCTTCGCGGCTACGGGATCGACATCGTGGACCGCCCGGAGGACCTGAAGGTGGACGCCGTCCTGCTGGAGGCGCAGCAGGGGTCCACCCACGCCGCCCTGGCCGTGCCGCTCCTGCGCGCAGGGGTGCCGGTCTTCGTCGACAAGCCCTTCGCCTGCTCGGTCGCCGACGCCGCGGCCATGGTGGAGGCCGCCGCCCGCGGGCGCGCCCCGCTGCTGTCGGCCTCGTCGCTCCGCTTCGCGTCCGAGGTGCAGTCTCTGGAGGTGGGCCGCGTGCTCGGCGCCCACACCTGGGCCCCGGCGTCCCTGCACCCCGGCAACCCCGGCCTCTTCCACTACGGCGTGCACGGGGTGGAGATGCTCTACACGCTCATGGGGGGTCCGGGTTGCCGCACGGTACGCTGCATCTCCACCGAGGGCACGGACGACGTCCTCGGGACCTGGGCCGACGGCCGCATGGGCGGCGTGCGGGGCCTGCGTGCCGGGGCGCACGGGTACGGCTTCGTGGCGTACGGGGAGAAGGGAATCAAGGCCACTTCCGCGGGCACGGCCTGGATCTACCACAACCTGCTGAAGGTCGTCGTCCAGGTCCTCTCGGGAGGCCCATCGCCCGTCTCGCCACAGGAACTGGTCGAGGCCGTCGCCTTCCAGGAGTGCGCACTGCGTTCGTCCCAGACGGGCGGGGAAGCGGTGAAACTGCCCGTGATCTGAACCGGCGGGGGGTGTGGCGGCGGGGGACCTGTGTGCCACCGTCACCACACCCCGCGGGCGGGCCGGGGCGACATCCGCTCAACGGCGGCCGGCGTGTCCTGTGTCTCGGGGGTGTGGGCCGGGACGATCCTGCACCGGCGCGGGAGCCGGGCCCGAAGGCCTTGGAGGCCAAGGGACACGGAGGTAGTGGTCGCGCAAAGGCCGACTTTTGCAGGGGCCACCCCGCCTCGCCCGCTCCCTCGCCTCGTCGCCCTCATGCGCCCGGCCACAGCATCCGTATCCACCCCCATAGCCTGCCGAGCCAGCGAAGGCCGGGACGTGCCGGCCATGGCCCGGCGGGAGTCCGCGCCGGGGCTGCGGGGTCCGGCGATGCGGGGCTCTGTGCCCCCCCCGAAGTCGTTCCACTCCCGGCGGCGCCCGCTGGGGCCGCACCCCCGCTGGCGTCCGCCGCTGCGGTCGCGGCCACCCATCCCGCCCTCTCCGCGACCCGCGCCGTCACCGCGGCGAGATCCGCCCGGACGGCGTCCGCTTCCGGCGCGAATCTCCCGCCCCCGACCCCCTGCATGAGCCCGGCCGCGACGGCCTCGGCCACCGCGGCGGCGTACCAGGCACCCGCCGGAACGTCGCTGAAGACGGCCGAGGGCCCACCCGAGGCGACCCAGCCCGCCCGCCCCGCGATGCGCGCGGCGACGGCGGCGAGGTCCGCCCGGACGGTGGAGGCGTCGGGCTCGAACAGACCACCCCCGACGCCCTGCATCAGCCCGGCCGCGACGGCCTCGTCCACGGGCAACGAGTACCAGGCGTCCGCCGGGACGTCGCGGAAGGAGGCCACGGGCACAGTGCTCCCCACCCATCCCCACCGTTCGGCGATGCGGGAGGCGACGGCGGCAAGTTCCGCCCGGGTCGCGACCGACTCGGGCGCGAATCGATCGCCGCCGACGCCCTGCATGAGCCCGGCGGCGACCGCAGCGGAGACGTCCGGGGCGTACCAGGCCCCCGGCGGCACGTCACTGAAGGTGGGCACCGGTACCTCCCAGAGACCGGAATACCCGTCCGCTGCCAGGTCGAGGTCCACGATCCCGCCGAAGGCCTCCTCCGCGAACTGCCACAGGACCACCGGGTAGTTCCAGCAGGTGGCCGGTCCCCAGGTGGGGACCGGTGCCGGTCCGGGTTCCGGCTGGGCCGACCACAGCACCAGCGCGGCCGCGGCGCCGCCCGCGCTCTGTGCCCCGTGCATGGCGGCCTGGAATCCCGGGTCGTACGGTGCGCCGTAGACCAGACCGGACCCGGCGAATGGTCCGGCTGCCTGCGCCTGCGCCCAGCCGATCACGTACTCCGGGGAGGGCGTCCAACCGGCCTCCAGATCGAACCCCAACCGCACGTGACGGGGCGCGCCGAGCGCCTGCGCGGCCGCGATCGCCCTCTGGGCATCGGCGGCGCCGTCGGCCGCGGTCCCCTGTACCCGGGCCGCCGTGGTGGCGTTGTAGAGCAATCCGACGGCCACGCCCAAGCCGTGCAGCGCGCCCACCTCGGCGGCCGTCACCGCCCCGGCACCGCCGATGTACCGGATCCAGAAATCCGGCGTCCGTCCGGCGGCCCCCACGGCCTGCTGCCAGATCGAGCGCGCGTCCGAGAGCGAGTCGAAGCCGTAGCGGGGCATCCCCCGGCCCTCCTGGCCCGCGTCGTGTCCGGCTCGGGCAAACCCCTCCGGCCGCGGTTGTCCCCACCGGGATATGCACACGCCAGGCGGGTGGTACGTGCGGGGTTCTCGCGGGCCGACGGCGGCAGGCGGGCTTGGCGCTATACCGCTTACTTTGGCGTTGCCGAGCGGCCGCCGCGAAAGGCGGCGGTTGGCGCCAAGGGGGGATCGAGGGGTTCAGCGGCAACGCCTTTGGGCCGATGATGGCGACCTTCTACCGCGCCGCCGGACACCGCCGTAGCGCCCTATCTTAGCGGTATTGGGGCTTGGCGGGACGCGGCGGTCGGGGCGCTGCCGCGCAATCCGTCCCAGGCCCGTGTGCGGTTCCCAAACCCCGCCGTGGCCGGCGGTCCCCGGATGTGGAGACGGCCGGCGGTGCGCACGGTATAGCGCTGGAGGACGGTAAGCTCCTCCAAGCCCCCACACCGCGCCTGCGCGGCGCCGTGGCGCGAATGGCCTGACGCTTGGCGCAGAATCGGAGTCGGCGCGGAGCCATCGCGCGTGGTGACCGGCGGTGGACGGGTGCGCGATCCGGGTGCCGGGCGAGTCACCTCCGTGCGGCCATGCTCAGGAGGGCGTCCCGAAATTGGGCGAAACTCTACGACCGGTTGCGCGCGGGATCCATGTGCTCGGCGATGTTGCGCGCGGTCTCGATCTTGTTCAGCGCCCCAGGGTAGTACCCGGCTCGGCGGAGCACCCGGTGGAGAGCCTCCCATGTACCGCCCGGCACCGCATCCGGATCGCGGTAGGGCCGTTGTGCCTCCAAACTCGCAGGGACTCCGGGGTACGCTGCCCGCAGTGCGGGCACGTCACCGAAAAACCATGCCTCGAGTTCCTCTACGGCGATGCGGTTGACCACCGTGTACGGCGCGGAGCCCGAGGCCACAGACTTCGTGAGCAAGCCGGCGTTCGCCGCCGCCGCTTCCAGGGCGCTCTTCAAAACGAAACAGTCTTCCCGGTCTTCGTCGACAAGCACAAGCACTCGGGCCTCTGCTGACCGAAGCCATCCAGAGTACCCGCGCATCCGTCCGGCGAGGGATCCGAGCAGATCGGCCCTGCCCCGATGGGGGTGGATGCGGAAGGAGTGCGTCTTCCCCAGGATACGCGGGACGAGGATGTCGAGCGCGGCCTCAGCCGAGGGTTCCTCCACGAGTAACTCAATGTGCATGCCGGTCCGCGTCCCGTGCAGCCGGTGTGACTGTTCGATCCGGATGGCATGGATCGCCGACCTCGAAGTACCCCTCCATCCACAACTGTCCAAGGCTTCCGCCGTGGGCCGCCATGTGCTGGACCAACGGTACATCGGAGGCACGGCGGGCATGGGAGTACCCGGAACGATCGCGGTACATGATCCAGACCTCGTTGGCAGTGAGTCCGTTGACGAAAGCCGGCGAATGCGTCGTGGCCATCACCTGGCTCCTGGACGCGGCGCTACGGCATTCCTCTGCCAGTTCCTGCAGCAGTCGCGGGTGGAGGTGGTTCTCCGGCTCCTCGATCGCGACGAACGACGGCGGGGAAGGATCATAGAGCACCAGCAGATAGGCGAGCATCTTCAGGGTGCCGTCGGAGGCGAACTTGGCGAGGATCGGCCGCTCGAAAGGCGCGTCCTTGACCTGAAGCAAAAGCCGCCCGTCCGCCAGCATTTCCGCATCCACGCGCTCCAGTCGAGGTACGCGCCTGATCAGCGCGTCGGTGATGCGTCGCAGATGGTCCGGATGTCTTTCCGACAGGTACTGGACCACGTTGGCAAGGTTGTCTCCGGTGAGGGACAGCCGCTCCTGCGGCCCGGCCTCCGGAGTATCGCGCACCGTGTCTATCGAAAGGTAGGACAGGTACCAGCCGGTGATGAACCTCCGGAGGGCGCTGACCCGAGGATGGCGCGCATGCTGTCCGAGGGTGTTGACCGCAAAGAGTTCTGAGGAATCCAGGGCCTCGGGTACGCGTTCCTCGTTCTGATCGGGCATTTCCCCGGAAACCACGTGGCCTCGGCCGTGGGCGAACCGGAGGAAGTAAAACGGTTGGCCATAGCTCTGTCGCTTCCAGCGCAGCCATTCTTCGGCGACGACGGGACCCGACGGTTGCTCGTCGACGGCCACGTGGTACGTGATCAGCGGGTGATGTGGTGCCTCGCGGTACTTCATTTCGATCATGATCGGCCCCGTCGCGCCGCGCGTGCGCAGTTCTCGGAACCGGTTGCGCCGGTCCCACGCCCGCCGCAGACCGATCGTGAAGCATTCGGACAGGAAGGCGAAGACGTCGAGTACGGTGGACTTGCCGCTTCCGTTGGGTCCAAGCAGCACCGTCAGGGGGGCGAGTGCCGAGAGCTTGACGTTCTCAAGGGCACGGTAGTTGCGGACCCACAATCCCTCAACGCGGGCGACGCTCCGCTCCTCGACCGGTCCGCCCATCACGCGACCGCCGCCCTTTAGCGTGGTTTTCAGACTACAGACCGCTCGTGACCAGCATCGCTCCGTCGTCCGTTAGGCCATACGCCATCCGGCGCGGACGGGCGTCATGACCCAGGGCGTCGGAGGCGGGTCGAGAGGCCTCGCCGTTCGTCTGCCGGCGTACGCGCCGTGTGCCGGTTCGTAATCTGCCGGTTAGGTGCCTGCGGCAAAAGTCCTCTTGGCCGCGCGACACGATCCCGCGGCCGTGCAGGTGGTCCGGCGCCGGCACGCAGTCCCGTAAGCCGTCGCACGTCCGCTCCGTCCCCACGCTCCCGCAGGGGCCCGCAGGCCACCCCGGCGGCGGACCCCGGTGGTCTGCGCGCGATTTCCGCCCGGTTGCCGCGGCCTGACCGGCTCTCGCCCGCAGCAGCACCGAGTACCGCCTGCTCGGCACGCGAATCCACCGCCGACCCGCACGCAATCCGCTGCCCCGCCTCTGGGCGAGCGATCAGCCCACCGCACGAGTTGGCGGTACTCGGCGGGTACGGGCAGCCGCGGCGCCCTTCGCGCAGCAGATCCGGTCGGCAGGCATTCGCCGCCCCTGTCTCCGCCGCCCCAAGGCGTCGCTGCCCCAGGCAAGGTCCTGCCGCCGCAAGCCTCGGACAAGGCACAGGGCAGGGGTCCGTGCCCCACCCCGGCGAACCGCGCAAGGTCCGCGCATCCGCCCACCCCTGGAGGTGCCCGCTTGAGCCCGCCGCGCGGTACGCCCGGTCCCGACGGTGCCGTCGCGCCCGAATCCCCCGATGCCCCGGCCCTCACCAAGGCCGAGGCCCGCGCCCGCGCCTACGGCGCCCTGCACGAGGCGCACGCCGCCCGCTTTCCCTTCGCGATCGAGGGCCGCATCCCTAACTTCCGCGGGGCAGAGGCCGCCGCCCGCCGCCTGCGTGAACACGAGCGATACCGCCGCGCCCGCGCCCTGAAGGTCAACCCGGACTCCCCGCAACTACCGGTGCGCGTCATGGCCATGGAGGACGGCAAGACCCTCTACCTGCCCACCCCGCGCCTGCGCGGCGCCTTCCTGCGCATCCGTCCCGGCGACGTCCCCCCCGGCGAGTTCCGCGAAGCGGCCCGGCTCTCCACCCGGGGCCGCTACGGGCAGGAGGTGTCGCTTGCCGAGATCGCGGCCGCGGGCGACATCGACCTCGTCGTCACCGGCGCCGTGGCGGTGACGGAACGCGGGGCGCGGGCCGGCAAGGGGGAGGGCTACGGCGACATCGAGTACGCGATCCTACGCGAACTCGGCCACCCGGAGATCCCGGTGGTCACCACGGTGCACCCCGCGCAGATCGTCCCGTCCCTGGCGGTGGCGCCGCATGACATCTCCGTCGACCTCATCGTCACGCCCGACCGCGTGATCGAGACCCACACGCCTCACGCCAAGCCGCAGGCGATCGATTGGGCGCTGCTTCCGGAAGACGCCATCGAGGAGATGCCGGTCCTGCGCGAACTGCGCCGCCTGCACTGGGAGCGCCAGACCCTGCCGCCTGTGCTCGTCCCCGGCCTGGCGGTGGTCTTCGTCGGACTCAATCCCGGCCGCAGCAGCGCGGCCGCGGGACACCACTTCGCCGGTGGCGGCAACCACTTCTGGCGGCTGCTGCACGAGGCCGGCTTCACGCCCCGGCGGTTCGCGCCGGAAGAGGACTTCGGCCTGCCCGCCCTCGGCGTCGGCGTGACAAACGTCGTGGACCGGCCGAGCCGGGGCGAGCAGGACCTCTCCTGGGAGGAGTTGCAGGCGGGGGGAGAGGCCCTGCGCGGCCGTATCTCCGCCTGCCGGCCGCGGCTCGTCGTGCTGCTCGGCAAGCAGGTCTACCGCGCGTATGCCGCCCTGCCGCGCAGCAGCACGGTGGAATGGGGGCTGCAGCCCCGGGAGACCGTGTCCGGCGTGCGGGAGTGGGCGGCGCCCAACCCGTCGCCACGGAGCACCGTGCCGTACGCGGAGCGCCTGGAGCAGTTCCGGGGGGTGCGGCGGCGGGTGGTCGAGGCGGAGCGGTGACGCTGCGCGCCGCCCGGCGGGACGGCTGCCGGAGGCGACGACGGGGCCCGCGGTGGCGAATGGAGCACATGTTCCCCATTGATGGGATCTTGCGTTCCCATTACAATCAGGTCATGAGCGCACCCCTTTCCCCCGGCCGCCGCATGCGGGCAGACCCGGCGCAGCCGCGCAGACCTCTCCCGCCAGTCCCGGGACCTCATTCTGAAGGTGACGCTCGAGTTCTTCGCCGGGCAGAGCCTCGAGGTGCTCGGGCTACCCCTGTCCCGCATCGTCCGGCCCCTCTCGCCCGAATTGCCGGACGTGACGGTGCGGAACAGGGTGGCGGACCATGTCTTTCGACTGGCCGACCGCGACCTGCTCCACCTGGAGCTTCAGACCCGCCGCGCCGGAACGCGGGACCTGGAGCGATTCCAGCACTACGACGTGCTGCTCCGCTGCCGGTATCACCGCCCGGTGCATACGGTGGTACTCTATGGGCGGGGCGTCCGGTCCGCGTCGCGCTGCCCGGCGGTTCGAGTCCATATCAGGTTCACAACTGCCATCTCGGACGCTTCGAGGCCGCGGCGGTCCTTGGGTCGCTGGAGGAGAAGGTCCGGAATGGCGGGGCCCTGACCCGCAGGGATCAACTGTTCCTGGCGCTCTCCGGCCTCATGCAGGTGAAGGGCGCCGACGTGGTGGCCACCGCCCGGCGCGCGGCCGCGATCGCCGAGACGATTCAGGAGCCGCGGGCCCGGGAGCTGTGCCTCGGGGCCGTCTTCGGCTTCGCGACGGAGTCGGCCTCCGAACGAGAGGTCGAGCCTTTGCTGGAGGTGTTTCGCATGGCCATGTCTCGCCTGGCGGAGCGGCTGGAGGCGCGGGGAAAGGCTGAGGGTAAGGCCGATGCCCTGCTTCTGGTGTTGCATGGCCGGTTCGGCCGGCTGCCTGCAGCCCTGGAGGACCGCGTCGGGACGGAACGGCGCGTGGAGGCGCTGGACCGCTGGTTGGTGCTGGCCGGGGAAGCGGCCACACTGGCCGCCTTCGTCGCCGGCGTGGGCGAGTAGCCAGGCGGGCCGGTGGGCGGTCGCTCTCTTCGGGTGCGCGCCTCGGTGTCCCGGCACGTCCGCGTCTCCGCGTCCGAAGCGGCCTCCGAACGAGATGTCGAGCTTCTGCTGGAGGTGTTCCGCATGGCCATGTCCCGCCTCGCGGAGCGGCTGGAGGCGCGGGGAAAGGCTGAGGGTAGAGCCGCAGGCCGCGTCGAGGGTAAGGCCGAGGGTAAGACCGATGCCCTGCTTCTGGTGTTGCGTGGCCGGTTCGGCCAACTGCCTGTAGCCCTGGAGGACCGCGTCGGGACGGAACGGCGCGTGGAGGCGCTGGACCGTTGGTTGGTGCTGGCCGGGGAATCGGCCACACTGGCCGCCTTCATCGCCGGTGCGGGCGAGTAGCCCCCACCGGCACCGGAACTCGCCGCCAGCGCCGCGCTGCCGTCCACAATCGTGTGACGCTCGGAAAAGGTTCCGGCCCACCTGCCGCCCTGGAGTGCCGTCAGGGATCCCCGCGAGGCGCCCGTCCGGGCGGCCGGAGAAAGGCCACGGTGCCGGCGTCCTACCCCGCCTTGCGCTCGTCGGCGGTGCCGTTGCCCGCCTTCTTGGCCACATGTCCGGGCTGCTGCATGTCGGCCCAGGCCGACTGAACGGCCGCCTCGATCTCCGCGGCGTCGACCGCGATCCCCCGCCGCTTCAGAGCCGCCTGTACCATGGCGAGCGCCTGCTTGAACTTCGCCTGGCCCTCCGGGCTCTGGGCGAACTGCTCCGCCCAGGCCGCGGCATCCTTGGCCAAGCCGTCGAGGATGACGCGTTCCCCCGCCGTCGTGTGCGTGCTGTAGTACGCGCGCATGGCTGCCTGGCTGGCCTGCAGCCAGCGCAGCAGCAGCGGGCCGCCGGTCAGGACCAGGACGAAGGCGAGATCCGCGAGGATGGCCGTGAGGCTGGTCGGTGCGAAGGGCAGGTCCTCCATACCCGGGTTCCCTCCCCTGGGACGATGCTGCGAACGACGCTCGTGGTGTCGGCGAGCGGTGGCCTCCAGAGGACTCTTGCAGTGGCCACCTGGGGGCTCATCCACCGAGGTATGCGGGATGGCCCGCCGACGCCACCCCGGCCTGCCGCGGCGGTGCAGCCAGGCGGCCGCGCACGGAGAAGTGTTCATGCGACCCGGGAGGACGACGTCATCACCGGTGGGCGTGTGGGGCGGTGGCCGCACTGCTGTCCGTGTCGCGCCGGCGTGCCCGCGCCTGGGCAGCCGGCTGGTCGACCGTCGTGTCCGGGTGTGTCCGCCGCGCCTTGGCCACATTGGGTCCATCGGAGATCGTCGCGCGCTCGCAGTACCCCCTCCAGTCGAAGACGCGGCTGGCGCCCGTCGGCGCACCACGCCGCCCGGTGGGCGAACGTCGGGGCAGGTGCGTGCCGACGGCTGCCGTGGATGGACCCGTGCAGTAACCGCTCCGCACCCCCAGGCGAAACTGCTGACCAGTTACCCCGGCGCCTCTCGGGCGCGTGTCCGTCCCGACCCTGGCAACCCGCGCGCCTTTGCTCTATGAATGGCGGGGTTCGCCGCCGGGATCCGCCCGCCGCCCCGTGCCCGATGGGCCCTTTCGACGCGCCCTCGGATCGCCCGGCGCGTGCCTCGGCACGCGGGCCTGTGGTAGGGTGGGCGGGGTCGCGGCCCGTCCCCTCTCGCCGCGTGCCATTGCGCACCGGCGGAGTCGCCGCGTCCCCGGGCCTGCGCCCGGGAAGCATCGGCTGTGCAACCGGATTCGGGGGGGCGGCTGTCGTGTCTCCTGCGCCGGCATCCGTGGGGAGTGCCCGCCGCGGCGCATCCGCCGCGGCCGCGATCGGGAGTCTGCTGCTGGCCGGGTGCGGTGCGCACGGCACGCCGCCCGCGCCCGCCTCCGCCTACACCGCGGGCGAACTGGCGTCTCTCGACCCCGGCACGCCGCTGGGCGGCAGGCCCGCCCCGAACTTCACCCTCACCGACCAGTTCGGCAAGGCGGTCTCGCTGTCGCAGTTCAAGGGCCGGGCGGTGGTGGTCTCCTTCGACGACGACGAGTGCACCACCATCTGCCCCCTGACCGGCGCGACCATGGTCGAGGCCCTCGACCTGCTGGGGCCGGCGGCCTCCCAGGTCCAACTCGTCGGCATCAACGCCAATCCGCAGCACACCTCGGTCGCCGACGTGGCGGCCTACTCTCAGACGCACGGCATGGAGAACCGCTGGCTCTTCCTGACCGGCGGCCTGCCGCAATTGCAGCAGGTGTGGAAGGCGTACGGCGTGGACGTCCAGATCCTCCAGGGCAACATCGATCACACGCCGGCCGTCTACGTCATCGATCCGCAGGGCGGGGAGTCCCGCCTCTTTCTGACCAGCGCCGACTACGGGGTCACGGGCCTGGAGGCCGGCACCCTGGCGCAGGCGATCTCCGCGGTCCTGCCCGGGCATCCGCATGTGGCCAAGCCGAACCTGGCGCCGGGCGCGCCCGTGGCCTCCCCGGCCGACACCGTCCACCTCCCGGCGCTGGCACCGGGCGGGGCGCCCGTCGTCCTCGAGCCGTCGTCGCCGCACCTGGTGGTCTTTTTCGACAGTTGGGCGTCCGGCGCCGCCGCGCAGCTCCAGGCCCTCAACGCCTATCAGCAGGCGGCGGGCGCGAGCCACCTCCCGGCGTTGCTCGCCGTGGACGTGCAGCCCACCGAGCCCTCGCTCGCCGCCGCGCAGGCCCTGGCGCCCGTGGCGCAGGGTACGCTGCGCTATCCGGTCGCCGTCGACCCGAACGGGCGTGTGGCCGACGCCTATGGGGTGGCGGACATCCCGTGGCTGGTGCTGGTGAGCGGCGGCAGGATCCTCTGGAGCCACGACGGCTGGCTGGCCCCCGCCGCCCTGGAGCAGCAGGTGACGGCGGCGCTGGCGCCCAGGGCGCCGGCCACCGGGACGCGCGTCACCGCCGCTGCTGCGCCCACCGCGGCACCGCCTGCTGCCGGTTGAGCGGTGCGGCGGCACCGGCGCGGTGCCCCCGCCCGACCGTCGGATCGTGCCGCGTGCTTCGAACCGCCCCGCGCCCCGCAGGCGCCAGGTGCCCAAGAACCCGGCCACCGCTGCGCACGTCACCGCCGCCGCTGCGCCCACCGCGGCACCGCCCACGCCCGCCGGTTGAGCGGTGGGTCCGTGCGGCACGGCGGCCCCGCCCGGCCGGTCGGACTCTCTGCCGCGCGCTTGCCCCCGCACCCCGCAGGCACCGGCGCCCAGGGCGCCGGCCGCCGCTGCGCCCACCGTGGCACCGCCCACGGCCGCCGGTTGAGCGGTGCGGCGGTCCAGCACGGCGCCCCTGGCCCGGCCCCGGTCCTGACCCCTGCTTCGCGCTCCCCGCCGCCTGGGCGCGCCGCGCCGTCCCCGTCCCCGCCCGGCCCCGGCCGTGGCGCCGCCGCCCGCCCCATCCCGGCACTGCGCCACGCTCACTCCCCGTCGAGCAGGAGGCGTGGGCCGGCGCCCCGGAGGGCCGCCGCGTCGCCGGGGTTGAAGAGCTGGCAGCGCTCCAGCGACAGGCAGCCGCAGCCGATGCACCCGTCGAGATTGTCCCGCAATCGCTGTAGCAGGGCGATCCGGGCGTCGAGGCGCGCGCGCCAGGCGTCGGAGACGTGGCGCCAGTCGTTGGCGTCCGGCGTCCGATTGTCGGGTAGCGCGGCCAGCGCGGCGCGGATCTCCTCCAGGGTCAGGCCGACCTGTTGCGCGACGCGGATGAACGAAACCCGCCTCAGGGTGCTGCGGGCGTACCGGCGCTGGCCCCCGTCGGAACGGGCGGCGTGGATCAGGCCCTGCGCCTCGTAGAAGCGCAGGGCGGAGGGCGCCACCCCGGCGCGCGCGCTCAGGGCCCCGATGGTCCATTCCGCCTCCATACACACCCCCGGCGCCCGCGACCGCCGCGATCGGGCGGCGCAGGAGGCGCCGCTCCCTCCCTGTCGCAAGATTCTCCGTCCCGGCCGCCTGTGGGCATGGACCGGCACCGAAGGGCGCCGGCCGATCGCCCCGCGCTCTCCGATGGTACGCCCGACAGCCCTTGACTTCAAGTGAACTTGAGGTGCTACGCTCAGAGCGGCGCATCGTGAGGCCTGCCCGGCAGTGGAGAAGCCCCTGCGCGGGCGGTCCTCGCCGGTGGCTCCGGGACGGTGCCCTGCGGCGCCGCGGCCCGGCGCGCCGGGCGGCCCCGCGCCAACCTGGTGCAAAGCAGCCCTTCGGGCCGCGCCCCGCCGGATCTCCTGGCGCCTTCCGGCCGCAGCCCGACTGCGCATCGCCTCTCGGCCCGGCGGCGCCGTCCCGCCAGATACCCGCTTGAAGGAGGTAATCCGACCATGGCCGACGCCCTTGTCTCCACTTCCCCCGCCCCGGCGGCCGACGGCTGGCTCCGCGCCGCCGACCTGGCCCAACTCCAGGCCGAGGGACAGGTGGTCTTCACCGGCGGGGACCGCCCCGTCGTCCTCTTTCACCGCGACGGGGAGGTCTTCGCCCTCGACAACCGCTGCCCGCACATGGGCTTCCCGCTCTCCCGCGGCACCGTGGAGGACGGGATGGTCATCTGCCACTGGCACCACGCCCGGTTCGACCTGCGCTCCGGCTGCACGTTCGACCCCTTCGCCGACGACGCGCCCGCCTTCGAGACGCGCATCGCCGGGGGCGCCGTCTTCGTCCGGCCCCGCCCGGGCCGCGACCCCAGGGCCTACTGGCTGCGCCGCCTGCGCGAGGGCATGCAGATGAACGTCGGACTGGTGATGGTCAAGGCCGTCGGCGCCCTGCTCTCCCTTGGCGTCCCCCCGCGCGAACTCGCGGCGGCGGCCGGCCTCTACGGCGCGGAGAACCGCGACGCCTTCGGCCCGGGCCTGGTGATCCTCACGGCCATGGCGCACGTGGCCGACCTGGTCCCGGCGGAGCAGGCGGCACTGGCCCTGGCGCAGGGCGTGACGCGCGCCGCCGGCGACGCGGCCGGGCAGTCGCCGCACCGCCGCCGCGAGCCCCTCGACCGCGACGACCTCGCGGCCGAGACCGCCCGGCGCTGGATGCGCCGCTGGACGGCGGCGCGGCACCGCGAGGGCGCCGAGCGGACGCTGATCACCCTGGTGGAGGCTGGCGCCGATCCCGCCGCGGCATCGGACGCCGTCTTCGCCGCGATCACCGACCGCCTGTACGCCGATGGCGGCCACGCCCTGGACTTCGCGAACAAGGCCTTCGAGCTGGCGGAACTGGTCGGCTGGGGCGAGGGGGCCCGCCGCGTGCTGCCCTCGGCGGTGCCGAGCTTCGTGGGTTCGCGCGGGGCCGAGGAATCCGCGTCCTGGCACAGCCCGATCGACCTGGTGGCGTTGATGCGGCAGGCGGAGGCCGAGATCCCGGATGCCCTGCGGCAGGGACGCGGCGCGCGCTGGAGCGGCGAGGTGCCCGCGCTGGCAGGGGCCGTCTTGGGCGATGATGCCGCGACCATTGTCGCGGCTATGCTGGAGGCCCTGCGCGCCGGCGCGACCCCCCTGCAACTCGCGCAGGCGGTGGCGCACGCGGCCGCCCTGCGCATCGCCCGCTTCGGCACGAGCAACGAGTTCGGCGACTGGGACACGGCCCTGCACACCTTCACCTACAGCCAGGCGGTGCGGCATGCCCTGGCCCGCGCGGAGTCGCCGGAGGTGTTGCGCGGCGCCTTCCACGGCGCGATGTCCGTCTATCAGGACCGCTTCCTCAACGTCCCGCCGGCACGGCTGCCCTCGGCGCAGGACGGCTCGGACCTGCCCGCCGACGGCGCCGAGCTCTGCGCCCGGCTGCTGGAGGTCACCAGCAACCAGGGGAGCGTCGATCTGGCGGGGCGCATCACCGCGCGCTACCTGGACCTCGGCCTGGATCCCGCGCCGCTGCTCGCCGCGCTGACCGAGACCGTCGTCCGCGAGGACGCCGCCTTTCACACGTTTCAGATGTGCGAGGCGGCGATCCGCCTGTGGCAGCAGTGGGACGGCGCGCCCGCAGGCCGCGTCGCCCTCATCGCCCTGGCCCGCTATGCCGCCGCCCATGCCCCGACGCAGCGCGCCTTCGCCCAGACCGTCGGCATCGCGCAGCGCCTGCAGCGCGGCGAGGCGTTGCACGAGGAGGGATAGGGAGTGGGGGGCCGGCCGGGGCAGCCGATCTCCCCACCGCCTATCGGCTTTCCGGCTTCCGTCCCCGCCCGGGGCACCCTGCGCCCCCTGTTTCGCCCGGCGCGCGTCCATGTCCAGGAGGGGGGCGCAGGAACCTGGCGGATGAGTAGCGGCCCTGCCAGCCTCGTCGAACGCGGCGGGGGACACCCCCCGCCGGCACCCCCCTGCCCGCCAGATCGTGGGGCCCTCCGTGCGACGGGCGTGCCGGCGGAGAGGGGCGGCGCGCACCCGGCCGCTCGCGCCGCCCGGCGACCTGCGTCCCTCCCGGGCGAAGGGGTTTCGCTATGCTACACGGGAGGGGGTAATATACTACGAAGAGTGTAGTGTGTAGGGGGTGCGACCGTGCCGCTCCTGCTGGACGGCCATTTCCCGACCAGCGGCGCCGTGCCCCCGGAGGACCTTTCGTGCGGCGCAACGCACCGCTCTACCGCACCGCCTTCGAGATCGAACTCCCGGAGGCGCCGGCGGCGGCGTGGCTGCACTACCTCGGACGCAAATTCGCCGCCGCCGGCATCGATGCCGGGCCGGGGGCCCTCGCCGCGCTGGTCGAGCGCACCGGCGGGCACCCGCAGGACACGATGATGGTGGCCGCCGAGGCCTATGCCGCTCTCTGCGCGGCGGGGCAGGACGCCTTGAGGCTGGAGGAAGTGGCGGCGGCGGGGGACCGGGTGCTGCGGGCGCTGGAACTCGCGTTTCAGGCGGAATGGCAGGACCTCGCGCGGGAACGCGGGGCCCGCATCGCTTTGGCGCGCATCGCCCAGGGGGGGGCGGTCCACCAGGGGCTGTCCAAGGCCGAGAGCAAGGCCGCCAGCGTCGCGTTGCAGCGGGCCGTGCGCGAAGGGGTGGTCCGCCGTCTGGCGCGCGGCCGCTACGCGGTGGGCGAGCCCCTCTTCGCGGAGTGGCTGCGGGCCACCGTGACCGGCTGAGGCGGTGCCCTGTGGTCCGCCGTGGGGCTGTCAGAGTGGCGGCAGGGGGATGCAGAAGCGCCGCTCGGCCACCGTGCCGGCGTGGTAGGTCGCGTAGTCCCCGTGCTCGGCGTCGGCGCAGGCCTCCGGGCGCCCCCTGGACCAGAAGCCGCAGGCCGCCAGGGCCGGGTCGGAGAGGGGCACGAAGCACGTGTCGATGCGGTCCGGCCACACCTCACAGCGGCGGTAGCCGGGGCAGCCGGCCGCGACGGCACCCGGGGTGGCGTGCCACACGGACCCGCGGCGTGCGGCGGCCAGGACGTGGACGTGTCCGAAGAGGTATGCCACCACGGGCGGCGCGCCCGGATGCGCCTCCCGCAGCAGTTCCCCGAGTGCCACGGCCGTGGGGCCGAGGTGGCCCGGGCCCCAGGCGCGCAGGGGGCCCTCCGTCCGCACCGGTTCGGTGGGGTAGTGGCCGATCACCACGCGGGCACGGACCAGCGCCGGGCGGGAGAGCGCGTGGCGCAGGCGCCCCAACTGGCCATCGGGGTCTCCGGCTCGCAGCGCGGCGCCGATGAACTCGACCCCGCCCAGGACGCGCCGGAAGAAGAGGCCGTCGGGGCCGAAGGCCCGGCCGTAGGCCGTCTCCTCCAGGGGCACGTCCTCGTAGCGCTCGGCGTCGGCGAAGCGCACCGCCTCTTCGGCGCTCGGGCAGAGGTCGTGGTTGCCCGGCAGGGCGTTCCAGGGGATGCCCTGCGCCTCGAGCTGCCGCCACGCCGCGGCCAGGGCCTCGGGTTGCACGCTGCCGCGGTGCGTGAGGTCGCCGCTCACGACGAGCCAGTCCAGCGGCGGGCCGCCGCGCAGGTCGTCCCAGAGCCGGGCCGCGCGGGCCTCGGCGGGCGCGAAGGCGGCTTCGGCGTGCGGGCCGAGGTGCAGGTCGCTGGCGTGGCCGAAGGTGGCGAGCGGGGCGGGTCCGGTGCCCGTGCCGTCCGTCATGGGCGGCGCATTCGTTGCCGGCGGGACGGGGTCCTGCGCGGCGCCCGTCTGTGTCCACGGCAGGGGTGACGCTGCCCACCCCGGTTACGCGTCACATCGGGGAGCGGGATCGTGAAGGATCGCTCCTGCGCCGTGCCGGCGTGGTACGACGCGCAGTCCGTGTGCTCCCCGTCGGCACGGGCCCAGGGCCGGTCCGGGCTCCAGAAGCCGCTCGGGGATCGTCCTCCAGGCCGTCCCGTCGGCGGCGTGCGGCGTGCAACTCCCCGAGGTTGGCGCTGCCATGGTGGTGAGATCACCGCTGACCACCAGCCAGCCGGGGCGCGGACCGTCCCGGAGGTCCCGCAGCAGCCGGTCGGTCGGCCAGGGCGACGGCGGCTTCTCGCAGCCGGCCCGGGTGCAGGTCGGGCCGGCTGATCGAGCGCGGTGCATCACGGCGTGTCCGTTCGGCGTTGGCGGGCAAGGCGCCTGTGCGGGTGTCCGACGGCCCGGCGCGGACGCTCCCGCTCCCCGCCGCGGCGCCGCCCGCAGGCCCAGTTCCCGTCGCGCCTGGGCCAAGGCGCTGCGGGGCTCCTCCGTTTGCCACCGCGGCGCCGCGGCAGGCCCGGCTCCCTGCCCCCGTGGCCGGGCACGGGGCGTCGGGCGGCACCGTGCACGCGGGATGTGGCCGACGTCAGCGCTCAGAACGGCCCTTCGGCCCGCCCTGGGGAGCCATCCTCCAGTGGAGGCCCCCGCCCGCGCACCCGCTACGCCGTGCCGTTCAGTCGCCACGCGTACGGCGCATACACCTGCCCGGCGTTCGCGGCGGCCTCCGCCGCTCGGAGGACCCCCGGCACGAGGGACTCGGCCGGAAGTGCCGGTTCATTCGTCCGCAGCAGGTAATCGAAGTTCTGAAACGGACCGTCGAACGAGCGAACGAAGTTGAACATGTAGCCGGCGTTGCCGGTGACCCCCTGCAGCGCGTTGCCCAGGTCCTGCTGCGCCAGGGCCCGTGCGGCCGCGTTACCGTCGGTGCGCGGCCCCCACGCGTCGCTCTCGGTGACATCGCTCTCGGCCGAGACGATGATGTCCGCGCCCTGGACACGGGGAGCGGCGAAGGCGAGTTGCCGCAGGGCCTGAGCCGGACGGAGCGCCAGCGCGCCGGTGAAGGTGAGCAGGTCCGCCTGCGCCTCGGCGGATAGCAGTCCCGCCGCGAACGCCGCCGCCTGGGCCGGTGCAGGCGTATCCCTGCAGACCAGTACCTGGACCGTCCGCACGGGCACCGCGTACCGCGCCGGGAAGGCCGGGATCGGGACGACCGCCCAGTCGGCGGGCGCGGGCAGCGGGGGGGCGAAGAGGCCCCCCGCGATCGGGCCCCTGCCGAGGATGGTGGCCCCGTCGAACATCACGACGCCGAAGGTGCGGGTGGACGCCTGGGCCTGCGGGGGGCTCTCGTACCACACCTGCGCGTCCGACCCGTGGCGCGCCCAGTTCGCTATCTCCACCATGGCCCGAGCGGCGGGGCCGCCGCCGAAGGTGGCGCGGCAGGACGTGTCATCCCCCTTGGCCAGGACCGCGCCGCTGCCGACGGCGGCCATCTCCGGCAGGCCGAGGCCGTAGGGCACCCACGGCAGGGGCGCGCTGGGCTGCACATAGTCGGGGGCCATATCTGTCAGGACGGCCTCGAATTGGGCGGCCGTCCAGGGCCGCGTGCCGTGGACGGCCTGCACGCCCGGCCGCACCGCGCAGAGGAGGGGGATGCGCAGGAGCGGCCACCCCGCCTGGAAGGTCCCCCTCCCTTGGGCGTAGGCCAATCCCTGCCGCAGCACCCCCTTTGGAAGGTCCTGCGGCAGAAGGCCGAGATGGGGTTCGAGATCGAGGGCGCGCAGCGCCAGCCAGTCGGGAAAGAGATCGCTCGTGGCCACCACGACGTCCGGCATGGGGTAATCCGAGAGACGGGTCGTCGAACGGGTCGCGGTGTCGCCCTCCGCGAGCGTGGGCGGCACGTCGGGATAGGGGAACCACTGCAGCGTGCTGTTGTGCGTCGTGAACAAATAGTCGACCGGGTGGGGCAGCAGCCGGTTCGCGGTCTTCAGCGCCGCCTGCAACGGCTCGCTCAGGTTCTGCAGGGCCACCTTTGGTGCACCCGCGTAAGTCCCGTTCGCCTCACCGCCGACGAGGTAGACGGAGAGATGCACCGGCCGGATCCACGGCACCGCCTGCGCCAGCGCCTTGGGGACGCTGCAGGCGGAGAGAACCGGCCCGGCGGCCAGGACCGCCGCGGCCGCGGCCAGACCCCGGCCCAGCACCTGCCGCCGGGAAGCGCAGCGCGACACGGCCACCCCGGCAGCCGCGACGGCTGCCCGGTGCGCCGGAGACCGAGGTGCGCGGGGTTCAGCCCCGTAGTCTTCGGCGTACATGGCCCATTGTTCGCCAACGGGCGCGCGTGCTCCTGCGGGGTCGGTCGGGGCGGCTCGAAGGCGGCCACGGCGCGGGCTTCATGGCGGGCGGTGATCGCCGGCCACGGCCCGTGACAACGCGAGGCCCATGCCCCCCGGGAGTGGCGCGCCCCAGGACCGCCGCAGCGGCCGACAGCCCGCGCCGCAGGACCCGGCTACCAGCCGATTGATCGGGGGCTCGACGCCGTAGCACAGGGCCGGCTTCCTGGCACCGAGCCGGCGCCGGCCGGAGCGCGTGGTGACGCTGGGGGACTGGCTGGCCCGGCGGCCCGAGCACGAGGGGTAGAGGCGCGGACGGCCGCGACGTGCAGCGCCGAAGGGCGCATGCCGTGGAGACCCTCGCGGCGGGGATTCTTCGCGGGGCGGGGGGGTGGCGTAGCGCTTGCCTCTGGCGCCAGGCGGGGTCCGAGGGTGCGCTTGCCCAGCGCGGCGGGCCTGAGGCCCGCCGCGCCTTTCCAGGACAGGCGCAGGGCACGCCACCCGGCCTGCCGCCTCTGGGCCGCGGCGCGCGGTCTTCCTGAACCCCCCCCGGTCGCCGAGGGCCGCCGGTTCCCGCAGAATGTGCAGGCCGGAGCACGCGTCGTGGGCGGCCAGTGCGGCCGCCAGTCTCAGTGACGGGCGCTGGGTGCGATCACCCGAGCCCTTCCGCCGCCCCGGCCGCGGGGACGGCACCGCCATAGCGGCGGTCCGGCCGGAGGCGGCGCGATAAGGCTCTGTCGCGGAGCCCGTTGCGTCATTGCCGGGCGCGGCCCTCAGAGCCCCGGCGTGACGGCCGCGATCGCGCGTCCCTGCGTCGGGAAACGGGCGCTGATCGCCGCAGCCTGCCCCTGTTCCGCCGAACTTGCCACCTGCAGGGCATTCACCTGGCGCTCCATCTGGGCCAGCCCTTCCTGCACGGAGACCGTCCTGCTCAGCATGCGGCCCAGCCATAGGCCGATGAGCTCGTTGGCCTGTACCGGCGAGTGCCGGAAGGTGAGGCTCGGCCAGCCGTAGCCGCCCAGAGCCGCGTCCCGGTACCAGTGGAGGGCCTTGTTGCCGAGCGGCGGGACGACCGACTTGACGATCGTCTCCCACTCGTCCCACAGCGAGAGCAGGCAAGGCTGGATGAGTGTGGTGCGCATCTGGAATCGCTGCCAGTCCGGCTCCGCGGTGAGGTACTTCAGCAGCGCCCAGGCATGCTCGGGATGGGCGGTGGCCCGGTTGAGGGCATAGAAGTCGATGTTGTCGTACACCGCCCGTCCGGCCGGCCACACCGGGACGGGGAGGATGTCCCACTTCACGGTGCCGCCGAGTTCCGTCGCCAAGTGGAACACGTCCCAGCCGCCGCACAGCGAGAACACCGCCGTGCCGCGCATCAGGCAGCCCACGTCGTTGCCGTTGGGATTCTCGATCTTGTTGTTGTATAAGTTGAGGGCGAAGGACAGTCCGGCCGCGACGGCGGGGCTGTTGGCCAGCAGCCGGTCCTGCGTCGCGTTCATCAGTTCACCGCCCCAGCCCTTGATCCAGACCTGCCAGTGGTTGGGGCCGAACCACAGGCCACGCATGCCATAGCGCCACTTGCCGTCGGCACGCTTGCCGGTCGCCTGCTGCCAGAGCCCCAGGGCTTGCCCTGAATCCCAGGTGTCGGCCGGATAGTCGAGGCCGAGGCCATCCAGGATGTCCTGACGGTATGCCATCACCGCCGGCCCGTCATAGCTCGGCAGGCCGATCTGCTTACCCTCCAGGCGCAACGCGTCGTAGTGGCCCGCCGACCACAGGTTCGCCGAGAGGTTGTCCCTCTGGAGGTAGGAGTCGAGCGGGTCGGCCCACCCCGACGACGCAAAGAGCCCAAAGTCGCTGCAGCAACTCGCCACGACGTCGTCGTAGCCCTTTCCCGCGATGGATAGGCCGATCTGGGTCCCCAGGTTGCCCCACCCGGCGGGATCGACCGTTGCACGCAGGCCTGGGTTCTGTGCGTTGAAGGTTTCGTCGACGTACTGCTGGTCCAGGCCGATCACCGTGTTGTTCCACGACACACCCTGGTTGTTGGCCTGGAAGCGCAGTTCGATGACGGGCTGCTGAACGGCGGGGCTGGCAGTCGCGCCGCCGGAAGCGCCAGAGGCCGCCGGGCCGCAGGCCGTCAACACGACGCCTCCGACGGCGGTGGCCAAGGCGGCGCCCCCGCTGCGGCGCAACGCCTCCCTTCGGCTGAGCAATGGCCCGCCTCCGTGGCGCGTGATCTCTGCTGCCATCTCCGTCCACCCCCGATGCTGTGCTGCGGACAGGGGGCAGACTAGCAGCCTGGGTCTGCTGGTGTGTTGTCAGCGGGTTGGGTCACGATTGCAGTTCCGTTGCCGGGGGGCAGACGGCGACGGGGCCCACCTGCGGGGCCGCCCGCCGGCCGCCAGGGCAGGGCCGCTCAGACCGGCTGTCAGGAAAAGGACCCCCGCCGCGGGGTGCGCCAGGTAGCGCCGCCGTCGGTGGATATGGCCACGGTGCCGGGGTCCTCGACCACAACGGTGCCGCCGGGCACGAGGGTCCCCTCCTGCTTTCGCCGTCCCCGGTCACGGTGCGCGTGGCAACGAGGGTAGGCCGATCGTCCAGGAACTGGCGGTGTCCGTCCAGGTCGGGAAGGCGTCCGCCACGGCCTGACCCCGGGGCATCCCGCTCACCCGCCCCGACCAGCCCCCCAAACTCGCTTCAGATGCGGTTCGGGTATCCCTTCAGTCGCCACAGGCCGACGTGGCAAATCCGCGCGCCCGGGGCAGGCGACGCGGGGGAGGGGGCACGCCTACGGCGGGAGCCGGTTGCCACGCCCGACTCGGCCGACCCACCCGTACCCGGGTGCCGCCGCCGGCGGCCTCGAAGCGCACGTCCACCTCCACGTCGTCGAGTGAACTCCGCCGCGCCAAGCGCACCCCTGGCTCCCATACCATGATGCGGGCGAGTTCCAGTTCCAGCACATCCCCCTCCCACTGTCCCGCCCCGCCCCCGCGCAGCGCGCCGCGCTATAATCCGTTCCATGCGTACCGGCGCCGACGCCGCTCCGGATCCGCAGGACCAGGAGGGTTCCGCCGGACCGGACCGGCGGGGCGGAGGGGTGGGTGGCGACCGGCTGCCCCTCCGCCCCGCCCTCGCCCTGGCCGCCGGGCGCCTCACCGCCGCGGTCCTGCGCCGCTTCGGCCGCGGCGCCACCACCCTGCCCGGCCGCGTCGCCCTGCGGCTTGACCCCCACCTCCCCGGCCGCCTCGCCTCCCGGCTGCCGCACGGGGCCTGCGTCATCAGCGGCACCAACGGCAAGACCACGACCTCCGCCATGCTGGCCGCCATCCTCGCCCGTCGCGGCTGGCATCTGGCCCACAACCGCGGCGGCGCCAACCTCCGCACCGGCATCGCCACCGCCCTGCTCCTCGGGGCCGGGGGCGGCGCCGACGCCGCCCTGCTGGAGGTCGACGAGGCGACCATGCCCTTCGCCGGTCGCGAGCTCCGGCCGCGACTGGCCCTGGTCACCAACTTCTTTCGCGACCAGCTCGACCGCTACGGCGAACTGGAGACGGCCGTGGCCCTGGTCGGCCGCGGCCTCGCCGCCCTGCCCTCCGGTGCCGCCGCGGTGGTCAACGCCGACGACCCGCTGGCCGCCTCCATGGGCGGCCGCGACCACCTGCGCCCGCTGCACTTCGGCCTCGACCCCGCCGCGCTGCCCGCCGAGGAGGCCGGGGCCGGCCCGTCGGACGCACCCCGCTGCCCGCGCTGCGGCGCCGCTCTCCTTTACGGCCCGCGCTACTACGCCCACCTGGGCGTCTACCGCTGCGGCGGCTGCGGCTTCGCCCGCCCGCGGCCGGAAGTGCTGGCGACCGCCTGGACCCCCGGCGCCGCCGGGCGGCCGGGGGAGGTCACCCTCCGGATCCCCGCGGGGTCGATCACCTTCCCGCTGGCGCTCCCCGGCCTTTACAACGTCTACAACGCCACCGCCGCCGCGGCCGCCGCGCTCGCGCTGGGCACGGCCCCCGAGGACGTCGCCGGGGCGCTGGGCGCCTTCCGGCACGCCTTCGGCCGCATGGAGTGGCTGGACCTCGCCGGCCACCCCGCCTGCCTCGCCCTGGTCAAGAACCCCGCCGGCTGCAGCACGGTGCTGCGCACGGCGACCGCGGACCCCGCGCGGGGCAAGGCGCTGGTGCTGCTCCTCAACGACCGCTACGCGGATGGCACCGACGTCTCCTGGATCTGGGACACCGACTTCGAGGCCCTGGCCGCGGCGCAGGAGGGCTTCGCCGCCGTGATCGCCGGCGGCCGGCGTGCGGCCGACATGGCGCTACGCCTCAAGTACGCGGGGGTGGCGCCCGAGCGCCTGGCGGTGCACGCGGAGCCAGAGGCGGCGATGGCGGCCGCGGCCCGGGCGGCGGCGCCGGGGGCGGGCGTCTACATCCTGCCGACCTACACCGCCATGCTGCAGGCGCGTGCCGCATTGGTGCGCCAGGGCCGGCTGCAGCCGTTCTGGGAGGTGTGAGGGCCGGGGTTCCCACCCGCCCCTCACACCGCGGTCCCAATGGCGGAGATGTCGGCGCGCAGTGGGGGAGGGTGAGGCGTTGGGCCCAGAGGAGCCTCGGCCGCCGCAAGAAGTGGACGGCGGGCACGCCGCAGAGGCCCAAATGGCCGCGACACCTGTCGCGGCTCGAAATCCCCAGGCTGCGGCCTCTGCCGCCGGAGCGGGGCTTTCCGCCGTGCGCCTGACCCTGCTGCACCTCTACCCCGACCTGCTCAACATCTACGGCGACCGCGGCAACGTCCTGGCGCTGGCGCGGCGCGCGGGCTGGCGCGGGATCGACCTGGGGGTGCGAGAGGCCAGCGTGGGAGAGGCGGTGGACTGGGGTACCGTCGACCTCGTCTGCATCGGCGGCGGCGAGGACCGGAAGCAGGCGCTGGCGGCGGAGGACCTGGCGCGCCGCGCCGAGGGGTTGCGGGCGGCGGTGGAGGGCGGGCTGCCGGTCCTCGCGGTCTGTGGCGGCTACCAACTGCTCGGGGCGTACTACCAGCCCGCGGAGGGGGAGCGGCTGCCGGGGGTGGGGGTCCTCGACGCCCACACCGTGGCGGGGCGGCGGCGCATGATCGGCAACGTCGTGCTCGACGCCGGCGAACTCGGCACCCTGGTCGGCTTCGAGAACCACAGCGGCCAGACGTTCCTGGGCCCGGGCTGCCGGCCGCTCGGACGGGTCCGGCCCGGCCATGGCGGCGGCAACAACGGGCGGGACGGCGGGGAGGGGGCCCTTCACCGGCGGTGCGTCGGCACCTACCTGCACGGTTCGGTGCTCCCCAAAAATCCCGCGCTGGCGGACTTCCTCCTGCGGGGGGCGCTGGAGCGGCGCCACGGCGGGGCGGCCGCCGCGGCGGCCATGTGCCCCCTGGATGACGCCCTGGAGGCCGGCGCGCACCGCGCCGCCGAGGGGCTCCGCGGGTGAGGGTGCCCCGTCGCCCTGCGGGCGCCCCGTCGCCCCGCGGGCGCACCGTCGCCCCGCGGGCGCACCGTCGCCCCGCGGGTGCACCGTCGCCCTGCGGGTGCACCGTCGCCCCGCGGGTGCACCGTCGCCCTGCGGGCGCCCCGTCGCCCCGCGGGTGCACCGACGCCCTGCGGGTGCACCGACGCCCTGCGGGTGCACCGACGCCCTGCGGGTGCACCGACGCCCTGCGGGCGCACCGACGCCCTGCGGGCGCACCGTCGCCCTGCGGGCGCCCCGTCGCCCCGCGGGCGTCCCGTCGCCCCGCGGGCGTCCGGGGGTGCGCGGCCGAGCCGCGGGGCGAACCGACGCGTCTGAGGCGCCCCGGCCCCGGGGTCCCGCTTCACACCTCTCGCCGCGAGGGGGTGGAGGGGGGCCCTCTTCTGGGAATGTGTACATCCCATGCAGTGATACACTCCAGGCAGAAAAGGGAGAAGAAAGCAGAGTCCGAGTCCGAAGGAGACCGGCAGGGGAGGCGATGTCATGAGGGTGCGGCGCGCCGCCGCGGCACGGCATCGAGATCCGGCCGACGCCGCGGGGGAGGAGACGCCGCCGGGCGCGTAGGCCGCCGGTTGGGCACGCGGGATGCGGATTCTGCCGAAGTCGCCTGGGGGTATCGCCCGATCGGCGGCGAGCCGCGGGGACGCGAGCGGGAAGCGGACCAGATGCCCGGTCCCGGTTCCGAGGAGGCCGCTGCAAAAGTCCTCTTTTGCGAGGCCGCCGGTTCCACGCTCTCTGGGCGCCAGGGCCTTTGGGCCCGGGTCCGGGGCGGAAACCGCCTTTTGCAGCGCCGTCCGAGGGGCCGACGACGGCCGCCCGTACGGCGGGCGCCCAGCGGCGACACGCCGCGGCGAGGAACCGCCGCCCGGGGAACCCCTCCCCGGGCGGCGGATTTGTCTCCCCTGGCGGTGTGCCCGGGGCTTCGTGCTGCCAGGCACTCCGGTTTCCGCGGCCGCGTATCCTGCCCGCACAGTGCGGGGAGGGACGCGGCATGGCGCTATTCGAGCAGACGTTTCCGCCCTACGTGGCGTTCGGCAGGCGGACGCTGTCCGGGGGCGAGACGGGCACCGACGTCGCGGTGCTGCAACTGGTCTTCGACGAGATGCTGCAGGTGATGAACCCGCCGCTGGGGCCCATCGGGCCCTCGGTCCCCGTGACCGGGACCTATGATGCGGCGACGGTCCAGGCCGTGAAGAACATCCAGTCCTACTTCGGGATCGCGGCGGACGGCATCGCCGGACCGGCCACGTACTTCCTCTATGGCCAGGGCGTGGGGCCCAACGTGACTTACGGCGGTCCGGTCTACGGCAGCCGCAACCTGGCCAGCGGCGCCACCGGGGGCGACGTGACCGTCCTGCAGAACCGGCTGAACCTCTTCCGCTACAGCGCGCAGATCGGCGCACCCGCCGACGGGGCCTTCGGGCCCAAGACAGCGGCGGCCGTCACCCAGTTCCAGACGGATGCCAACGCCAACGGGGATTTCGGTGTCCCGACCACGGGCGCGGTCGCCTCCGAGACGTTTGACGCCACGTGGATCTACACCTACGCCGGTGGGCGCGGCATCTTCACCGGCCGCAACGGCTTCGACGTGGTCTTCATCCAGAAGCTGCTGCAGAAGCTCGCCTTCTACGGCGGTCCGATCCACGGCTACTACGACGCCGCGACGCGGGCCGCCGTCATCGCCTTCCAGGTAGCCAACGGCCTCTCGGGCGACGGGGTGGTCGGGCAGGCGACCTACTACGCCCTCGGCCGGCACAACATGGTGAACGCCCCGTCGCCGCTCCCGGTCCCCGTCATCCCGGCGCCGCCCCCCGGGCAGGTCAACTGCTGCTTCACGCTCGGGCCGACGGCCGCCTCCAGCGACACCACGCGCGGCGGCGTCTTCTTCATCCACAACGGCCCGCAGACCGGACCGGACTCCTTCGCGGCGCAGTGGATCGGCTCGGCGCTCCTGCCCGTCCCGTCGACCTACGGCTCCCAGTACAGCCAGTACGGGATCGGCATCAACGGCACCGTGGATTCGCCCATGACCAACTGCACGGCCGCGCGCCCCGAGCTCTGGACGTTCGCCTTCCTCTGCGCCTCCTGCGGGCCGCTCACCTCCGCCAACGTCGTCATCGCCCCCATGACCGCATCCGGCACCCCGGGGCCCGTGGTGCTGCAGGGCTCGGGCACCTGCCCCTTCCCGGGTTCCGCGAGCGACGCGGCGGATGCCCCAGAGTCCGCCGCCGAGGCAGAGCCGGCACCCGCTGAAGACGGCGCGGCGACGGGGGATACCGCGGCGGTGGAGGGCGGGGCAGGGGCGTTGGAAGCCCCGGAACCGGTACAGGAACCCCTCCCGGCGGCGGATGGCGACGACAACCGGACGCCCGAACCCTTCGGCGGGGGGACCTGGGGCGACCCGGACGACTGAGAAAGGGGCGGCGGGGTATACCCGCCGCCCCCGCGCGCCCCACTCCGTGGTCGGCCCGACCCAGGTCCTGAAGGCCACGCCCGCGGCGCAGCCGCACCCCCCGCGCCCGTGCCACGCTGTGGGGGATGCGTCCCGCCGGCACCCTCGCGGAGCGCACGCGTACCGCTGCGCCGACCGGTCTCCCCGCCGTCCCGGACCGCTCCCGGCCGTCCCGGACCGCTCCCCGCCGTCCGGACCGTTCCCGGCCGTCCGGACCGTTCCCCGCCGTCCCGGACCGTTCCCCGCCGTCCTGGACCGTTCCCCGCCGTCCCGGACCGTTCCCCGCCGTCCGGACCGCTCCCGGCCGTCCGGACCGCTCCCGGCCGTCCGGACCGCTCCCCGCTCCCCCCGGACCGCTCCCCCCGGACCGCTCCCCCCGGACCGCTCCCCCCGGACCGCTCCCCGCCGTCCCGGACCGTTCCCCGCCGTCCCGGACCGTTCCCCGCCGCCCCGGACCGTTCCCCGCCCCCCCGGACCATTCTCCCCCCACCCGCGGCGGCAGGGACCCCGGGGCCGCGCGGCGCACTATCCGCCTATGGCGGAATCCACTCCGGCGCCCGCCCCGTCTCCGCTCCTGGTGGCGATCACCGGGGGCTCGGCGTCCGGCAAGACCATGCTGGCCGCCCGCCTGGCCGCCCGGCTGAGCCACCTGCGGCCGGCGGTGGTCCACCAGGATCGCTACTTCCGCGCCTGGCCGCCCGAGGAGGCCGACCGGCGCACGGCCAACGCGCCGGAGGCCGTCCTCTGGGAGGCCCTCCGGGCCGACCTCGCCGCCCTGGCGGCCGGCCGGCGCATCGGCCCGCCCCCGCGTGCCCGCCCCGGGGATCCCGAGGCCACCGGGACCGAGGCGGGACCGGTCGTTCTGGTCGAGGGGCACCTGCTGCTCTGGGACGCCGGCGTCCGGGAGCTCTGCGGCCTGAAGGTCTACCTGGACGCGCCGGACGAGGAGCGCGTCGTGCGGCGCCTCCTGCGCGACGCGGCGCACGGCGCGGACCTGGAACGGGCAGCGGCCTGGCTGCGGCGCGACGTCCTCGCCAACCACCGCCGGTACACCGCGCCGACCCGGTGGTGGGCCGACCTGGTGCTGCCGGCGGACCCCGTCAGCCCGGCCGCCTTCGAGTCTCTGGCGGCGGCCGTGGAGCACCTGGCCGCCGCCCCGGTCCCCACGGCGCCGCCCCACCCGCCTGGGAAAGGGGATTCGTATTGAGCGACACCGCCGCGCCCATCCGCCCCCGTGTGGCCCTCGCCGCCTTTGGCCGGGCCACCTTCGACCTCGGACAGGCGCGGGCCGTGCTGGCCCGCAGCCGCGCCGCCCTGCAGGCCCTGCCGCTGGATCTGGCCGCCGCATCCGACCTGCTCACCGACCCGGAGGCGGCTCGCGACTTCGCCCGGTCGGCGGAGCAGGCCGGCGCCGAACTGCTGATCTGTCAGTTCACCACCTTCGTCGACGCGCGCTTCATCGCCGCCGTCGCCGAGGGGACGGACCTGCCGCTACTCCTATGGTCGCTGCGTGAGCCGGGCGCCGTGGGGGAGCGGCTGGGCCTCAACTCGCTCACCGGTGCCAACCTCGCCGCGCGCGAACTGCACGGCCGCCGCCGCTTCTTCCGCTTCGCGCTCGGCGACCCGGAGGAGGAGGGGATCGGGCTCCGCGTGGCGGCGCTCGGCCGCGCGGCCTCGGTCCGCCGGCACCTGGACGGGTTCCGGGTGCTGGTGCTCGGGCGCGCGCCGGACGGCTTCTTCTTCAGCGACCCGTCCCCCGAGAGCCTGCGCGCCGCGCGGACGTCGCTCGTGCACCTGGGTCTGGACCGCCTCTTCGCCGAGGCCGGCTCGCTGCCGGAGGAGGCGTGGGCGCCCATCGCGGCGGACGCGCGCCGCTCTGTGTCCGGCCTCGACCGGCTCCCTGCGGAGCAGGTGGAGAAATTCGCCCGGTTACAGGCGGTGGTCGAGCGCGAGGTGGCGGCCCGAGGGGCCTCCGCGGTGGCGGTGCGCTGCTGGCCGGAGTTCTTCACCGACTTCGGCGCCGCGGCGTGCTCCTTCGTCAGCGCCCTCTGCGAGCGGGGCGTCGCCGCGTCCTGCGAAGCCGACGTGCTGGGCGCCCTGACCATGACCGTCCTCTCCCGGCTGGCCGGTGGCGCCCCCTATCTCGGGGATCTGGCCGCGGTGGACGCCGAACGCGGCGCGGCCGTCTTCTGGCACTGCGGCGCCGGGGCGTTCAGCCTGGCCTCGTCCCGCACCGGACCGGTCGCCGGGGTGCAGCCCAACCGCAAGATCGGTTTCACGTTGGAGTTCGCGCTCAAGCCGGGCCGGGTGACCATCGCCCGTATCGGCGAGACGACAGGGGGCCTGCGCCTGTTGGTGGGGGGCGGCGAGGCGCTGGATGCGCCGCAGCGGTTTTTGGGTACGGCCGCGACGGTCCGCCTCGACGGCGTCGCGCCCGTGGAGGAGCAGGTGCGGCGCCTGCTCGAAGCCGGCTGGGAGCCCCATTACGCCCTGGTCTACGGGGATGTGCGGCAGGAACTGAGGGATCTGGGGGCCATGACGGGGCTGGCCGTCGAGGAGATGTGACTCCTCGGCGTCCCAGTCCTGGGGGTGCTGAGGCGTTACATCCCCGGTCCACCCGCGGCAGCCGCCGGCACGCACCCGGTCCGACGTTCGGCCACCGGTGGGCGTGGGGCACCGACGGGCACCACCACACGCTTGGCCGCGTACCGCCCGACGCACGGAGGTGCCCCTCCCCATGCGGGCCGCCGCCCGTGGGTGCGGTACGTTCCTGCATCTGTCCCCCCCGGCGGCGTTCCCGACCAAGCCCACTCCAAGGCCGTCGAGCCCCAGAGCTCCTCCGGGGTGCTGAGCAGCTAAGAGGAGATGTAGGGGGCCGCCGCGAGAGTCCCCTCTTGCGTTGGCCCCTGGACCCGCGCCCGGCGACGGTGCGGCAAGCCGGTTCACGCCCGCGGGACGGGCGGAGACATCGAGGAACCCGGGCTTGCGGGCCGCGAAACGGGGCTTTCGCGGCACCCTTAGGCCCCGGGGATCTCCCCGTCCCGCGCCAGCACCGGCGGGTCCGCGGTGACCAGTTCCGGATACTTGAGCCCCGTGCCCGTGTTCAGGACCACCACCCGGTCCCGCGCGCCGAAGAAGCCCGAGGCGCGGAGCCTTTGTGCCGCCGCCACCGCGGCGGCTCCCTCAGGACACACCCATGCGCCCTCCTGCCGCGCCAGCAGGCCCATCGCGTCCACGATCTCCGCGTCGGACACGGCGAGTGCCGTCCCGCCGGTCTCCCGCACGGCCCGGAGCACCAGGAAATCCCCCAGGGCCTTGGGCACCCGCAGGCCGGCGGCCAGCGTGGCCGCGCCCTGCCAGAACTCCGAGGCGTCGGCCCCGCGTTCGAAGGCGTCGACCAGGGGGCGGCAGCCCTCCGCCTGTACCACCACCAGGCGGGGCCGGCGGCCGTGGATCCAGCCGAGGGCCTCCATCTCCTGCAGGGCCTTCCAGATGCCGATGATGCCCACACCGCCGCCGGCGGGGTAGATGATCGCGTCCGGCAACTCCCAGCCGAACTGCTCGGCGATCTCGTAGCCCATCGTCTTTTTGCCCTCGATGCGGTAGGGCTCGCGGAGGGTGGCGGCGTCGAACGCGGTGCTGCGCGCCCCGTACCGGGCGACGATCGCCCCGGCGTCGGAGATCAGGCCGTCGACGAGGTAGGTGTCGGCCCCGGTGACGACGGCCTCCCGACGGTTGATGGCCGGGGCGTCCTGCGGCATGACCACCACGAGGGGCAGTCCGGCCCGCGCCGCGTATGCCGCCCATGCGCCCCCGGCGTTGCCCGCCGTCGGCATGCGCAGGGCCGCCACGCCCAGTTCCAGCGCCCGCGAGACGCCGACCGCCGCGCCGCGCGCCTTGAAGGTGCCGGTGGGGTTGCAGCCCTCGTCCTTGAGCCACAGATCGTCGAGGCCGAATCGGCGCCCGAGGCGCGGCAGGGGCAGGAGCGGAGTCCACCCCTCGCCCAGGGTGACGACGGCCGCCGGATCGCGCACCGGCAGCACCTCGGCGTACCGCCAGAGGTTCCCGGGCCGGCCGGCGAGGGCGTCGCGGTGCAGGCCCGCGCGTGCCGCGTCCAGGTCGTAGCGGCACAGCAGCGGCGAGCCGCAGCCGCAGACGTTGGCGGGCCGGTCCGCGCCGAGCCGCTCGCCGCAGCGGGGGCATTCCAGGTGGGAGAGATAGGAGCGACGCGGGGCGGTCGTCGCGGGCACGGTCGGCACCATCCCTTCGTCGGCGGGACCCTCGGGCCCGGCGCCTCAGGCGCCCGCCCGCGGCTGCCGTCCCGCCAGCACCGAGAGCACATCCTCCGCCACCATCGCGCCCACCCGTTCCTGCGCCTCCGCCGTGAGGCCGGCGATGTGCGGCGTCAGGAGCACGTTGTCCAGGTCCCGCAGCGGGTCCGGCTGCGGGGGCGGTTCCTGCTCGCGCACGTCGAGCACGGCCCCGGCGGGGCTGCCGGCGCGTAGGGCCGCGGCCAGCGCCGCCTCCTCGACGATGCCGCCCCGCGCCGCGTTGACCAGGATGGACCCGGGGCGCATCCGCTGCAGCGCATCGGCGTCGATGAGGTGGCGCGTCTCCGGCAGCAGGGGCAGGTGCAGGGAGAGGATGTCCGCCCGTTCCAGCACTTCGCCCAGCGGCAGCACCGTAACCGGCACGCCGCGCAGCAGCGGGGAGCCCGCCTGGACGATCGGGTCGTACCCCACGGTCGCCATCCCGAAGGCGTCGGCGCGCCGGACCATGCGCCGCCCGACCTCGCCCAGGCCGAGGAGCCCGAGCGTCCGGCCCCCGAGTTCCGCCCCCGAGTACGCCTCGCGTGACCAGGAGCCGGCGCGCACCGCGGCGTCCGCCGCCGCGAGGCCTCGCAGGAGGTGTAGCAGGGCGGCGAACACATACTCGCAGACGGCGTCGGCGTTGGCGCCCCGCGCGAAGACGACCCGCGCCCCGGCGGCCCGGCAGGCGGCCAGGTCGACGTTGTCGAGGCCCGCCCCGAGGCGCCCGACCACCCGCAGGCCGGGACCCGCGGCGGCCAGCACCTCGGCGTCCACCCGGCAGCGGTTGCGTACCACGAGCCCCTGGGTGCCGTGCACGGCGCGGAGCAGGCCCGCCCGGTCCCCGCCCAGGGCGGGGAGATAGGCGACTTCCGCCCCTTCTCCGAGCGTCGCCAGCCCCCCCGCGTCCATGAACTCCGCGACGACGACCCTGGAAGGCGCCAACGGACCGCCCCCAATCCTGCGCGCCGCTCCGCCGCCCCTCAGCGCCGGCCGGTGCGCGAACATGTCACCGATACCCCCTGCGGCCACCCGCCGCTCGCGCCTTCGCGGTCGCGACGGCGGTCTGCCAGAAATCGCCCGCGGCCCGTCGCCGCGCTACGATTCCCTGGGGGCGCCCCGCCACCGCCTGGCCCGGTGCCGCAAGACCTCCAGGGGACCGTCGCGCAGCGGGGGCGTGGCGGGACATGGGGCCGGGAGCGTAGGGGGAAACAGCACTCCCTACGCCTTCCCCGCACTGCCGAAGTCGCGGATGCGCGCCTCCACCTGTTGCCGGACGGCAAGGGCGCCGGCGGCGAGGGCCGGGGCGGGGTCGTCCTGGGGCCCGAAGGCGGCAAGTCCCGCCCCCAGCCCCCCGACAAACGCCCGCCGCAACTCGGTGTCGATGTTGATCTTGGCGATCCCCGCGGCGGCAGCCGCCGCCATTTGCCCGGCGTCGAGCCCGGAGCCCCCGTGCAGCACCAGCGGCAGGGCCACCGCGGCGGCCACCGCGCGGAGCAGGTCGAGCCGGAGCCGCGGTGTTTCGCCCCCCAACCCGTGGACATTGCCGACGGCGGGCGCGAGGGCGTCGCACCCCGTCTCGGCGACGAAGCGCGCGCAATCGGCCGGCCCGGCGAGTCGGGCCTCGGCCTCCTGCACGGAGAGGTCGTCCTCGACCCCGGCCACGCGGCCGACCTCCGCCTCCAACGGGACGCCGGCGGCGCGGCAGACGCGGGCGATCGCCGCCGTCTCCCGGATGTTGTCGGCGAAGGGGAGTTCCGAGCCGTCGTACATCACCGACGTGCACCCCGCCCGGATCCCCTGGACGATCGCCTCCAAGCTCTGGGCGTGGTCAAGGTGCAGGCAGGCCGGAACGGGGCTGGCCGCGGCCCGCGCCCGCACCCAGCCGCAGCAGGCCTCCAGGCCCGAGTGGCGGACCGCCCGCCGGCCGACCTGGAGGATGACGGGGGCGCGCAGGGCCTCCCCCGCCAGGAAGACGGCGTCCACCATCTCCGGCGTGTGGATGCTGAACGCCCCGACCGCGTATCCCCCGCGGCGGGCCCGCGGCAAGAGTTCGTCGCCCGATACGAGCGGCATGACGGCACCCCTTCCCGGAACGGCGCGGATGCTCAGGGCAGCGAGCGCGGACGGTGCTCCGGTCCGCCGGTCAGCGGCAAAAGCCACGCCCGGAAGGCCGGGCCCAGGTCGCGCATTCCCGGCGGGAGCGGCCGCTCCCTGCCGGCCGCCTCATGCAGCGGCACCTCGACGTACCGTGTCTCCTCCTCGGCGTCCCGGCGCGGCGCGATCGCGGCCATCACGCCGGACCGGCCGGCCAGCAAGGCCTCCGCGGCCCGGGACCCGAGTTCGCGGGCCTCCGCCCGGTCGCGGCCGACGGCGGCGCTGCCGAGGCATCGCGGCAAAAAGCCCAGGCTCTCGGCGCGGACCGTCAGCGGAAGCCGCCGGCGGAGTTCGGCCGCGAGCCTCCCGCCCGCGGCGCCCAGCACCTGCGTGTCCCCCGTGGCGTCGAGGGCCTGCAGCCCGAGCGGCGTCCCGTCCCTCCCGCACACCCCCTCGGCGACGACGATCAGGACGCTCCCGTCGCGCCGGTGCAACGCCGCCACGTCCGCCGCGAGGGCGTCGGGGTCCACCGGCACCTCGGGCAGGAGGATGCGCTGCGGCATGTCCTCCGGGTGGCGCCGGGCCAACACGGCCGCGCCGGCCAGCCAGCCGGCCCGGCGGCCCATGACCTCGATCAGGCGCACGTCCTCGAATCCCGCCATCGCGCGCAGGTCGGCCGCCAGATCGGCCGTGGCGGCCGCGACGAAGGCGGCGGCGCTGGGGTAGCCGGGCGCGTGGTCGGTGCCCGCCAGGTCGTTGTCGATGGTCTTGGGGACGCCGGCCGCCGGCAGGCCGGCATCCGCCAGGGCCCTCGCCAGTCCCATGGTGCCGTTGCCGCCCATGAGCAGGCACGCCCCTACGCCCGCCCCCCGGAGCCGGAGCACCACCTCGCCGACCTCTGCCGGCGACACCGCCTGCCGGCCGGCGCCGAGCGCGGCCCCGGGCGTGGTGAGGAGCCAGTCGGGCGGGGCGCCGCGCAGCAGGGGCCAGTCGCCGGCCTGCAGGCCGCGCGCGCCGCCCCGGACGCCCACGGCCTCCGCCCCGGCCGCGTGCAGGGTTTCCCAGGCACCGAAGAGAGAGGCGTTGAGCACGGCGGTCGGACCGCCGAACTGCCCGACCAGGACCCGCACGGAACCGTCACCCCCCCACGGGCGTCATTCGACGGGGCCCCAGGACTTGCCTGGGGGCGGCGGCCGGTTGCCGGGCGCAAGCGGCGGGAACGAATCGAGCCGGGCGAGAAGGAAACCCGGCGGGTGAACGCGCATCTCCGTCGGCCGGGGCGTCCGGTCGCGGGGGATGGCGGGCGCCCGGCGCCGTAGCGGGGGAGGCGGATGAAGCATGGCTCTGGAGGGACCGCGGGGTGCGCGTCCAGACGAGGTGCCGGCCGTGGTGGCCCTGGCGGACGAGGTATTCGCGCCCGAGGCACGCGACATGGGTCCGTCGTTCCCGACGCTCTTCCCCCCGGGGAACGCGGAGTGGCTGCGGACCTTCTGGGACGGCGGCGCCTGCGTCTCCCACGTGGGCATCTGGCGCGGCGCGGTGTGGACACACGGTCGCCGGCTGGAGGTCGCGCACGTGGGGGCCGTCTGCACCCGGCCGGCCTACCGGCGGCAGGGGCTCGCCGGCGCCCTGCTCGCCGACGTGCTGCCGCGCCTGCACGCCCTCGGCGTGGCGCTGCTACTGATCTCCGGGGGGCGCAGCCTCTACCTTCGCCTCGGGGCGCGGCCCTTCGGCCGCCTGCTGCGGTATCGCGTGCCGCGCGCCGTCCTGCCGGGGATGGGCGGCGTCCGCACCGCACCGCCGGCGGATGCCTCCCCCCTGGTCGCCCTCTACGCGGCGGAGCCCCTTCGCTACGAGCGCACGCGGCGGGAGTGGGAACTGTTGCTGCCGGCCAAGGGCTTTGTCCCCGCGGCCCGCGGGCGGGGCGCCCTCTGTGTTTCCATGGACGGTGTCCGTCCGGGGCCGGATGCCTACCTGCTCCTTGGCCGTCCGCGCCACCCGTCCGGGAACGGGGATGGCGGGTCGGTGCTGCCCGTCGACGAGTTCGCGGGGGACCGCCGCGCCGTGCTGGCCGCCCTGGGGGCGGCGCTGGCGGCCGCGGATGCGCAGGCGGCGGAACTCCTCGTCCAGCCGGGCGACGCGGAGATGCGGCGCCTGCTCGGGGCCCTCGGGGTCGCGGGCGAGCCCTGCGGCCACCAGGGCACGGCACGGGTTCTGAACGCCGAGGCCTGCGCGGGGGCCCTGGGCCTGCCGGTGCCCGAGCCCGCCGGCGCGCTCGGTACGGAGGCGGAGGCCGAGGCGGCCGCCGCCTGGACCGAGGCCTGGTTCGGCGCGGTGGGTGCCGAACTGCCGCGGAACGACGGGCTGAACTATATCTGAATCTCCGGGGCGATCGGCCGCCGGAAGGGCCGCGGGTCGCCGGGAGCGCCGGCGGCCCGCGCGATGTGCGCGCCCGGCGGGCGCCGAGGGGGATGGGGGAGGGGTTGCGGATGCATCCGTCCGGCGATGCGGAGCGGACCACCCGCCGCGGACTCCTGGCCGCGGGCGCGCGCACGACGGTGGCCGCCGTCACCGCCGCCGGCATCCTCTCCGGCTGCGCCGGGCGCCGGCCGGCCGCCTCGCCGCGGCCGGCGGTCCAGACCCCGGTGATCTCCCTGACCTTCATGCCCTGGTGGACCCAATGGTCCGGGGCCGGCCCGTCGCTCCTGCGGCAGGCATGCGCGCAGTTCGAGGCGGCGCACAGCGGGCTGCGGTTGCAGGCCCTGCCCGGACCCAACGGCACGCCGGTCACCTCGGACTCCGTGCTCGCCTCCATGCTCTCGGGCACCGGTCCCGACGTGGTCTGCGACTACGGGGACAGCTTCGCCGCCTACGTGGCCACGGGGGCCTTCTCCGACCTGCAGCCGCTGCTGCAACTGGACGGCATCCCGACCTCCACCTGGTCGGCGGCCCACATGGCGGCGCTGCGCACCGCCTCCGGGCAGTTCGCCCTGCCCACCTACGACGGGCCCTGCGTCTACGCCTACCGGCGGGACATCCTGGATGCCCTCGGACTGGCCGTGCCCGACCCGAGTTGGACCTACCAGGAGGCGGCCGACCTCTGGCGCCGCTGCACCCTGCGCGCCCAGGTGGCGGGGGGCGCCCCGGCGCGCCTTGGGGCCACCGTCTGGTGGTGGAACGGCTGGGAGGCGTCCAACTGGCTCTTCTCGGGCTTCGGCGGCGCCGAGATGGATGCCTCCGGGACGCGGGCCACCCTCACCGATCCCCGGTCGCTGGCGGCCGGGGAGTGGCTGCTGCCCCTCCTCTGGAGCGGCGTGGTCGGCATCTTCGACGCCGCGACGCTGCAGCAGGGGACCACCGTCTTCGCCCTGCGCGGCGGCTGGTCCATCCAGGACGACGTCGTCGCCTTCGGGCGCAACTTCCCCTGGGACTACCTGCCCGTGCCGGTCTTCCCCTTCGGCCGGGCCACCTTCGGCAACAACGACTTCTGGGGGCTGAACGCCCTGGGGCCGCAGCCGGAGGCCGCCTGGCAGTTGATGAAATGGCTCACCTCTGAGGACGAATGGCAGCGCTTCTGCATGAAGACCGCGCTGCTGCAGCCCTGCAAGAACTCCCTCTGGGAGGAGTGGGAGACGACGATGCGCGCCGCGGCGCCGGTCCTGCAGGGCAAGGCCCTCAGTTGGTACCGCGACGCCGCGCAGGGCGGCTACGGCTATGCCCAGCAGTTCTTCCGCTACCAGCCGCTCGCGGCCGACGCGGCGCTCGCGCAGGCCATGGCCCGACTCAACGCCCGCCCGACCGAGGTGTCCGCCGCCTTCAGCGGCATCACGGCGAGCATCGACGCCCTGGAGGCGGCGGGCGCCGCGGTGGAGGGCCGCCTCGCCGCCGCCGTGCGCCAGGTGGGCGCCCCAGGCGCGCGCAGCGCCGACGTCCTGCTCGATCCGCCCTACCTGACCGGCCTCGGCACGGCGCCCGCGTCCGCGGCGTCCCTGGTGGCCCTGGCGCCGGGGGGCGTGTTCCGGGTGATCGGCGGCGGCGGGGACGTCGGGGCGCTGGCCGACGGCTGCACCCTGGCCTGCGTGGCGGAGAATCAAAGCGCCGGCGACTACGTCTGTCGCCTCACGGCGCTCGCGGGCGGCGGCGGCGCCCCCCTGGCCCCGTGGTCCAAGGCGGGGCTGATGGCGCGCGGCGACCTCAGCGACGACGCCCCCATGGCGCTCGTCTGCGCCACGGCCGCCGAGGGTGTGCAGACCCTCTACCGGCTGATGGCCGGTTACGACGCCGCCGGCGATACGGCGCCGGCCGCGGGCAAGGGGGGCCTTCTGCCGGCCGCCCACCTCAACGTCGCCGCCCCCGCCCCCGGCGGCAACGCCCTGCGCGCGCCGCTCTGGCTGCGGCTGCGGCGGCAGGGTGCCCTCTGGACCGCCTGGACCTCGGGCGACGGCGTGACATGGGACCAGGCCGGCGATCCCATGCCCGTGCTGATGACCGGGGCGTGGATCGGCGTCTTCGTCAGCGCGGTGAACGACTATTTCCCGGCCGGTGCCGGCCGCACCGCCCGCGGCACTTTCGACCGCTTGAGCTTCGCGCCCGGCGCCCTCTACCGCATCGGCACGCCGTGAGTCCCCGCCCTGCCCCCGTCAGCCCCGGATGCTGAACTGGCGCAGGATGCGGGCGATCCGCCCCTCCGGGTCCTCCTGGGATTCCGCGTCCGCCCCGTCCCGGTTCCCGGTCCCCGCGACGGCAGCAGCGTCCGTGGCCGCCGGGGTCGGGTCCCCCTCCTCGGCCCCGGGTGCCGGCGCCCCCTGCGGTGCGTCTGGGCCGCCACCCCGGGACGCCTTCCGGTCCGCGTCACCTGCTCCGGCCATCATCGGTCACACCCCCGCGCATGGAGTGTGCTTCCCGCAGGCGCGCCGCTATGCGGCCGGCGGGGCAGGCGGTCGCGCACGCCCGAGGCCTGCGGGCGACGCCCCCGGCCTCCGGCCAGGGCAAGCCGCCACGACGTGGCGGCCCGCCCTCCCCGGCCCCCCCCCCCCCCCCGCCCCCACCCGCGCCCCGGGCGCCCCCCCGGGCG
>Ga0080006_1224164_pt1 | contig 44394 bp, 52 predicted proteins | sample RS3BMetagenome_FD_69209 | JGI IMG/M metagenome (GOLD analysis project Ga0080006, IMG submission 69209) | Ferric oxide microbial mat and aquatic microbial communities from Rainbow Spring, Yellowstone National Park, USA - RS3B (SPADES... ... | reverse complement strand
GACGCGCGCGTCCCACCAGCTCTGGTGCATCGCGACCGACGCGCCGTCGCCGCTGGTCACGGCCGCCATCGGCCCGGGCGAAGCGCCTTCGCCGGACGGAAAAGCCACATAATGCCCCTTAGACGGTTTCCGGAGCCTCCACGGGAGGCTCGGTCCGCGCCGCGAGGACGACGTCCAGACGCCGCGTGAGCGGCGCCCATCGCACCTCCTCGAAGCGCTCGGCCAGCGCATCGGACCACCAGCTCTGGGGCAGCCCCGGCTGCCACTCGACCGGCTCCACCCAGAACAGCCCACGCCGCTCGGGGCTGGGCAGCACGACCACCAGATGTCCGCCGACGCGAAGCGCACGCCGCGCCTCGTCGAGCAGCGTATCGCGCGTGGCCTCGTCGAGCGCTTCGACGCGCGGCCCCAGAACGACCGCGTCCGCGCTCCCATCGCCGATCCGGAGCGAGACGTGCGTGCTCGGATCGAGCACGTGCAGCCGCGCGTCGGGCGCGATGTCGGCCAGCTCCGGCACGTGGTGGCCGTGCACGTCGACGTCGATGCCGGCGATCGCCCCGTGCACGTCCTCCAGCTCGAGCAGCCGGCGCCATCGCTTCAGCCCGGGCTCGCCCAGGGCGGCGCGCGTGCCGACCGCGGTCCACGTCAGCAGCGCGAGCAGCGCGAATGCGAACCCGAGGGTCAGCCCGGGGTGAAGCCCGAGCGCCGCCTCGAGCACGGCCATGACGACGGCCACCAGCAGCAGCCCGAGGAGACCGACGGTGAACCAGCGGTTCTCGATGGCCGCCTCGAGCGCGGCCCTGCGTGCCCCGAACGCCGCCATCGCGGCAAAACCTAAGGCGTCGAGGCGCTCGCGACCACCACCGGCAGCTCGACCTGAATCCCGACGAACGTGCCCGCGTTGCTCAGCATGTACCCGCGGTTGCCGAATGCCGCCGGCGCCTGCGAGAAGCCGCTGCCCAGGTCGAAGCCGTCGAGCGGCCGGCCGTTCAAGGGCGACAGCAAGAACGCGCCGTACCGGGTCGTGCCGACCAGGAGCGCACCGGCGACCGGCACCGGCGCGGTGATGCCCCCTTCGGGCACCGGCAAGCGCCAGAGCATCCGTCCGTCCTTCGGGTCGAGCGCCCACAGTCCCGTCGCGCCGCTCGACGCGAACAGGATCTGCCGGGCCGGGACCATCGGGCCTCCGGGTACGTAATCGGGGCTGCCGGGGCGGGGCGCGTGCGCCCGCTCGCGCCAGAGCGTCAGGTCGGTCACACCCACGGCCTTCTCGTTCTTCCAGACCGGCGCGCCGCGGTCCTCATCGAGCGCGTACACCCCGCCCGCGTAGCTCGCGACGAAGATGACCCTTCCCTGCGGTCCGAGGTCGTCGGGGATGGGCGTCGTGTCGACGTCCAGGTAGCGCACCTGCTCGCCGAGCGACTGCTCGGCCTCGGCCGACAGATCGACCGGCGTGAAGTGCTCGCTGCCGTCGCGCGCGTCGTACGCCCCCACGTGCCCGTCGGAGTACGCGAAGAAGACGATGCCCTGGTCGATCGCCGGACCGGCGTAGCCGCTGACCTCCATGCCGAGCGCGGGGGTGCGGTGCACGTGCCAGATCTGCTTCCCGGTGCGCCGGTCGATCGCGAACAGGTTGTCGGCGCCGTTCGCGAAGAACAGCGTCTCGCCGTCCAGCGCGGGCCGCCGCCCGATCTCCGCGCCGCTCTCGAAGCGCCACACCAGGCGGCCGTCCGCCGCGTGCACGGCGTACAGCGCGCCGTCGTTCGAGCCGAAGTAGACGACGTCGAGGTCCGAATCGTAGAGAGGCTCGCTCTGCACGGCGCCCAGCGTCTCGAAGCGCCAGATGGTGCTGCCGTTGCTCGCGCGCAGCGCGTACAGGCCGTGGTCGGCGGTCCCGACGAAGACCCGCCCGTGCAGCACGTCGATCTCCGCCTGCCCGCGCTCGTACGGCTCGCCGACGGTGCGTGACTCCGCGGTGAGCTCGCGCAGGAACATCACGTGCATCGCGCCGCTCGGGCGGTTGTACCAGAGCGGCTTGTCCGGATTGACGCGGTCGTCGCTCGTCTCGAGCGTGCCGCAGCCGGCGGCGGCAACCGACACGAGGCCGAGCAGCGCAGCGATGGCGCGCGCGCGTGCGGCGCTGTTCGTGACCGTGGCGACGCTCACTTCGGCGCCGGCGCTGGGGCCGGCGCGCCGCCCTTCTGCTGCGCCTGCTGCTGCAGCTGCTTGAGGAGCTGCTGGATGCGCGGATCGTTCATGTCGAGGTTGCCGCCCGGGCCGCCGAGCTTGGGCTTGGGCGGGATGGCGCTCGGATCGAGGTCGCGCAGGCGGTCCTGGACGATGAACTCCAGGTACGGGAACGGGTGGCTCTCGCCCGGCTCGGTGACGCGCTTGTAGACGTCCTTGAGCAGGTCGATGGCCTTGGTCTTGTCGCCCTTGGCCAGCATCACGCGAGCCTCGTGGTACATGCCGAGCTCCTTGAAGCCCTTCATGTCGACCTGCTCTTGCTGCTTGTACGCGGCCAGCGCATCGTCGAGGTGCTTGCCCTCGTTCGCCTTGTCGGTCTGCGCCAGCAGCTCGTCGGCGAAGCCGATCCCTTCGAGCGCGCGCCCGCGCACCTCGAGGTCCGCCTGACCGAGCGGCGACGCCTTGACCTGCTCGTAGGCGTCGGCGGCCCCCTTGGCGTCGCCCTTGTCGAGCAGCAGCCCCGCCTCCGCCAGGCGCGCCAGCATGGCGGCGCCGGTCCCCGGGTACTTCGACTCGACCTCGCGGTACTTGGCGATGGCGGCATCGCGCCGCTCGGCGGCGGACTTGAACGTCGGATAGAGCGCCTTCTTCGCGGCGTCGTCCTCCTCGTCGTCGTCGGCCTTCGCCGCGACGTGGCCGTGCTGGTCGGCGAACGCCTGCGCGAGCACCGCCGACGCATCCGCGTCGCGCTTGTTCTGCCAGTACGTCCAGCCGAGCAGACCCGCGCCGCCGAGCACGGCGACGGCCACCAGCCCCGCGAACAGCTGCGTGTGCTCCTTGATCCACTTGCTCAGGTGCGCGGCGCGCTCGAGGAGCGGGTCGGCGTCGGGCGCCACGGCGTCGGCGATCGAGGAGGGGCGTTTGACCTTCGCCTCGCCGATCTTGGCGAGGCGCTTGGACGCGGCGGCATCGAGCCCGCGCTTGCCCTTCTTCTGCTTTCGGCGCTCCGCGAGCTTGCGCTCCTCCTCCTCGGCGACCCGATCGACGTCGGTCTCGTCCGCGCCGAGGCCGGCGACGCGCGCGGCGATGGCCTCGGGGCGGAAGCGGTCCTCCTCCTTGGTCTCGCCCGGCTTGCTCTCGCCTTCGGCTTCGGTCTGGTCCGTCTTCTGCTCGTCGTCGGGCACGTCGGGGCTCCTCTCTACTGCGGTCGCGGTGCGGCGCGCTGGCGCGCGAGACTATTTGCGCGATCCGCGCCGGTCAATCAAGTCGGCCGCTCGAGACGGCCCAGAGCGCGACGATGCCCCCGGTCGAGGCGCGCAGGTCGACGTGGACCCGTGGCCCGTGCGTGGGAGGCAGCGAGACCGCGCGGACGGCGCCCTCGCCCGTGCTGGGCACGTCGAGCGTCGCGCCGGGGTCCGACAAGAGCACGAGCAGGCGGGTCGCATCGGCCGCGACCGTCACGTTCGCATGAACCTGGGCCGGCGGGGGCGTCGCCGCCCAGTCGCGCACGCCGAGCGCGACCAGCGCGCGCGCCTCGTGGGGCCGCGTGGTCACGTACGGCTCGTCGGCGAACAGCGCCCGCAGCGGCTCCCCTGCACGATCGTCGCCGATGGCGCCCAGCGCGTCGGCCACGTACGGCCGCGCCCGGACGTCGACCAGCGCCTGCAGGAGCGCCGGGACCGCCGCGCGGCATCGTGCCCTGGCGGTGGCCGCCAGGAGCTGCTGGGCCTGCGCCAGCTCGATCGTCAGCCGGGGCGGCTCCCCCTCGGCGCTCCCCTGCCCCGGCGGCGGCAACACGTCGTGCCACCAGGCCGCGATCTCGTCGCACGCGCGCGCGTCCCCTCGCTCGGCGAGCGCCAGCGCGGCACGGCGCCGCCATTCGCGCGATCCGTCGGTGAGCAGCGCGTCCGCGAGCGGCGGCACCGGCTCGCCCATGCGCGCCAGCGCCAGCGCCGACCAGCGCCTGACCTCCTCGTCCTCGTCGCGCGCGAGCGCGCGCGCGACCTCGGGCGCGACCGACGGGACGTGCAGGTCGTAGCTCACCTCCGCCGCTTTGCGGCGGATGACCACGTCGGCGTCGTCGAGCAGCGAGGCCACGTCGGTCGCGGCGTCCACGTCACCCTGCATCCCGCGGCGGATGGGCGTGGGCCAGGAGGGGCCGCCGGACGCCTCGTAGCGTCCGTGGTCGCGCTCGACGGCGCGCAGCATGGCGCGCAGCTGCCGGAAGCGCGCCGGATCGGCGCGCGACCGATCGTGGCGCTCGAGCGGGTCGCCGGCGGGACGGTACAGGGCGCATGCGGCGGCCCGCCGCTCGCAGACCAGCCGGTCGGGACCCGACGCGACGAGCGCGTAGTCGTCGGTCTCCGCGAAGGCGAAGCCCGCGTCGATCGCCTTCGGATCGCCGGCGAGCAGCGGGCCGAGGTCGCGCCCACGAAGGCGCGCCGGACGGGGGATGCCGAGCGCCGAGAGCGCCGTCGGCAGCAGGTCGATCGTCTGGACCACCGTCGGCACGCGCGCCCCCGTGCGCACGCCCGGTCCGACCACGACGAGCGGCACGTGCACCTGCTCCTCGTACACCGTCGTGCCGTGGTAGCGGCCGCCGTGCTCGCCGAACTCCTCGCCGTGGTCGGCGGTGACGATGACGACCGCGCCCGGGCGGCGCGCCCGTACCAGCCGCACGATGCGCCCGATGCCGTCGTCGGCCGCCGCGATCTCCCCGTCGTAGCGGTCGACGTCCGCCGACGGACCGCCGGTGAACACGTGGTCGGGGTGCGGCACGTAGGGCTCGTGGGGCTCGAAGAAGTGGACCCACAAGAAGAGCGGCGCCCCGGCCGGCGCGCCCCCGAGGTACGCGGACACCTGCCGCTCGCGCAGCGCCGGGTCCGCGAACTCGACCTTGGCGTACTCGAAGCCGAGCTTGTCGGCCTCGAAGCGGGTGAAGCGCGCCTCGTCGATGAAGAACACCGCGGGCGGGTAGAAGGCGGCCGTGCGCCAGCCGTAGCGGCGCAGGTCCTGCGCCCAGGTCTCGGAGTCCTCGCCCAGGCCCATGGCGAGCAGCGGGCGCATGTACTTGCCCGTCATCAGCGAGCTCACCGAGTACGACGTGTGCGGCGTCGGGCAGTAGGCGCTCTCGAAGAGCGTCCCCTCGCGCGCCAGCCCGTCGAGGTTGGGCGTGGTCGGGCGCGCGTAGCCGTAGGCCGACACGTGGTCGGCCCGCAGCGCGTCGACGGAGATGAGCACGACGTCGTGGCCCGTCCAGTCCAGCGATCGGGCGACCTCGCCGGGCGCCACGCGGGGTGCGGCCGGCCCCGGCGCGGCCTCGTCGCCCGGGGCCGGGAGCAGGCTGGTTTCGAGCGCCACCGCGGGACCGAGCAGCGGTGCGTGCTCGACGAGCACGACGCGCAGGTTGCTGTAGCGGTCGAGCGCCCGGGCCGCGTGCGGGGCCCAGGCGGCGCACCCGAGCACGACGAGCACCGCCGCCGCCGACGCCAGAGCAGGCCCTCGTCGAGGGGTCGTGCCGACCGCGCCGCCGGCCGACAGCCCCACGAGCGCGCCGCCCAGCAGCGACAGGGCCATCGTGGCCAGGTGAAACGCCGGATAGAGTCGCGGCAGGACGTAGGCGTCCGCCGTCCAGCCCGCGACGGCCAGCGCGACGCCGAGAAGCGCCAGCGCGCCCGGGCGTCGCCGCCCGAGCGCCGCCACACGCCCGACGAGCACCCCTCCGACGAGCGCCCCGGTCGCCGCCAGGACCGCGACGAAGGGGCCGCGCATCGTCCAGCTGGCGAAGTGCCGGCCGTGCGAGACGCCCAGCGCGAGCGCCGTCGAGGCGGCGGCGCCGACGGCCCCCAGGGCGCCGCGCGCGAGGCGCGATCCTGCGGACGCCGCCCGGGCGACTCGCCACGCCGCGGCGACCAGGACCGCCGCCGGCGCGAGCAACGCGATGGCGATGGGCACGACCAGCCGTCGCGCGAGCGAGATCTCCCAGACGCCGGAGAAAAGGTCGCCGCTGGCCAGGCCGAGCACGACGAGCTCCGCGAAGAGCATGCCACCCCAGACGGCGAGCACCGCGGCGGCGTCGGTCGATGTCCTCGGCAGTCGCGCCCGCCCGTCCGCCATCACCCCGCCTCCTCTCGCACCGCGAGCGCGACCGCGAACCGACGCACCGCGAGCGCCAGCGCGCGGTGCTCGGGCGAGGCCAGCGTGGGATCGCCCGCGAGCAGGCCGCGCGCGTCCTCGCCGATTCGCTCGATCCACGCCGGCGGCGCGCCCGGGTCGAGCCACACGAAGTCCTCCACCACGCCCGACTGGCGCGTGCCCCCGAGGTCACCTGCGCCGCGGAGCGACAGGTCGGCGCGCGCGATCTCCGCGCCCTCGTGCGTGCGCGCGAGCGTCTCGAGGCGGCGCCGCGCCAGGTCGCCCAGCGGCTCGTCGTGCACGAGCAGACACCGGCCCGGGCGCTCCCCTCGCCCGACACGGCCGCGCAGCTGGTGCAGCTGCGCCAGGCCGAATCGCTCCGCGGCGTCGACGACCATGAGCGTCGCCTCCGGCACGTCGATGCCCACCTCGATGACCGTCGTGCCGACCAGGACCTGCGCCTCGCCACGCCGGAACGCGCGCATCGCGCGCGCGCGCTCGTCCGGGCGCATCGCGCCGTGCACCACGACGACGCGTGCCGGGGCGAGCGCGCGCGCGAGCTGCTCGCCGCGCGCGACCGCGCCCGGCTCCTCGTCCTCGTCGTCGTCCTCGATGCGTGGCGACACGAAGAAGGCCCTTTCGCCCGCCTCGCAGACGGCTCGCATCTCGCCGAGCACGTCTTCCATCTGCTGGCGCGAGCGCAGCTCGGTCGCCACGGGCGCGCGCCCTCTCGGGCGCTCGTCGAGGGTGCTGGTGGCCAGCTCGCCGCGCAGCGCGAGCGCCAGCGTGCGCGGGATCGGCGTGGCGCTGAGCGACAGCAGGTGCGGCCGCCGGGCCGTCGCCCCGCCCTTGCGCACGAGCGTCAGCCGCTGCGCCACGCCCAGGCGCTGCTGCTCGTCGACGACGACCAGGCCCAGGCCGGCGAAGGCCACGTCCTCCTCGAGCAACGCGTGCGTACCGACCACGACCCCGGCGTCGCCCGCGGCCACGGCCGCCAACGCCTCCCGCCGCTCGCCCGCGCGCATCCCCGCCGTGACGCGCTCGATGCGCACGCCGAGCGCGCGCGCGAGCGGCGCCGCCGCGTCCAGGTACTGCTCGGCGAGGACGCCGGTCGGCACGAGCAGCGCGCACTGCAGCCCGGCGGCGACGCACTGCGCGGCGGCCGCGAGGGCGACCGCCGTCTTGCCCGTCCCCACGTCGCCGAGCAGCAGCCGGCGCATCGGGACGGGCGACTCCAGATCGCGCGCGACGTCGTCGATGGCGCGCCGCTGGGCGCCGGTGAGCGGAAACCCGAGCGCCGCCACGAAGCGCTCGATGGCCCCGTCGTCGCGCGGCAGGACGGGCGCGCGCGCGCCGCCCCACTGCGCGTCGGCCAGCAGCCGCTGCCAGACGCGCGTGAACGCCTCCACCCACGCCAGGCGCTCGGTCAGCGCGCGCCTGCCCGCTTCCAGCTCACCTGCGGCGCCCGCCGCGATGCCGTGAACCGCGCGGACCAGCGGCTCGACGTCGGGGAGCTGCTCGCGGGCGACGATGGTCGGCGGCACGGGATCGGGCAGAGGGCGGGTGCGCGCGAGCGCGTCGGCGACGGCGCGGCGCAGCGTGCCTGGAGCGATGCCGAGGTGCGGGTAGCGCGGGCGCACCCCGCGCGCGCTCTCCTCGTCGCGCACCAGGTCCGGGTGCGCCACCGTCGCCCGCACGCCGCGAAGCGGAGCGGGCGCGCCTTGCACGGGCCGCTTGCCGTCGCGCACGCGCACGCGTCCCACGACCAGGCAGGCCGTCCCCGGCCGCGCCACCGAGAGCACGCCGTGGGCGGCATAGAACCACCATGCGTCCAGCGTCGCCCGGGCGTCGGTCGCGTCGGCCAGCACGACGCGCACCGCCCGCCGGCCGCGCATCGGCACGAGCGTCGCGCTCTTGACCAGGCCGCGCACGCACTGGCGCGCCGGCGGCGCCAGCGCCCGTTCGTCCTCGGCCGCGCGGGCGATCGCCTCCGCGACGCCGACCGGCGATCGCAGGTCGTCCCACCCGATCGGCAGCGTCCAGAGCAGGTCGGCCACGCACGCGACGCCGTGCTCGCCCAGCTTGTCGCGCGCGGTCGGCCCCAGGCCGTCGACGCGCTCGGTCGAGTCTTCCCACGCCAGCGGTCGGGCCAGCCGCTCGCGGTCGCGCAGCTCGCGGTCGAACAGCCGGCAGGCGCGCACCAGCCCCTCGACGCGCGCCCGACGCCGCTCGCTCCCCTCCCCCGCGCCGAACCCGGCCAGCAGCTTCTCCCAGTCGTCGCGCCGCGCGGCGGGCACGAGCTCGGTCGCGGCGCGCGCGTCGGCCTCCAGGCGCGCCAGCGCCTCCGCCCCCGGCGCCTTCATCCACGCCCGGGCGTCGCGCACGATGCGCGAGAAGACGCGCATGCGGCCCCGCTCAGCGGAAGGCGATGTCGAGCACTTCGTACGTCCGCTCGCCGCCGGGCATGCGGACCTTCACCTCGTCGCCCACCTGCTTGCCGAGGAGCGAGCGCGCCAGCGGGCTCGTGATGCTGATGCTCCCCTTGGCGAGGTCGGACTCGTCGGCCCCGAGGATGCGGTAGCTCACCTCCTCGCCCGTGGCGGTGTTCGACAGCTTCACCGTGGCGCCGAAGGCCACGCGGTCGCCGGCGAGCTTGCTCGGGTCGATGATCTCGGCCAGCGCCAGGTTCTGCTCGATCTGCTTGATGCGCCCCTCGATGAACGACTGACGCTCGCGCGCGGCGTGGTACTCGGCGTTCTCGCTCAGGTCGCCGTGCTCGCGCGCGGTCGCGATCGCCTGAATGATGGCCGGGCGCTCGACGCTCCGGAGCCGCTCGAGCTCTTCGCGGAGCTTGACCGCTCCCTCGGGCGTGATCGGGTTTTTCTGCATGGCAGGCGCGGATCTAGCACAGCATGTGACGGCTGCTGCAGGCTTGGCTAAGCAGGGTAGGCATTCCGCGCCTGAGCGTGGAGGAGGGGTCGAGCGAATGGCTATCGTCGGGCATCACCCCGAGACGGGGTTGCGAATTTCCGTCGAGCGAGTGCGCGCCGAGGATTCCGGCGCTGCCCGCGACGCCGGGCCGCCGTGGCGCTACGAGGGCGAGGCCGTGACCCCGAGCGCGCGGTTCCGCGTGGCCGCCGTGGTCGAGGCCGATGGGACGGTCGCCATCGACCTGCCCGGCGATGCGCCTGCCGGGCTCGCGGAGAAGGCGCGGCTCATCGTGCGCGCGGCCTGGAAGCACGCGGCCGAGGGCGAAGCACCGCCGCCACGACGGATCGTGCGCTGGCGGGCGGATCGCGGATAGGGTACGGCTCGCCCATGCGTCCGCTCGCGCTCGTCCTGCGTGTCGCCTCGCTCGCGCTCGCCCTCCCGGCGGCGGGGCTGCTCGGCGGCTGCGCCCAGCCGCAAGCCAAGACGGCGCTCGGCTACACCGAGGACGCCAAGCGCGCCTACGACGCCGCGATGCAGGAGTTCAACGCGCACAACTGGGTCGACGCACAGACCCTGTTGCGCGAGGTGAAGCGCAAGTACAGCTACTCCAAGTGGGCGCGCCAGGCCGAGCTGCGCATCGCCGACGCCGATTTCGAGCAGGAGAAGTACTCGGACGCCATCCACGAGTACAAGGAGTTCATCCGCGCCCACCGCTCGGACGACGAGGACATCGCCTACGCGCGGTCGAAGATCGCCGAGGCGACGTACGCGCAGATCCCCGAGTCGTTCCTGATGCCGGCGGCCGAGGAGCGCGACCAGGCCGACGTCGCCGACGCCTACAAGGAGCTGCGCAGCTACCTGAGCGACTACCCCAACTCGAAGGAGTCCGCGCACATGCGCGATCTCCTCGCCCAGGTGACCGCGCGTCTCGTGCGCCACGAGCTGTACGTCGCCCGCTTCTACCTGCGCGACGACAACTACGAGGCGGCGGTCGCGCGGATCCAGTACGCGCTGCGCAACTACTCGGCGTCGCTCGGCGGCCCCGGCGGGCTGCGCACGCCGGAGTCGGGGCTGGAAGCCGAGGCGCTGCTGCTGCTCGGCACGACGTACCTGCAGATGCACAAGTGGGCGGACGCGCGCCAGGCGTTCGCGGCCATCGTGACGCGCTACCAGGCGAGCCCCCTGGCCGATCAGGCCAGGGAGTACCTCGACTTCATGCACCGCAAGGGCGTCTAGGTCGCTCGGACCAGCGCCGGTCGCGCCGACGCGAGGGCGCCGCCCGGGCCTCAGGGCCCGCCGGCTCGCTCGCGGGCGTAACGGTCCGCGGTCGCCAGCAGCATCGCCAGCTCGATCGGCTTGACCAGGCACCCGTCGGCGCCCATCGAGGTCGCGATCGCGCGCGCCGCGTTGTCGCCGGACATCACGACCACCGGGATGCGCGCGAGGGCCGGGTCGCTCCTGAGGTGCTTGACGAGATCGGTGCCGCTCATGTCGGGCATGCGCAGGTCGAGCAGGATTACGACGACGTCGCGCGCGTCGCGCAGCCGCTCGAGCGCCTCGCGGCCGCCGGAGGCCTCGAGCGTGTCGTAGCCCTCGGTCTGGAGCAGCAGCGCGATGGTCTCGCGGATGTCCGCGTCGTCGTCCACGACGAGCACCGCTCCCCGATGCGTCACGGACGCACCTCCAGCGGCAGCTCGACGGTGAAGGCCGCCCCCGCGCCGGGCGCGCTCTGCACGCGCACGCTGCCGCCGAGCGCCTCGACGATCGTGCGCACGATGTAGAGCCCCAGGCCCAGGCCGCCGTAGGTGCGCTCCTTCACCGCGCGCTCGAACGGCTCGAAGATGCGCGCCTGCGCGTGCTCGGGGATGCCGACGCCCGCGTCGAGGACGCGCAGCACGGCGCGCTCGCCGCGGGCGCGGACCTCGAGAAGGATGGGCCTGCCCTGCCCGAACTTGACGGCGTTCGACAGCAGGTTGGCGACGACCTGCTCGAGGCGCGTGCGGTCCCAGGTGCCCACGACCTGCGGGTCGGCCTCGAGCGACAGCGCCGATCCGGAGCGGGCGCGCTCGGGCGCGAGGCGGTCGCACACGTCGCGAACGACCTGCACGAGATCGACCTCGCCCAGCTCGAGCTTCAGCTGCCCGCTGCGGATGCGCCCGACGTCGAGCAGGTCGTCGACCAGCTGCGCCAGCTTGCGGTCCTCGCGCTCGACGACGCCCAGCAGCTTGCGCGCGGCCTCGCCCGACAGGTCCTTGCCGCGGAGCCCCTGCACGGCCAGGTGGATGGAGGTCACCGGCGTGCGGATCTCGTGTGCGGCGATCGACAGGAACTCCTCTCGCACCTGCAGCGCGTCGCGCGCCTCGCGGTACAGACGCGCGTTGTCGATGGCCAGCGCGGCGCGGCGCGCGAGCTCCTCGACGAGCCCGAGGTCGTCGTCGTCGTAGATGCGGCCGCGATCGGCCTGAAAGCTCATCGCCCCCAGCACGGTGTCGCGGCCGAGCATCGGTGCGCTCATGTGGCAGCCCGCCGCGTCGCTCCAGATGGCGGAGCGGCCGGCGAGCACGTTCCGGGGCACCTCGAGGCGGTCCGACAGCGCCGGGTCCACGCTGATGGTGACCAGGCGGCGCGGGCTGCCCGCCAGCAGGTCGACGGCGCACGCGGCGGCGATGCGCGGCACGCAGAGGCGCGCGACGCTCTCGAGCGCGCGCTCGACGTCGAGCGAGACGAGGAGCCGCCCCGCGTCCGCCAGGAACTGCGCGCGCCCGAGCAGCCGCTCGCGCTGCGTGACGTCGTGGAAGCTCCATACGCGCCCCACGATCTCGTCCCCGAGCCGCTGCGGAGTCGAGTAGCGCTCGAAGACGCGCCCGTCGCGGAAGCGCAGGACGTCGCGCGTCTCGGCGTCCGGCCGCGCGTAGGTCGCCCGGGTGCTCTCGAGGAATCGCTCGGGCTCGTCGAGTTGATCGAGCACCGACTGGATGACCGCCGCGTCGTCGCGGCGCTCGGCCAGCTCGCGCGGGATCTTCCAGAGCGCCAGGAACCGGTCGTTGTAGGCGACGATCTTGCTGCTGCAGTCGACGACCAGGATGCCGTCGGCGGTCGCCTCGACGATCGCGCGCTTGAGCGACGCGTTGCGCTCGGCGGCCTGCTGCGCCTTCCAGCGGTCGGTCACGTCCCAGGTGGTGCCCACCATGCGCGCCGGGAGGCCTTGCGCGTCGCGGATCGTGCGCCCGCGGCTGTGGACCATGCGCACCGCGCCGTCGGATCGCACGATGCGGTGGTCGACCGTGAAGTCGCCTCCCGAGCGGAGGGCGTCGAGGACGATCCGGCGCTTCTTCTCGACGTCGTCGGGGTGCACGCGGCTCAGGTACGCCTCGAAGGTCCCCTCGAACGCCCCCGGCGCGAGCCCGTAGATGCGGTTCAGCTCGTCCGACCAGGTGACCGTGCCGGCGCTCACGTCCCACTCCCACCAGCCCAGGTGCGCGACGGCCTGCACCTGCTCGAGTCGGCACCGCGCGCGCGCGATCTCCTGCTCGGCCCGCACCTGCTCGGTCACGTCGACTCCGGCGGCGACGGTGCCCACGACGGCGCCGTCGGAATCCCGGAGCGGCTCGACCTGCACCGCCCAGACGCGCCCGAGGTGCTCGTAGCGGAAGCGCGAGCCCATGCCCGCCAGCGCCGCCAGGTGGTGGGCGAGGGCCGGCTCGGACGGGTCGGTCGTGCCGACGTACTCCTGCAGCGTCTTGCCGATGCGCGCCGCGGGGCCGCTGGAATCGGAGAGCGCCGCCGCGCCTCCCACCAGGGCGGTGAAGCGAAGGTCGCGGTCGGTCGACCACACGGCCGCCGGCACCTGCTCGAAGAGCAGCTGCAGGCGTGCAGCGTGCGTCGGATCGCACACGGTCGTGGCGGCGGCGGTGACGACGGTGACCACCGCGCCTGCCGGCTCTCCCTTCGGCCCCTGGAGCGGCTCGCCATGCAGACACCAGCCTCTGGCCGGCAGCTTCAGGTCGACCGGGTGGCCCGAGAGCGTGCCCTCGACGACGCGCTCGAGATCGGGCACGGCCTCGAGCGCCTCGCGCGCCGCGCGCCCGACGAGCTTCTCCCCGTCGAGCCCGAGCGCGACGAACGCCTCGCCGGCCGCCAGCGCGATGGTGCCGTCGACGTCGACCTCGAGCACGGCGAAATGCGGCTCGGTCAGCGCGAGCGGAGGTCGCGCCGGCTGCCCCCCTGGTTGGCTCACGGCACGAGGGCACATAAGGCGGCCGGACGCATCGGCAATGGGCCCCTGGGCCATGGCGCGTCACGATCCCCGCGCCGGAGCGGCTGGCCGCGCCGGCAGCCGCACGACGAACGTCGTGCCCTCGCCGGCCGACGAGCGGGCCTCGATGCTGCCGCCGTGAGCGACGACGATGGCCCGCGCGATGTACAGGCCGAGGCCGAGGCCCCCACCGGTGTCTGCACCGCGCCGGAACGGGTCGAACAGGTGCGGCAGGAGCTCGGGCGGGATGGGCGAGCCTTCGTTGTGCACCAGGACGACCGCCTGCCCGGGCGCGGCCTCCCCGACGCTCAGCGCGACCGGGGCGCCGGGCGCACCGTGCTGCAGGGCGTTGGCGAGCAGGTTCCCAAGGACCTGCTCGACCCGGTCGGCGTCGCACGGCACGCGCAGCGGCTCGGTGGGCACCTCGAGCCGGACGACGCGCCCCGGCCGACCCGCCTGCGCCTCCTCGCACGCGTGACGGGCGAGCTCGCGAAGGTCGGCCGGGGCGACCGTCAGCGGAATGCCACCGCCCAGGCGAGCGCGCGTGAAGTCGAGCACGTCGGCGATGAGGCGCTCCATGCGCCACCCGGTGCGCACGATGCGGTCGACGGCGCCGCGATCCGGCTCCTCGAGGTGGCCGCGCCGGAGCAGCAGCTGCGCCGAGCCGAGGATCGCGTTGAGCGGCGAGCGCAGGTCGTGCCCCAGCACGCCGACGAAGCGGTCGCGCAGCTCGGCGACCTCGCGCTCGCGTTCGGCCGTGCGCCGGCCCGCCACGACCGCCGCCACGCGGTTGACCATGGCGCGGAACAGGAGCAGGTCCTCGGGCTGGAAGTCGTAGGCGGCCCTGGAGCCCATGTGCGCGACGCCGATCACCTCGTCGCCCTCGACGAGGGGTACGCCGTAGAGGGCGCGCAGCCCGAGGTCGCGCAGGACGTCGCTGCGAACGAGAGGCCCCGTCGATGGATCGTGCAGCAGAAGCGGCTCGCGCGTGGCGGCCACGGTCCCGGCGAAGCCCGTGCCGATGGCGACGGCGAAGCCGCGTCGCATCTCGCCCTCGAGGCCGCGCGAGGCGCGCACGCGCAGCTCGTGGCCCTCGCGCAGCAGGACCGTCACCTCGTCCACCTCCGGCACGGCCTCGTGCAGCATGGCGACCGTCTGCTCGAGCATGGCGTCGAGATCGGGGGCGCGCAGGACTTCGTCGGAGATGCGCTCGAGGGCCCGGAGCTTGCGCTCCCGGGCGCGCGTGAAGCGGTGGGTCACCTCCGAGACGGCCGCCTCGATCGTGGCCATCACCGGGCGCCAGAGCACGAGCGGCAGCTCGCCGCCGGCTTCGTGCAGCTCGTCGAGCAGCGCGAGCCGCAGCGCGCCGTACTCGAGGAGCAGCTGCCCCAGGTCGTAGCCGAGCTCGAGGCGCTGCTGTCCGTGCTCGAGCGCCGCCTGCTCGAAGGTGGCCGTGTCGGGCACGCGCCCCGTCTCCGCGGCGACCGCGAGGTGCTCGACGAGCTTGGGCATCGAGTCGAAGAGCGCCGGCCGAGACAGCGCGCGCGCGATCCCCTTCGCGCGCACCTGCTGCTCCCAGCGCGCGAGGATGGCCGCGCTGCGGTCGCGGATGAGCTGTGCGAGGCGCGCGCCCGGCTCCATGGCCGCGATGAAGGCATCGGCCACACCAGAACGACCGCGTGCGTGGTCGCGTCGGGTCGGTGCCCCTGTCGTCGTCCGACCACACCCCGGGGCGCGCGCGCCAGGGGGGTGCGCCGCCAACGCCGCGGAATCGCGCACTGGACACTTCTTGCTAGAGCCGAATCGAGCGATGCTGGCGCTACCGAGAGCACGCCGAATGCCCGACCCCTCCCCTTCCGCGTCCGCCTCCGCGCCCGCATCGCCGCTCGCCTCCGCGCCGCCGCCGGGCGCCCCGGCGCCGCGGACCGTGCTCGTCGTCGACGACGAGAAGAACATCCGCCGCACGCTGCAGCTCGTGCTCGAGGGCGAGGGCTACCGCGTCATCGGCGCCGAGACGGCGGCGCAGGCGCTCTCGGTGCTGGCCATCCCCGACACGCCGGTCGATCTGGCGATCCTCGACGTGAAGCTCCCGGACACGAGCGGCCTGGAGGCGCTCGCGAAGATCCGCGGCGACGAGGCCACCAAGGACCTGCCCATCATCGTCATCAGCGGGCACGCGACGGTGAACGACGCCGTGCAGGCCATCAAGCTGGGGGCGAGCGACTTCTTCGAGAAGCCGCTCGCCAGGGAGCGCGTGCTCGTCAGCGTGCGCAACGTCCTGCACGCGGCCAAGGCGCAGCGCGAGCTGGCGCGCGTCACCGAGCAGCAGCTCCAGCGCTACGAGATGATCGGCCGCAGCGCGCCGATGCAGCGGCTGTTTCACGAGATCGAGAAGGTCGCGCCGACCAAGGCGTCGGTGCTCATCACGGGCGAGAGCGGCACCGGCAAGGAGCTCATCGCGCGCGCCATCCACCGCCTCTCGCCGCGTGCCGACGGGCCGTTCGTGAAGGTCAACTGCGCGGCCATCCCGCGCGAGCTCATCGAGAGTGAGCTCTTCGGTCACGAGAGGGGCGCCTTCACCGGCGCGCAGCAGAAGCGCCGCGGCCTCTTCGAGCAGGCGCACGGCGGGACGCTCTTTCTCGACGAGATCGGCGACATGGACCTCGTCGCGCAGGCCAAGGTGCTGCGCGCCGTGCAGTCCGGCGAGATCTCGCGCGTCGGCAGCGAGCACGTCATCCACGTCGACGTGCGCGTGCTGGCGGCCACCAACAAGGACCTCGCCAGGGCCGTCGAGCACGGGAGCTTCCGCGAGGACCTCTACTTCCGCCTGGCGGTGTTCCCGATCCGCAGCCCGGCGCTGCGCGAGCGCGTCGAGGACATCCCGCTCCTCGCCCAGGCCTTCATGGTGCAGTTCGGGACCGAGAACGGCATCCGTCCCAAGCCGATCGACGACGAGGTGATGCGAGCGCTCGCCTCACGCAAGTGGCCGGGCAACGTGCGCGAGCTGAAGAACGTCGTCGAGCGATCGGCCATCCTCTCGGGCGACCGCGTCACCATCGCGGACCTGCCGGAGGATCCGCACGCGAGCCCCTTCGAGGAGGAGAGCGACCCGCCGGCGGCCGCCGACGCCTCGCAGCCGATCGACGCGCTCGAGGAGGACGCCTCGCACACCCCGTCGCCGGCGCCCGCCGCCGGCGCGCCCCACCTGACGTTGCGCGAGTTCCGCGAGAAGTCCGAGCGCCAGTACATCGTCGACACCCTCAAGATGACCGGCTGGAACATCTCGCGGACGGCGATCCTCCTCGGCGTCGAGCGCACCAACCTGCACAAGAAGATCCGCGCCTACCAGATCAAGCGCGGCGAGGGCTGACGCTCCCGGCTCACTCGTAGTCGTCGCGCCAGGCCAGCGAGCGCGCGTACGGGATGCCGTCGGGCAGCACGTCGTCGCCTGGAGCGTCGACCAGCTCCTTGTAGTCGCAGCTCTCGACGAGCTGACGGGCGCGGTCCTCGTCGACCCACTCGAGCTGCGAGCCGAAGAAGTTGTCGTACGCCTGGTGCAGCCAGTAGCGGTGGCCGGCCACGGCGTGGAAGGTGATCTGCGCGATGTCGTCGGGCGTGTCGCTGCGCGCGGACACGATCCGGTGCGGCCCCGGCTCGGCCAGGTAGCAGAAATAGCTCTCGCCCTTGGTGGCCCCGACGAGCTGGGCGTCGTCGTGGACGATGAACGTGGCGGTGAGATCCCAGTGCGACGGGCGAATCACGCACACCGTGGCAGCGTGGGACGAGGCCGGACCGAACGCCTCGATGGGAGGCTGCGTGGGCTGCGCGAGCGTGTACGACGAGCAGCCGAGGAGGAACGCGAGCGGCGCGAGCGAACCGAGCGCACGAATGGTTTGTTGCATCATCGTGGTACCCCTTGCGGCTCATGCTGGGTGCAACGCGTGTACCCTGGGCTCTGCCGATGCTGCACTCACGCCGCCGCACACTCCGCGAACAGCGCATGCTTGGCGAGGGGGAGCGCGAGTTGTTCGCGTCCGGCCGCGCGCCGTGCGTCGTCGCGCTGCACGGGTTCGGCGGGACCGCCGCGGAGCTGAGACCGCTGCTCGACGCGATCGCGCAGGCGGGATTCGCCCTCGATGCGGCGCTTTTGCCGGGGCACGGCACGCGCGTCGAGGAGCTTCAGGAGGCGACCTTCGCGGGCTGGCTCGAGGCCGCCCGCGACCGCGCGCGCGCGGCGCTGCGGAGGCACGGGCGCGTGGTCCTGCTCGGGTTCTCGCTGGGCAGCCTGCTGGCCATGGAGCTGGCGAGCGAGCGGCCCGAGGGGCTCGCGGGGCTCGTGGTGCTCGGCAGCGCGCTGACGCTGCGCTTCCCGACGGGGGCGGCGCTCGCGCTCTGCGAGCGGCTCGGCCGCCCCGCGCCGGACGTCTACCTACTCAAGCCGCGCGCGGGCGACCTCGTCGACCCGGCCGCCATGCACACGCTCGTCACCTACGACCGCCACCCGCTGCGGTCGGCCCTGGAGGTGTACCGCGCCGGCGCGCGCGTGCGCGCCCTGGTCGGCCGCATCGCCTGCCCCACCCTCATCCTGCACGGCCGGCGCGACGCCGTCTGCTCGTGGCGCAATGCGGCCTGGCTGGCCGAGCGGATCGGGGCCGAGGACGTCAGCGTGCGCGTGTTCGAGCGCAGCGCTCACGTGCTCGCCTGCGACGGCGAGCGCGACGCCGTCGCGGGCGAGGTGACCGCGTTCGTCGAGAGGCTCGCACCGCGGTCGGCGAGCCGCTCGCGCACGACGACGTAGGCCGCCAGCGCGACGAGCAGCGCGATGGCCAGAACGAGCAGCAGGTTGCCGAGCCACTCGCGCGAGGCGGGCCGGGCCGCCTCGGCGGTCGCAGCCGGCGGCGGCGCACCGTCGACCGGGCGCAGCCCCGAGGACGACGGCGGCGCCGGCGGCTCGGGGGTGAGCGACGGGAGCTGGGCCAGGCTCTGCGAAGGGACCGGCGCGAGCGAGCCGTCGAGCTTCGGCTTGCGTCCGGCCAGCAGGCGCCGCACGTCGCCGAGCATCGCGTAGGCGCTCTCGTAGCGCTGCAGCGGGTCGGGCGCGAGCGCCATCGCGACGACGGCGGCCACGTCCTCGCCCACGCCCGCGAGCGGCCGCGCGTCGGCCGGCGGCGCGCCGCCGCCGAGCGCCAGGTGCAGGCAGGCGCCCACCGACCACACGTCGGCCTGCTCGGTCGGAGGCGCCGGCGGCCGGGTGCACCGCTCGGGCGCGAGGAACGACCCCACGCGGGCGGTCGCCAGCATGTCGGACGCGCCCGTCCTGCGCGCCAGCAGCCCCGGCGTCGTCGCGAAGTCCACGACGCGCACGCTGCCGCGCGGCGTCACGAGCACGTTGGTCGGCGTCAGCGCCCCGTGCAGGATGCCGTGCGCGTGCGCCATCTCCAGCACGTCGAGCAGCTGCTCGGCCAGCCGCAGCGCCCCCGCGACGTCGAGCGCGCCGCGGCGGACGACGTCCTCGAGCGGCTCGCCGCGCGAGTAGGCCCGGATGACGACCGGCGTGCCGTCGCGGTCGATCGCCTGCTCGACCACCTTGACGATGCGCGCGTGGTGGAAGCGGTTGGCCGACCAGCTCGCGCGAAGCCACTCGACGCGCGCCGCGGGGTCGTCGGCGTAGGGCGCGCGCAGCCGCCGCACGACCGCGCGGCGGTCGTCCCGCGCCGCCAGCCAGCTGTCGCACACGGGGCCCAGGCCGAGCAGCCGCTCGATCGTCCAGCCGCCGACGACCGTGCCGATGCGAGCGCCCCCATCGTCGCGTCCGTTTCGCCACGATGCCGTGCCTTGCATGCGGCGAACATGGGGAGGTCACACCGTTCCCGTCGAGCCCAATCCCCCGGCGCCGCGGCCCGTCGCGTCGAGGCCGGCGGCGAGCACCAGCTCGGCGCGCGCCACCGGCGTCACGACGAGCTGCGCGACGCGTTCGAGCGGCGCGATGGTCGCCGGCGCGTCGCTCAGGTTGACGAGCAGCACAAGCACCTCGCCCCGGTAGTCGCTGTCGATCGTGCCCGGCGCGTTGAGCACGGTCAGGCCCGTCCTCGCCGCCAGCCCCGACCGCGGCCGCACCTGCCCCTCGAAGCTCGGTGGGATCGCGAACGCCAGACCCGTGGGCACCCGCACGCGTGCCAGCGGCGCGACCACCATCGGCTCGGCGATGGCGGCGTGCAGGTCCATGCCGGCCGCCCCGTCGGACTGGTAGCGAGGCAGCGGGACCGGAACGGGTCCCATCCGCGTCACCTGGATGTGCAGATCCGGAATCATCGTGGCGTCATGCTAGCCGGCGGGGCCGGCAGTGTCTTGACGCGCCCGGCGCCCCTGGTAGCTCACGTTCTGCCATGTCCGCGCGCGAGCTCGTCCTCATCCTCGACTTCGGCTCGCAGTACACGCAGCTCATCGCGCGCCGCATCCGCGAGCAGCGCGTCTACTGCGAGATCCACCCCTGCACGCTGCCCTTCGAGCAGGTGCGCGCCATGCAGCCGCGCGCGGTCGTGCTCTCGGGCGGCCCGGCGAGCGTCTACGGCCAGGGGGCGCCGACGGTCGACGCGCGCGTCTTCGAGCTGGGGGTGCCGGTGCTCGGCATCTGCTACGGGCTGCAGCTCATGGCGCACCTGCTGGGCGGGCGGGTCGAGCCGGCGAGCGCGCGCGAGTACGGTCACGCGCGCCTCGTCGTCGAGCGGCCGGAGGGGATCTTCCACCGCTTCGCCGCGCAAGAGGCGCTCGACGTGTGGATGTCGCACGGCGACCGCATCGCCGCGTTGCCGCCCGGGTTCGCGACCATCGGCGTCAGCGGCAACACGCCGTTTTGCGCGGTGGGCAACGCCGACCGGCGCATCTACGGCGTGCAGTTCCACCCGGAGGTCGTTCACACCCCGCGCGGCGCCGACGTGCTGGCGGCGTTCCTCTTCGACGTGGCGGGGCTTCAGCCCACCTGGACGCCGGGGGCGTTCACCGAGGAGGCCATCGCCGCCGTTCGCGCCAGGGTCGGCGACGACGACCACGTGATCTGCGGCCTGTCGGGCGGGGTCGACTCGTCGGTCGCGGCGGTGCTCTGCCACCAGGCGATCGGCGACCGGCTGACGTGCATCTTCGTCGACAACGGCCTGTTGCGGCAGGCCGAGGCCGAGCAGGTGGTCGGGACGTTCCGCGAGAGCCTGCACCTGAACCTCGTCGCGGTCGACGCGCGCGAGCGCTTCCTGTCGGCGCTGCGCGGCGTCACCGACCCGGAGCAGAAGCGCAAGATCATCGGCCGCGTCTTCATCGAGGTGTTCGACGACGAGGCGCGCAAGGTCCGCAGCGGCGAGGGCAAGGGCTGGCTCGTGCAGGGCACGCTCTACCCGGACGTCATCGAGAGCGTGTCGTTCAAGGGGCCCAGCGCCGTGATCAAGAGCCACCACAACGTCGGCGGTCTGCCCGAGAAGATGCAGCTCGGGCTCATCGAGCCGCTGCGCGAGCTGTTCAAGGACGAGGTGCGCGCCGCCGGCGAGGAGCTCGGGATGCCCCGAGAGCTGCTCTGGCGCCACCCCTTCCCCGGGCCGGGGCTCGCGGTGCGCTGCCTGGGCGAGCTGACCGAGCAGCGCCTCCAGGTGCTGCGGGCGGCCGACGCGATCGTCATCGACGAGATCCGCGCCGCGGGGCTGTACGACACGGTCTGGCAGGCGTTCGCCGTGCTCTTGCCGGTCAAGACGGTGGGCGTGATGGGCGACGAGCGCACCTACGACGAGGTGTGCGCGGTGCGCGCGGTGCGCTCGGTCGACGGGATGACGGCCGACTGGGCGAAGATCCCCCACGAGGTGCTGGGGCGCATCTCGAACCGCATCTGCAACGAGGTGCGCGGCATCAACCGCGTCGTGCTCGACATCACGAGCAAGCCGCCGGGGACGATCGAATGGGAGTGATCGTGCGACCGGCGTGGGGCGCGCTGGCCGCGGTCGCGCTGCTCGCGTGCACGCCGCCGGAGGCGCCGACGCAGGAGACCGTGTCGCTCCGGATGCGCGGGACCCCTGCGCAGGCCACCGTCATCATCGACGACGAGGCCGTGGGCCAGCTCGACTTCGTCGCGGCGCACGGGGTGGCTCTGCCGCCCGGCGTTCACTACGTCACGGTGAAGGCCGAGGGGTACTTCCCCTGGGACAGGCAGGTGGACGCCAAGCCGGGCTCGGGCCCCATCCGTCTCGAGGTCGCGCTGACGCCCATCCCGGATTGAGCGCGCGCGCGTTTCGGCCCGATTCGCTTGACGTGGCGCGCGTTTCGCGTCAAACAAGCGACCCTGCCATGGCGAACCGTGCAATCTGGAACGTGAGAAAGCGCCACGAGTGGCTCGCGACGCCGCTCAAGAGCAAGCGCGTGAAGCGCTCGCAGCGCCTGCGCTGCGGCCTTCAGGACGCGATCGACCGCAAGTCCGGCGGTAGCTCGCAGCCGCAGGAGAGCTGACTTCCGAGTCGGCCTCCGCAGCGTCACGGAAGCCTCGGCGGCGGCGGCGCGTGCGCGCCCGGGGGGGTGCCCCGCACGGCGCTTGCACGCCGCGCCGGCGATGGACGCGAACGTTCTCGTTCTCGAGGACGACCCCGACCTTGCCGACGTCCTCACCGACGAGCTGCGGCAGGAGGGCTGCCGCGTCGTGTGCCGCGACCGCGGGGTCGAGGCGGTGCGAGCCGCGGCAGAGCAGGCGTTCGACCTGGCGCTGCTCGACGTCGAGGTCCCGGACCTCTCCGGGTTGGGCGTCGAGCGCGCGGTGCGGGACGTGGGCAGCGCCGCGGTCGTCGTGATGTCCGCGCGCCTCGAGGATCACCGTCGGGAAGCGCTGGCCGCGGGCGCCGTCGCATGCCTGAAGAAGCCGTTCGAGCGCCGCGCGCTCATGGAGCTGCTGCGAGCCGTCCGGAGCTCGCAGCTCGAGGTCCCTCCGTGGCACGGAGACGTCCGCGAGCTGTCGCCAGACGACCTGCGCCGCGCCTCGGAGCTGTCCGACGCCCAGCTCGACGCGCTGCCGTTCGGCGTCATCCGGCTCGATTTCGACGGCCGCATCACGGCCTACAACGCGTTCGAGGCGCACGCCGCCGGATACGAGCCCTCGAAGGTCGTCGGAATGCCGTTTGCGGAGCTCGCCCCCTGCGTGATGGTCAAGGACTTCCTCGATGCCACCCGGCGCGGGCGGGAGGCGCGGCGGCTCGACGAGGTGCTGCGCTTCGTGTTCCCGCATCACGGCGCGGCTTGCGTCGTCAGTGTGCGGCTCTACTTCGACCGGATGGGCGACCAGCTCTGGTTGTTCGTCTCGAAGGTCGGGCGCACCGAGGCCGCCCGCCGCGCGCGCGCGCCTCGACCGGCATCCTGAGCGCGTGTCGCGCCGACGCGGCTCGGGCTCAAGCACCCTGGAGCGCGTCGAGCCGCTCGCCGACGGCGGCCCACGTCATCGTGCGCGTGTTGCGCGCCAGGCCGACCCGCCCGAAGCGGTCGACCAGGATGACGCCGCCCGTGCCCGCCACGCGCGCGGCCATCGTGCGGATGGCCGCGCGCGCGGCCTCCTCCGGGTGCACCCCGGCGCGCATCAGGTCCGTCGCGCTCTTGGCCAGGCACACGCGCATGACGGCCTCGCCGTCGCCGGTGGCCGAGCAGGCGCCGCCGTCGTCGTCGGCGTAGTTGCCGGCGCCCTGGATGGGCGAGTCGCCGACGCGCCCGACGCGCTTGTCGACGCGCCCGCCGGTGCTCGTGGCGGCCGCCACCCTGCCGTGCACGTCGCGCGCGACGGCGCCGACGGTGCCGCCCGCCCATCCCTCCTCCGCCTTGCTCGCGCGCACCGCGGCCCAGCGCGCGCGCGCCGCCTCGGTCGTCATCGCCTCGGCGGTCGACCGCGTGAAGCCGCGCGCGAGCGCGAAGCGCGCCGCGCCTTCGCCGGCGTAGAGGGCGTGCCGGCCGTCCTCGAGCACCGCGCGCGCGATGGCGATGGGGTTGAGAAACGGCGGCATCGCGCACACGGCGCCGGCGCGCAGGCGCGACCCTTCCATGATGGCCGCGTCGAGCTCGATGAGCCCCTCTTCGTTGAGGCACGCGCCGGTGCCGGCGTTGAACGCCGGATCGTCCTCGAGCACGATGACGGCGCGCTCCACCGCGTCGAGCGCGCTGCCGCCCTGGTCGAGCACGAGCGCCGCCGCCTGCGCCGCCGAGCGGCAGCCCTCGACGTGACGCTCCACGCGTTCCGGCGCGACATCCCCCGCGCCCCCGTGGACCAGCACCGACCAGGCGCCCCCTTGCGCGCCCCACGACGCCGTCACGCCGTCGACCACGACCTGACTCATGACGACGCACGATAGCGCCGGACGGCCATCGCGAGCAGCACGACCGCGGGGACCGTGGCGAGCATCGCCGGCGCGAGGCGGGCCGCGGCCGCCTGGAAGAGCGCGACGCTCGAGGCGACGGCGACGGCCGAGCCGAGGACGGCCATCGCGTCCTCGCGGCGCATGCGCGTTCCGGGCGCCCGCCCGAGCAGCGTGTGCGCGACGAGCAGCGGCAGGGCCAGACCGGCGATCGCCGTCGTCAGCGCGGCCGCGGCGCGCCCGTGCGCGGGGATGGCGCTCGCCGCGGAGGCCCCCGAGGACCCGGCGGCCGCGCGATCGATGGCGCCGTCGGCCGCGACGCGCAGCCCGCGCGCGGCGTCGACGAACTGCGCTCCGTCCCAGCGCCACGCGCCCACGCGGGTGGCCGTGGGGTAGAAGCCCGCGACGTCGACGCGCGCGAGCGCGCCGATGGCGAAGGCCGCGGCGATCGCCACGATGGCCCCTCCGGCCACCGCCGCTGCGGAGATCTGCGCGGGGGACCGCCCGAGCGCCTCGAGGGCCCGCGCCTCGCCGCGCGAGCGCACCGGTTGGAGGGCAATCCACGCGCCGATGGCCGCGCACGCCGGCGTCAGCGGGAGCGTGCGCCCGGCCCGCTCGCCCCAGCGGAGGCCGCCTTCGTCGGTCGCGGCCGTCACGAGCCATGCCACCGCCAGCGCGAGCGCGGCGACGAGCGCGGCGCGCAGGAGCGCGCGGGAGTCCCAGCGGGTCCAGCGCACGTGCATCACATGAATGACGTTACCCTACGCGCGCCCCGACGCGACCGTCCGCGGCGGTCGGGAAGCGCCGGCACGGGGAAGACGACGCCTTCGCGCGTGTTATGCTGGTCGTGAGGGTCGCGCACGGACCCCAGCGGTCCCGAGATGGTTCGGCGGTGGAGCACCACCGCGGGCGCGGCAGGATCGGTGCCACGAGCACCCAAGAAGGAAACACTCGCCGCGGGCCACGCTTTCTGCGTCAAGCCACCGAGTGCCGGCCAAGCGCCGGAGGAGGGAACACGTCATGCAAAGTACCTATGGCTCCAGTCCGAGAGGGCGTCTGCCGTAGTAACTCGGACGGATGGAGCACGGAGGCCGCACCCGCCCGCCTTCTGGTGAGGGCGACGCGGACACCGGCCTCGAAGCGCGCCTGACGCGCACGTGCTCTCCGTCCGCGTGACGAGCGCCCTTTCGCTGGGGCCTGTCAGGGAAACGGCCCGGGTGGACCAAGAGCGCCACCCGGGCCGTCGTTTTTTTGTCGGGCCTCTCCCCTGCCCCGTGCCGCGGCGCGCGGTTGACACGGGCACCGGCTGAGCGCTACGTCAGGCGCTCGCCTTCTTCACCGCGGGACTAGCTCAGTTGGTAGAGCGTCGGCTTCCCAAGCCGAAGGTCGCGGGTTCGAGACCCGTGTCCCGCTCACACGGGCACCGGCTGAGCGCTACGTCAGGCGCTCGCCTTCTTCACCGCGGGACTAGCTCAGTTGGTAGAGCGTCGGCTTCCCAAGCCGAAGGTCGCGGGTTCGAGACCCGTGTCCCGCTCCGAGAGAAACAGCGCGCGGCCGTCCTGCTCGCCATTACGGCCGAGACAGGCGCACCCATACAAGTTTTCAGCGCCATCATTGATCTGGATCACACGCTCGTCGCTTTGCGCTCGCGCCGCGCGAAACACGCTTGACTCCCGCACAGGGTCGCGCCCGGCCTCGGCCGCCGCCCGGAAGACCAGCCGCCCGCGCGCGTGAATGTACCTCTCGGTCGTCAGCACGCTCGAGTGACCGAGAAGCTGCTGGACCTCCTGCGTCGACCAGGCGCGGCCCCAGGTCCCCTCCAGCAGACTGGTCGCGCACGAGTGCCTCAGATCGTGCCAGCGCACGCGCCGGCGCACCCCCGCCCAGCGCAGCGCCTCGGCGAGCTCGCGCACGGGCGGCCGCTTGCGCCGGCGGCCGCCGGTGCCGGGGAACACGAGCGCGCCCGGATCCATGCGCCGCGCGCCGTCTGCTCGAGTGACAAGTACGCCGTCGGCCGACGGAGGACTTGTCAGCGAGCTCGCTGACAAGTGCGCCGCGGCGGACGTCAGCTCTGACGGTCCGCGCAGCGCTGTCGGTTCTTCTCGCGGCACGCCTCGCACAGCTTCCAGTAGGTCGGGCGCGGCTCCCATCCGTAGTGGTGCTTGACCCCCGCCGGTTTGCCGCACCACACGCATGCGCCCGTCGCCCCCAATCGCTCGCGGCGCCGCTGCTGGTGCCTCGTGTTTCGAGCGTTCGCGGGGCTCGTCATTCGCATCGCTCGATTGTACGCGCGGCCGCAGCGCCGCGCCTCGCCACGCGCGCAGGCCCTCGAGCGCCAGGCCGAACAGAGGCACGCGCCGAGGCTTGCCGGCCTTGGTCGCCTGCCCTCCCCGCCCTCCGTAGCGCACGACCAGGTGCGGCGCGGGCCCCTCGAGCATGACGTCTCCCCAGCGCAGCTCGAGCAGCTCGGTGCGCCGAAGGCCCGCCCCGAGCGCCAGGCGCACCATGCTGTAGACCGCATGCGCCTCGAACGCGCGCCGGAGCGCCCCAGGCCGCTCGATCGCCGAGACCATCGCGCGTCGCGCGATCTGCTCGAGCACATCGAGCAGGCGCACCTGCTCGTGGCCCTCAAGCACGCCCTCGAGCTCGAGCGACGTTGTCGCGCCGAGCGCGCGTGGGGCCGAGAGGCCCGTCGTGACGTCGCGCTCGAGCAGCCCGAGCTGCACGGCGTAGCGGATGGCGCAGCGCACGAGCGTGAGCACGTTGCGCGCGGTGCGAAGCGACAGCGGCCGCGGCGCGCCGCACGCGGGCGCCCCCCTCAGCTGGTGCGGTGTCGTCGCCGGGCGCGTGATGACACGGTCCCACCAGGCGCGCATCACGCGCTCGTCGAGCTCGCGCACGCGACGCGGCGCGATGGGGTCGGACGCGACGTGCGTGCGGACGATGAGTCGCTCGCTTCGGACGTTCCGGTAGCGCGCCTGGCGGCGCAGCTCGACGAAGCGCTCGAGCAGCTCGAGCACCGTGGGATCGAATTGGTTCGCAGGGACAGTGCACGCAATCATGGTCGAGCGCCCCTCTCGCTCCATCGGCCGGAGGATTCAACGGTCCCCCGATCCTGACGCGCGTCGATTCTCGACGCCATCGATGGAGAACGCGCGAGCAGCCCTGCGAGCGCGTTCTGTGAGCGCTGGTAGTGGCGAAACGCGCGCCGAGGCGAGTACGATCGCCGGTCGACCCGTCCAACGGGAGGGAGGTCCACCACCGCCATGAAAGCCATCGCATTCGCTGTCCTCGTCGCCGCAGTCGCATGCGTCGCGTGCAACAACGACAAGGCCGAGGCCGCACACGAGCAGGCGCTCGCGGCGTCCGCCGCCGCGGCCGCCGCATCGGCCGAGCACCAAAAGGACATGGCCGAGGCCAACAAGGAGGCGCAGCAAGCCGCGTCGGCCGCCGCCGTGCAGGCGGCCGCGCACGCACTCGCCGAGGCGAAGGAGGACGAGCAGAAGGCGGCCGCCGAGGCGCGCGCCGATGTGCTCGCGAACCCCGGCAAGTACCTCAAGGCGAGCGATCCGCGCACCTACGACAAGGGCATCATCAACAGCTACCGCCAGCTCGTGGGGCTCACCGTGCTCAACACGTCCAAGTTTCCCCTAACGAACGTCACGGGCACGGTGACCTGGATGAGCGGCGGCGCGACGCTCGGCACGACGCCGTTCCAAATCACCGGGTCGATCGCACCGGGGCAGAGCGAGAGCTTCACCCAGGCCGCAGGAACGCTCTCGGCGCCTACGACCATCCAGGGCGCGGCCACGCCGCAGATCGCGTTCACGCACGCGACCATCGCGACGAGATAGCCGTGCGAGCCCCTTTCCTCTTCGCGTTCGCCCTCTGCGCGTGCTCGTCGCCGGCGGCGTCCTCCTCGAGCGCCGTCGACGGCGGCCCCGCCGAGGCCTCGGCGCCGCTCTGCTGCGTGCTGACGGACGCCGCCGGCAACGTGACGGCCGAGCTGCCGATGGGCGACTGCGCGCCGCCCGCCTCGCCGACCGCGGGGCTGTTCAGCTGCGCGCAGGGCGGCGCGCTCGCGAGCTGCTCGAGCTGCACGCCCGGCGGCGCGTGCCTGGCCTACCAGGCCGACGGCGGGGCGACCGGCTTCCTGGTCGCCTGCTCGCGCGACCGCTAGCGCCGGCGCATCGCCACCGCGGCCGCGCCGAGCGCCGCCGCGACGGCCGCGCCGATCGCGAGCTTCGCGCCGCCGATGCCAGCGCGCGGGAACAGGTGCCCAAGGCGCACCGGGATCGGCCGCGCGCCCGCCGCGCCCAGGTGGCCCAGGTGCACGGCGATCGGCGCGACCTTGGAGCTCAGGCGCGGCCCCATGTGCACGACGGCGCCCCCCGACAAGCCGAAGGCGTCGGTGAGGCCCTGGCCCTGCATCGATCGGATCAGGCTCGCGATGTAGGGCCCGTGCGCCGGCGGATCGGACACGCGCGTCCAGTCCGGTAAGTCCTGCTGAGTGAGCGTGACGTCGCCGGCTCCGGCGCTCGCGTGCGCGTAGTTCCACACGCGCAGCACGTGCGCGAGCACGGCCTCGTCGGGCGCGGCCTTCTGGCCGTTCATCGCGCGTTCGGCGTTGGCCTTCCACGCCGTGAGGTACGCGCGCTGCAGATCGCCGAGGCGCGCGTCGGGGTGCGCCACGTCCCACTCGAGCCAGGCCCACTGCGGCCATGCGACGTCGATCTTGCGCGTCCAGCGTCCGGGCTTCTGTCCCGGCAGGCCCGCGGCGAGGTAGCCCGGCGTAAACCAGGCCTTGTCTCGCCCAGGGCGCGGGAAGCGAGCCCAGAGCGGGTTTGGCGTCGTCTTGCCGCCCCCGATGCTGCTCACCGGGCCCGCGATGGGCTGGCCGTTGCCGGCCGGCGACCGAAACCCCACGCACCCGACGACCCAATCGGGCGGCGGGTCGACGTACACGCCGGGGCAAATCTCCTTGCCCTTGGGCGCGCCGCCGAGCAGGCCCGCGTTGCCGAGCATCTGCAGCGCGATCCCCAGGCCCGCGACGATCGCCGAGCCGATCCCCGCCGTCGCCGGCGCGACCGCGGCCATGATGCCGATCAAGATCCCCGTCGTCGAGGCGATGAGCTGCGCGGGCGGCTCGCTCGACGCGCCGGCGATGAGGGCCGAGACGTGCGCGACGCTGCCGGCCACCGTCCAGGCCCCCTGCACGAGCGAGGCGGCCGACCGGGCGACTACCGGGATCTGGTCGGGCCCGGCCTCGGCGATCTGCGTGGCGAGGCCCTCGAGCTCGTTTTCGAACTGCGCGCGCGCGAATTTCCAGCCGTCCGATCCGGGCGGGTTGCCCTCGACGGTCAGCTGCGCCTCGACCGGGCCCCACGCCGCGATCGCGGCGCTCGTGGTCGTCAGGTCGATCGGCATGGCGCGCGCGTCACCGCCCGATGATTTCGCGGTGCAGCTTGGCGGCGCGCACGCACTCCTGCTCGCCGTACTTGTCGAGGCACTCCGCCCCCGCGAGCGCGCGCGACGTCTTCTCGTCGTAGCCCTTCGCCCTCTTCTTCGTCGTGCGCTTCATCGGTGGTCCCCTCCGGCGTCGAAGGGCGCCGCCTGCTGGAGGCGCCCGGCGTCGAGCCCCTCGAGCGTGCGCGCCGCGGCCCACTGGTCGGCCGCGTGCAGCGCGGCGAGCAGCGCATCGCCTGCGCCCTGGCCGACGCCGCACGCGGCGAGCAGCGCGGCGTCGAGCTCGGCGTGCGCCACCGGATCGGGCACCGCCGCCGCGGCATGCCCGGCGATGACGCACGCGCGCTGTTCGTCGGTCAGCGCCAGCTGCGTGACGTTCTCGACGCGCGCGCGCGCCGTCGGCGTGCAGCCGGTCAGGCTGCGCAAGCCGAGCTCGCCCCCGTGCGCGAGGAAGGACCCGGTCAGCGCGGCCCAGAATGCCCAGCGCTTGACCTTGGGAATCGCCTCGTTCTCGAGGCGCATCACCGCCGCCGAGACCTGGCCGATCGCCTCGTTCATGTCGCTGATTGCCTTGTCGCCGACCATGTCCCTTCCCTCCGCGTGTCGCCTCAGCCCTGCGGCCCGTCGGCCGCGGGCGCGGCCTTCGGCTCGTCGGCCGCCGGCGTCGAGGCCTTGGCCGCCGCCGCCTTCTTCTTCGCGTCGCACGCCGCCGCCTCGGCGGGCGTCAGGTGACGGCCGCGCACGGTCGGCCGCTCGCACGTGGGGCACGCCTCGTGCGCGACCCCGTCGCCGCTCGGCGGCTCGGCCTTCGCCGGCGAGCTCGCCGCCGCCTTGGCCGCCGGCGTCTCGGCGGGCGTCTGCTCGTCGGCCCCGAACTCGACCAGGCCGACGGCGTCCTTGATGATCTCGGCGATGGCGTCGGGGTGCAGGCCCGCGACGTCGCCCGCCTCGACGCGGTCGGCCACCTCGCGAATGGCATCGGCCACCGCCTTGCGCAGCACGTCCGATCCGAAGAAAGCGTCTTTCGCGTGAACGATCACGCGGTCGACGAAACTGGCGAAGGCCTTGGCCCTCTCGGCGATGGGGTTCATTCGGGCACGATCTCCTCGAGCTGGCATGGTCCGTCGTGATTCGCGTGCAGGCCGCACCGCCAGCCGTCTCGCTTGACGCGGTCGCACGTCTCGCCGCCCTCTGCGGCGGGAACTTGGGGCGCCGAGGCGGGCGCCTTGGCCGAGGCCTCGGCGCGCTCGGCGATGCCGCCGAGGACCGTCCCGGCCGCCTTGAACGTCTGCTCCATCCGATCGATCCAGCTCACGAGCCGCCCCCTTTCGCCGGAGCGCCCTCGCCAGCGGCCGCGCCCTCGGCGGGCGCGCCCATGACGTCGAGCATGCGGTTTACGATCGCCTTCTGCCCCTCGTCGAGCATGTCGAGGATGGCCGGGAACTCGGCGGCCTCGATCGCCAGCACGGCGGGGCGGATCTGCTCGGGCGTGCGCGCCGCCAGCAGGGCGCTGGCGCGCTTGGGTCCGAGCAGCGCATACAGCTTCTCGAGCTGCTCGGGCCGGAGCGATTCGATCAGCGTCGTCGCCGCCGCCGCCGGCGGCAGGAACTTGCTCGCCACCCCCTTGCCTACGCTGATGAGGCCCTGGAACAGGTCGCGCTTGTTCTCGCTCTCGATCTTCTGCCGGCCGATCTCGAGCTCCACGATCTTGGTCATCGAGTCCTCGCCGACCTGGCCGGCGAGGCGGCGCGTCAGCTTGAGCAGGTCGCCGACCAAGCCGCGCATCTCGCGCAGCTCCTCGGCCGACCGCTGGCTAGCCCGGTCGGCCATCTCGCGGTTATGGCGCGAGGTCTCGATCAGCGCCTTGGTCACGTGGCCCAGGGCTGCCGTAGCGCTTCCGATCTTCTCGGGCACGACGTCGGCGGCCTTGTCGTCGCCCGCCGTGGCGAGCGGCCGCGTGCCGCGCACCGCGAGCTTGAACGCGCGGATCTTGACGCCGTCGTCGCTGCTCGCCGTCAGCCTGTAGGTGTACGGCTCGGCGCGCGGCGGCAGCTCCGTCGCGTCGTTTCGCGCGTCGGCCTCGAGCTGCTCGGCGTCGGTCTCGCCGATGGCGCACGAGGTCACGAGCGACTCGCCGGGCGCGCGCAGCTGCAGGCGCACCAGGCTGGCCTTCGCGCACTGGTCGAGCCAGGTCGCGAGCTCGCTCACAGCAGGCCCCCGCTCGATGCGCGCAGGTACGCGCGACCGCCGCCCGCCGCCGCCTTGATGCCGACGACCGCCAGCAGGCCCGCGCCCGCGGCCGCGGCCCACACCCAGGGCGATCGCAGCGCGCCGCGCGCCGCCTTCGTCGCGGCGCTGGCCGCCGCCTGCGCGACCGCGCCGGGCGCGCCCTCGGCCGCGACGCCGATGAGGTGCAGCACGCCCTTTGCCAGGATGCCCAGGCCCTCGACCCGGGCGATCACCGCCTTTTGCGCCGAGGCGCTCGGCGGCGTCGGCAAGGGCAGCGAGGGCACCTCACGCGCGATCTGCGGCTGGTAGACCTGCGCCACGCGCTGCACGACGTTCTGGAAGTCCTGCAGGAAGGCCGCCGCCTCGAGCACGATCGTCTGGTCGCTCGAGCCGGCGTGCGCGTTCCAGTCGCTCACGATGCTATCGGCGTTGGTGTACTCGCTCTGCGCATAGAGCTTGAGCGTCGCCACGTCGGGGGGCGCAGCGAAGATGCTCAGATCGGCCTTGCTCGTCTGGCCCTCGGCCGCCTTGGTCCACTCGTCGCCCGCGGCCTTCGCCGCGCGCGCGGTGCCCATCACGTACGGGTCCCAGAGCACCCGGTAAGCCAGCACGTCGCCCGGAGTCACCATGTCTCACGACCTCCCGAAGATGGCCCACAGGCCGCCGGCGAGCAGCAGCCCGGCGAGCAGCGCGCCGCCGCCGACCGCCGCCGCCTTGCCCACCGGGTTTGGGTAAAAGAGCTTGGACGCGCTCAGGCCCAGGCGCTTGACCGCCGCCGCCTCGAGCAAGAGGGCCTCGACCGCCAGATCGCGCGGCACGATCCCCCGGTTGATGCTTTCCTCATGCGCGCTCGCCTCGCGCACGATGCTCGCCGCCGCCGAGAAGTCGCCGCCGGCGATGGCCGCTCGGAACTGCGTCCCGAGGCCCGGCTTGATGCGGTCCCACACGACCGGGAAGCCGCTCCCCCAGGCCCATGCGATGAACTCGAGCGCGAGCTGCGCCGAGGCCGGCAGCGCCGGGAAGCTCGGAAACTCGCCGCGAAGCACGCGCAAGTCCCCCTCGAGATGGTCGAGCGCGAGCCGGGCGATCGAGGCCTTCGAAAGACGCAAGTCGGTGAGCTTGGCCGCCGCGGTCGACTGCACCGCCGGGTAGGCGTTCTTGACGACGTGCCACGCGGCGGCGACCTCGCCCGGGCTTGCGATCGATCCGTCGGGCTTGACCCACTCGAGCGCCTGCGCCGCCTCGGGCGAGTCGATCTTGTCGCCGATCCCCGTGGTCACGAACCCCTTGGAGTCGGGGTACATGTAGGGCGTGTACCCTTCGAAGCGCGGAGTCAACGCGAAGAACGCGCGGAAGGCCGCGGGCTGCATGTCGAGCGTCGGGGGCTGCGCGGGCGCAGGCAGGACGCTCGCGAGCGTGGGCGGCGCGAAGTAGGCGGGGGGCGCACTGCTCGCGCCGGCGCGCACCGCCGCGGCGCGCGTCTTGGGGCCCCACTCCTCGTCGCGCTTGAGAGGCGCGCGCGGCTCGGCGACCGCCTGGGCGGCCTGGAAGGCGCCCACCGCGGCGCGCGCAGGCGTGGCCTGCCAGCCGTGCTGTCGCACGGCGTCGGCGGCCGCCTGGGCGAGCTCGCGCAGCGTCACGGCGCCGCCGGCGGCTTTCCGGCGGGCGCGCTCGGCTGGGCCGAGCTCGCGATCGCCTCCTTGATGCCGGCGACCAGCGCCGGAACGATCTCACCGCGGACGAAGGCCGCGACGGCGTTCCAGCTGCCCTGACCGGGCGAGGGCCGGAAGCGGTGCCAGAGCGACACCAGCCACACGAACGCGCCGACCACGGCGCCCACCTGCGCCTGTACGCCGGCGGGGGGCGCGCCCTGGCCGATGTGCGTCGTCAGGACCGCGACGACGGTTCCGAGCATCGCCGTCAGAGCGGCCTCGATGTGCGCAACGATCTTCTGGGTCATGGTCCCCTCGATCTCCCGGTCAGTTGTCGTAGACGTCCGCAAAAACCTGCCAGTCGGTTGCATCGGCCGATGGCGGAGTGACGCTCACCGCGACCTCACCGGCGGAGAGCAGGCACGAGAAGGTGAGGACGTTCGGATTGTAGATGGCCGCCGCGGCGAACTCTGTCCCATCGGATGCGTACGAGCAGAGGATGCGGGCCACGGCTCCGTGCGCTGCCGTCACGGTGTCGGAGCCGAGCACTTGCGCCTCGACCGCCCGCGTGTGGCCCGCGACCATCGCGCTCGGGTCCTGGTAGACGACGGTGGGCGACGCGGCTGTCGTGCGTATGACCTGTACGTAATGATGAACGAGCTCGGTCTGAGTGTTCGTGGTCGCTGCGCCGCCGCCGGGCGCCGTCACGGTCATCCACTGATGCGACAGCTCGAAGACGTCCCCAAATGGGTTAGTCGTCGAACCGAGAGCCACCGCAACATTCGGGTAAATGCTCGTTCCGGCGAAATCGAGCGAAATTCCGGAACCGCCGATTACCTGCGTGGTCGTACCCGATTGCCCGAAAACGGACCCGTAACCGTAAACGGATAGCATCTGCGATGAATGCAGCGACGACGGATAGACGTTCCCAGCGCTGTCTACGCCCGTGGTCGTTGTCGACCAGGGGCCGCCGCCCCATCCTGCGGCGGGCGCAGGCACGAGCAGCGCGACCAGCGCGAGAACAGCGAACAGGCCAGCGTACGCGCGGCGCATCAGGTCCCCACTTTCACGTCGACGCGCGCGACCGCGCCGGCCGCCTGCGTGAACACGTCCTGGGTGGTCGACAGGCCCCAGGACACGCCGCTCGAGAAGCCGATCGCGGCGCGCTGCTCGTCGGTGAACCCGAACTGCCCCGGCCCCTGAATCATCGCCGGCGGGGCGATGATCGTGCCCGCTGGCCCGGTGCTCGAGTCGAACAGAAACAGCCAGAGGGCCGTCGCACCGCCGAGCGTCTCGATGCTCCCGGAGACCGCGAGCAGCGTGCCAGCGCCGGTGTACGACGTGCCGCTCGCGCCGAGCGTCTCGTTCAGCGACCAGGACGGCACGAGCTCGCCCAGCGGGTTGACGTCGCCGCCGGGGCTGGCCGATCCGGAGACCGTGACCACGTCGCTGGTCAGGCCGCTGTATTGCGCCGAGGCGAAGACCGCGCGCGCCGTCAGGCGCAGGCTAGCCAGGCGCGGGCCAGCGCTGACGGTGCGCGTGAACCATGCCTCGCCGACCAGGTACTTGATGGTCACTACCACGATCGCCGAGGCCTGCAGCTGCACGACGATCGGCACCTCGCGACCGAACCGCGCGCGCACGAGGTCGCGCTTGATCCCCGGGATTGGAATACCGTTGATCTGCGGGTTTCCGCCGCCATTGAGCTGGACCGTACGGCCGAGGTCGTGGGCAAGCAGATCGGTCTCGAAGGTCGCGTCTCTCGGCGGCATGCGCCTGTCCCTCGGTTCAGCTCACCGCGGCGAGCATCGCGTCGTGCGTTGCCTGGTCGACCTCCCCGGTCACGGGCAGACCCGCGCCGGCCTGGAATCGCTTGATCCACACCGCCGCCTCGGCCGGGCGGCCTACGGCGATGAGGCGCAGCGCGGCGCGCGCATCGTCGGCGAGTGCGCTCGATGCGCCGCCGCCGCCGCCGCCGCCCTTTGGCGCTGCGCGCCCGGCGGGCTTGCCCTTGCCCTTCAGCAGGGCAAAGAGGCCCGCCAGGGCCGCTGCGCCGAGGAAGAATAACCCTTCCATCGGCCCTCCCGCCGCGTCAGCGCGGCTGGCCGGCCAGGCGCACGACGTCGACCGTCGCCAGGCCGTCCACGTCGATCGGGTTGGTCCCGTCGGCGTTGCGCAGGTCGATCTCGATCTTGCCGCCGAGCAGGCACAGATCGCTGTCGATCCACTCGTCGATCCCCAGGATGTTGAACAGCATCAGCGGGATCTCGATCCCGCCCTCGAGCTGCGGCCGCCCCTGAACGCTGATGTTCGTGACGTAGACGCTGCCGAGGCTCCCGGTCTGCGTCGCGCCGTAGCCGAAGCCCAGGCGGCGCAGGAACACGTTGCGCTGCGGCTCGAGCTTGAAGGTGCCCGTTCCGCCCGCCGCCAGCGCGACCTGGCCCATCGGCTCCATGCGCGTGTAGAGCAGCTCGGCGCCCTCGGGCAGCTTGGCGCGCGCGGCCACGCCGTAGCCGAGGATCACCGCGGCGATCTCCTTGGACGCCACGCCCTCCGTCACGTCGAGAAACGCCTTCATGCCGAGCTCCATGCGCGGCATGTCGATTCGTCCGAGGTCGCTCTGCTCGCTGACGAGCTCCGATCCGATGTTGTTCGTCTCGGTGATCATCTCCTGATCGCCGACGACGAAGTTGGAGAGCTGCGCCGGCAGCGCGGCCTGCAGCGACGGGACGACGAGCTTGTAGCCGTCGAACGTCTCCTGCGGATCGAACTCGAGCGTTCCTGCGCCCGCGGCGCTGAGCACCGTGGTCGCGCCGAGAAAGCGCGTCGGGTTGGCGCGCCAGCGCCGGAGGCTGGACTTGGGGTCCATCCGGCCCTCGGTCTCCCATGCGCTCTCGGTCGCGATCATCGCCGCGGCGAAGGGAGCGACGACCGCCGTTCCCTCGGGCGTCGCGACCGGAACGGAGCCGGTGGCGTTGCCGATCGCGTTCTCCACCTGCTGCGCGGCCTGCTGGAAGCGCACCGGGGGGAAGCTGATGATCCGGTTTCGCAGCACCGGCGAGACGCCGGGGTGCGCGAGAATGAGGCTCCGGACGATCGCCGGATCGAACTGCGACAGACGCATCACGGGGGTCATGGCGATCACTTCCCTTCCGCGGCCTTCGCGGCCGCGTGCTTGCGGAGCGCCCGGAGCGTCTCCATGCCTCCGCCGAAGGCGAGCAGGCCATCGGCGACGGCATGCACCGGCTTGGCGGTGTCGCTCTTGCCCATCGCGTAGGCGATGCCGGAGCCGACCAGGCCCCCGGTCAGCACCAGCGGCGCGGGGCCGATCTTGGCCTCGGGCAGCCCGGTCTCGGGGTCGTCGCCCTGGCTGAGGTAGTGCTCAGCGAAGGCTCCCGCGACGCCGCCGCCGGTCACGAAGACCTTGCGCACGGTCGCATCGACGAAGGTGTCGATCGTCTCCTTGTGGGAGGCGACCAGGGCCTTGGCGCGCTGAAATCTGCTGAGCGCGTCCTTGTGCAGCGTGGCCAGGTTCGGCATGCGTCGACCCTGAGCCGAGCTCGCGAGGCTTACGACGTAGCCCCTGCGCGAGACGCTGCGCGAGCTATTGCCGAGCCCCTACCGAGAGGCCCTAGAGTGACTGGCTATGGGCGCAGTCAACTGGCGTTTCGACCGGCACGATCGGGCCGTTTTGGGCGTGTTCAAGGCCTCGGTGGGCCTCGATACGGAAGCGGAGATCCGAGAACGCACCCGGTGCACGCCCGGCGAGGCGTTCATCGTCGCCGTGCTCCGGCGCGGCGGCAGCGCCGAGCTGCTGTCCTGGTGGGAGGAAGGCTTGCTGTACGTGCAGGACGTCAAGCGCATCGTCCTCTCGTGGCCCTTCGACGAGCCGGCGCAGCTCGAGGCCGCGGCGACGGCGCGAGCTGCGTGCCGCGCGCGCCTTCGCGGCGGGCTGCGCGCCGCGCCGCCGCCGCCCGCCGGCGAGCCGCGCAAGTGACCCTCGGCGGATACGAGCTCGGCGCCTTCGTGCTCGGCGCAGGCCTCGCGACGACGATCACCGCGCTGGCGCTACGCCGGCCGCGCGCCGCGCGCGAGCCGCTGCGCCTCGAGCTCGTCGTGCGCGTGCACGGCCCTCAGTGCGACTGCAGATCGTGCGACGCGCAGCGCGCGCTGCACACGCTCTGACGTCGCTCACCCGAACAGGTCGAGCTGCTCGTCGGGGGCCTGCGCGCGAAGGCGCGTCAACTCGGCATGCCACCGGCGCAGGTCCTCGTCGATGCACGCGCGGAAGGCCCGCACGTTGCGCTCGAGCTCCTCGTCGGTCAGCTGGATGATCCCGTCCTGGTCGGTGGTAGTCATGCGGCCTCGGTCCTGAACCTCTGCAGCGCCGCGCCGATCTTGGCGTACACGCGCGCGAGCGCCTGCACGCCCGAGCCCTTGGCGCGCTCGAGCTCCCCCTCGACGATGGGCCCGACGATCCCGTCGGCCACGCACTGGACGATGCGCGCGAGCTCGCCGCGCGCGACCTGGTCGGCCCGCTCCGGCTCGGTCGCCTCGCGCCGCTCGAGCAGCTCCTCGACGAACCGCGCCTCGTCCTCGTTGGCTCGGATGGCGTCGACCACCTCGAGCACCTCGCCCGTCTCGGGGTCGACGCGCTCGAAGACGCGCGGCGACCAGGGCGCCTCGAGCTCGCCGGCCGCCGCCTGCATCGAGACCGCGCAGCCGAAGGCCTGCGCGGCGCGCGCCGCGGAGCGCTTGCGCTCGCGCTTGCGAGGCTCGGCCGCGGCCTGCCAGGTGACGGCCTGCACGACGCGCCAGCGCGGCTGCACGACGTCGGGCTCGCCCCGGCGAACCAGCCGCAGCCACTTCTGCGTCATGTAGGCCCATACCGGATCGAGCGCAGCGCGCAGGCCCGCGCGCTGCGCCTCGGGCCCCTGCTCGCCGCGCGTCGCGAGGCGCAGCCCGAGCTCGCCGAGCGCCTCGCCGCGCACCTCGAACTCGACGCGCGTCACCGATTCGTCCGGGTCCCATCCGTTGCGCCGCCATTCGGCGCGCTCGGCGGCGCGCTTGTCGGGCGGCTGCGCCTTGAGCTGCAAGACCTTGTCATAGATGCGCGCGCTAACGGCCGTGCGGCTCCCGAACGTGAAGCCCGAGAAATGGTCGCCGGAGTACATGACGGCCTCTGTCCCATCGCCCTCGTCGACCAGCTCGACGACCTTTCGCGCGTCGATGTGCCAGTGCTCCCTCCGGTCGGCCGCGCGCTCGCCGGTGGTCGTTCGCAGCTTCTTCGCGTCGCCGCTGCGCGGCCGCTCGACCTGCCGCCGCGTCTCGACCTCGAGCCGGCCATCGCTGAACCGATCGGAGCTCGTCACGCGCCGCTGCTTGACGAACGAGTGCCGATCGTCGGCGCGCAGGCGGTAGCCCGCGACGTCGGCGCACAGGTCGATGCGCCCGACGCGCGCCTCGAGCACGTCGCCCAGGGCCCGGCCGATCTCCCAAAACAGATCGATCGCGCCGTCGTAGCCGAAGGCGAGCAGCGCGACGCCCGAGCAGTCGATCTGCACGTCCCAGCCCGGATCGCCCTCGGCCGCTCGGCCGGCCCCGTGCTCGAGCACGACCAGGCGCACGTCCGCGTTGCGCAAGATCCACTTGCCCGATCGGCCCGGGATGAGCAGCTCGAAGCCGAAGCGGCCGAGCGCGATCGGGACCGGGGTGTCCTCGCGCAGCGCGACCAGGCCTCGGGCCCGAAGTAGCGGCACGAGCTCGTCGACGAGCACGACGCGCGCCGACCAGGTCAGCCAGTCGACGCGACTGCCGACGACGTGCGCGGGCGTGCGTTTCACGGCTCCCCCGCGGCGTCGGGGGGAATGCCGTCGCGCTCGGCCAACAGCTCGAGGGCAAATCGCGCCTCCTCGAGCGCGCGCGGCGTCAGCCCGCGAGCCTGGCCGATGAACACGACTTGATCGCCCATCGGCCGGCGCTCGTCGACCACGATGTAGTGCAGGTCAGTGCGCGGCAGCACGCGCAGGGGCCCGCGGCGCACGCCCGGATCGGGGTAGCACTGGTCTCGCACGAGCTCGCGCGCGTGCATGCGCGTGGCCGGGCCGTCGCCGCGGCGCGCGCGTCTCACGAGGCGCCCCGAAGGCGCGCGCACTGCCGGGCGGTGTCCTCGGCGTCGAGGCACCACTGCTCGGCCTGGGCGATCGCCTGCTCGAGCAGCCGCGCCGAGGCGACGACGCGCGCGGCCGCGTCGGTGTAGGCCTGCCGGTGGGCCCGGAGCTCGGCGCGCTGCTCGCTCGTCACGAGCGGCTCGCCGCGCAGCCGCTCGGCGAGCTCGCGCAGCATGCGCAGGCGCTTGTCGCGCCGCTCGCGCGCCTGCTCGGCCCGGCGCAGGGCCTCGCGCACGCGCTTGACGGCGCGCTCGGCCATCATCGCCCCGACCAGCGCCAGCACGGCCGGGCCGACGTCGGCCATCTCGGCGCCGTGGCGCCTGCAGTCGCGCTCGAGCATCGCGACCAGGTCGACCAGGTCGCGCGGGCGGTCGCGCTCGAGCTGCTCGAGGAAGTGCTGCCGCCAGCGCTCGACCTCAGCGCCGCCTACATCGGTCGACGAAACGCCGCCAGGGGCTTCGCCCCTGGACCCCGTCGGACGGGCCCCGCCCGTCCTCCCGCTTCTTTTCGTTCCCATGCCGCTCCGTCCGGCCTTCCCTCGACCCCGGCCAGCGGGGGCGAGATAGGCGATCACGTGAACAACTTTTCTGCGCGCTAAGTATGCGTAAGGTCGAGGAAAGTCCTCCCCTCGCTACGATTATTGCGGGGGCTATTAGTCGGCCCCCCGCAACGGCCTCGGCGAGCTCCGGAGCGCCGCGGCCGCGCGACCGATCCCGCGCATCAGCTCCTCGGCCGAGCGGACCTCCTGCTCGCCGGCGTCGAGCAGCTCGAGGCGCACGGCGCGCGCGAAGGTGTCGCGGTTGGCGAGCGCGACGCGAAGGACGCGAAGGTAGGTCCCAACGCCCGTGATGAACACGCCGCCCCGATCGGCGACCTGCGCGACGTGCAGCGAAGCGGCGAGAAACCCCGCCGGCAGCTCGAACGCGACGACCAGGCCGCCGCCGTCCTGCACCGCCGGCACGAGCACGATCCTCCGCAGGATCACCGCCCCTCCCGACGCGCCTCGCGCGCCTTGCCGCGGGCGTGCAGCGCCGCGAAGATCGCCCCCATGTAGGCCACGCGCCAGAACAGCACGCGCTGCTGGCGTACCTCCTCGCTCGGCGGCCAGCTGGCGCGCTCGACCCGCGCGATCTCCTCGGCCGCGTTGCGCGCGTCGCCCAGGCAGTCGCGCGCGTGCGCGTACCACCAGGCCACGCACGACCGCGGCTCGACCAGGTCGACGCGCCTCACGCGCCGCTCCCGCGCATCGGCGTGCGTCCTCCGCCCTCGTGGTACTCCGGCACGTGGAAGCGCCGGAGCTCGGCGAGCTCGCGCCGCTCGCGCTGGCGCTCGCCGGCGTTGCCGCCCTCGATGTGTCGCTCGAGCGGCCGCTTTCCGAGCGCCTCGCGTAGCGCGTCGAGGAAATCGCGCAGCTCGCCGGGCGTGCCACCGCGCAAGCGCCGCGCGCGGTCGCGACGCTCGCGCGGGCCGAGCGTGGGGCAGGTTCGGGCGTCGTGGCCGCTCTTGCGGCACACCGTGCACGCATGCGGCCTCACCGCGGCCCCCGTCGCCGGCGCGGGCGCGGCTGGTCGGTGCAGGCGCGACAGACGGCCGCGCGCCCGCTGCGCTTGCAGGCGCCGCGCGTGTCGAAGTCCGCCGGCCAGGCCTTGAGCTCGCGGCAGCACGAGCAGCGCACGCCCGCCAGAGGCGCGGGCGCGATCGAGGTAGGCGCCACGGTCGCCGCCGTCGGGGGCAACGTCACCCCCGGACGGCAGCGACCCGGCGCGTACCCCGCGAGCATCAGCCCGCGGGGGGCGTTCAAAACGGCGCCCCCGTGGCGCGCGAGCTCTTGGACAGGCGCGGCCCCGCCTTGGCGAGCTTGCGCACGCTGCGCTGCTCTTTCTCGAGCGACGCGATGAGGGCCTCGGTCTTGTCCTCGATGGCCTCGAGGTACTCGTGCGGGTGGGCCTCGACGTACTCGAGGAAGGCCTCGGTGCGACTGCGGCGAGAGTCGCCGCGGATCTTGCCCTTGACCCGTTCCCAGAGACCGACGAGCTCGGGCGCGATGTTGCCGCGCACGCGCTCGTCGGATTCCTGCCGGCGCTCGCGCGCGCTCGCCCTCTTGTGCTCGGCGAGCTTGGCGCGGTTGCCGGCCTCGATCCGGCGCATGTCGCGCCGGAACTTGCGCTCGGCCTGAAGCTCGCGCTGCGCCTGGTCGCGCGCTCCCCTGGCCTCGGCGATCGCGCGGTGCCGCTCGATCGTGCAGGCCTGCACCATCGCCGCCCGCTCGTCGGCCACGAGCTTGCGGATCGCGATGGTCGCCTCGATGCGCTCGCGCTTGATGCGCTCGCGCACCTCGGCGCGCCACTGCCGGCAGCGCGCGCGCGCGTCGGCGAGCTTGGCTTTGCGCATGCCGCGCGCGGCTCGCACGTGCTCGCGCAGCTCCTCGAGCCGCGCGCGCGCCTTCTTCTTCTCCTCGGCGGCCGCCTCGCGCAGGATCGCCTTGCGCTGGCGCCTCGCCTCTGCCGGGGTGAGCATCAGGCCCCCCTTTCGGCGAAGCGCTGGCGCCACTGCTCGAGCAGCTCGTCGGCGCGGCGGGCCGCGAGCTCGGTGCCGAGCGACGAGGCCGCGTGACTGCCCTGCAGGGCGGCCGCGGCAAAGAGCGCCCAGGTGTCGCGCTCGCCGGCGCGCCGCGCGCTCTCGGCGATGCGCGCCTTTCGCCGCTCGTGCTCCTCGATGCGCGCGCGCGCACGTATGCCGGGCTGGTCTGCTCGAACACAATCGCTCGCCAGTCCTCGCCCAGGCCCGGGTTGCTGCGCACCGTGGCGATCACCTCGGCGATCTTGTCGCGCAGCGGGCCGACCGTCTCGATCTGCATCGCTCGCTCGTCGCGCAGCTCGCAGAGCGCCAGGGTCGCGATACGCACGTCGGTTTCGCTCGGCGCGCTGATGAACAGCGATCGCGGGCGGGTCACGACGCACCGTCCCGCGCTCGCTCGCAGGTCGAGCAGTCGCACCGCGGGGCGTCGAGGATGGCCCCGGCCACGCGCGCGTGCTTGACGTTGGCCGGCAGTCCGCGCACCTCGACGCCCAGGCTCGCGAGCGCCCTCTCGAGGCGCATCGCCGTGTGACCGAACAGCGCGAGGTCGACCGTCGCGGTCGGATGATTCGCGGTGCCGTAGATGAGCGCGAGCGTCCGCAGCGCGTAGGCCAGATCGGCGCGCAGGCGCACGATCTCGCCCTCGCCGACGGGACCGGTCGGCCGCTCCGGCGCGACCGGGTCGAGCAGCTCGGTCACGAACTTGCGCGTCGTCGCCGCGCTCACAGCGCACCCCCGGAGCTCGAGGCGGGCGCGCGGTCGGTGTCGGTGGCGCGCGGCTCGAGCTCGCGCATCTCGAGCCGGAGCGGGTTGCCGTCGGGGTCGACGAACTCCGCCGCGCCCTGCTGCTGCGCGCGCGCGGCCTCCTTCTGCATCGCCTCGGCCCAGCGCGTGAGCACCGCCGGCAGGAACTCCGCGGCGCTCGCGTGCGCCGCGCGCAGCTCCGGCTCGAGCTGCTCGAGCAGCTCGGTCGCCTCGCCCACCGCCTCGGTCACGACCAGCAGCGTGCGCGTGCAGAGGCGCTGACTGAGCGCTTCGGCCTCGACCGGCTCGGCCGCCGCCAGGTGCTCGATCGCGCCGCGCGCATCGAGCTCGAGCTGTCCCAGCGCGCCGAGCAGCATCGCCACCGTGCGTGAGACGCGCGCCCGGTGCCCCTCGAACTCCTCGCCGCTGACCACGATGTGTCCGCGCATCGGCGCGTCCTCGGCCGGGACGATCGCGTAGCCGGAGCGGTCGAGCGCCGCGAGGGCCTCCCGAGCGTCGGCCATGAAGTCCTCGCGCGCGTCCTCGCCGAGGCGTTCCCAGGCAACGAGCTCTCCGTCCTGGCCGCGCGCGTGGTCGTAGATGCCGCGGGCGACCGCGGCGATCGTGTCGTAGGGAAGGACGTTCACGAGGCACCGCCCTTCTCGCCCTCGGCGCCGTCCTCGGGCTGCTCGTCCTCGCGCAGCTCGGCGATCGTGTCGCGCATGGCGTCGTCGCGCCAGCGCACGCGGATCACGCTGTCCAAGTGAATGCGATCGGGGGGCGCGCCGCGCGTCAGCACGATCGCGGCGATCTTGCTGTCGACCTTGACGCACTGGCCGGTTACGACCGCCTCGACGCCGCGGTCCTCGTATTCGACTGTCACCGGCCGGCCGCTCAGCGCGGCATCGGTCAGCAGATCGGCCGCGTCATGGGTGCTCTGATGTTCCTCTTGCACGTTCGTTCTCCTTTCGAAGGACGACCGCGCTTCCCGTGTCCCAGGATCGGACCCCGGAGGGGACAGGGATTCGAGACCCGTGTCCCGCTCCTCTGATCGGCGCTGATGGCGCCTTCGCCAGCGACACGGGGCTCTGTCTTTCCTGCACTCCGTCCAGCGGGCTGGACTCCGTGCAGGAAAGAGCGAGACCCGTGTCCCGCTCAAGAACGCCTCGGAAGCCGAAGGGCCGGCCAGCGGCTCGGCAGCGTGTCCCGACCGCACGGGTGGACGCCGGCCACCGGCCAGCGTAGGAGCGAACGCAATGCTCGGGGGCGAGCCATCCCATGCGTCGCGGGCGGAGCTGCCGCCGGGCTGGCTCCGATACGGCTCGGCCGTCGTCCTGACGATCGCCGTCACCTTCGTGGCGATGCAGTGGAACGAAGCGATTCGGCATCCGTACCTCGTCGAGTGGCCGGCCGTCATCGGCGCGGCCTGGTTCGGAGGCCTCGGGCCGGGGCTGATCGCCTCGCTCCTCTCCACGGCGGCGATGGCGTTTTTCTGGATTGAGCCAGTTCGCTCGCTTCGAGTCGCCCATACGGGCGACGTCATCGGTCTCGTTCTCTACGCGGTGTGCGGCGTGGTCATCACGCTGCTGATCGCGGATCTCCACAGGGCCCGCGCCGAAGAGCGCAGGTTGCGCCGCTCGCGCGAGACGGTCCTCGGTATCGTCGCACACGACCTGCGCAATCCCCTCGGG
>Ga0080006_1190158_pt1 | contig 44460 bp, 53 predicted proteins | sample RS3BMetagenome_FD_69209 | JGI IMG/M metagenome (GOLD analysis project Ga0080006, IMG submission 69209) | Ferric oxide microbial mat and aquatic microbial communities from Rainbow Spring, Yellowstone National Park, USA - RS3B (SPADES... ... | reverse complement strand
CTGTATTCGCCATCTATTAATTTTGCAACAACAGCCATATATTTCTTTCCAACAGGCGTGCCAGCAAAAAGCTTGTAGAAAAGCACAACGCCCTCTACGCGTATGCTTTCACGCACCTCATCGGGCTCAGACACGCTTTCTTTCATTCTTTCCAGCTGGTTCCTCATCTCCGGATGCTCCAATATGTGAGCAAAGACTTTCTCATCAAGCGTGACTGCCTTCCCGAGTTTTGATACAATCCTGAATATCATGCTTCTAATACGCACCACTAAGAATTATTTATGTTGCCTTGGCCGACGTGGCGGATACTTGAAGCCCAGATAGTTCTTCGAACCTTTGAGAGACTCTTTTCCTCAAAGCGTATGTGTTGGCGAAGCACGCATAGGCAAGCCAGCCATCTAGGCTCTGCAGGGCCTTCTCCTTGCTAATATTACCATCACCATATCTTCGTCCAAGTTTCTCAATGCGCTTCCATATTCTTCTGGTGTTGCTCCTCTTCAGGAGTCTATAATGGTAAAATACCCTGAAGCCAAGCAGTGTTACCCCCTTCTCAAGTGGTATTATCCTTGTTTTCTCTTTGTGGAGCTGTATCTTCAGCTCGCGCTTGAGGAAATCATCTATTCCCTCCCGCCATTTCTCTAAAACCACCCTGTCCCTATGAAGAATTACGAAGTCGTCTACGTATCTGATGTAGTATTTCGCCTTTAGCCTGTGTTTGACGAACCTGTCGAGTTCGTTCAGGTAGACATTCGCAAAAAATTGCGATGTAAGGTTCCCTATTGGCATTCCTTTCCCCAGAATCTCCATTTTGTGGTTTGCCAATATGGTCTTGATCAGCAAAAGAACTTTTCTGTCTTTTATCTTCCTCTGTATAATATGCAACAAAGTCTCATGATCTACAGTATCGAAGTAATGGCTGATATCAGCCTTAAGTGCATAGCCAGTAGACCGTCTGCCGTTGAAAAGTTTGCGTTGCCCCCCCCGACATAGCCGAATCCTTGCAGTTAAAGGAGACTTTTCTTAGAAAACTCTCGAACCTCTTGATTGCATTGTGCGTTCCTTTGCCTTTTTGGTTTGCGAATGAATCATGGATAAAGTCCTTCTCTAGAATTGGACTTATGACGTTGCACAGCGCATGGTGTACAACTCTGTCCCTGAAGCGCGAAGCGCTTATTTTCCTTGTTTTTGGGTCCCTGACAATGAAGGTTGTCAAAGGAGCAGGAGAATATGTGAAGCTTTCAAGTTCAGCTTTCAGCTGGGAAAGGTTCCTCTCCAACTCGCCCTCGAACTCCATGACATAATCTTTTAGCGTTTTCCCCTTTCTAGCCTTTCCGAAGGCAAGCTCCAGGTTTTCGTAAGAGCAAAGTTTGGAGTACAGATTTCTGTATGTCTTCATAAAGCCACTATATAAGCCCAGAACGTGAGAAGAAGCCATTTGAGCATCGTTGCCAGCCCAGATCTCCGAGTTGACGTTCAGCCTGCCGTCGTTGTTGACGTTCACGTGCAACGGCCGAGACGATAACCCATCTACTTTAAATGCCACTTACGTGGCTACACCGCAGCTCCACGATTTCGACTTTAGGCCTACTCAGTGTCGCTGTTGAATTTCATGTCTAGCATTTAAACTGGCGCTGTAGATGAGTGTGTGGCTCCTAGGCTTATATCCGTGAACCGTAGTTCACACTTTGCGGAACTCTCGCCCCGGCAAACCTAGGCAGAAATAGTTATCGGAGGCTATTTTTATGCTTTCGTGTTATAAGGCTTATTGTCTCTTCGCAACTCTTAGCTCTACCTTTTCCACATTGCTTATTGTTTTTTTGCTACCGTCTAGGAACGTGATTTCCAGGCTCGCATTTTCCGGAGGCCTAAAAACGTTCGGCATCGCTTGCTTGCGCTTGCCAGCCACCCGAACATCGTAGCCAGCCCGGATCCCCGAGCTGACGTCCAGAAAGTTCCTGCCGTAGAGGTCGTCGTCGAACGCCAGAAGGCGCTCCTTTCCATCTTCTTGAGTCTTTTTAATTATTTTTGCAGATTTGTCAGAGATATACAATCTTTCATTCCAGCTGAGGTTCTTTGCTTCGTCCCAACTCGAACGTATTATCTTCTTGCTCTTTCGATCAAACTTGTAGTTTCCTCCTTCCAGAGGCTCGTTATTTGCATATGGCAACGCGTCCTTCGCGCTGACTATAAAGATATTGTAGTGGTTATCATTCAAAAATTGATCATCATTGACTATGACGCGGATGGGGGCAATCTTTAGACTCTCCTTTGCGGCCACTCTGAATCCTTGCTTAACGCTAGTTACTTTTTTCTCTGATGCTGTCAATTGCATCGTTTTCTGTTGCAGCTGTTTCGTCTGTTCGTTTCCCATTTTCTCGCCCTTATCTTATCCAATTCCTCCTTAAAATATCTTGAGTTATAAGCAGTTTATTTCTCATATTGCCGTTTTCCATCAGTTTCGCGTCTATTACCTTCGCGCACTGGCCAAGCTTGTTCTAAGCTCGTCGCTTTATAGTATAGTACATGCTTCTAAGCGCGTCGATTAGTTCGGCTGGCAAAGTTTTTCGTGTTTGCTGCATCGATCCGTAAAGCTTGATCCCGAAAACCACCGTAGCATGGAAGTCGGGATTGACGTCCGCGTAGAGGGCGAACCGCCTGCCGTAGTAGGCGGCGCCGACGTCCGAGTGGACCATTACCAGGAGCGGCCCATTACCAGACCATGTGTAAACCTGTTTATCTACTGATTCTATACTAGGTGTTTCTATACTAGGTGTTTCTAGTTCACCTGTTTTATCATTGATTGCAAAAACACCATCCTTATCAAAACCTTCCTCAGTCAAATAGGCCGTTTTCCCTTTCGCTGCATTTAGCAACTTTGGGTAATTAAGCATTGCCACGAAGAACTCCTTGGGCGGTAGAGGTTTTAAGCCAAGCTTGTCCAATAGCTCCTTGCTCATCTCATAATTGACTCCACCTTTACCACCTTTAACTACTTTAATAACGCATATTGAATAACCTAGCTTTTCCACTGGGTATTCGTCAACCTGAACTCCTACTGTCTTCATTGTTTGCATTTTACCACGTTTGTCTTATACATTTCCTCTTTAAATACCTTGATGTTGTACAGTTTGTTTCCTTCCAGATTGTCATCTGTGTGGTGAATGACAATCACCTTAGTGATTGCCATCAGCATTCACCTGCACCGCTTCCTCTTCCATCAGTTTCGCGTCTATAACCTTAGCGCCGGGTTCAAGCTTCATAAGCCTGACCCCGCTTGCGGCCCTGCCCGTCACCCTTACCGATGCGATTGGTATCATTATGCTCACGCCCTTCGAGCTTATGAGAAGGAGCTTTTGCTCATTGGTGACAAAAAGCACCTTTGCCACGTGTCCTGTCTTTTCATTTACCTTCAGGTTAATCACCCCGCTGCCGCCTCTCCCCTGTGCCCTGTACTCGCCTATCTCTGTTATCTTCCCATAGCCTTTCTCCGAGATGGTAAGCACGCTCCCTGAATCATGTGCTGCTATGATCTCCTTCGCGGAGTCGTTGTCCTTCAGCCTTATGCCCCTGACTCCAGCCGCTGCCCTTCCTGTAGCCCTGACGTCCTTCTCTGAAAACTTTATCGACTTGCCGTTCCTCGTAGAAACTATCAGGTATGGCTCGCTGGTGTAGACTGTGGCGTCGGCGATGCTGTCGCCATCGTTAAGCGTGATTGCCCTCACTCCGGTTACGCGGGGCCTCGAAAAGAGCTCGGCGCTAATCTTCTTCACCAGCCCCTTCTGCGTCAGGAAGGCTATCTTGGCCTTCGAGAAGTCCTTTATGTTGAACATTGCGACTATGCTTTCGTTCTGCAGGTTGAGCAGGTTCGCTATTGAGCGGCCCTCGGAGTACCTGCTGCCCTCCGGTATGCTGTATGCCTTGAGCCAGTATATCCTGCCGAGGTTGGAGACGCAGAGAATGTAGTCCTTGTTCATCGCGGTAATCATCTGCTTGACGAAATCGCCCTCCTTCAGGTTCATCGCTATTATTCCCTTGCCTCCCCTCTCCTGAGCCTTGTAGCTGGCCACGCTCATCCTCTTGACGTAGCCAGAGTTGGTCAGTATTATGCTCACCTCTTCGTTGCTTATCAGGTCCTCGTCCTTGATCTCGGCCTGCTGCTCCATCCGCACTATCTCTGTCCTTCTCGGCCTGCCGTACTTCTTTTTCAGCTCTAGTGTCTCCTCCTTTATGATTCCGTCAATCTTGGAAGGATCGGCAAGGATTTCGGTGTAGCGCTTGATTCTCTCATTAAGTTCGTTTGCTTCCTTCTCGAGCGACCTGTTTTCGAGCTGCGTCAGCCTGCTCAGTTTCATGTCTAGGATGGCATTTGCCTGCTTCTCCGAGAGCGAATAGTGGGCCATGAGCATTGCCCTCGCCTCCCCTATCTCTTTGCAATCCCTTATCGTCTTTACGACGCGGTCTATCTGCGCCACTGCTATCTGCAGGCCCATGACTATGTGCAGCCTGTCCTTTGCCACGTTGAGCTCGAACTGGCTCCTCTTGGCGACTATCTCCCTCCTGTAATTTATGAAGGTGTTCAGCAGCTGCGTTATGCTGAAGCTCTTGAGCACCTTGCCCATCACAGCGAGGCTTATCAGCGGGAATGTCGTCTCGAGCTGCGTGTGCTTGTATAGCTGGTTGAGTATCTGCTCTGCGTTTGCGTCCCTGGTTAGCTCTATAATTATGTTTATCCCGTGCCTGTCGCTCTCGTCCCTTATATCCCTTATGCCGGTGATTATCCTATCCCTCGCAAGGTTTGCCACGTTCTCTACAAATGCTGCTTTGTTCACGTTGAAAGGAATCTCTGTTATTGCTATCCTTCCTTCTTCTGCGTCTATGCTGGCCCTGCCCCTCACAGTCAGCTGCCCCCGCCCGTACTTGTAGCCGTTTGCAGCATTCTGGCTCATTATCGCTATGCCTCCCGTAGGGAAGTCAGGACCCTTGATTATCTCAAGGATCTCGTCTGCTGAAGCATCTTTATGGTCGAGCATGTAGACGACAGCATCGCAGACCTCTGAGAGGTTGTGCGGAGGTATGCTTGTTGCCACCCCTACGGCTATTCCAGCCGCACCATTCACCAGCAGGTTGGGCAACTTTGCGGGAAGTATCTCCGGCTCCTTTTCTGTATTGTCGAAGTTGGGGAGGAATTTGACTGTTTCCTTGTCCAGGTCGGCAAGCAGCTCATCTGCGAGCTTGGCCAGCCTCACTTCAGTGTAACGCATCGCTGCGGGAGGGTCGCCGTCTATGGAGCCGAAGTTGCCCTGCCCTTCCACCAGCACATAGTTCATCGCAAAAGGCTGCGCCATTCTTACAAGCGCGTCGTAAATCGGGATGTCGCCATGGGGATGGAAGTGGCCTATCACCTCTCCAACTACAGTGGCGCTCTTCTTGGTAGGCTTGTCGTGCGTGTTGCCTATTCTGTACATCGCGTAGAGTATTCGGCGCTGCACCGGCTTGATGCCATCCCTGGCGTCTGGTATGGCCCTCCCTATTATCACGCTCATCGCGTAATCAAGGTAACTGGACTGCAGCTCCTCCTCAAGCACAACATTCTTTATTTCGGGCAAAAGATCACTACACATCTAGGAACTTGACGTCTCCGGAGTGCTCCTCCAGGAACTTTCTCCTCTGGTGCACATCCACGCCCATAAGAATGGAAAAGAGACTGTTCGCCCTCTCCGCATCAGAGATGGTGACCTTCTTCAGAATCCTGTTGGCGGGGTTCATCGTGGTGCTCCACAGCTGCTCTGCGTTCATCTCCCCAAGCCCTTTGTACCGCTGCACCTCAATCTTTCCGTCATGCTCCTTCCTCTTTGCCTCAAGCTCCTCGTCGGTATAGCAGTAGACAGCGTTCTTACCTACGGTCACCTTGTAGAGCGGAGGCTGCGCTATGTAGACATAGCCGTTCTCGATCAGCTTCTTCATGTAGCGGTAGAAGAATGTGAGAAGCAATGTCCTGATGTGCTCGCCGTCAACGTCAGCGTCGCTCATTATCACTATTTTCTTGTATCTTATCTTCTCAGGATTGAATGTCTCTCTTATGCCTGTGCCGAGAGCCGTCACCAGCAAGTTCAGCTCTGCGCTGTCAAAGATGCGATCCTCGCTGGCCTTTTCGACATTGAGTATCTTGCCTCTGAGAGGGAGTATTGCCTGGATTTGCTTGTCCCTGCCCTCCTTGCTGGAACCTCCTGCACTTTTCCCCTCAACTATGAAGAGCTCGGTCTTCTCAGGATCGTCTTCTATGCAGTCGGCTAGCTTGCCGGGCAGCACCGCGCTCTCAAATATGTTTTTCTTTCTCGCCAGTTCGCGCGCACGCCTTGCGCTCTCCCTTGCATTCATTGCATTCATGGCCTTAGCCACAATGCTTTTGGCTTCAGAAGGGTGCTCCTCCAAGTACCTTGATAGGAAGGAATAGACACTTGTCTCGACAATGCTCTTTATTGCTGTGTTTCCGAGCTTCTCCTTCGTCTGGCCTTCGAATTCAGGGTTGGGCATCAGCACGCTGAGTATCGCGGTGAGCCCCTCTCTCGTGTCATCGCCAGTGACCTTCGCCCCGTTTTTGATGTTCTTCGCCATGTAGTTCATTACCGCTCTTGAGAGACCTGCATGAAAGCCAACGACGTGCGTGCCTCCTTCGGCTGTCCTTATGTTGTTTACGAACGCTTCGAGCCTTTCATCGTAGGAGTTGACATACTGAAGCGCGAACTCCAGCACGATGCCGTCCTCCTGTCTCTTTTCGTGTATGATTTTGGTCAGGCTCTGCTGATCTTTGTTTATATACGTCAAGAAATCTTCGATTCCGCGTTCTGAATAGAAAACCTCCGATTCGTGCGCATTGAACCTGTCGTCTTCAAGAGTTATTTTCAGCTTTGGATTCAGGAAACTGATGTACCTGAGTCTGTCCTTCAGCTGCGCGGAGTCGAACCTCGGCGATGGGAATATCTCAGGATCCGGCTTGAACCTTACTGTAGTGCCCCTGGCATGCGTCTCTCCTACCACCTCGATGTCGCCCATCGGCGTGCCCCTCGAGAACATCTGCCTATAGCTCTTGCCGTCTTTGTCCACTTTTACTTCAGCGAATTCGGATAGCGCGTTGACAACGGTTAGGCCTACGCCATGGAGTCCGCCGGATATTTTGTAAGTGTCATTTGTGAATTTGGCTCCTTTGTGGAGCGTGGTCATAATTATCTCTACCGCGCTTTTGTTGTACTTCGGCATTATATCGACAGGCATGCCCCTGCCGTCATCGCTAACTGTGGCTATGTCGCCGGTCTCATCCTGCGTGAGGTGTATGCGTATGTTTTTGGCATAGCCGGCGAGCGCCTCATCGACGGAGTTGTCAAGAACCTCAAAAAGCAGATGTAGGGCTCCGGAGCTGCTCGTGGTGCCTATGTACATGGCAGGCCTTTTTCTTATACCCTGCGTGCCTTCCAGCACAACGATTTTTGATGCGTTATACTCGTCTTGCTCTTCTTGCATCAGAATCAACTGGCACCCTACATTATAACATGCGGTTCAATCATTATAAACCTTTGCGGGGCATTTTGTCGTCGAAAATTTGACCTCGAAATTGAGCTATTTCCAGCCCAAAACATCCGCCCTAAAAGATATTATATTTTGCGTGCCAATTTGGCGATGAGATCTTGAAAAGAAATCGATTCATAATAATCGGGGCTGCGGGGCGGGACTTCCACAACTTCAACATGCTTTTCCGCAATGACCCTAGCTCTGAGGTTGTAGCGTTTACAGCTGCACAGATACCTTTCATTGCAAATAGGATCTACCCGAAGGAGCTGAGCGGCAAGCTTTACCCAAAGGGCATAAAGATATACGATGAATCGGAGCTGCCGGAGCTGATAAAGAGGTTCAGGGTCAACGCATGCGTGCTCTCGTACAGCGACCTCAGCTATGACACTGTGATGCGAAAGGCGAGCCTTGTGAACTCGGCTGGCTCTGATTTTATAATATTACAGCCGTGGAGCACGATGTTAAAGTCGACCAAACCGGTAATTGCAATCTGCGCGGTCCGCACCGGGGCCGGAAAGAGCCCGACCACGAGGTACGTGGCGAAGCTTCTCAAAAAAATGGGCAAAAAGGTCGTGATAATAAGGCATCCGATGCCGTATGGCTTGCTGAAGAACCAGATAGTGCAAAGGTACGCCACTCTGAAGGATCTTGACAGGCATAAGGCTACGATAGAGGAGCGCGAAGACTATGAGCCACACCTAAGGAACGGATTTGTGGTATACGCAGGCGTGGATTACGAGAAGATACTTATGAAAGCGGAGCGCGAGGCTGAGGTCATAATCTGGGATGGCGGCAACAACGACCTGCCTTTCATCAAGCCAGACCTTATGATAACTGTTGCTGACCCGCTGAGGGCCGGAAATGAGCTCTCCTACTATCCTGGCGAGGTTGCGGCAAGGATGGCAGATCTGCTGATAATAAACAAGGTGAATTCGGCCAAGCGAGAAGATGTAGAGCGCGTGAGGGAGAACTTAAGGAGCATAAACAAAAAGGCAAAGATTATGCTAAGCGAGTCCGTTGTGATGCCAGATAATCCGAAGATGATAAAAGGCAGCAGCGCACTGCTCGTCGAGGATGGACCGACAATAACCCACGGCGGCATGTCATTCGGCGCTGCCACTGTGGCTGCGAACATTTATGGAGCCAGTAGGATAGTGAACGCGAAGAAATATGCTGTTGGCACAATAAAGGATACTTTCGTAAAGTACCCTGAACTCGAGCACGAGCTGCCCGCTATGGGCTACAGCCCGAAGCAGATAAAGGACCTAGAGACAACTATAAATAGGGCTGAGTGCGATATTGTCATATCTGCGACGCCGACAAACCTCAGGCGCCTGATAAACGCGAACAAGCCAATCGTGCAGGTCTCGTATGAGATAAAGCCTCTGAGCGGCGACCTTGACAAAGCAGTAAGGGCGTTTGCCAGGACAAGGCTGAGGTGAAGGCTAGCCAGATGGGCTCGTAACTCAGCTTGGCCAGAGTGGCTGGCTCTTAACCAGCAAGTCGTGGGTTCAAATCCCACCGAGCCCGACCCCATTTGGAGTTAAACCCATTAAAAGGACCCGCCAATCAAATTACTGCGCAGTCATTAGCAGGTGCACCGCATTCCTCAAAGTACATTCATCTGCTTGAGGATGAAAGAGTGAGGAAGTGGATGGATTAAGTATCGAGAGAATCATCAGACCTAAGAACACCTATAAGGGCCTATTATAATAAGATGCCAAGAAGAGAGATGCTTATGGATCCTTCATTGATATGGAGTGGGGAATTGATGCAAAATTATTTTCGGAAAAAACAGAAGGAAAATAAAATGGAAAAAGCTTTAGTCGGCGATGATAGGCGATTGATTATCATTTTTGACCTTGACAACACACTAATCTCGAACCCATATGCCAAGGGTGTATTCCCTCATATCCAACGAATCATGTCCGAGAGGGGGAAAAAGAAGGATTACATTAGAGCGCTCTTAGAGGAGTCGGTAAGATTGCGCCGAGAGGGAAAACTCGTAGAGTCCTATGATTGGGACCTTATAGTGCGCAATGTCGCCCGGTCAAATCGCATACGAGTAAGAGTCGATGTCGCAGACTTGGTTCGAAGGTACAGCAAGCCGCCGTATACAAGCATGGAGCCAGGAGCGAACGAGATGTTGAAGTCTCTTCAAGAAAGAGGCTACAGAATAGTGATACTAACGAACGGCTACGAGAAGTTTCAACTCCCAGTTATTGAGTCCCTTGGATTAGTGAATTACGACCTCTTCGTTAGCGCTGATAAGATTGGTTTCATCAAACCGCAGCCAGAAGCCTTTAAACTTGCTGCAAAACCTTTCCTCGAGAACAATTCGGAAAGACCTGTAGTTGTGGGAGACTCGATATTGTTTGATGTTTTTGGTGCATCGCTTGCTGGATTTCGAGCCATCTGGCGCAGGAGGGATGAGAAGACAAAGACCAAATCGGTTCGGCTACTAGATTTTAGAAGCCTCATTCGTCGAACAGCCAGAAAAGAGGGGCTTGAAGGCCTCATTAAAACCGTACCAGATTTGACTGTACCTACGGCGAGGGACCTGCCCGAAATAGTTGAGTTAGTATGAGAAATTTAAGCTCGCAGTCATTATGAATTTGACTCGTACGGAGATTTGGGTCCACAGATCCAAGGGACAATCTAGGGCGACTTGTTTAAATATCAGAAGGAACATAATATACCGTGGCGACGCATGAGGGGCTTATTGGCAAAATAGGAAAGATTTGCTTCTTTTTTGCAAAATAAGGTTCCCTTTAAATATAAGGAAAGGCATATTGTTAGATGTGAGAAAATGGAACACTACAAACTTGCTCTGTGGATGGGAGGGTTTGCTGCAGTTGAGTTTGGGCTCGCCAGCATTTCAGGCCAGCCGACTCAGGCTGTCGCTATTAGCGCAGGTGGCTTGGGAGCTACCGTAAGCCTTATTTCCGCGCTTAGAGGCCACGCTCAGGAGGTTAAGGAAGCACTTATGGCACTCAAAAGAGAGTAGTTGTTCGGAAGAATAGGAACATTTATTTGTGTGGTGCTTTATAAATGGTTAAGAAGGCCAGCAGTGGAAAGATGCCAAATGGCAGGAAGCTCAGTCGCAGCGCAAAGAAGGCAGTAGCAAAACCACACGCAAAGGCCAATAGTCATAGGATGAGCGAACGCCAGAAGAGAAAACGTGCTGAGGAAAGGAGGATTATGCGCCTGAAGGCGCAGAAGAAGGAGCTGAGGGAAAAGCAGAAACTCGCTGCTCAGGCGGCGGAGAACGAAAGGCTCAGGGTAGAGGGGCTGCTGGACAACGCTGTTTTTGCTGATTTCATATCTAGGAACGTGGGGAAGAAGGCGATAAATATAATAAAGATGCTCAATGCGCCGTCGACGGACGAGAAGATTGCCGCTGATCTGGAAGTGAAGATAAATGAAGTAAGGAGGATACTGAACGTGCTTGACAGCTACGGCGTGGCCAGGTACGATACCAATAAGGACAGCAAAGGCTGGCTCACGTTCAAGTGGCGCCTTGATGTGGAGAAGCTGGAGGAACTCCACCAAAGCATAGTAAATTCCAAACCCGAGACTGGCTTCAAGATGCCTGAGAACTGCAACGACTTCTTCTACTGCGGCAAGTGCTATGAGGACGCCAAAGTCATACTTCCCTTTGATGCTGCCTACGAGGCGCAGTTCAAATGCGACGGCTGCGGCAGGGCGCTCAAGCAGCTGAACAAAGAAGAGGCCAGGATGCTGTTCGAGGAGAGCAGAGGCGTCGGGGCCGGAGCAGCGGCGCCTGCCTGATTTTCAGCCGCTGGTATTAAAGGCTTTTATATCCTGATAGGCAAGCATATTGCATAGCGAGGTAGGGTAGCCTGGAGTACCCGTCGGGCTCATAACCCGAAGATCGGCGGTCCAAAAGAGGATTAGTTCTCTGGGATTCCGCCCCTCGCTACATTCGCATATGGAGTTTTCTAACTAGTCGTTCTGTTTTCTTTAACGGGGGAGTTCAATTCCACTAATCGCACCGTTTTGTCTTTATATGTATAAAGATATTGTGAAAAAATCAGAAGGGTTAATAAAAAGTTCGTGAAAGTTAATACCGGAAGTGCAGTGTCATAGGTGTTCGATGGCAACAAACATCTCCGCAGAACTGCTTTTCTCCTTGTTGCAGCACGAAAAGGCAACAGGCGAGCTTCAGCAGCTCCAGCCCGATTTCTATGCACAAGTAAACAGGTTTCTCGATTCCCTGGCGAGCAACCGTGATAGCGAAGAACAGTCTAGACAGTTCGAGAACACCAAACGAATGCTCGCATCGTTAGCCGAGAAAAGAAAGCAAAAGATACTACTTTACATCGCCTACAACAAACCTCTCCCAGCGATTGTTCCGGTTGAAGATGAAAAACTTTACAATGATGTCAGAGAGCTTCTGGCGAGCGGCGGTTCCAATCAAAAAATATCAAGGCTAAAGATAAAATCAGACATACCGGAAGTATTGACCACGGAAGGCCGTAGGATCGGGCCCTTTAGGCAGGGCGAAATAGTGGAGGTGTCAGACAGCAGCGATATAGAGTTCATGATCAAGAACAAGATAGGCGAGATTGTCGCCTAGTGATTTTCATGAAGATAGAGAATCAAATAACCACTTACTGCCCATACTGCAACAAGCACACGCTGCACAGTGTGCTGTATGCGAGCAAAGGCCCAGTGCGCGGGCTTAGCATTGGAACCAGGAGGCATAACCGCGCCATAAGAGGATACGTGGGTAGCGTAGAAGCAAAAGTGCACGGCAAAAAACTGGCGAAGTTGCAGAAAGTGCTGCTGAAGTGCACCGTATGCAGCAAATCAGTGGAAAGGGTCGTCGGCGGGCGCTCAAAGAAGAAGTTAGAAATCAAGAGGTGAATGCATGATACTGCAGAAGGAGTTCCCTTCGATGGGGGAGATAGTTCTTGTAAACATAATCAAGATAATGCCTCATGGGGCGTACTGCGAGCTCGTGGAATACAAAGCAGATGCCTACCTTCCCATAAGCGAAGTGGCAAGAGGCTGGATAAAGAACATACATGAGTTCATAAAGGAGGGGCAGAGGGATGTAGCAAAAGTCATTTTTGTAGATCAATCAAGAAAGGCCCTCGACATCTCCCTGAAGAAGGTCACAAGCAAGGAGAAGAAGGACAAAATAAACGATTACAATCTCGAGAAGAGGGCAGAGAAGTTCTTCATCCAGGCGGTCCAGGCTGCGCGCAAAGAGGGCAAGCTGGAGGAGCTGAAGGCAAAGGCAGCGCAGGTTGCTAGCACATACAATGAGTTGCTGAACCTTTGCCTGGAGAAAAAGCTGCCTGAAAATGCGCTCGATGCAGAAGTGAGAAAGGCATTTGAGGAAATAATTGCAAAGAATGTAAAGCCCAGAGAATACGAGGTCGGCTACTCAGTAGAAGTGCGCGCAACCAGCAAAGGCGGGATTGCAGCAATAAAGAAGGCGCTTGGGGAGGTAGAAGCGCTAGGCGTAGATGTGCTCTACGAGAGCGCGCCGCACTACAAACTCCGGGCTACAGGCCTCAGCTATCCAGAAGTAGAAGGAAAGATAAAAGAAGCAGAAAAGATACTTGAGAAGTACAAAGGCCAGCTCATCACAGAGCTGAAGAAGTAGGTGAGGTCCGCGAAGGAAACAAAGATATACTACAAGAGGACGAAGTTGCGCAACCCTGTGCTTTTCGTAGGCCTGCCGGGAATAGGCAGCATAGGCAGCCTGGTTGCAGAGCACCTGCGGAAGGAGCTAAAAGCGAAGAAGTTCGCAACTCTCTACTCGCCGCATTTCCCATACCAGATAATAATGCTTGAGAACGGTGCTTTCAGGCTGGTGAGCAACAGATTCTACTATGCTAAGGGCGAGAAAGGAAGGGGCGACATAGTCATATTGATTGGGGATGCGCAGCCGATCACCACAGAGGGCCAGTACGAGGTCAATGAGAAGATAGTGGAGTTCTTCAAGCATCTCGGTGGCAGCCAGATATATACCATAGGTGGCTACAGCACCGGCGCCCAGTATGTGAAGACCCCGAGGGTTTTCGGCTTAGCAACAGACGCAGTCACGGTTGCCCGGATGAAGAAGTATGGGGTCACGCCAACCAACGCTGCAGGCATGTCTGTGATAGGTTCAGCTGGAATGATAGTCGCATTTTCGAAAAAGCACAAGATAAACGCCGCATGCATAATGGGCGAAACTGGCCTGCTCGACGTAGATGCGAATTCAGCAAAGGCAGTGCTGCAGGTTGTGGGCAAGCTTATAGGCAGGGAGATAAATCCAGGAAGCATCGAGAAGCTCAGCGGAGAGACCGAAAGAATAATCAGCGAGCTTGAAGAGCGCAGGCTTATGCCGTTTCCTGCAGAAACCGCCGGCGCGCCACGGGAAGAGCCAGGATACATAAGATAGCATCGCCTATAATCGGCAAGGAAGCCCGCGTGCTTTGTCAGTGGGTAGTTTACCTGCGCCCCGTGCAATACCTGCACAATAAGAGCTGGACAGCACGATGTTGGGGGCGCAAATTGCAAGGAAATGTTACTCTATCTATAGCAAGAAAGACTTTTAGATTTTTCAATGTGCGCCCATATTAACATATCCGCTGAAAATTCAAATATTGCGTTCACCTTGGCCACATCTTCCGGTAGCATTCCTCCTTCACGCTGTGTGTATGGATTAATCTTCGTCATGACATTGCCCCTTATCCAGTCCCTCATATTGCTTTCACTTTCGAGTGCTTTCTTTGCTTCAAGCTTCTCTTCTTTTAAATCAATTTTCAGGTTTTTTGCGAAGCCGTCTATCTTTTCATTGATGAATTTTTCTTCGAATTCAGCCATGTTTGCAGCCAGATTTGGATTGTTTCTTCCGATATTTTTAAGAGCATATGACTGCATAATACTGTTTGTTTCAGAAGCAACTTTTCTATTGACAGCATCTAAAGTAACATCAACTGCCAATTTTTCCAATGCTTCTGGCGTGAGACCAGCCAGCATTTTCTCCAAAGGCGGTTCATCCCCTGCCTCTTCTGGTGTTTTTTCGTTGCGAATTGATTTTTCCAACCCACCACACTGATTATGCTACACCTATTAATTTAAAAATATTTCGATTGAGTTCATATAAAGTCATACTTTAAATGAGGAAATTGCGATCTAAAAGAGCCATGCGATTAAGGCGATGGCTGCAGGCATAAAACTTCCAAATTCATATAGTGTGCGCATGTAGTCTAGCCTGGTAGGACTTTGCCTTCCCAAGGCAAAAACTCGGGTCCAAATCCCGACATGCGCAGATGCTTGCATGGAGATAAAACACACCCGTCAAAGGTTCTATGCCAAGGCAGGCAGAGGCACAGCTGAGCTGCTCTACTCTAAAGTAGACGAGAGGACAATAAGTGTATACCATACCTTCACTCCAGAAGAGGAGAGGGGCAAGGGGATAGCCGAACAGCTTGCCACGGCGGCGTTCGAGTATGCAAAGGAGAAAGGGCTTAGGATAAGGCCAGACTGCCCCTACATCTACCATTTTCTCAGCAAGCACAAGGAGTGGCGCAAGTACGCTGTGCTCTAGTAGTCAGCGGCTTCCCTTGCGGTTAAAATATCGCAAGCAAAACCGCGCAGGCAACAGCCCCAGCAAGTGAACAGATGAAGTTTGATGTGTATTTGTTCCCTATCCCTCTCTCCTCAAAGTAGCCCAGCACAGAATCCACTATGCTTCCAAAGAACCCTGCGGCAGCAGTTATGCCCACAAGCGCTATCTGGCTGCCCACAGGAAGCGCGCTCACGCTTAGGCTTATGATGAATGATCCGAGCAGACTTGCGGCTAGCCCAGCGGGAGAGATGCCGCCCGATACGCCCCTCCTTACCCTTCGAAGTGTAAGCAGCATAAAGGGCTCACCGTCCAGCACACCTATCTCGCTCGCGAACTTGTCAGCAGCAACCGCACTGACGCTTGCCACATAGACAATTGCTATGGTCGTGAGCGGCACCGCAAAGCGAAAGTGCCAGTTGTCAGCCGCGTAGATTGCCGCTATTATAAGAGGGCCGAGGCCATTTGCAATCACATTCTGCCATCCCCTTCTTTCCTCATATACCCCCATTCGCTTCTTTCTGCCCTTTCCTATCTCTGTTACCACTGCAGCAGTTACCAGAAAGAGTATGATTACAAGCAAGAAGAAAGGCCCTAGCCCCTGGCCCAAAAACAAGATAAGCGCGCCCAGCGCAATTGCAAGCGCCACCCCCTTCCCATCGAGCGTCAGTATGCTGACCATTTTTCCATCCTTTTGAAAACTTCCACTAGTTCGATATCTTTTTAAACCTAAAGAACTGATAACTATTCAGGTTCTCGTACGGATCCTCTTCTGTGGGGAGAAGTATGAAACTGGTCGCCTTGCCAGCGCGTGTTCGCATGCGCTGGCCTTTTTTTAATTGCATCCGATGTACCCGAATCCAATCTTTTATAGACATACCCGCAGCAAGCTTTAATATTATCGGCTGAGCAAAAGACTAGGGGCTATTTTGGCTAAGGACAAAAGCATAAAGGAACTGGAGGACCTGCCAGGCATAGGTTCTGTTGCTGCAGCCAAGTTAAGGAGCGCGGGCTTTGACAGCATAGAGAAAGTGGCCGCGTCTTCCCCATATGAGCTTTCTGAATTGATAGGCATAAGCGCGGAGAGCGCCAAGAAGGCGATAGAGGCTGCAAGGGAGGCAACCAACATAGAGGTGAAGACAGCATCGGAGGTTCTGGAAAAGAGGAAGGCAATAGGCAGGATAACCACGGGCTCAAAAGGCCTTGACGAACTGCTGGGCGGCGGAGTGGAAACCAACGGCATAACAGAGGTATACGGCAGATTTGCAAGCGGCAAGACGCAGCTCGGCTTCCAGCTGGCGGTAAATGTGCAATTGCCTGCGAGCAAGGGCGGTCTTGACGGCACCGTTCTTTTTATCGACACAGAAGGCACATTCAGACCAGAAAGGATAGAGGCTATTGCTAGGGGGGCCGGTCTAGACCCCAAGGGCGTCCTCGACAACATATTCGTCACCAGGGCAACCACCACAGAGCAGCAGATTCTCACAGCAGAAAGAGCGGATAAGCTCGTCAAGGAAAAAGGCGTTAAGCTGATAATCGAAGACTCGCTCATGGCGCTCTTCAGGTCAGAGTTCATAGGCCGGGGCGCATTGAACGAGAGACAGCAGAAGCTCAATTCTCATATACACAAGCTGCAGAAGCTCGCAGACGAGCATTCGCTTGCTGTATACATAACGAATCAGGTAATGGACAATCCGGGAATGCTCTTCGGCGACCCAACAACTCCAGTCGGCGGCAACGTTGTTGCGCATGCAGCCACAACCAGGCTTTACATCAGGAAGAGCAAAGAGGAAAAGAGGATTGTGAGGCTCGTCGACTCCCCGAGCATGCCTGAGGGCGAGACCGTGATAAAGATAACTTCGGAAGGAATCAAAGATTGAGAAAATTGAGATTTCAGTTTTCAATTTTGAGAGCCATCTTTTCATATGTTCTTGGCGATAGCATGCTTCTGCTGGTAGGTTTAGGACTTGGGGCAAAGGACTTGTCGGCTCTTGCCTTGGAGGAGATTAGGAGAGCAGACGAGCTTCTGATCGAGACCTACACCTCATTCGTACCAAAAGAATACATGGACTTCATAGAAAAACAAGCTGGCAGGAAGCCGACGCCTCTGGCAAGAAAGGACCTTGAGGACAATCTCAGGCAGACAGTCGCACTGGCCAAGAACCAGAAGGTTGTGCTGCTTGTCCCCGGGGACCCTCTCATAGCTACGACTCACAGCATAATACTAAACGAGGCAAAAGCACAGGGAATCAAATGTGAGGTGATTCACGCTCCTTCAGTGTTCTCCACAGCGATAGGAGAGAGCGGGCTCGACGTGTACAAATTCGGCCCTACCGTTACCCTGACATTCTGGTCAGAAAAGTACAAGCCCAAGGCGTTCATAGATTCGATAAGCAGGAACATTCAGAACGGGCAGCACACTCTCGTGCTGCTCGACATAGACCAGAAAGACTGCAGGCCAATGAAGATCTCAGAAGCCAAGGAGATACTGCTTCATTCCCTTTCCGGAAATTCTGCCATAAGCCCCGCCACAGAGGTCATTGTGCTAGCAAATCTCGGAAGGAGCGACAAGGCAATAAGACGTGTCGCGATAAGCGAGATGGACGCGCTCTCAAAGGAGCTGGAGGGAAAGGTCATTTCGCTGATATTCCCAGGGAAGCTCAGTTTTGCAGAAGAGGAGAGCCTGGAGCGCGCAATCGCGGCTACCTCCTGACATTCCAGTATCTCATTGTGTAAATCAAGAATGCAGTGCTGACGCCTTCTGTGAACCACATGCTGGCTATCCTGTAAAATATGACTATGGCCGAGGCTATGCCGAACGTCATCCCGAGAGGACCAAAGAAGGCAATCAGGTACCCAAGCAGGGCAGCATCCGTAACTCCCAGAGTGCCCGGTATGCCAGTGACCATTCCAATGAGCAGCGATGAAGTGTACACAAAGAGTATCGTGGGAATGAAGTCCGGAGACACAGGTATGCCAAAACTCAATACCACGAAATACAGCACCATGCTGCTAAGCACCACTGACGGTATGGTGAAAGCCATCGCATAGAGGTATGAACCGGCATCCAGAGACCTGCTGCTCCTGAAGTACATATCGGCTGTCTTGAACACTCCTCTGAGCTTCCTCCAGCTTCCAATTCTTTTCTTCACCCATTCATACGGCGCGCGCACATAGATGAAAAAGAAGGGGATGAGAAGGAGTATGCTTATCACTATGGAAATTAGGGCGTAGCTGTGGACAAGGAACGAGGTTACAAGGGCCACGCTTATGAATCCCAAAAAGTCAGTAAGTATGTCGGCCACTACGGCAGGGAACGTTTTTCCGAATTTCAGCCCCGTTATCCTGTTGAGCGTATACGCTACCACCGCGCGCCCCCATCTCCCTGGGGTTATGTCCATTGAGAACATAGATTGGTAGACGGCGAAGTTCTGTTGCCAGGGTATGCTGATTCCTAATTTTCGAACAAACATGTTCCATTTCGGGAAGCCAACAATTGTGCTGAGCAAAGCACAGGCCAGCGCAAGAACATAGTAAAGCGGATTGATTGATGCCAGCGTCGCGATGAACTTGCTAGCGCCTTCGTTCAGTGTGGCAAGCGCCGCGATAACCACAAACATTCCTATGCTCAGCGCCAAGATGGTCAGCACCGCAACCTTTGCGCGCCGCATCTTTTTCCTATGGGCCGGATCCCTTTCCAAGCAGTCGCCAATACACACAGGCGGTTAGAAGTTTATATGCCTTGTTGCAGAAGTATCTACAACGATATGCTGACGCTTGAGCTACGTGGGAAAAGTCGGATAGTGGCGGCTGACGTCTCTACCGCAGACGTGCTGAAAAGAGGTTTCTATGGCACTCCATCGAGCTACGGCTTGGAGCTTTCAGCCGAAGAGGCTCTTTACCTGATGGATATGCGCAATGCCGCCTGCGTTCGCAACAGCAAGCAGCTCAAATTCGGGGACCTTGCGTCAATATTTGCCAATTCCGACAAGTTCATGGCAAGGTATTTCACCTACAGGGACTGGAGGGAGAGGGGGCTTATTGCAATTCCTGCCGGCAAGCCATATGATAAACCAAGATTGCGGCAGCAGCCCAAGCATTATCCTGCGTCTCCGCTTCGCCTGCCAGGGCAGAAACTTTCAGGGACGTTCTTCAAGACTGATCTGGTAACCGTGCTTGACGATGAGGAAGCCGGAAGGAGGCTGTATGAGAAGCTCTGGATAGGCCAGTACGGATCCTACAAGGCAGCAGACCGTGGTGCACACAGCAAGCTTGATATTTTCGAAACGCTGCTGCTGGTAGACAGCGGCATTCTGGCCGTTAAGAATGCGACAAAACCAGAGCTCATTGCATTCGCATCCAAGCGGAGGGGCGATTTCCGCAGTCTCTATGAGGTCTACAGAGACTGGAGAAGTAGGGGATACGTGGTAAAGACAGGGTTCAAGTTTGGCACCCACTTCCGCGTTTACTTTCCTGGAGCGAAACCGGCTGAAGCGGGTGGCGGCAAGCAGATCCACTCGAAGCACGTGATTCAGGTCTTCCCAAAGGAATCAAGGCTTCTAATCTCTGAGTGGGCTCGGGCGATAAGGGTTGCACACTCAGTGAGGAAGACGTTCATACTTGCGGTGCCTGGCAAGGAAGCTGGCTCAGGGGAAAAAATGGATTTCGTGCTTTATCACAGACACGGCGGAGAAGCCGACGAGCCGGGCAAGAACCTCCCTAAGTATGCCATGCTCTCTTTGAGCGAGGAGGAGTATATAGGCGGGCAGGAGTTCGCAGGCGCTATAGCTTCAGCGAACACCATGCATCTCGACCTGCTGCTTGCAATTGCGGATAGGGAGACAGCAGTCACCTACTACAGGGCTAAGAGGATAAAGTTGCCTGGCAGCAGACTCGATTACTTCGAGATAGACTGGATGCAGCCATAGCTTATTTCCTTTCAATGTCCTTTAACGCCGCCCTCTGGTTGCCAAGCAATGCCCGCTCAATCATGTCGAACCTAACATCACGCTGCGATTTCGGGGTTTGCAGCAGAGCCTGCACGAATTTCTCAGGGTCTGCTCTGTACTCGAGCATCTTCTGCGTATCTTGCTCCACTTCCTTGAGCCTTGAAGACAGCTGCTCTTGCGATACCGTTTTCCCCAAAGCAGGCATTGTCGAGTATAGGTCTATTCCATGGCTGCTGCCATTGATGTTGTTTATATAGGCAACGACAACCTCGATGTCTTCCTCTTTTATCCCTTTTTCAGCAGCATACGCCTTCCTGTACGTCGCCACCTGCCCCAGATGCGCTCCTAACCATTTCTTGTCTTTGTCTGTTTTGTAGTCAACCAGTACGTATTTTTTCTTCCCCCCGGGCGTTTCCACTTCGAAGACCGCATCTATCTTTCCAGTAAACACAGTTCCATTCTTCAGCTTTGGAAATATTTCCGATACGTCAACATTAAATTCATACTCTGCATCGACCTGCTTTGCTTTGAAAGCAACATCGAGCCTATCTCTAACCTCCTTGATGTTGCCAAAGTACTTGCGCTCTGTCTCATTGAGCGAGCTCTCGTCCAGCTTCCCTCCGAAGAACTTTTCAGCCATCTCATGCACCTGGCTGCCGGCAATCATTGAGTCGCTTTTCTCCTCCACTCCGAGGATGCACTTGATAAAGTAATTATAAGGGTCACGCGCCACCGTCACTCGCGTGTAAGATAGATGCTCATTTTTCTTAAAGTGGTCGTAGATTATCTTCCTGTAATCATCCATTGTTTCAGAAGATCTGAATGCCGCATGCAGCGGCAGTATTTCGGCGATAGCCTTTGGTTTCACCTGGTTTTTAACTATGCCACCTATGTCATACCGCCTTTCCAACTTAGGAGGCACGACAATATGAAGCTCATTTTCTGCCCTCGTTGTTGCGACGTAATCAATCATTGCTGGCTCATCCTTTGACTTTTCAACTATGTCGATGTTGGCCATTGATTTCATTATCGCGTACTTTGCATTATCCAAGTAGCTTTGCCCTCCGCCATATTCTGCAGGCAGATAAACCACCGTTTTGGCGTGCACATCTGCGTTCTTGTGCACGGTGCCCAGCCTAACTCCGCCACTGCTGCCCGCATGTATATTGTTTCTCCCGCCAATCGTTCTCAGGTAGTCAAGAAGCGTTTTTCTATCTTCAGACTTTGGTTTATCGGCGTAAATTTCCGAGACAAGTCCTTTATAAACAGCAATTGCGGTCAGATAGTGCTCTTGGCTTAGAGAAAGAGACTTTGGTATTATCCATTTTTCGAAAATTTTATCTATGTCGGCCCGCGTTGGCTTACCTTCAAATAAAGACGGCACGGCCTTTTTAACTTCCTCAAATGCTTTACTTTCAACTTCCTTAAGGTCTATTCTTTTTTCCTTGTAGCTTTCATTGATTTCATAGGCTTCCTTGAGAGCTTTCCCTGAAAATGGCGAGAAAAGCGCCATCTTCACCTTGTTGTATTCCTCACTGTACAGGAGCCCTTCAAGGTAGTCGAGAAGATCCTTTTTCGCGTGTTCTTCTTTATCTCTAGACACTTTTATATCTCCAGACCACTTTATTCCAAGCAATTCAAGCTTCCCAATCAACTCATAAAGCTGTTTGTTTGTTCTAGCCAGCACAAGCAGATCGGCGTCTTCTCCCCTCTCATCATACTTCTTTTTTATAATCTCGGCAGCTGCTCCCACTGGATCGTCAGACACGTAGAGCTCCACCACACCCTTCTCTTTCTTTTCGTTGATCAAATCCGCAAAGTCAGCCTCATATTCTTTCTTATTGCTTACCCATCTCAGGAAGATGCCCTCGGCGTACTTTGAGATCTCCAGAGGGTTCCTCTTGTTCACCTTGTCATCTCCTCCTTCTACCATACCTTCTTTGCTACTGGTGATGGAAGCGTTCTCTCCTTCTACTGCTCCTCTGAACCCAAAAATCGCCTTCTTGCGGTCCAAAGCAAGATGCTTGCGCACTCCAGTCTTGTCTATTACGAGAGATTCCAGCTTATTCATATTCTGAATCCCGTCAACGAATATGTGTTTATTTTGGGGTTTCTTGCCCTCATCTAACCCTTTCATAATTAGCATCAGTATGTCGTTGTAGTCAGCCAAGCCCTCCTCTTTCTTCCTCTTCTCGTAATACTCAAAGGTTTTCATGAATGTGTCGAAGAATGTAAGGTTGTTTGCTGTTCTTGCCTCATCGTAGCCCCTTGCTTTGCAAGCCGCCTTAAGCTCTTGCTTTGAACGTTCAAAGTCTATGCTGGCTGGGGCAAGCCCGAACCCCTTAAGATAAGATATCGCGTCATCAAAATACCCAACTTGGTCAATGAGGTACTTATCGGAATATCCTTTCGGATTGTTCTGCCTCAGACCGTCAAGAATGATCGACCTTCTATTATCTTGCGTAATGGCATTGGCTTCAATCCCCATCTCACGCTTAAGATTGAGGGCATAACTGTAGAAGGTATTGAATCTTAAATCAGCTATTACTTCGGCTGCGTTCTTCTCAGGCATCTTCTTTGAGAGTGCCTTCTCCAGTTTCGTCCGCGCATCATCGCACGACGCCCTAGAAGTTGCTATGAAAACGATATCGCTGGGTTTCACACCTTCTTCGAGCAGATCAACTATCCCTTTAATCATCTTCGTGGTCTTCCCAGTGCCGGCGCCAGATTTAAGCAGTACGCTCCTGCGCTCTGTGCCGCCTCTAAGTGTTTCTTTGGGCTGCACGAAGGCATCCATTGTCTCTTGCTTGCCTTCCTTGACAAGTTCCTGCATGTACTCTGCATACTTTTTCTTGTTCATTGAAGTTCACGCTGCCTCGGCAATTCCCGATGCTCAAAACTAGTGCCGCCCGAGTCCTTTGACCCAAGAAGTCCCTGCCCCAAACTGTTTCCCCACTTCGGCTGCAACCACACAACCTAAATTTATAAAACATTTCTCTATTTATAAACATTCCTAACAGTTCTTTTCATAACGTAAAGATTCTGTCCTTCAATAATTTCGCTGTTCGAGAGAGCGGATAGCGTCGCCTATCAGATAAAAGGAATTTTATGTGCCCAGAGAATAAGACACCAGCAGAGAATTACAGGCTATAGCCGGCAAGCTGACATAGGGCTTTCAACCCTGTAACCTGGGTTCAAATCCTGGCAGAGCTTAGTCAAGCATTCAGTACGGCACTGGCTCAGGCTTCGGAAACATCAAATCAATAGAGGCTAGTTTCTGCGCCGGAAATCTACTGCGCTTGGCTTCCACTGGTCTCGCGGTTTTTTCCTGCGTTCCATTCTGCTTTCAAAGTTGACGTGCTTTGCGGCCTGAGCGCCAGCTGCCTCTAAGGTTGTCCACTCTCCAGTCTGTATGTACATAACGCCGATATAGCCACCCTCAAGCAGTCCCAGCGGCTCCTTCACGTATCCCATAAAATCAAACTTAGTTACGCCTTGTGGCGCGGGACTTTGAAACCAACTTGGCAGAACGAAGTCGGATACAAGTTTTCCATCTATGCTATATCCAAATTTTGGAGATTCGCACGCGTCGCACACCTCACGCGCATAAAGTATGCCAGTGTTGCTGATATGGGGATTATTAGGACTATTGCTCTGCAGTATTGTAAGGTTTATCCAAGGGTCAGCAAGCATCTCAAGAAGCTCGTGGCTGGCCACGAGACTTACAGGTGACCCGTCTTTTTCGCTATCCTTTGCAAAAACTTTCCCAAGTGGCATGCCTTCTTCTGTGGTTTCATGATAGCCCAAAGCTGAAGCCACGTCAGAGGTGTCAGCTATCACTAGCCACCACGATCCCTTTTCCGGGGCACTCCCTTTTGGGACAGCCTTTACTTCAGCTTCCACGCCCCACGCAGGCCCAAAGTCTCGACGTACCTGCGTGTTAAGCACAGCCGCCAGGGAAGCAGCCTCTCTCTCGCTCATAACCTCGCTTTCATTTATGAGGGAGATGATTACGTTAGGCCTTTGCAGAGCAAAAATATCTGAAGCAGCTGCAATTTCAGGACCCACTTCGATTCCTGTGCTGCCTGTAGCCGCTACTGCGCCGCCTATCAGCGTCGCCTTGGCAACTTCTTTTAAAAACTCACGCCTGCTGACTTGTTTGTTCGGCTCATCTCCAGGCGCAGCTGGCTTTTTAGTCTTAGTCTTCTTATCCATCCCACCCACCTCACCTGCGCCATTACACTGACTGTTAAATTTTTTAAACATAAGAGCAAACAACGTTATACGACGTAAAGGATAAAGTAATAAAATTAACTCTGAGGTAGATGTTCTGGCTCTCAAACAACAGGTTCGCGGGTTAAAGAGAGTCACGATTCACGTCTTTCCTTTCTAACTGCCCTTGATGAAATACGTGATGCGACAGTGTGGAGGTGTCGCAGCATTTGACGTTGGCTATGATATGTAAATGTCAGGCTCCTACGCGAATGTCAGGAGCCTAATTTATAAATGTGTTTGTGAGTATATTTACAGGCGACAAGGCGAGAAGATGAAGCTTTCTGAGATTTACAGGATGGACATATATAGCGACTCTGGGCAATACTTAGGAGAAGTGCAGGACATAATAGTTGACCTGGAGAAGGGAGAAGTGAGCCGGCTTCTTATGGTGCCCATAAAGAGCATGAGAGGCGACATGAGAAAGGCATTGATGCAGAAGAGCGTTCTGTATAAGAGCGTAAAAAACATCGGTGACGTTGTGCTCGTGTCGGCGCCTTCGGTTGGAGGGCAGGAGACCACAAAGGAAGAAGTGAACGACCTTTCAAGGTAGTTCCCATATCATTTTAGGCAATCATCTCCGATTCACGCTTTTTCAGCATCTTCTCTACCGCAGCGGCAACCTTTTTGTGCACCTCCTTCACGTCACCTTCTGACTGTATCGGAACCCAGTTCTTCGTGGGGTACCCCTCTTCCATCATCTTGTTGTAATAGAATCCAGCCCCTCTTTGTATTTTCTCGTCGCCCTCAAATCTGTCCTTGCCTGACATCTCCTCGGCGCGCTGCTTCTCCTTCCTCGCAACGGAAACGTAGAGCGGCATCTCAAAGTAGATGATCATGTCTGGCCGAGGAAGCATTGCCTCGTCTTCCATCCGCTTCGCCCTTTCGTAGCCGAAACCCTGGGCCGATTGGTACGCGATTGTACTCATGAAGTACCTGTCCACCACGACGATTTTGCCGCCTTCCAAGTCCTCCTCAATCTTCGCTTTGTCCTTCAGCATATCTTCGAGATATTCATTGAAGAGCCTATCGATGCTCATTTCGAGCCTGCCATGCAGGTACGCATATATGCGCATCCCATTGGGCGATTTGTAGTCAGGGTAGGAGTAGTGGCTCGTCTTGTACCCCTGCTCCTCAAGATACGCGACCAGCGCAGCGCTCTGCGTGCGTTTCCCTGTGCCGTCAACGCCCTCCATTACTATCAATTTTCCCCTCATAAAAGCACCGAAGAAGAATCCAAGATACTTTATGGCAGAAATTTTTACTGCTTGCGTTTGTATTTTTGTCCACATGTAAAACACACAGCGCCGCATTTTTTGCGTATGTTTATAAGATTGTTCATAGAATCTCCGTTTACGGAATAAGGGCGGTTTGCGTGAGGAGAGGGGCGTTCATAGTTCTCGAGGGACTCGACGGATCTGGCATATCAACCCAAGCTGCTTTCCTCGAAAAGCATCTCAGGAAGGAAGGCTACAGCACGCTGCTCACCAAGGAGCCGACAACCGGCCTCATAGGCGGCATGATAAGGGAGGCGCTGAAAGAGAGCTGGAATGCTTCATACAAGTCGATCCAGCTCCTCTTCTGTGCGGACAGGGCAAGGCACCTAGAGGAGGTGATACTGCCTGCTATCGCAAAGGGCAAAATAGTGATATGCGACAGGTACATCTTCTCGACCCTCGCCTACGGATTTGCCTCAGGCGTGGACACACACTGGCTCTACAATGTCAACCGCGAATTCCGCATGCCGGATCTAACCGTGTACATAGACGTGAGCCCAGATATATCAGTTTCCAGATTGGAGAAGGGAAGGAACCACAGAGAACTCTTCGAGAAAAGGGAGACGCTCAGCAGGGTGAGGAAAGCATATCTGAATCTGGCCAAGAGGTTCAAGTTCAAGATTGTCAACGGCGAGAATGGAATAGAAGACACCAGCAGAGAAGTACAGGCTATAGTTGACAGTTTCCTCAAAAGAACAGGAAGAAGGTAAGCAATAAATAAGCCGTCAGCGCACTATCTTCCGCTCCCATCGTCTAGTCCGGCCAAGGACATAGGGCTTTCAACCCTGTAACCCGGGTTCAAATCCCGGTGGGAGCGCATCTTAAAGTGATTTCTTGATCAAGGCTGTTATATTTGACCTTCAAGGTGTAGTAGTCAGAACATGCAGAGACCAAGAATATTTCGAATACCTCGGAAAAGTAAGTGGGAAACCTCCTGCCTATTTTAAGTGCGAGTTTTTATAAGACCGTGGATTGCTTTGGAATGCGACAAAATAACACAAAGGCAATTTGAAGAAGAAGTCGGGAAAGCGTCGGGTCTTACTAAACAGCAGATGAAGTGGGTGGGGTTTTATGAGGAAAGAATAAAACCAAACGCCGGAGTGGTCGAGCTCGCCAAAGGCCTGAGAAAGAACTATGCCATTGCAGCTTTATCTAATATGGATATTGGCAGGTATAGAGCGACTTTCCGGCTGATAGATCCCGATTTGTTTAACTGCAGGTTAGCCTCTTGCTATATTGGTTTTAGGAAACCTTCAAGCGCAGCGTACTTAGCGGCGCTTGAAAGAACAAAAACAGAACCTGTTGAAACAGTATTTATAGATGATGATTACAAAAATGTAAATGCAGCTAAAGAACTCAGTATGCCGTCCATTCTCTTTAAAGACGCCAAGCAACTAGAAGTTCAACTTTCAAAGGTCGGTGTCTTGATTAAACACTAACGTTCATACATCAGCACAAGTAGGAACCTGACAAATTAAGAATCTTTTCTCCGGCATTAAAACCAATCCCTGCGCGTGGCTGCTTTCTCCACATCACCTACCTGATAAAATACGTGGTGTGAAGATTTGGAGGTGAAATAATATTTGCCGGTGGTGATGATATGTAAATGTCAGGAGCCTATTTTGACAGAGCCACGTAACATTTTTAAGCTGTTACCTCAATATTTTTCAACAGTGCAAAGATGCACAAAACTTACTCCTCTGGGCTTCAGATAAAGAAAGGTAAGTTAGATGACGTTAACAATATTGCCTATCTTGCACATGAATACGATTTGTATGAGCACAGTTTGGATAAAAGAGTAGACGTAACCTCAATTAAAGACTACAAAAAAGACATAGCAAAAGAGATTAAGAAGAGACGTTGGAAATTTCTGATTTTATCAATAAAAAAGACTACAATTGGCTTCATAGACTACAAAATAACAAAGGAAGGCAAAACAAAAGTAGGTATAATAGGTCATATTTTTCTGTCCAGTAAATACAGGAAAAAGGGCCTTGGCAGACTTCTCACAAAACGAGTTTTAGGCGATATGCAAAAACAAGGATGTAAAATTGTAAGAAGTGGTGTATATGCCAAGAACAAGCGTGCACACAGATTTTGGCAAAAAGAAGGTTTCAAAATAGATTTTAATCCCACTACTTATAAAATAGAAATGAAACTTCACTAAACACTAACATACATGCACATATGAATATGGAAGAAAAGTATACAAGTGGCTCACAGAACGGTGGGAGCAGGCTCAACGCGCAGAAGCATCAATTATATATTCTGCTAACGCATTTCTTATTGGGGGTTTGATGGCAGTCTTAAAGGATTCTGGGAGGAAGCAGGTTTTTGATTCAGGAGCACAGCGGGATTCGCGGGATGGCAAGGGCAGATACGATCTCATACCCAACACTGCCCTGCGCCGGCTGGCTATCATCTACGAGAAAGGAGCGCAGAAGTACGGGGAGAGGAATTGGGAAAAGGGCATGCCGGTCTCCAGGTTCCTCGATTCTGCTCTGCGCCACATCAACCAGCACATAGAAGGCAAGCGCGACGAGGACCATCTCGCTCAGGCCATGTGGAACATAGCAGGCGCTATACACACGGAGGAGATGATAGCAAGGGGAAAGCTGGACAAGAAGTTTGCCGACCTTCCTAACTATGTTGATTGAGCTGCTAAAGCGCAACTGTCAAATGGGATAAAAGCTTTAGCCGCCAATATATTTACATGAAGAAAGAGAACATAGCCAGACTTGCCGAGCGCGAGCTCAAAGCAAGCGGCTACACCACGGTGCTGGCCAGCAACATGCACACATGTGCGGATGTGATAGCCGTGCGCGGTGGCCAGAAATTCATAATCAAAATATCCAGCAATATAGATTCTGTGACCAGGAAGGAGGCTGGCGCGCTTTTCAAGCTAGCAAAGTTCCTTGATGCGGAACCTGTAATACTTGGCTCTGTCGCAGGTCGCAAGCCTCTCAAGGATAACGTGAGCAGATACAGGTTCGACGTGATATGCGTATCCGCAGGCGCTCTCGAATCGCTGCTTCACGGGGGAACAAAGCTACTTGCTTCGAAGTCTTTCGGGGCTAAGGCGCAAATAGACAGCGCAAGGCTGAGGAGCCTTAGGAAGCTGAGCAACATGCGCGTTTCTGACCTGGCCAAGAAGACAGGCCTCTCAGAATCAACTCTCTACAAGCATGAGGAAGCCCAGACCTACGCGGCGGTGGGCACGTTGACGAAGATAGAGAGGGCGCTGAATGAGAAGGTCAGCGTCGAGTGGCATCAGCCGCCAACTACCTCGCAGAAGCCTCGGTCTACGACTTTCGGGAAGACCGGTCTTCAGGCACTGGAGCTCCACAGCGCTCCCTTTGACATAGTCGCCAAGGAAAAGAACTATTTTGAGATAAGCTTCGAAGCCAACTTCAGGACGCTGGCCAAGCGTGCCGCCTTCTTCAATGCGATTCGCGAGACATTCGAGAACAACTACCCATTCTTCTTGAGCGAGAGCAGAAAAGGGAAGGTGCGCGGCATACCGATGCTGAGCAGGAAGGAGCTATCAGAGGTAAGGTCCGAGGACGAGTTGCTGGACCTTGTCTACTGACTAGACGATGAACAGTACCACGTTGCCGAAGAGGAGCGATATCACTACCCCTATCAGTATAAAGACCGCCAGCGGAGCAGCGTTCCTGTACACCGGCAGGCTCCTCTTGGAATTCCTCATTCTTGCTATTAGCGCCTTCGTGGCAAGCCTTCCGAATCCAGGATATCTGAAGAAATATCGTCTTTCAGCGCTTGTCATCATGTTCAGCGCTATTATGTCTCCCTCGTCGAGTGCCTTCGGCCTTATGCGCTTCACCATCCGCGCAGTTATCTCATCCTCAAAAACAAGCGTAAGCGCAGACGGAATTGCAACCAGTGCAATGAGCATGACCCTGTAGAGACCAAAGCCGTAGAAGTAGTAGACGAACAGAGAGAGCATAGCATAGAGCAGGAGGAGAGAGATGCCATAGCCGATATGCGTGATGTCAGGCTTCATCTGCCATGGGCGGCGTGTGAGCACCAGATAGTATACAGGGACTATCCATATCGCAGCAAAGCCGGTGGCAACAAACACTGAGAGTATGAAGGGCAACCCAAGCTGTGCCACGCTTGCGAATATCGGAGCCGGTTGCACTGGCATAATTAGGCTTATCGCCATCAGTTCAAAGTAGTCCCCGGCGCCCCACAAACCCATCCGGTACACCAAGTAGCCCAGGCTTCCCACCACAGCAGCAACAGTCAGGCTCAGGAGCATGTCCGCCTGATGGAAAGCGAGAGTTATAGCGAGACCGGCCAGCACGCTTGCATAAGCGAACGCATCCGGCACGTTTCTATTGTTAAACAGGTCAAACGCAGCGTAAATCACAGCTATGGCTACCAGCGAAATCACAGGCACTATAAACCCAATATCCATGGCTGCACGCTTTGGTACAAAAGATTTAAATACCATGAAGCACGCATAAATAAAATACTGTGTCTGTATGCAAAGCAGCAAGAGGCTAATACTGTGGCACTCCTCGTTCTCAGGCATAGCTACGGGCATGCCTCTGACATGCTACTTTGCGAATACCATCAAGCCCGCTGCATAAGGGCAAAAAAATTCTTTCTCTGGTGCTCTTATGCAAGTGGGACGAACTAGTAGCTATGCAATTGCGGTGCTCCGCCTTAGCCAAAAGGAGGCGCAGCTGCTCGCTGAGATAGGGCTGGACTGGGGCTCCACTGCAACGAGCTTCGTCGATTACATCTGCAGCCGCTATGAGATATCAAAGAGCGGAGCGTGGTACGTGCTTAAGAAGCTGAAGGAAAAGGGCGTGGTGGAATTCACTGAGAAAGGGGAGGAGCAGAAGCCGCTAAGCATGACAGAAAAGGGGCTCGAAGCATTTCGGGCATACGTGTACGAGGCGCGGAAGGGTGTGGGAGCCGGAGGGCGGAACAATCCGCTCTCCGGTTTCGGGTTCAGGCCCTCGTTCTGAACGCATATTTTAATTTTGCTTTCCAAGTGGCTAGTATGCGGCTTGAGAAGCAGTACATCTGGTTTGATGGGAGGTTTGTCCCCTTTGCAGATGCAAAGTTGCACGTGCTTACGCACTCTCTTCAATACGGTAGCGGCATCTTCGAGGGTATAAGGGCGTATGATACCCCCAAAGGCACAGCTGTGTTCAGACTTGATGACCACATCGTACGGTTCTTCAACAGTGCCAAAATATATGGCATAGACATAGGCTTCACCAAGAAGCAGATAAGAGACGCGATACTGCAGACTGTAAGGAAAAACAAGCTGCGGGAGTGCTACATAAGGCCCTACGCTTTCTACAGAACCACAGAACTCGGCGTTAGGCCAGCAGACACGTCGACAGGCGTAATAATAGCAGCCGTTCCATTCGGAAACTACTTCAAGAACAAGAACAAAGGAATAAGGTGTGTAGTGTCATCGTGGCAGAGGATACACTCCACAATACTCCCTCCCGAGGCAAAGGCCAGCGGGAACTATTTGAACTCCATGCTCGCTTCCATGGAGGCGAAGAAAGAGGGCGCAGACGAGGCAATACTTATGTCAGTAGAGGGCTATGTTGCAGAAGGACCAGGGGAAAACATCTTCTTCGTCCAGGACAACATTCTGGTGACGCCGTCGAAGTCCTCAGACATACTGCTCGGCATAACGCGCGACAGCATAATCAAGATCGCCGAGGCGAAAGGCATCGAGGTTGAGGAGCGTGACATGCACCGCGAGGAGATGTATACGAGCGACGAGGCATTCTTTTCCGGCACCGCAGCCGAGATCACTCCGATAACTGAGATAGACTCGAAGAAGATTGGGAGCGGCAGGGTAGGCCCCATAACAAAAATGCTTATGGACGCGTACGATGATGCAGCCAGGGGCAAAGACAGCGACTTTGAGGACTGGCTTGCATACGTAACTGAAGAGTGAATTTATGCGCGAGAAGATTGTGGACAAGCGGCCCTGGGGGATGTTCGAGCAGTTTACTGAAAACGAGAAGAGCACAGTGAAGCTTCTCTTTGTCAAGGCCGGGAAGAGAATCAGCTACCAGTTCCACAACCACCGCTCGGAATTCTGGCACATTGTCTCAGGGAAAGCCCTAGTGACGCTCAATGGCAGGAACCGCATCATGAAAAGCGGGGATGAAGTGAGGATTCCTCTCAGAGCAAAGCACAGAGTGAAAGGCATAACCGACGCTGTGATTTTGGAGATAGCAACGGGCGATTTCGATGAGGCTGATGTTGTCAGGATCCAGGACGATTTCGGGAGACATGAAGCAAACACAGGCCTAAATCTAAAAGGCGGGCGGTCAGTGATGCTCGGAAAGAGCAGAAAGTGATAGAATGAATATCAAGATAAGCAGGGCATACCTGCCGATGAGCATCAACAAGGAGCGCCTTGCCGAGGTGTTTCTTAAGGCAAAGAAGCAGCGCGCTCCAGTGATAGCTGTAGTTACTGCCACGAAGCCCGATTTTTACAAGCAAGCGCCTCTTGTGGTGGAGGCTGCCAGAGAGGGGCTTCCAGTCCTGATAATCAACACAGGTCAGCACTTCGACGAAGTGCTTGGGTTTGGAATAAAGGAGTTCGGGCTAGAGAGGTACATCTGCGCGAACCTTCAGGTCCGCGGCGACCTGCTCGAGAAAGCAAGCGAGCTGATGATAAAGCTCGGCGCCTTCGGCAGGTACTGCGCAAAAAGCTATCCTAACGGCGGGGATATACTGCCCATAGTGCACGGCGACACACTCGTGGCAGGCATAGGCAGCCTGGCATGGGTCTTCGGAGTCGGGAGAAAGGTGGGGCAGAACGAGGCAGGGCTGAGATCGATGGCGCCTGAAGCGATGAAAAAAATAAAAGTAGACAGCAGGCCGTCAAGGGAACAAGTAAGCGACTTCATAAACGAGCAGCTCTATGGCAAGTGGTTCAGGGCAAGGGAAGAGCCTTTTCCCGAACAGATAGACACATGGGTGGGCTCCGCTGGAACAAAATACTTCTTTGCGCCAACAAAACTAAACCGCGATAACCTAATCAACGAAGGTTACCCTGAAGAGGACATCTTTGTGGTAGGCAATTCGGTAGTAGATGCTATAAAGCTGAAGAGGAAGGAAAAAAGCAGCAGCAGCGTCTTCGACATCTATCCCAAGCTTGAATCCGAGGAATGGATGAGGGTCGACATACACAGGAGGGAGAACCTGACGCAGCGCAGGTTCCATTCAGTGATTGGCACCATAGAGCATCTGGTTGAGGAGACCGACCACAAGGTTGTGCTTGTCATGCTTACCGCCACAAACGCCGCAGTAAAGAACTATGGCTTAGAAAACAGGCTGAAGCTGCTGGAGGCAAAGCATCCAGACAAATTTATGATGACCCCTGTGTGGAAGGAGTACGCGCATGTAATAGAGTTCCTCGACAGCGGGCACTGCTGGGCTGAACTGACAGACTCGGGGTCGATGCAGGAAGAGCTTCTATACTTCCCAAAGGTTCTCTCGCTTACTGTCAGGCTGAACACAGACAGGCCCGAAACAGTCTTCGAGTCGAAGAGCAACATACTAGTGCCGCCTATCAGCAAGGAGTGGATGATGCCGATCATAGACGAGGCGTATAAGCAGGGTAGCGCCCTGGGGCTAAAACTCAGGAAGAAGAAGCAGATATACGGCAAACCCGGAGAAGTGTCAAAGAAGATAGTGCGGATACTCGCCCAGAAGTTCGAAACAGGAAATTTCGATTTCTATCCATGGCTTCATGGCAGGCTTAACCTCTGGAAGGAGGAGCACAAGCTCAACTATCTCTAGGCAGAAAGCGGGCCGCATTCCTACAGCAGCTTCAGCGATTTCGTGAATCTATCTATCTTCTGGGCAATGTCAGGACCGATTCCCAAGGCAGTAGTGGTTCCGGGCGGAAGCTGGGTCAGGCCCGCATCGTTCACCAGCGCGCAAGGAACCTTCTCATACTGGAACGCCCTGTAGAGCTTCTCCAGCATCTCCTCGCTCTCTCCGGCAAGCACAATCTTCTTCTGTCCGCTGTCGAGCCAGGCCTTTACAATCTCCTTGTCTTTCTTCAGCGCTTCAGCATAGCTGAGCATCGATGCATGCGCAACCTGTGCTGCCAGCTTTCCAGCCCCCATCTTGAGATCCTTTCTTACAACTATGACCTGCTTTACCTCGTCCATGCCCTTCCTTTTCTGCCAAGTATTTTATTTCTTTCACGATTCGGACGTGAAAGTATAAAAGGCTCGGCAGAGGAAGTGTTTGGGTTTTGCTTGTCAGATTTCGGGAACAGGGCAATTTCTGAGCGCATCAGAGAATACTATAGGGGCGTGGGCGGCATCGCTCCGGACAGAGTAGGGCAGAGGGAGTTTGGGTTCGGCAGCTTTGCCAGCAGGATAGCAGTAAGGCACATCTCGTTCAGAAGCGAGCACGAGCTCCGCTCATACCTTATAGACATGGCGCCGCTCCACGTCGACTTCTCAGCAGCCTACTACAGTGACCCATCAGCACAGATGAGCAAGAAGGGATGGCTTGGATCCGAGCTAAGGTTTGATATCGATGCCGGGGACATAGTCAAGCTGCCGTGCAGAATAGAGCACGGGAGGGAATGGGCATGCGAGAGGTGTCTCGACGCAGCCAAGGAGGAGGTTATCAGGCTTGTCGAGAACTTCCTGGTCCCCGATTTCGGCTTCTCCGAACACGAGCTTGAGATCAACTTCAGCGGGAACCGTGGCTACCATGTCCATATAAGGAAAGAGAGCGTGCTCTCTCTCAGCAAGTCCGCAAGAGAAGAGATAAGTGACTACATATTCGGGCAGGAGCCAAACTATGACTCATTTTTTTATACTGTCAGAATTGACCCACGACATGAAAAGCAGATGGGGCCCAGGCCAAGCGACGGAGGCTGGCACGGGAAGGTGGCTGCGGCATTCCTCAAAGCGGCAAGCAGCAAAGAGGACCTGACCTCCCTTGGCATAGACAAGGCTACAGCATCATGGATATTCAGGAACATAACAAAAGTGAGGGAGCAGATCTCGCAGGGCAACTGGGATTTCGTGCGCATACCGAACAGAAAAAGCGTCTTCGAGAATCTGCTCAGCAGGCAGATAATCAACCAGGGCAACAGGATAGACAAAGGGGTGACCAACGACCCCTCGCACCTGATGCGCCTTCCGAACAGCATTCATGGCGGCACAGGACTTATCGCAAAGAAGGTGCCTTCGCTCGCGGCCCTCGAAATATTCGACCCTATGAAGGGCGCGATAGCGTTCAAGCACGGCGAGATGAAGGTACGCGCAAATTCCAAATACAGGCTGGCGATCAACGGCATGGAGTTTGGGCCGTACAGGAACGAAGAGGTTGAGCTGCCCGCATACGCAGCAACCTATTTGTATTTAAAGGGGTTGGCAGATATAATTAGCAGCAATTGAGATTCAGCGAGCAAGCTCATCCTTCCGGTGGAAAAATGAACGCCTACAGGCACATAAACAGATCATTCCAGCACGATTATGCCACGCGGTCGCCACTGCTAAAGCAGCGAATAGCAGTGTGGCGCGCAGAGTCTTCGGTGCAGCGCATCGAAAAGCCTACCAACATTGCGAGGGCGAGGGAACTTGGATACAAGGCAAAGCAGGGAGTGGTGGTAGTCAGAGTGAGGGTGGACCGCGGCCTCAGCAAAAGGAGAAAAATAAAGGCTGGGAGGAAGCCGTCAAAGGAGGGGAGGTTCTACGCCTTCAGGAAGTCGCTGCAGGCACGAGCCGAAGAGAGGGCAGCAAACAAGTTTGCAAACTGCGAGGTGCTGAACTCATATTTCGTAGGAGCTGACGGCAACTACAAGTTCTTCGAGGTCATTCTGCTTGACAGGGCGCACCCATCTATACTAGCTGATCCGGTTTATGCGAAAGTAGTATCCCATCGCGGAAGGGCTGTGCGCGGGCTCACGAGCGCTGGGAGGAAGTTCAGGGGCATCGTAGATAAGGGCTTCGGGACCACCAGGAACAGGCCAAGCGTAGCGCAGGGAATGAGCAAGCGCGACTAGGTGGGCGCATGCCAAAAGCCACGCTCAGAATCAATCTCGGCCCAAAAGCGAGAGACTACGTGAAGATAGTGGGCAAAGGCGAAAAATACAGGAGAGGGAGCATATCATTCAGGGCCGCAAACGGCACCATAGAGGTAGAGGTCGAGGCCAACGATGCCGTGGCGCTGCTTGCATCTCTCTCGAGCGCATTGAAGCAGCTGAGAGTTGTCGGAGACATAGATGCCCTTATGAAGTGACATACTTCCACAAATACCCGCTCCCCAACACTTTTATAAAGCTAAATCGTCTATTAGATTAGCTGTTTTCGGCGTTGGCAGCAGCAACTGTGCTACTTTTAAGTGCATAGGCATGAGTCACCGCGGTTCGCTTGAATTTTGGCCCCACAGACGGGCGCAGAGGCTACTTCCAAGAGTGAGGAGCTGGGCCGTTACCGCCGAACCCTCAGTCAGTTCGCTCATCGCGTTCAAGGCAGGCATGACACACATAGGCATGATTGACGACTCGCAGTCACCCACAAAAGGTCAGGAGATAATGCGGGCAGCAACGGTTGCTGTGTTTCCGAAGATGTTCGTATACGGCGCAAGGCTCTACAGCAAGAAGTATCTGTACACGCAGCCAGCAGCAGAGATCTATGATACTGCGTTGGCCCAGCGGCTCGGCATAAGGAAGATCAAGACAGGCTCGCTAGAAGAGGCAAAGAAGAATGCAGGCGTATATTCAGATGTAAAGGCACTCGCTTTCGCCGATCCTAAGCCATTGGGCATAGGAATAAAGAAGGTGATAAGGTTCGAGTTCCCGGTTGGCGGAAAGGACATCACGAGCAAGCTGACTTTCATAGAGAAGTTGCTCGGCAAAGAGATAAAACCGAGCGAGGTGCTTGGCAATGGGGATTTTGTCGATGTAACTGGCGTTTCCAAAGGAAAGGGATGGGAAGGGCCAATACACAGGTTCGGTGCGTCTAGGCAGTATCACAAAGCCACCGGCAAGATAAGGCACATCTCACCTCTCGGAGCATTTTCTCCAGGCAAGGTGCTTTTCTCCGTTCCGCAGGCTGGCCACATGGGGTTCAACTACAGGACGGAGCTAAACAAACGCGTGCTCAAGGTTGGCACGCCTCAGGATGCCGCATCGGTCACGCCAAACGGCGGATTCCTCGGCTTCGGCACGATAAAGGGCGACTATCTGCTCCTTGACGGCTCTGTCGTCGGCCCCGCCAAAAGGCTCTTGAGGATAAGGAAGGCATTGAGGCCGCACGGCAAACCTGTCGCGCCAAAAATAACCTATATCTCGCTTGAATCAAAGCAGGGAGCATGATGGAAGTTGACGTTTACCAAATTGATGGCAGAATAGAGAAAAAGAGAGCGCTGCCTGAGGTATTCAGCAGAGAGTTTAACGAGGACATAGTGAGGCGAGCCCTGCTCGCAGAGCAGAGCTACGGCTATCAGCCGCAGGGTCACTACCTTCTTGCAGGGATGAGCACCTCAGCCTCCTACACCGGGAGGTACGGAACGTACAGGACGCAGAGGCACACCGGATTGCCTCCGAGGCCCAGGCAGAGGCTGGCAAAAGGAGGAATCGGCGCTGTGAGGAAGATACCTTCGGCTGTAAAGGGAAGGAGGGCGCATCCACACAAGGTAGAGAAGATGATAGTCGAAAGAATAAACAGGAAGGAGTACGCCAAGGCGCTCTCGAGCGCTGTGGCAGGAACAGGCAACGCCGCGCTGATAAAACAGTATCACACTTATCAGAAAGGCGCATTGCCGATTGTGGTCTCACCCCAAATAGAGAAGATATCAAAGACCAAGGAGCTCATCAGGGTTCTGGCAGCCCTTGGCCTTTCAGATGACGTCGCAAGGTCGCATGACCCAAGGATAAAAACCGGCAGAAGGAGGGTGAAGAGGAGATACTTCAGGAAGAGCGTCCTCATAGTCGCTAAGGATGCGGGTAACGTGGGAAAGGCAGGGAGGAACATTCCAGGTGTAGATGTAGTGGGAGTTGACAACCTCAGGATAGATCTGCTTGCCCCCGGATCAAAGCCAAGGCTCACCCTCTGGTCTGAAGCTGCAATAGACTCAATAGCAGCCGGCATTGAGAAATCAGTTGCAAACCGCAATGCAGTCCGCAAGGTGGAATCATGAACGTGCTAATTTACCCAATAGCCACTGAGAAGGCAATCAACATGATAGAAAGGAACAACGTCATCACATACATAGTAGACCTGAGATCCAACAAAGCGCAGATAAAGAAGGAGTTTGAAGATATGTTCAAGGTCAAGGTAGATAAGGTAAATGTTGAGATTGAGCCCAGGAACAAGAAGAGAGCATACATAAAGCTCAACCCCCAGTTCAAAGCAAGCGACATAGCGCTCAAGCTCAAGCTTGTATAGGCGAGAGAATGGGAAAGAGACTGCATCAGCAAAGGCGCGGGCGCGGAACAAACGCATTCAGGAAGCCGCCCAACACATTCAAGGCGGATGTAGCTTTCGCCAGCAGGAAGGTCGAGGGCAAGATCACGGGCGAGGTGATGGAGCTTGTGGACGACCCCGGGCACAGTGCGCCGCTGATGCGCATTGTTTATGAAGACAATTCAGTGGGCATGTTCTTGGCGCCTGAAGGGATACGCGTTGGGTCAAGGATAGAAGAGGGCTCAGGGGCCGAAGTGGCGCTGGGCAGCATACTCCCCCTGGAAAAGATACCAGACGGCACGCCGGTATACAATGTCGAAGTGCTGCCTGGAGATGGAGGCAAGCTCGCGAGGAGGGCCGGAAGCTATGCCACAGTAGTGTCGCACGCCCAGGATGCGGTCAGCGTGCTCCTGCCATCGAAGCATGTCGTCGATATAAAGCCAGCTTGCAGGGCGCAGATAGGCGCTGTTGCAGGCGGCGGAGCGGATTCGCAGCCGATTCTTCGCGCCGGAAAGAGCCACTACATGCATCACGCAATCAACGCGATGTGGCCAAAGAACAGGGGAGTAAAGTCGAACCCAGTTGACCACCCGTTCGGGGGCAAGCAGCACCACAAAGGGACCTCCAGCATGACCTCAAGGAACGCGCCTCCTGGAGCCAAGGTTGGGCACATCGCCGCAAGCAGGGTAGGAAGAAAGAAGAGGAGCTGAAATGCCCAGAACGTTTAGTTTCAGAGGAAAGAACCTGGAAGAGCTCCAGAAGATGAGCATAGCAGATTACTCCAAGCTTGTGACCTCAAGGCAGAGGCGCGCGCTGAAAAGAATGAGCCTCGAGTACAAGCAGCTTATCGACAGAGTCAGCGAAGCGAGGAAGAGCGGCAGCACCAAGGCGGTAAGGACACACCTGCGGGAAGCTGTAATACTCCCTAGCTGGGTCGGCGCCAGGTTTGCAGTGCACAACGGCAAGGAGTTCAAGGAGATGGTAATAACTCCGGAAATGCTGGGCCACAGGCTGGGCGAGTTCGCCTTCACCACCAAGAGAGTGGTGCACTCAGCTCCAGGAATAAGGGCAACTAGGGGAAGCAAGTTCCTCGCGGTGAAGTAGATGAAATACTCGATCAACATAGCAAGCGGTTCGATTGGCCTGGCGCAGAGATACGACGTAGACGCTAGCTACAAGGACCTTTGCGCTGTCTGCGACGCGATAAGGTACCTGAAGACTGACAGGGCGCTGGAGGTGATTGACGGAATTGAGCGCCTGCAGCGGCCAATCCCATTCAGCAGGTTCAACAAGCACATGGGCTCCAGGCATGAGCTCGGAGGAAGGAAGGGCGCCTACCCTAAGAAGGCCGCAAGGGAGGTGAGGCTCGCGCTGCTCAACGCGATAGCAAACTCAAGAAGCAAGGGCTTGGACGAGGACGCGCTCTACGTTGTCCATGCATCGGCCAACAAGACAAACATAGCCAGGAGGAGCCCGTCAAAGGGATCGCTCAGCTGGGGCAGGGGCATGTACGGTCTCTCCGCGAGGACTCACAGCGACATAGAGTACGCAAAGATAGAGATAGGGCTCGCCAATCCAGATGCGGAATCGCTTACAGATAACATGAGACGCATGATAAAGATAAGGAATCGTGCGCGCTCAGCAAAGCCGATGCGCGCAGCAGAGGCAAGGCAGCCGGCAAAGCCCAAGGAGGAGAAGCTTCAGGTCAATACCCTGGCAGCAGCAAAGAAGTGAAAGCATGGTAGTGGAGAGGAAGTTTATCGAGGACGCGATGGTCATGCATGAGATATCCAAGTATCTCGAGAAGACGCTCAGCAGGGCAGGCTTTTCAAGGGTGGAAATACAGAAGACGCCAGTCATCACGAGGATAACCGCCTACGTCACTAACCCGGGCAGGGTAATAGGACGCGGCGGCTCAACCATAGATGCAATCACCCAGGAGATAAAGAACAGGTTCAAGATAGACAATCCGCAGATAAGCGTGGCCGAGGTGAAGAACGAGGTGCTCGAGCCCAGGCTTGTAGGCAGGCACATAGCGAACGCGCTCGAAAGGGGCGCCAACGCCAGAAGCCTGCTCCACTCCACGCTCAAGACGATAATAGAGAACGGCGCCCTGGGCGCGGAGATAGTGGCTACTGGCAAGCTGGCAGCCAAGGGAGCAAAGGCCAAGCAGATAAAGGTAAGGTTCGGCTACATACCCAAGGCAGGCGACACAGTCAAGCTGGTCGACGAGGCGCACATAACGTCTTACCCGAAGTACGGGGCGATAGGCATACGCGTGAGGATAGTGCAGCCAGGCACTCAGTTCCGCGACAGGGAGGTGAAGAAGATAGAGATGCCAAAGGCGCTCGAGGCAGCCAAGTAAAGCTATAAATATAAGAAAACCCAATATATGATTGCAATGCGTATAAATGACCTAAGGGCGATGAGCGTAGATATGCTTAGAAACAAGCTTCAGCAACTGTCCCTCGATTTATCCATAGAAAAGAGGAAGATAGCAGCCACCGGAGTGCAGAGCAAGAAGGTCAAGGTAAGGGAGATGAAAAGGACGAGGGCCCAGATTCTCACTCTCCTTAAGGAGAAAGGTGCCAAATAGTAATGCCTGAGATGTGCCCAAGGTGCGGACTGCCCAAGGAAATCTGCGTTTGCGAGATTCTCGATAGAGAGGCAACAAGGCGCATAAAAGTTTACAGGGCAAAGTCTAAGTTCAGCAAGGTCGTGACAGTTGTAGAGGGGCTCAGCGGAGAAGAGCTTGACAGGACAACCAAGGAGCTCAAGACCAAGCTTGCATGCGGCGGCTCTCACAAGAAAGGAGTGATAGAGCTCCAGGGAGATCACATTGCTGCGGCTAAGAGGGAACTCATAAACCTTGGCTTCCCAGAAGGGAGCATCGACGCTGCCATGTAGCCCGCTGCGCAACCAATATAAGCTTGAGATTCGCAGCTAGCTTTTGCTGGTTTGATGCTCTGGTTTCTTGCCGCAATTGTATTCCTGCCCTTCCTCTTCCTCATCCCGCTCTTCTTTGTATCCGAGAAGCGCGCGTTCGCGCTTTCCCTGGCATCTTCGCTCGTAGTCCTCGCGGTGGCGATAGGAGCCGTGTGGCTGGCTCAGCTGCAGGGCTTCCAATCGCTTTCGTTCCAACAGGGCTACATCCAGAGCCTCGGCATAACCCTTGACCTCGAGCTGACAAGATACAGCGCAATCTTTGTGGTGATGTCAGCCATAGTGCTCTTCGCATCAGCGCTTGTAGCAAGCAGCTTCATCAAGGAGTCGCAGAGAATATACAACCTTCTCTTCCTGCTCACCGCAGGCTCAACGCTCGGAGTTTTCCTCGCAGGCAATCTCTTCCTCTTCTACCTCTTCTGGGAGATAAGCGAAGTGGCGATGTTCTTCATAATCTACATCTTCGGCGGCTATGACAGAAGGTATGCGGCAATAAAGTTCCTTGTCTATTCGATAGTCGCGAGCCTCTTCCTGCTCCTTGGCATAATGGTGATATACTCTGGCCTTCCTGCGCAGACGTTCAACATAGTCTCTGTGATATCGCAGTCATCTTCTCTTCCTCAGGCGACGCAGCTCCTTGCTCTTCTGCTGCTGAGCGTGGCTTTCCTGATAAAAATACCGGCATTTCCGTTCCACAGCTGGCTCCCAGACGCGCACACAGAAGCGCCCACAACCGGAAGCATGATACTTGCTGGCATACTGCTCAAGTTCGGAGGCTACGGCCTCCTGCTGATGTTCCTCATGCTCCCTCTCGCTTCAGCCTATGCGCTGCCTCTCGCAGCGCTTTTTGGATTCTCGGCGCTATACAGCGCCATGGTGGTGATAAGGCAGAAGCATCTCAAGCGCATGATCGCTTACACAAGCATAGTGGACATGGGTATAGCATCGCTCGGTATAGCGTCCACGAGTGCGGCGGGCGTTGCAGGCGGCCTCTACGCGATGCTCAGCCACGGAATAGTGATCTCGCTGCTCTTCCTCATAGCTGGGGCCGTGGATGAAGCTTATGGCACGCTGCTGATAGAAAGGCTCAAGGGAGTGGCAAAAAATATCCCGTTCCTGGCCTACAGCTTTGTATTCGGGGTCTTCGCGCTTGTTGGCATACCGCTCACCAGCGGATTCATAGGCGACCTTCTTGTCTTCATAGGCGCCTTCGGGGCATACAGCATAGGTGGAATAACGCCGCTTGCCGCTGTATTGATAATCGGGGCATTCCTTTTCCTTGTGATTGAGCGCGTCTTTTTCAGCGCGTCAAAGGCGATAGAGCCGCGCTTGAGTCCAGGCTTTGGCATAAAGGTGGCAATCGCCTTCCTGTCAGCCTCAGCTGTGCTTCTGGGAACTGCACCCTCGCTCCTTCTTTCGCCCTTCGCGGTCTAGCCAACCGCCAAAGCTAAAGCAGGCCGGCATAATAGCCTGTGTGTATTACTTCTTTAAGCACGTCAATAAGGTAGCTGGCGTTCTTGGTTATGTCCGCTGTGGTGAGAATCCCGATGAGCTTCCCGCTCTCGTCCACTACGCATAGCTTTTTGACTCTCTTCTCAGCCATCAACCGCGCCGCCCCCTCGAGGCTAGTGTCCCTGCTCACTGTAATAAGAGGCTTGCTCATTATATGACCTGCTTTCACGAACCAGAGGTTCCTTTTTGTAGATACAAGCCTTCTGACTATGTCGCCTTCGGTGATTATCCCTACCGGCATGGAGGCTTTGTCTGTTATCACCACTGCATCAACGTTGTGCTTCTTCATCAGCTTTGCGATCTCCCTTATGCTCGTCTTGTCATTCGCGGTAATCACAGGGTAGCTCATTATGTCCCTTACTGTCAGGGACCGTGCCTCGCTCTCAGTCAGAGGCTTCCCATAAACTTCCTGCACACGTCCACCTCATTTTTGGCTTGGAATCGAAACTTTTTAAATCAGAGTCGCAATCCGATTTACCTGCATACAGGAACCGATTTTGCGTTTCAATCACAGCAAATGTGCGTCATTTAAATATCCGCCTGCGTTTTAAGTTAGCGTTTCAATGACAATACCATTCTCGCCCATTGAGGTGTTCTTGCCGCTAGGCTACCTTGCCTTCTCGATATGGGCAGCATATACCAGCGGATACAATGCGGCTCTCATGAAGATGCATCACCCGAAAGGTGCGGGCAAGTACGGTCCTTACCTTGGTGTTGCTGCAGCATTCGTCGGAATCGCGGCCATGGTCTTCATAGAGCTTGATGAAATCGCCTACGATACCGGTTTCATCAGGGCAAATCTACCGTATGTGCTGTCGCACCTCAGCTTCTTCTCCTTCTTGCTTAGGCAGCTAACAACCTTCCGTTTCGTTATCTCAGCATACACAGAGTACATCATACTCGGAATGGCGCTTTCCCTTGCTGCGTCATATGTCTTGACGAGAAGCGCATTCGATTACGGCAAAAGCAGGATAGAAAACGGATAATCGCTCTGGCGGGAGATGCGCCTTGGCCGGGATTCGAACCCGGGTCGCAAGCGTGACAGGCTCGCATGCTGGTCCACTACACTACCAAGGCACGATATCTTTATTGTTTTTGCATTAATTAAAGTTGCTCTCACTTATACTTCAGTTTCAAGGCTATCAGGGTTGCCGCAAGTGCGAAGGAAAACACGTTGGCTACTACTACAGGCGCCGAACCTATTATCAGCCCGTAGGTTATCCAAAGAGCCTGCCCGAAGGCTATCATGCCTATGAAAGCAAGAGAGAGGTCCCTTGTAGATTTCGTCCTAATTGATTTCAGTATCTGTGGCACTGATGCCAATGTAGTAAAGAAACCCGCGAAAAAGCCGATGGCATCAACGTATCCAATCATCTGAGCGCCCAAAATCCCGCAGGCCGGAGTTGAACCAGCAACCTCACGCTTTCTTCTTTGATAGAAGCAGTCAAAACTACAGGCGCGCGCTCTGCCATTGAGCTACTGCGGGAAACATAATTATAGCAGCCTAATCAATATTAATATAGGTTATTCAAGAGTTAAGACTATGCCGAGGAAAACCGGCGCAAAAACACCGGACAAAGACGCCAGCTCGGACCCGCAGGCCAGCGAAACCGCATTTGAGGCATTCAGGCGCAAAATGATTCCGCTTTCGGTCTACTGGCTGAAGGATCTGGTGAAGAAGACAGTCAGTAACCGCAATTTCCACGATTCGCTCGCTACCACTTTCGCCTTCGCCAGCCTTGGAATAGCCTTTCCCTTCTTTCCTCTAGTCCTATTTGTACTGCTTCTTGCCCTCGTCTTCGTCCTCACCTTCCTCACTCCGCTCCTAGGCCTCATCGCGCTGCTCCTGCTCACTCTTCCGATGATCCTCTACCAGGCGCCGCTGCTTGCGTGGCTGG
>Ga0080006_1254362_pt1 | contig 44554 bp, 43 predicted proteins | sample RS3BMetagenome_FD_69209 | JGI IMG/M metagenome (GOLD analysis project Ga0080006, IMG submission 69209) | Ferric oxide microbial mat and aquatic microbial communities from Rainbow Spring, Yellowstone National Park, USA - RS3B (SPADES... ... | reverse complement strand
AGCACAATCAATACATGGGCAGTTGGTCAGAGGCATATGAAAACAGGAAAGGGAGTCAATGAGCACATGCAAAATGTAAACTGGGTGGGGGCCGGAATGCAGCAAAGACAAAAGGGAATGGAAAATGAACTAAATCGTTGCCTCAAAATCGTCTATTGTGAGAGTAAATTCCGCGTCTGACTTTATGTCTCCCCTTGCCTTCAGTACCTCTCTTGTCAATAGCCAGTAAATGCATGCAAGCGCCCTTCTTCCCTTGTTGTTTGTAGGGATTACAAGATCAACATTCTTTGTTTCATTGTTAGCATCACAGAGACCAACAACAGGTATACGTATGTTCAGTGCCTCGTGCAGTGCCTGCTGGTCAGCAGCAGGATCTGTAACAAAGAGAACCTCAGGCTCTATAAATTCAGGTAGATTTGGGTTAGTCATTGTCCCGGGAACAAATCTTCCGGGGAATGAGCGTGCACCTATCTTATCTGCGAAGAGCTTTGATGGTTTCTGCCCATACTGCCTGGCTGAAACAACAAGAATGGAAGAAGGCTGAAAGCGTGACAGAAATCTGGCAGCTATTCTGATACGCTGGTCAGTCTGTTTGATATCAAGAACATACAGGCCATCGCTGCGTATCTTGAAAATAAAGGGCTTCATATCTGCGCTCTTCTGCTGAGTGCCTATGTGGACACCTGAAGTGAGATATGTGTCCTCAGGGATCAGATATTCTACCTGTTTTTCTTCGCTCATCATGTAAATACCTAATTGTTCTGTTTCTTCCTTCTAACAGTCATTGGTATTAAATTCTTGCTGAACTCAAGCATCGAAATATCCACTGGATCTATCATCCCGGGTGGGAGGTCAACCAGAACTGGTGCCCCCATGGATATCTGAAGCGCTCTCGCCCCTATTATACGGGCCTTTTCAAACCTTGTATACTTAAACTGGGAAGTCATATGTAGCAGCCTGCCTTACGACCTAAAGTGGTTGTTTTTATAAGCATTTCGAATCCTTCTTACAGGGCTATCAGAGTAAATGTCCCCTTCCTTTTGTAAATAAAATGATTTAACGATGATTGTATTACTAAATTCGAACTAAATTATTAAATATGGTCATAGCCCTATTTGTAGTAAAAATATTTAAGTAATATACAGAATACATGTTATATCGAATTATTTATATTTAAATTCTTGACAGTGTCATTTTTATTTGAATATGTTAAAATAAAGATGTTTTTTAAAGAGACAGCACCCATGACCTCAAGGGCATTGTATATGGAAAAGACCGTTGAAAAGGTGCCATTCATCAAAGTAACGCCACCTGGCCCTTCAGCCAGAGAAATCATCGGAAAAGATGAAAGATATGTGGCAACAACAACAAAGAGCCTGCCTGTGGTCGCCAAAAGGGCCAGAGGGCTTGTTGTGGAGGATGTGGATGGAAATCTGCTGCTTGATTTTTCCAGCGGCATAAGTGTGCTGAACGTGGGCCACTGCCACCCCAGGATTGTTGATGCAGTAACAAGACAGGTTAAGGAACTCATGCATTTTGCAGGGACTGATTTTTACTATGATATACAGACATCGCTTGCTCAGAAGCTGGAAGAGATAACGCCCGGGGATTTCGATAAGAAGACATTCTTTGCAAATAGTGGAGCAGAATCTATAGAAGCTGCCATAAAAATCGCGAAATGGTCAACTGGTAGAAAGCGTTTCATAGCATTCATAGGGGCATTCCATGGAAGGACGATGGGTGCCCTTTCGCTGACTGCGAGCAAGCCTGTTCAGAAGCAGCGTTTCTTTCCAACAATGGATGGTGTTGTCCATGTTCCCTTTGCATACTGTTATCGCTGCCCGTACAAGCTTGAATATCCATCCTGCGATCTCTGGTGCGCCAGAACAATTGAGGAAAATTACCTGAATACATTTGTCCCACCTGATGAAGTTGCCGCACTCTTTGGAGAGCCTGTGCAGGGGGAGGGAGGGTACATAGTCCCACCGAAGGAGTTCTATCCACTGATCAAAAGGATGCTTGATAAATACGGCATTCTTTTCGCTGACGACGAGGTCCAGGCTGGTCTGGGAAGAACAGGGAAGATGTGGGGCATTGAACACTTTGGTATAGTGCCTGATATAATCACCATTTCAAAATCACTGGGGTCAGGGATTCCAATCTCGGCAACAGTGTTCAGAAGCAATCTCGACTTTGGGACAGAGGGGGCACATTCAAATACGTTCGGAGGAAACCTTGTTGGTTGCGCCTCTGCTCTGGCCACAATTCAGGTCATCCAGGAGGAAAGGCTGGTAGAAAACTCTGCCAGAAAGGGAGAATATTTCAAAAAGAGGCTCATGGAACTTTATCAGAAATATGATATCATTGGAGATGTCCGCGGCCTTGGACTCATGCTTGCAATTGAGCTTGTAAAGGACAGGCGCACCAAGGAATATGCGATAGAAGAAAGGGATAAACTTCTCATGGAGGCGTTCAAAAGAGGGCTGATACTTCTTGGATGTGGTAAATCTGGCATAAGACTTATCCCTGCACTGAATGTCTCAGAAGAACAGATAGATACAGCTGTCGAGATCCTTGACAACTCTTTAGCCTCACTTTGAATCCCTCAGCAGATTTCGAGCTATGACCAGACGCTGTATTTCACTTGTTCCCTCATATATTCTTGTAACCCTCGCGTCCCTGTAGAAGCGTTCAACAGGCGTACCCCTTATGTAGCCCAGGCCACCATGGATCTGAAGGGCTTTATCGACCACCATCGCTGCAGTTTCAGAGGCAAAGAGCTTGGCCATGGAAGCTGCCTGAGAATAATTGGAGCCGCTGTCCCTGAGGCTTGCTGCCCTGTACAGGAGAAGCCTGGAAGCCTCGATGCCTGTGGCCATATCGGCAAGCATCCATTGAATGGCCTGGAATTCGCATATCTTCTTACCAAACTGTTCCCTCTGCTTCGAATATGAAAGCGCAGCCTCAAACGCACCCTGAGCTATACCAACACTCTGCGCTGCGACGCCTATTCTGCCTCCATCCAGTGTGGAAAGCGCAATGCGCATGCCCATGCCCTCCTCACCCAGCACATTCTCCGCAGGCACAACACAGTTGTTCAGCTTTATCGCCACAGTGCCAGAAGCATTGAGTCCCATTTTTTTCTCTGGCTTGGAAATCTCAAACCCTGGGGTGCCCCGCTCTATAATAAATGCGGTCAGACTTCTGCTCCCCTGTCCGGGGAAGGTTCTTATCATGACGAAGAAGACATCTGCCTTTTCGCCGTTTGTGATATAGAGCTTTTCACCGTTCAATATGTAATGATTTCCTTTCCTGACGCCAAGCGAGGATTCATTGGAAACGTCTGAGCCAGCGGTTGCTTCAGTTATGCAGTATGCGCCAAGGAGCTTTCCCCTCACCATATCAGGTATGTATCTTCTCTTCTGTTCCTCATTTCCAAAGCGAAGGAATGGATAAAGCACGAGCGAGTTGTGCACTGAAACTATAATGGCAACGGAGGCACTGACCCTTGCAAGCTCCTCAATGGCCATGGCATAGCTCACAGTATCCAGGCCAGCACCCCCATACTCTTCAGGCACCTGCATACCCATTAAACCGAGCTCGGCCATTTTGGGGATGAGTTCGACAGGGAAATGCATTTCCTCCTCAATATCGTTGGCAATGGGAGCAACTTCTTTTTCAGCGAATTCTCTGACAGTTGATGCAATCAGCCTCTGCCCTTCTGTGGGGTTGAAGTCCATGGGGGTTTCAGCACTGTATGGATTAAAATAATTGCCCTCAGGGCCAGTCCTGTTTCACTCTGTCAGGATATTTTTCCTTGTAATGTTGATAGCAGTCCTCATCGCAGAATAGAGGTATGTCAACCTTTCCTGCTTCAGGATTATAGCCTATCCTGAGCTCACAATAGGCACAATGCATGACGTGTGGATCATCAGGCAAACAACTCACCCAAAAATAGAATTTGTAATTCACTTATGATCTTTTCCTTTTTTTCATGATTTAATGTGCTACTAAAACTTAAAATATTACACTGTAATAAAATGCCGGGGTTTGGATATGGAATATGCAAACAAGGATTCACTGGTGAGCACTGAATGGGTTGCACAGCACCTGAACGATCCGAATGTGAGGATAGTGGAAGTCGACTATGACCCTGCCCCTAACTATGAGCAGGGACACATACCTGGCGCGGTGCTCTTTGACTGGAAAAAGGATCTGAATGACCCTGTGACAAGGGATATATTGAGCAAGGAGCAGCTTGAAGACCTTCTTGGAAGGAATGGTATAGATAATAATACAACGATAGTGCTCTATGGTGATTTCAACAACTGGTTTGCAGCTTATGCATTCTGGGACCTGACATACTATGGTGTGGAGCACCTGAAGCTCATGAATGGGGGGAGAAAGAAATGGCTTCTAGAGGAGAGGCCAGTGACAAAGGAGGTACCAACATATCCCAGAAAGGTGTATAAGGCAAAGGAGCCAAACAGGAGCATAAGGGCATTCATAGATGATGTAAGAAAGATACTTGGCAATAAGGAATGGGCTCTTGTTGATGTGCGAAGCCCGGCGGAGTACACTGGTCAGATACTTGCACCGCCTGAATATCCCAATGAAGGGGCGCAGAGAGGAGGACACATACCGGGGGCAATCAACATCCCGTGGGGCATGGCTGTGAACGAGGATGGGACATTCAAGAGCGCAGATGAGCTCTACAAGCTCTATACCTCCAAGGGTATAACCCCTGATAAGAAGATAGTGACTTACTGCAGGATTGGGGAACGTTCCTCACACACATGGTTCGTGCTTACCCATCTGCTTGGGTTCAAGAATGTTGTTAACTATGATGGCTCCTGGAGCGAATGGGGGAACGGTGTCAGGAACCCCGTAGAGAAATAATTTCACTGCTTCTGGAGAAGGAAGTGGAATATATCCCGTTCCTTTCTCTGTTCCACTATATTCAGATGCAGCTCCTCTGATATTCTGAAAATCTCCACTGGAGCAGTCGGATCATCGCTTACCAGGTGAATGACAAAGCCAGAAGGACTTTTCCCGAACGTTTCTCTCAATCTGGCTGTAACGACGCTGCACTCAGTACCTATCTCCACCATTCTTGTATCTGGCATAATTGAAAAACAATGAAGACCATATTGTTTGACAAGCGCCTCGCCCCTTGATGCAGCCTCATTTCCACTGAGACACCTGACGCTTCCTGGCTCCTGCGGCTCAACAAGTGTTATCCATGTCGAATATACTGAAAGACTGTTTCTGAACGCACCAGGAGGTATGAAATTGTTATCAATAACACGAACTCCAAATGGAAGACGCACTGCTCCGAAGTATCCCCTTCCATCTATGAGAAGCAGATTCTTTCCTGGCTCTATTACACTGCCCTTCTCCTTTGTCTTTATGGAGAGATCGGGACCTGCAAGCCATGCGGCAATTGAGGTAAGGCCTATCCTGATTTCAGTGCCTTCAAATTTCATCCACACAAGCATGTCTTCATCATAGCAAAGGTCGTCAGGGAGCATGCAACCATTGAATTCCATAGGCAAAGCCTCAGAATCTTCTTTTCCTGTTTCTTCTCTCTATATAAATACCTGTCAGAATTCCTGAAATGAATAGAAGGAAAGAGAGAACATATGCAATTGTAAACAGTATTTCGCTGTCTCTAGCACTTTGATTGTAGGAAAGTACGGTGAAGTTAACAGTAACGCTGGAGCTCATACCGTCCAGGCCTGTCACTGTGTAAGTAAGCCTGTAGCTGCCGGGCATTAAACCCTGAAGTTTTAATGAGTTCTGGCCTGTAACATTGAAGATGTGAGTGCCAAATGGCCCTGAGAGCAAAATGCTTTCGCTCTTAAGAAAATAGCCTGAATAATAGAGACCCACTGTGAGACTTCCTCCAATGAATGTAGCGTTTTCTGAAGGAGCTGTTATCTCAGCTGACGGGACAGGGTCAGGTACAGAATATAGATTGAGCACTGCTGTCGCATAAACGCCGTTGATGTTCACTGCTTCAAGAGTTATTCTTATGATGCCTGGGAAGAGAGAGGCATTGAAGCTGAAGGAGCTGAGGCCCATCACGTCATATGTTGAATTATCCACTGTCAGCGTCTCCTGAATGAGATACTGCGATTGCCCTACAGTAAATGTGAGTGTTGTAAAGCCAGTGACGAAACTGTCCTGAGATGGTGAAAGGAATTGCACCGACGGTGCAGGGTCATCCCCCACCCCTATAACATGGAAGACAAGTTCTATGGAATATTGAAATCCCAGGGTATCTGCGAAATGAACAACAAACATGTGCGCTCCAATGGAAAGTGCGGGAAGTTTCACCGTCCACTGGAAGCTCTGTTGCCCCACGGAAGGTAGCGGGACTGGCTGGGCTGAGCCGTTGTCGATTGTGTAATAAAGATGTGTGATATTATCCTGACCGCCATCAAGATAAGAAAGTGAAATGTAGAAGGAGGCATAGTTCCCAACAGTCCCTACAAAGCTGGTGGAAACATACCCCTCTGGAGTGTCCATAAGTGTCTGAGCAATTCCAACAGCTGGAGAGGTGAAAAGCAGGGCTGCGAGGCTGTAATTTGTTTCAACTGGAAGTGCCCCTGAATAGCTATTGGAATAAAGGGAAGGATAACTTGCATTGAAAACCTCAACAACAAGGAGGCTGTCGTTCTGCGTCTCAAGCGAAGCTAACTGGGTGGTAATAAGAAAGCTCGCGATACCAGAAGCGTTTGTAACTGTGGCTGTCTGCTTAATTCCCGCGGGAATACCAGGCTCTCCTGATATTAAGCCAAGCTCAGCACGTGCACCTGAAACAGGCGTTCCGTTCCACATAAGAACCTGGACACTCAGCACGTACCTGAGATTGCCTTCAGGATAGGGTGCAAGCAGTGTGTTCTCAGCACCCAGATGCACGTATGATGAGTTTCCGATTACCTGAGGCTTTGAACTGCTGGAAAGCCCCCGTATAATGAGCTGTGGTGTTATATTCAGATAAGCTGTGGCATTGAGACCATCAAAACTCGCATTCGCCTTATACCTCTGAGGGGTGGGAACATTCCAGGTTTCAACGAATGCAATACCTGAAAGATTTGTATAGCTTTCAGAGCGGAGTGGGGAATAGCTGAGAAGTTTAGAATCGTAGTATTTATTTCCTGACGCTGGAGGGGAAGAAAAGGGTGTTGCATTTAGTGCGGTTGCGACAACATACGCGTTGTATACAGGTACGGATGAATTTCCAGAATGTAGGGTGACAGAAATAACTGCAATATTTGGCATCACCGGTGCGATTGCTGGGAAGTATGGGGAAAGAAGGCCGTTGAAAAGAGAGAAGCCTCCCATCAATGAGTGTGAGGGGGAGAGGATACGCAGCGAAAGTGTTCCCTTCACAGGCGCTCTTGATATCCAGAAATAGTCAAAACCAGTGGAGATACTGCTTACCATATAAACTGAGACATAGCCGTGCAGCGAGGTGGCGTTAAACATAAAATAGCCTGTAGAATTGGTTGTCAAATTGCTGAATGTGACTGTTCCGTTGACAGAAATATATTCCATTTCAACCGAAACATTCTTTGCAGCCACGCCGCTTGAATTGATGACCTGGAATGTGTAAGTCCTTCCACCCTGTATCTGCTGCGGTACACTGTTGTTGAGGATTAGATGCAGGGCGTCATATTTACCATGCGTGTTCAGCAAGAGGTAAGCATCTTCCGCCATATTGTAGACATCTGGAACTCCAAGCCCTGAGAGCAGATTGTAGCCGGTCCCTGCAGAGGCCCAGCCCGGCGTCCAGTTCTGTCCTCCGGGCCATCCATAATTTTCATCTGCAGCAATATAGTCCCATGTGTTCTGCCCCTTAACATCTGTGTAATAAGGGGGCAATGGCAATTTCTGGTCATTGTAGAGTTTGTAGAGCAGCGGCTGAGGCAGTCCAAGAGAGAAGGAGGTGTTGAACTGGCGCTGGAGATATGAGATAAGGAGAGACAGTGCGCCTGCCACTGTTGGGGCCGCGAAGCTCGTACCACCCCAGAAAAAGTTCCAGGCGCCAACAAAATAAACTGTCATGTTAAAATCAGCCTCAGCTGATATATCTGCCACCATCCTCCTTGCTGTGTCTGGGATACCAGGACCGTGCTGCCACCATGGTTGATTGAACCAGTAAGAAAGACCTATTCCTCCGGATGCGATATCCCTTGTAATGGGTGTGAGGCTGTAATACCAGTAGGAAAGAGGGCCAAGCGACTTAACATAGCTGCCTGAGAGTGTGTAGTTGGGATACCATACAGGGAGTGAATTTACTTCAGAATAACCGTAAGGGGCGAGGGTAACATTCACATAAAAGGAAGGAGTGGCTGGAAACGGAGTGCCTGAAGGGCTTTCAGCAACTGTGCGCACGCCTCCCACAGAAAGTACATATGGAGAGGAGGCAGGAAACTCAGCAGAGAGCACGCCTGAACTGGTATCAAAACCCCCTGAATCCCCTGAGGCCGCTACGATGGTGACACCCATACTGCTCAATGCCATGAAATAATTCTCAAGTGCAGAAGCACTCTGCCATGATGGACCGTATAGATTCCACCATGTATCTTCAAATCCACCCCAGCTATTTGTGACGATATTGGGCAACACTGGCATACTTATAATGCTCGCATAGGCACTAACAAGCGAGGCGAGGGAGAGGGATGGGCCGAAGACAGCATAGATGTGGGCATCGGGTGCCATGACAGATGCATATTCAATATCAAGTGTCATTTCAAAGGCATCTGCGCTTTTGAGAAAACTGGCGCCTGGAATTGATGCGTTTCCACTCTCTCCCGGCACAGGAATAGCAGTCAGACGTGAAAGTATCTGATTTGAATTATTGAAAACCTGCTGTGAGAAAGTGGACAGATCAGAGGGATTGTAACCCTGCGCAAGCACAATGGCTATAGATGTCCCCTGACCCAAATCTCCGAGTTTGAAGAGAGGTGTCGCGTTGAAAAGAACCGGGAAATCTGATGGGTTCAGGAATTGAGTAATACCGTATGGGAAGGAGGAATTTGTATAGAGATACCCAGGGTGAGTAAAATTCACAACACTGGATATGCTGGCATTCGCTGCAGCCGTACTGGACGAAAGAACAGAATACATATGGGAGCTGAAGGGAATGTGCACGGCTGCGCTCTGAATCTTGGGCAAATCTGTGAGTCCATTGATAGAGGAAATGTAATCTGCGAATGAGGCAGGAAGCATCAGAGGTTCAGAATTAAGATAGTATTTCGAATTGTTGTAAAAGAGATAATCGAGATGGGTATGGAATGCAGCCTGCATCTCAGCTGCAGTCCCCCGCAGTCCAAGCGTAAGAGGTGTCTGCAGATTTACAGTTTGAATTCCAAAACTCCGGAAATATGAAATTACTTCAGAAATAACAGCTAGGTTAGGACCAAAATTGCTGTAGAATTGTTCCCTTGTAAGGTATCTGTGGAAGTAGGGTGATCCTGGTGTAGATTGCTCTGCAATGAGAGATGCGAGCTTTTGTTCATTGCGCAGGGAGAATGAGATGGTCACATAAAGGGATGTGGAGGGTGAAAGGGGTCCGGTCAAGGAAGAGTTTTCTGGCAATACTGGTTTGAAATGAGGTTCTGCAATGAGAGATTGGTTCAGTGCATCAGTCCCTGTAAGAGACTGAGGAACGTGGATGGCCAGTGATGGGAGTATGATTAAAATCACAACTGCACCGAGCAGCGTGATGCGGCCTCTGCGTGTTGCGCGTTCCACGCACATGTATTGATATCTTTGACTATAAGGGCTTTGAAACTATCAGCGTGTTTCATTTATCTTCTCCGGCCTTGAAAATGAAAACTGTGCCTCTTCAGTAGAGCCGCTCATGGCCTTTGTGGAGGATGTCCCCTGAGTCACTGTTTCAGAGATAAAGTCAAAGTAAGGTGTTCCAGCGAAAAACTGGTGTTTTACTGCCCTGTAGCCAAGTGGTACAGCTTCAAACTCCCGACGCTGTAATGAAGAATAGGCGGTCATGCCTGTGTTCAGAAAGGAACGTGCAAAGGTAAACATGTTGAAATTAGTGAGATGAAAACCTGCAAGTGTTATGAACTGGAATTTGTACCCCATCCTGGACAGTTCCTCCTGGAAAGACTCTATTTCATGTCTTGCCAGCGACCTCTCCCAGTTAAAGGAAGGAGAGCAATTGTAGGCGAGAAGCTTTCCAGGAAATGCCCTGTGCACTCCTTTAGCAAACTGTTCTGCCTCTTCAAGATCCGGTGAGGAAGTTTCACACCATAGCATATCTGCATAGGGGGCATAACGTATTGCTCTCTGAATCGCAGCATCAATCCCTCCATCATAGATATGAAAGCCTTCCACTGTTCTAGTGCTGGAGATGAATTCGGATTCTTCATCATCAATATCTGATGTGATGAGCCTTGCACCTTCAGCATCGGTTCTCGCCATTATGATGGTGGGCACTCCAAGCACATCTGAAGCAAGACGTGCTGCAACAAGTTTTCGAATGAATTCTGTGACAGGCACAAGCACCTTGCCTCCGAGATGTCCGCATTTCTTTTCAGAAGCTAGCTGGTCCTCAAAATGAACGCAGGCTGCGCCTGCTTCAACCATCTGGGTTGTGAGCTCAAAGGCATGCAGGAGGCCACCAAAACCTGCCTCACAATCTGCAATCACAGGAGCAAACCAGTCAATATTGCCTTCCCCTGCAAATCTCTGTAGCCTGTCCGCTCTCAACAGCGCCTTGTTTATTCTCCTAACAAGTTCAACACCACTATTTGATGGATAAAGGCTCTGATCTGGGTATGTCTCCCCGACCAGTTGGCATCGGCGGCCACCTGCCAGCCGCTCATATAGATGGCTTTCATACCAGCCTGAACTGCTTGCACAGCCTGCCTGCCATTCAGAACTCCAAGTGCAGTTACAAAACGCTCCTTATGAAGCAGGTGCCAGAGCTTATGGGATGCGATATCTGCAATATTACAGGCGGGCATAATTGAGCCTCTGAGTCTGAGTATTTTATCAGGCGTGTATGGTCTGATAATCCCGCGCCATCTGGGCATTCCAAGGTATGCAACCAGCTCTTCAATTTCTGCCTCATTCACCTTCATTCCATATCACATCTTCCTGTTAAGTCTGCGAAATAGTCAACATCCATTCTTTCAGATGAGCTTATCATCTCCAGCGTGATGTAGGCTGCAACTTCAGCCAGCCCTGGAGCTACGTAACCTTCCAGACTGCACAGCACATCTGAAAGGGCTTGCTTAAGGAAACCGAGACTGAGAACCTTTCCTTCCCTTGTGAGCGCATATCCCCTGCACCATCTACGGAGCAGTGCAATGTGAAGTCTTAACTTCTGTCTGTCGTAGGGGCATGAAGACGCAGCTCCACACTTATTGATTCCTGAGGAAATCATCATCAGTACTTTTTCTATCTCATCCCTGAGAAATACAGTGCCCGGAATATCAGGAAGTGTGAATCCACCAGATCCATCAATCTCTAACCTGTGAAGCATGTGAGACAAATCTCGTGGAACTATGAAACCCTGGAAGTCAACCGCTGGCTGCTCAAGTCCATCCAGACCCCTGAGATCAAGGAGTGCAGGAATGCCGAGTTCTGATGCTCTTTGAGCTATGAGATGTTCGAGGACGGAGGAGTGATGCAGAGCTGAGGAGTTATCATGGCCGCTTTCGATGGCATCCAAAAGAAGATCAAGACGCCTGACCGCGACACATTCTATTTGAAACTCTTTGCAAAAGGAGAAATGCTGAAGCACATTGAGCCCATCCAGGCCTCTCAACCCCACAATGAGTTTAATGCTCCCGATATCTAGGCCTGCTATCTCACATTCTGTTTTGAGTAATCGTAGCCAGCCTGTTAGATCTGATGTTCGATAAACAGGAATGAAGAACCTCATGCTTTCATTTTCCTTTATAATTTGCCTGTTTCCGAACAAAACAAATGCGGTGTCGAAAACACCCGCAGACATAAAACTGCCATCAAAAATTACACGGTACTCTTTTCTATCCAGATTCCTGGGCATTATTGCGAATCTAGCGTTCGTTTTTTTGCATCTTCCAATCTGCAAAGATACATTTCTATGGGCTGTTGCCACGGTTGTTAAATCTGGGAGTTCTGAGTCCTCCATATCTGCTATCTGGTAGAACAGTGGTCCTCTAAAATGAATGAAGTTCTCAGAGGCCGGCGCTATAGAACTTAGAGTTGTACAGCGCGAAGTTGAAACTTCAGGTAATTCAATGGAAGGGATGAAGGCATCCTGTTCATGTGAAGGCGAATAGGAGAAGCATGAAGCTAATTCCTCCATCAATTCAGTGAGTTCAGGGTCTTCCAGTAGAGGATATGTATTCTTAACTCCACGCACACCAGTTATGAGATTAAGGCGTGTCAGCAGACTAGCACCTATGCGGTTGACCTAAGATATTGTATTTAAAATATGTAGATTATATGGATCTGTTGAACAGAAAACATATATTTTTCATAAAATACATATCTTACATATCAATATCGAATTCCATGGAAGTCAGAAAGCTTCAGGAGACTGCAGGCGGTACATTCATAGTGACAATCCCCAGAGAATGGGCTGAAAAACATAAGCTGAAAAAAGGAGATCCGCTGATGATAGAAGAAGAGGAATCAGATATTATTATAAGCCCTGGGAAACCCACAGCGGATGTTCAGTCAAGGAAACTCAACATAAGCGACTTCAGATCTGAAAGAATACTTCAGCTCTGTATTGCAGCATCGTATATACTTGGACATGATTTCACGGAGCTTTACTCTGAAAGAAAGATGCTGCCTGAACAGAAGAAATGGATAAGAAACAGTCTTGAAGATCTTATGGGGCTGGAAATATCAGAGGATTTCTCAGACAGGGTCGTGCTTCAGAATCTCGTCGATCCTATGAAATTTAATCCATACAGGCTCGTAGAAAGGTTTGCAGCAACAACTTCTGCACTATTCAGTGATGCTGGAAGAGCACTGTCTGAAGGGGATAAGTCGCTTGCAATTGATGCCTATGAGAGGGGAAAGGAAGCTGAGAGAACGCACAGGCTTCTTTTCAGACTTGGTATCCAGGCGGCGCACGACAAGAAGTTGAGAGTTGCTATGGAACTCAACAGTCTTGCAGGTTCGATAATAACAGTGCTTGTCGCGAGAGATCTTGGAAGGATATCATACTATTCAATGCGCTTTGCGCAGCATGTAGGTGAGCTCAGGGAGAAGGTAAAGATGCCATTGGTGGCAACAATTGGTGAAATGGTGAAAATAACAAATGGAATGATAGAGCAGTCTGCAAAAGCGTTTACGACTAAGAATGTGGAGATGGCATCCTTCGTGATGGAGAGGATGGAGAGAGTAAGAAAACTGAATGAACAATTTTATCTTCAGGCAAGCAGAGAAACTGATGAGAGAAACTCACTCTCCCTTTACCTGATTGTGAGGGACATAAGAAATGTGGCAAGCCACGCTGTCAGCCTCGCAGATGACGCTGTCCTGTTTGCATTTTCCTGAGATATGCGGTTGGGTGACAATCATTGTGGATACTTTAGAAAGCAATTCCTGACATATCCTTTTAAATAGTTAAGAGAATAGAATTAGCGCTTGAAGAAACAGACAGCATTGATGCTCATAGTTATACTCATAGCCTCCACAATCCCCCTCAGTTCAACTCAGGTTATTTCACCTCACAAGCAGGTTAAGCTCGAGACAAGTAATGCAAGTCAAGCTGGATTGGGAAACCTTTATCAGACGCTTTACCTCACCTCTGTTAATTCCACCTCCCCTGTGTTCAAAACGCCTGTATGGCAACTTTCCTTTGTTCCACAGATTAAAAATGCGACTGCTAAAACAACTGAAATTTTCAATGGAGGGGCATTATTAGTTCCCATTACGTATAATGGCTACTATATACTGCAGCCAGGGATATCCTATACTGCCAATACCAGCGGAAACAGTTCATATCCTATGGCCAGCTATGATTACGCATATGGATGGCTGTATGAAAGTGGAGGGACAGCGTATAAGATTCCCTCTGGTGTGTGGAAGTTCAGTTCAAATGTGACCGTTATTGACAATGCGAACACCAGTGGGGGTCCAGTGCAGCTGGGTGTTGCTGTTTTTATCTACAACATTACGACTGAAAATTTCACACCTGCCTTCCATATTCTTAACAAAACAGTCAATTTACTGGTGACTGGGAATCACGAGTTTGGTGTTAATCTATCCTCAAATGAGGGGAGCCTTTCAGTAAGCAGTGATGATAGACTCTTCGCTGAGTACTACCTCTATGTGGACAACGCTTCTCTAACCTCAGGCAGCCTGAACATCACATTCGATGTTGGGGGAAAGGGAGGGGCAGATTACAATATGAGCTTTCCATACTTCGGCTGGATTGCGGGAACTGTATACCCCCATTATGCTAAGATATCGATAGATGGCGTTAATGTAGTGGCAAATGGAGGTATGTTCAACATCTCTGCATCTCCATCATACTACACCTTGACAGTGTCAGCACCTTATTACAACAAGAGCTACGAAAGTATAGAGGTATTTTCAGGTAAAACGACAGAAGTCTCGATAACGCTTCATCGTCTCTATGTCTTATGGTTCAACGAAACAGGTTTACCTGGAAAGAAATGGGGCGTCTATCTTGATGGGATAAATAATACGACATCTGGAAGTTCAATCTCCTTCCTTGTCCCTAACGGTACATACAACTACTCAGTTATAACAGCAAAAGGCTATGGGGGCAGCCCTTCCAGTGGAATCATTTCGGTGAATGGTCACAATAGCTCCATTGCAATCAACTTCACTGAACTGAAATACCCTGTATTTATCAAAACCGAAGGATTAAACAACAGCACATGGGGTGTACAGATAGGGAATGAAAGGTACAATATCTCTGCTTCAAATTTCACTCTCTACCTTTATAGTGGAAATTATAGTTACAACATCACACCGCCTGTGGGGTACGCAGTTAGCACACAGAGTGGCGTTCTGCACCTTGATTATATGCCAGCCTACATCAATCTCACATTCATTCAGCTGAAGTACAGGGTTGTCTTCTTTGCATATGGCCTTCCGGTGGGTGTCCAGTGGTTCGTAGTGATCAATGGAAATAGGTACTATTCTAACAGCAGCACACTTATGCTCTATCTTCCCTATGAATTCTACAACTACACTGTCGGAAGCGCAGGAAAATACAGACCAGTTTCTGCTAATGGGACGCTAAACGTCAGTGGGAATACTGAAATAATTACAAGATTCGGCCCAGTCTCTTCAGGATTTTTCTTTGGGATTCCCATACTCTTTTTACTCATACTTGTCCTGGTTGCATCAGTTGAATTTGTTGCTTCCTTTTTCTATTTCAATAGAAGGAAAAAAGCAGAAACAGGTGAAAATAGAGCTGGAGCAGTAGGAAAGGACGAAAATGGAGTAAATGGTCTAAGAGAAGGATACGTTTACGCATTCTCCGAAGAGAGGCCGGAGAAGTCACGCAAAATTTTTGAGGCAGGTATCAGGGCGGGATACAGAGGTCTATGTTTTACAAGGGAATATCCTGGAAAGCTTCTACAGAAATATGACATATCAAAAGCAGAGCTGATATGGCTTACATCTGCTGGCGGAGACAATGCACTAAGACCAAAGGATCTTGAAAAGATTTCACTTGTATGCAATGAGTTCCTCAGCGCTGGAAAATCAATAATAATGATAGATGGGCTTGAGTATCTGGTATCCAATAACAATTTTTTAACAGTCCTGAAGCTTATTCAGTATCTGAGAGACGAGGTTGCAATAAGGAATTCAATTCTGCTACTTTCATTCAATCCAAAAGCACTTGGAGAAAATGAATTGAACTATCTCGTAAAGGAGATTGATGAGTTTTTCAGCTGATCAGATATTGTAAATCTTATGGTAAGGCCTGGAAATCAGCATGTTAGAACCAGCACTCTTTGCGCCGCTGAATTCCTGAGATTTGAGAAATCTCTCGAAAGACTCCTTGTCCTTCCATTCTGAGTAAATGAGATAGCTGTTTTGCCTGTCAACACGCCTATAAAGTATTGCAGATTTGAAACCATCAAACTTCTCTATCTCCTTTTTCACCGCTTCAAAGTAATCCTCAAATTCCTTCTCCCTCCCAGGGGCTACATCGTAATAAAGACCAACTGTGAGCAATTAAATGCACCTCCTGTTTATCTTTGTATTCATAGTATTTATCCTCTACCGTTACATATTAAATAAATAACAGGCAGTGTCCGGAAAAAGCTAATGATTAATTACAGGCATAATTTTGATTTAGCTGATCAGAAATGAACGATGGCGAAGTTGGCTTCTTTTCTCAGTTCGTGATCCTTGCACTCGAAGACAGCTGGTTCTCATCAAACGTTGACAGAAAAAAGCAGGTGCTATCATCCATGAGGGGACATGGGGATGTGAGATCACACATTTACCTCTCACTGGGGTTCAAGAGCAACGCCGACATGATCATATGGAGACTTTCAAGGAAGCCAGAGGAGCTGCAGAGTGAGCACATTGAATTCAGGAAAAATATCGCTGGTCTGGGAAAGATAATCGCGATTTACACAGGTATATCGAGGCCATCCACATACACAGGGAAGGAAGGCGAATTTGAAGCCCTAAGCGATCCGAAGAAACGTTCCAGATATCTCTCAATCTACCCATTCACAAAAACGCCTGAGTGGTATTTGCTTGATGTTGACAAAAGAAGGAAAATAATGGTGGAGCATATAGCCATAGGAAGGAAATTTCCGAAGGTCAGACAGGTCCTTCTCTATTCCTTTGGCGCAGATGATCAGGAGTTCGTGGTTGCATATGAAACAGATGATCTGAAATATTACATTGAATGCGTCATGTCGTTGAGGGAAAGCGAAAGCAGACTTTATACGAAGGTGGATACGCCTGTCTTTACGGGCACGATACTTGATGAAACGAACGAGCATCTTATCCTCTGAGGGCAGTGGCATGAATGAAACACTGATAAGGGCGTGTCTGCTGGAGAGGACTAGACACAGGCCGGTCTGGTTCATGCGTCAGGCTGGCAGATATCTGCCGGAATACAGAGAGATGAGAAAGAAATACTCTCTATTCGAGCTGTGCAGAATGCCTGAACTCGCCGCGGAGATAGCAAGCATACCTGTAAGGAGGTTCAATCTGGATGCTGCGATAGTATTCTCAGATCTCATGATACCACTCACGGAAATGGGGTTGAAGATAAGGATAGATGAGGGCGTTGGTCCAGTGCTTTCGCGCAGAGTTGAGGGGATGGCACAGGTGAGGGAAATAAAGAATTTCGATCCTTCCTCCGTCAGTTTTGTCTACGAAGCAGTCAAGAGGACAATAGAATCCCTCTCAAACAGTGTGCCTGTAATTGGGTTCGCTGGAGCGCCGTATACGCTTGCCTCCTATCTCATCGAGGGCGGTGCCTCCAGGGATTATCTTTCAGTGAAGCTGATGATGTACTCAAAGAAGAATGTCTGGGAAGCACTGATGGAGAAACTGACAGACATGTGCACAGCGCACCTGATGGAGCAGTACAGGGCAGGCTGCAGGGTTGTCCAGATCTTTGACAGCTGGGCTGGCTCCCTGTCTCCGGAGGACTACAGAGATTATGTACTTCCATTTACAGAGAAGATCACAGATGCCCTCTCCTCTGCAGGCGCTCTTGTGATACACTTTTCAACAGGAAATCCAATGCTTATCCCGCTCATGGCCTGCAAGGGCGTCAATGTTGTTTCGGTCGACTGGAGGCTTGACATTAGAAAGGCGATGGATATGCTACCAGGAAAGGCAGTCCAGGGAAATCTGGAGCCTGCGCTGATGTCTGGACCTGAGAAGTTGATGCTTGAAAGGGCCACTGAGATCCTCAGGCGGACAGAGGGCAGGCGGGGGCATATATTCAGCCTGGGTCATGGAATGCCAAGAAATGCACGAATTTCCAATGTCCGGGAGCTTGTAAAGCTCATACACAGGAGTTGATAGTTTTGCATTTCATCATAGTTGCAGCATATGGCTCTCCTGATAGTCTAGAAGAGGTGGAGGAATATTACACAAACATACTCGGTCACAGACCGGCCGGACATCTGCTAAGTGAGCTGAAGGAGAGATATGCCGCAATAGGTGGTCACTCCCCCCTTAATGAAATAACTGCAAGACAGGCAGCTGCTCTTCAGAGACTACTTCAGAGGAGGGGAATTGCTTCCAGAACAATGGTGGGGATGAAGTATCACAGTCCATTCATCTGGGAGGCGATAGAAGACGCCAGGAACAATGGCGCTGAAGAACTTCTACTTCTCCCCCTCACCCCGCTGAATGCAGGTGTAAGTGCAGAAAGCTATCTCAGACTCGCACTTGACTATGTGAATAGGAAGGGATACAGACTTCAGGTAAGATTTCCAGACCAGTGGCATCTCAATGCGCATCTTCTGAAGTTCTGGCATGAGGCAATTGAGTCCAGACTTTCTGCAAAGAATTACGATGCAGTGCTTTTCACTGCACATAGTATTCCAAAGAGATACGCAGATGCGGGAGAGCCATACCCGCATCAGGTCAGGGAGATGGCCAGTGCACTTGCGAGTAGTTTGACTATTAAGAGATATGAAGTTGCATTCCAGAGCGCTGGCAGGACGGGGGAAGAATGGATAGGGCCTGAGCTGGAAGAGGTGATGCGTAATCTGAGGAATGAAGGAGCGGAGCATGTCCTCATCGTTCCGATAGGATTTGTTTCAGAGCATCTTGAGGTACTTTATGACATAGACATTGAGGCGAAGGAATTCGCCGACAGCATAGGTCTGAAGATAGAAAGGACTGAACTTCCCAATGATAACAGTGAATTCATCGAAGCACTTGGTGATGTCATTGAGCAGATGATCCAAGGAAAGAAATTACATCCCTGACTGCACTTGATGCGCCAGCGAGACAAGACGCGATGCCAACTCCGCTGTAAGAAGAACCTGCGAGAAAGATACCGCGAGGAAGGTTTTTCCTTGCGCCACTGACTGCATCCGCATGCCCGACGTTCAATTGAGGGAATGCATCATCCCAGCGTATCACTCTGTAATCCAGAAAATGTTCCCTCACATCAATTATAGATGAGAGTTCACGATGCATTCTTTCAGCAATCTCCTCATCCCTGAGTTTTTTCCATGCAGTATCGTTATCTCTTCCCACAAAGCACCTGACTACAGTTCTTTTGCCATCTATAGGCCATTTTGAAGTCAGAAAGGTGCAGGCAGTCATCATCAGCCCTTCCCGTGGTGACACCAGGAAGCCGCTGCAGCCCGGCGGTATGCTCAGTGAACCGTTGTCATATGAAAGGAGTACGACAGCAACAGATGTGAAATTTATCTTAGAGAGATGATCAGAGGCTTCCTGCGAAATGGAGCGAAGCATTGATGAAGCGCTGGAGGCAAGAGTGCACACAACCACAGCATCAGCGCTGTATCTCTCATTCCCCAGAACTACAAATGTGCCATTATTTCTGGCTATCTCACGCACCTCATCCATTATAAATTCTGTATTCATGGAATTTTTCAGCAGTGCATCGCTGAGTGTCCTGAGACCGCCACGAAAGGAGACGACTGACTGTGGCTGAGATGCTGATGGCGCCTTTCGCATACCGAATATAATGCTTCTGTGCTTCAGAGCTGCCTCATAGATATTTGGAAGCACTTCCCTGGTGCTTATGCGGTCAGAGCCTGACGCCATTATGCCTCCAAGAAGCGTATCTACAATAGTTTCCTTGAACTCCCTTCCAAACCGCCTTGCGGCAAGTTCCCCTGCAGAAATATCATATTCAAATTTTGTTCTTGGGAGAACGATATCGAGTGACGCGCGTAAAAGTCCAGGCATGGAAATAATGCCAGACTTTATGAGAGGTGTAATGGAACCTTTCGGAAAGCCCATGATAAGACCCTGGGGAATAGGTCTAAGTTTTCCCCTTGCATATATTGAGCCTCTTGCACCTGTTGGCTTCATTATCTCTTTCTCAATATTCAGCTCTCTGAGAAGTGTGAACTGTTCCTCTCCCCTGATCACTATACCATCAGGTCCTGCTTCAACAGGCATACCTTCAAAATCAAGCGTCAATATCTTTCCGCCCGGCCTCTCCCTTTCAATGAGTAATATATCGCACGACCCATTTCTTCCGAGCATGAACGCAGTGGCAAGGCCTGTTATGCCTGAGCCGATTACTGCAACTGTCTTCCCTGACACAGTTTAAGTACGGACCGTTCCTTCTATTTAAGGATAGATAGCCATTTTATGCAAGGTTTATTAGTCGAAGCGCTGCTGTATCAATCAATGTATGAAAGCGCCATGTTTCCTGCAATCAGGATGAGACGCCTGAGGAAGAGCGCTGAGATAAGGGAAATCAGCTCTGAAACACGCATTGATGTCCGCAAGCTGATCTACCCTCTATTTGTAAACGAAAAGCTGGAAAGAAAGAAGGAAATAGAGCTGATGCCTGGCCAGTTTGTTTATCCCCTATCTGACATAGAGAACATTTCCGGACAGATAGAGGAGGCAGGAATAAGAAGCGTCATACTTTTCGGTATTCCAGCACGTAAGGATAAGAACGGTTCAGAGGCGTACAGCGAAAGTGGGGTGGTGCAGAGGGCCGTCAGGAAACTGAAGGAGCATAGCTCACTTGTTGTAATAACAGACCTCTGTCTTTGCGAATACACTGAAACAGGGCAGTGCGGCGTGGTTGCAGGTGAAAGTGTGGATAACGACAGCACGCTGGAACTATATGCACGCATAGCTGTATCGCAGGCAAGGGCCGGGGCAGATATCATAGCACCCAGCGGAATGATGGATGGGCAGATTGCAAGGATAAGGGAATCGCTTCAGGACAATGGTTTCAAAGATACATTGATACTTTCATATGCCAGCAAGATGGCCTCCTCACTGTATGGCCCCTTCAGGGAGGCAGCTGAAAGTGCCCCTCAGGTAGGGGATAAAAAGTCGTATCAGCTCAACCCATCCAATGCGAGGGAGGCCCTCAGGGAGCTGATGCTGGATGAAAGAGAAGGGGCAGATATGCTCATGGTAAAGCCTGCGCTCACAAATCTTGACATCATCTGGAGGGCACGACAGCTTTCGTTGCTTCCCATCGGTGCTTTTAATGTAAGTGGGGAATATGCAATGCTCAAACATGCTGCGCTGGCAGGTGCACTGGATTACAGGGGCGCAGTAACTGAAGTGATGACTTCGATATTCAGGGCCGGCGCAGATTTCGTTGTCACATATCATGCACTTGAGGTTGCAGAATGGCTGAGACACTAAAATTCAGGGTCGGGACAAGGGGGAGCAAACTCGCACTTGCTCAGACACAGGAGGTCGTCTCCCTTCTTGAACAGACTGTGACGGATATGAAAGTGGAGGTAGTGAAGGTAAGCACTTCTGGAGATGCTAAACTGAAATGGAACCCGAAGGAAGGTAGCTTCGCAGATGAAATAAACAGAATGGTGCTTGAGGGAGAGCTTGATGCTGGAGTGCACAGTGTAAAGGATCTTCCATCGACACTCCCCGAAGGGCTGGAGATAGCTGCAGTCCCGAAAAGGGGGTCAAGACTCGATTGCATAGTTGGAATTGCAAATTATGCCCGACTTCCCTCTGGCTCAGTGGTGGGCACTTCGAGCCCCAGAAGGAAGGCACAGATGCTCCATTACAGAAGGGATCTTGAGATAAAGGAGCTCAGGGGAAATGTGGATACAAGGCTGCAGAAGGTAAAGTCTGGAGAACTGGATGGCATCATAATAGCAAAATGCGGACTTGATAGGCTGCACTACGAAGGTAATGATGTTTACCCTCTTCCTCTCGATTATTTTGTTCCTGCTCCAGGCCAGGGTGCGCTTGCGCTGGTGACAAGGACAGGAGCGCTTGAAATGAATGCCAGACTGAATATAGAACACAGGCCAACGAGAGAGGAGGTTGAGATAGAGAGGGCGGTTCTGCGCAGCCTCGGCACTGGTTGCTCCACCCCTCTTGGAATAACTGCAATGTCATTTGGCAATGGCTTCAGACTCAGGGTGCAGCTGCTGACTGAAGATGGGATGAATGAAAGGAGATTGAGTACAGTGGTTCATTCGGTCGAAGAGGCTGAGGAGACAGTGCGACAGCTGAAGGGGTAATATCCTGTATGGAAAATGATGTAGTAATCATGAGGCCGAAAAAGAGGGCTGAAGAGGCAGCAGCCATCTGCTCCAGCCTGCGCATGGGATACATCATAGCGCCAGCAATTGAAATTGAAGAGATGAAGATAGATGAGACTGAACTTGAAACAGAAATTGCCAGGTCAGATTTCATTGTCTTCATGAGCGAGACCGCTGTCTCCATTGTTCAGAAAAAATTGAAGAGCGACTGTTTAAATGAAAAGAAGATCATAGCTGCTGGTCGCACGACTGGACATGCACTGCAGACAATGCTTGGTGTCCCTTCAATGATTCCAGAGGAATTTTCATCCCGCGGAATAGTGAAACTGATTATAAATTTGAAGGAAGGAGGAAAGAGGGTACTGGTATTGAGAAGTGCCAGGGGGAGCGATACATTAAGAGAGGAATTGAGTAAGACAGGTATGAGCTGCATTGAGAAGGCGCTGTACGACATAACACTTCCAGAGGACGTTGCGCCTCTGAAAGATATTATTGGAAGGATTAGCAAAGGGGAAAGTTTCATACTGCCCTTCAGCAGCAGCATGATTGTTAAGAATTTCCTCTCAGTTGCCGCGAGGGCTGGATATTCTGAAAAGTTTAAGGAAGCCATGAAATTGTGCGAGATATGGGCTATTGGAGAAGAAACACGCAGGACACTGAAACAGGCTGGCATTCCCAGCGCAAGAATGCCTTCTGAGGCTGACTACAGCATCATGCTTCATGAGATAGCGTCTGCAAGAAAGTTAGCATAATTCGATAATTGTATGAAAACCGAATTATATACACAATGAGAAAGACCTGTCAATGAACTGAAAAGGGAGTTTCCTGTGCCTCACAGTCGCAATGGTGATCATCTCATCAACCTTCATAATAACAGGATTTTCTCAAAATGTGGCTGCAATGCCATATAGCGGAAATCCATCAACGCCAACAAATCTCACTTTCTATTTCCACAATGTCAGCACCCCAGTAACGGTTGGAAGCCAGCAGCATCTTCACATAGCAGATACCTGGAACGACACGGTAGCGGCTCACAGAGACACAGGCCAGAATATATCGAGTATACACTATCTTTCAGTGAATTTCACAGTCTATCCGCAGCTTGCCGGTCCTCTGCATGTCAATGGAACTGTCTTTGTCTGGATATACCTCTCACAGAACGGGTCTGCACCCACTTCGGGGCATGTGACGCTAACGCTGTATGAAATATCGCCTGCAGGTACATCAGCGTCTCTTGGCTCAGGACCCAGCGCCTCGACAAATGTCAATTATCCTGGCACTGGACCAACTGCATTCCTTGTTACAGGCCCAACAGTGAACACAACAGTGCCAACAAACTACAGTCTTGCATTCAATATAGTCATCAACGGAGGGACGAGCCAGCTTTATGGTGCATACTGGGGGAATATAAAGGGGACATACTACTATTCCAGGGCTGTCATCCCTGCGTCGTCCTACCTCATGGTTGAAGGTATGAACGCGATTAGCAACGGAAAGACAGTATATTCGCTCTCCCAGCAGAGTCAAAACAAAACTGTGGAGATTATAGCAAACATAACTGACCCACTCGGGGAGTACGACTTTGCATCTTTCCCTGTGGACTATCAGATAGTCAATAATACTGCCATAGTGGCCTCAGGTGTTATGTCACCAGTGCAGCCCTATTCATTCAACAGTTTCATGAGACAGTATATGTTCTCATTCAACTACACTGGCTACATCCCGGGGCCTATCAAGATTATAGTTAATGCAACGGACAACACAATGCACAACTTCCTGAACTCCCAGGGAAGCCTGTACGGGCGCAACGCGTTTGGAAGCATGGAACTATATGTTGGAACACCCCCGTTGAAGGTGACGTTCAGTGTAACAGATGCAGCGGGTAATCCACTCAGTGGTGCAGAGCTTCTTGTTTATGCAGGGCTTGGCTTTGTCGCATCCAATGTAAGTAATGCAGGCAGAGCAGGCTTCATGCTCTCACAGGGAGATTACACTGTGAAAGCAATCTGGGAAGAGGTCATGGTCAACTCAGTCAGCATCTCTGTGACAAATAATTCTACTGACTTCACACTCAGACTTTCTGTTTACTCCCCCGAGTTCGTCTTTGAAGGAATGAACAATCAACCACTGCCAGCAGCTCAACTTCAGATGGTTTCACCTGCAGGTATCAGAATGCCTGTAATGTTCGCAGATCAAAATGCCACAATCTCCTTCAGCGATATACCGGCAGGAAACTATCCTGCTGAGATATTCTGGCATGCAACAGAGGTGTTCAACGGCACAATAACAGTTGGGTCAAATGGAAAGATTGTGATAAATGTGGATGCGTACAACCAGGCTTTCAGCATAGTTGATCAGTCTGGCGCTCCTGTGGCAGCTGCAAATGTGATAGTGGTCAACATGAGCGATGGGGTCTATGAAGGGTTCAACACATCCAATGCAAGCGGAATGGCTTTAACCACGCTCCCCTATGGTGTTTACGAGATACAGGTATACTGGAAGGGAATACTTGTTTACTCAGCCACAAACGTTAAACTCGATGACCCGACAGCTGGCCCGATGTTATTGAGCACAGAAATATACACAGTCAACATAAAGGCAGTCAGCGCTTCTGGAAGCCCGCTGCAGAATGTTATAGTCACAGTCTACAGCAGCTCCACAGGAACGTTCCTTTCTGCTGTGACAGGGTCTTCTGGCAATGCCACATTCACTCTCGCAGGCGGAAATTACACGCTTACTGCTTCCTTCTCAACGACCTACGACCTGAGCGCTGTGAATCAGAAGATAGTCGAGCCAATAAGCATCAGCAGTTCAACTGCAATGACACTCAGATTCACAAAGGTCTATCCACCGTTCACATCAACCAACCTGTTCCTGCTCATACTTGCCATAGTCATAGTAATCGCCGCAGCAGCCATACTTGTCTCGATTGCGATGATGAAGTACAGGAAAAAGTGAAATCATTCAAAACTTTTCTTTCCTTTTGAGTACATAATGAGATATGGATAGATTGCTTCCATCAATTTCCATTCAGACCTGCTGAGATGTTCCTGAAGTGTTGATTCGGCTATGCCATCCCTTGATGCGAGTTTCTCAAGAGAAACCCGCCTGGGTATCTCGAAATAGCCTGCATTTATAGCCTCTATAAGGTGCATTATCTGCTTATCTGTAAGATGCCCAAAGAGATCGGAGAGTGAGATTGTGAATGTATCCTTCATCAGGCTTGATTTCAGCTGTGTCTTCTTTTCTATATTAACCTCTGCAAAGGAACGAAGAGTTTCGTAAAAGCGAAGAAAGTTGCTGGATTCGGGTGAAAATACTGTGAGCATTTCAGAACCACCAAGATATGAAACAGGTGCCTTCCACATACAGCCATTTGCCTCTGCAATGCGCATGGTTGAATTGTGCACATTGCACTTGCATGAAATCATCAGGCTGAGCGTTCCTCCATCCTTCCTCTTGTAAAACAGTTCGCTTCCAATCTCATTGATAAAGGCGTTGATTGATGTGATGAGCTCATCGTATTTGTCTTGAACATAAACTATTTCAAGATAATCTATGCTTGTGTTGCACCACCTGAATATGGAGAATTCAGGAAACTCCCTCGATATGTTGCAGAACGGAAGTGTGTGTTTAAGTGTTAATTTTATTTCGTCCATGTTTGTTGCTATAAAGGTGCTATGGACACAAAATAGTTTTGGATATGTAACACAGCAAGAAGGAGTGCACAATGTTAATATTCAACGCTGATGGGATGGAAAAATTCATTAGGCAGAGAATTAAAGGGCACCATGAACAGAGAGGCCACTGAAAAGCGGTGATGGCTTGAAAATACTTGACTTGAAGAAGTACTGCACCTTCAGCGGAAACAGGGCGGTCAGCTGCTCTGTGCCTGAAGAGACAATAGAAGAAATAAGCTCTGTCATAAGGGATGGAGGGCTTGTCGTCTATCCAACAGATACAATCTACTGTATAGGCGCTGATATATTCGACGAACATTCATTGAAGAAGGTATTCATGGCAAAGCAGAGACCCTTTGATATGCCCATCTCAGTCTGTGTGTCGAGCAGGAAGATGGCGATGAGGATTGCAAATCTGAATCGCGCAGCAAGAAGGTTGATGGAAACGCTCATGCCCGGACCGCTCATAATACTCGCTGAGAAAAAGGGGGATGTTCCAGATCTGCTCACCGCAGGAAGCTCAACTGTGGGTATAAGGATACCAGATCATCCGCTGGCAAGATCGCTGATTGAGGCATGCGGTCCGATCACATCAGCAAGCGCAAACAAGCATGCAGGGCAGGACCCGAGTGCTGTGGAGCAATCCATCAAGGATCTTGGTGAGAATATTGACATTTACATAGACTGCGGCAAGACATTACACGGAAGGCAGTCCACCATAGTTGATACAACTGACGAGAGCTATCCCATTGTAAGACAGGGACCTGTGCCTGAGGACAAAATAAGAGAAGTGCTCTCAAGCCTTTAAGGAGGGGGCAGTACGGAGAGAGAGGCAAGAGAGAAGCTCCTGAAGGCAGGGGCAATTGCACGTGAGGCAAGGGAAATGGGAATGCATATGATATCCCCTGGAGCCAGCGTGCTTGAGGTTGTGGAAGAAGTGGAAGATTTCATCAGGAAGAGAGCATTTCCTGCATTTCCTGTGAACGTAGGCATTGGAAGTGTTGCCGCCCACTTCACACCTTCATCAGGGGACTCAATGCGTTTCCCCCGGAGCGGTGTTGTGAAGTTTGATGTTGGAGTACATGTCGAAGGGTATATTGCAGATACAGCTGGAACTGTCTCTCTTGGCGGTTCAAATCCGAGGCTCGTCCAGGCGTCGAAGGACGCGCTTGAATCTGCCATAGTGCTTGTGAGACCAGGTGCTGGATTGAGAAGCATAGGGCTTGCGATAGAGAATGTAATAAAGAGTGCTGGTTTCAAACCAATATCCAACCTGACTGGGCACAGTATAGACCGTTTCAATCTGCATGCAGGTTTCAGCGTCTACAATACAGGGAATTTCGAAAGGGATGAGGCCATTCCTGACAGCATAGTTATTGCTGTAGAGCCCTTTGCAACAGATGGGCAGGGGTATGTGGTCTCAGGCAAAAGTGGTAACATATTCTCCCTCATTCGCAGGAAAAGAGTGCCTGACGAGGAGCTCAATATGTTCCAGCAGCTGATAGAGGAAAGATACAGCACACTTCCATTCGCTGAACGCTGGCTTCAGGATGTTGAGAAGAGAAATGAGATGTTGAGAAAGCTTGTGAGACTCAAGGTTCTTCACAGTTATGAGATACTCATGGAAGCTGGAGGAGGGGCTGTGAGTCAGTGGGAACACACACTCATAGTGGATGATGAGGGCACAGTCGTCACAACCTGATTCGATTATGAATTTCAAAAGCACATCAACAGGTAGCCCCGGGCAGATTCGAACTGCCGTCGCTGGCTCCAAAGGCCGGCATGATTGTCCACTACACCACGGGGCTGCGGTGTTTGATTGCAGCACCGATTATTAAAGTTATGAGAGAGGCGTCGCCTCGAGATGGACAGAGGAGCAGCCTGTTATTTTGCATTCAAGCCATTCCCCAATTTCGTGAATGCCTGAAACCACCACCTGCTTGTAATTGTCGAGCCTGCCTATGGTAGTGTTCCCCTTCCCTTTTTCTGTGAGAAGCACAGTGCATCTTCTGCCCAAATAAGCTCTGTTCCTTTCAAGTGAAAGTTGAAATCTTAGCGCTGTTGCAGCCCTTGAGCGCTCCTTGCTTATCCATCCAGGGACCTGTTCCTTCATGTAAAAAGCAGGCGTACCCTCTCTGGCTGAGAACCTTGTCACGTTTACAATATCAGGGGAAACTGCCTCCATGACACCAAGTGTCATTGCGAAGTCCTCATCAGTTTCACCGGGAAAACCTGTTATTACATCTGTAGAAAGTGTCATGTCAGGGTATCGCTGCCTTATTTCGCGAACCAGAGAGATGAACTGCTCTGCTGTGTAGCCTCTCTTCATAGCCCTCAGTATCCTGTCTGAACCGCTCTGGAAGGGGAGATGGAAGAACTTGTATATCCTTGGGTCTGAAAATGCATCGAGCAGATCATCCAGCAGTGGGGGAAGGAGCGATGGGTTCATCATTCCAACACGCAGACGGAAGCTGCCCTCAAGGGAGCAAATCTGTTTCAGGAGCTCAGGCAGAGTGGTGCCTATATCCCTGCCATATGCAATTGTGTCCATAGCTGAGAGCAGTATCTCCTTTGTCCCATCAGTGCTGAGATGTTTCCTTATCATTTCGACGACATTCTTTGCCTCAAGGCTGCGCACCCTTCCCCTGGAAAGCCTGCTGAAGCAGTAGGTGCAGAGCGAAAGGCAACCCTGCGCTATGGGCACTATGATATCGTTGGAGGAGTAATCAGTCCAGCAGTCCATACCAGAGGTGTTGAGGCCAAGCAGCATCTCCAGCGCCCTTATGTCGCCTGGCGGAATGAGTGAGGCCGAGGGCGCTATCTCCATTATCCTTTCCTGCTTTGTGTTTGCAAGACAGCCTGTAACTATGATCCTCTTCCCCAAAGAGTGAAGCTCTGCAATACGCCTGTACATTGTGTTTTCAGTGAAGCCTATGACACCGCATGTATTGAGCACAAGCACATCAGCCTCTCCCGGGGAGGTCACGAATTCAATCCCCTCCGCCTGCATCCTCCCCCTTAGCATTCTTCCTTCGCCATAGTTCATTGCGCATCCATGAGACTCAAGGTAGGCCTTCACAAATGGAATATGTAATCACAGGAATAAAAGGAAAATGGTAATAAACGCGAGGAGGGGGATTTGAACCCCCGAGTCCTTACGGACAATGGATATTTGCAATCTTTAGCAATCCATCGCCTTACCAGGCTGGGCCATCCTCGCTTCTGTCTTGAATTGAGCGTTCTGTAAAAAAGTTTATCTAGCCAACTTCCAGAATCTCAGCACCGCGACCGGGGCGTGTGATGAAACTCTGGCACTTGAAACCACCTGCCCTGAAGGCATTTTCCATTGCCTTTGCAATCTCCTTTCCGCCTGAATCTGCAACAGCGAACACAGCAGGTCCTGCACCTGAGAGGGAGAAGCCAAGCGCCCCTGCTTCAAGTGCTGCCTTCTGAACCCTGTCGTACCCTGGAACGAGAGACTTTCTGTATGGCAATGCAACATGGTCTTTGAGGCAGTTTCCAATCCTGCTGACATCCTTTTGCATTATTGCATGCACCATAGTTGAGCACAGGGAAAGATTTTCAACAACATCCTCAAGTGGTATCTCCTTTGGAAGCACAGATCTTGACTTTCTCGTCTCAAGCACTATGTCTGGTAATGCCACTATGACGCTGAACTGTGGCAAGTCTTCAGGCGGAATGCTGAAAACAGAAATGGGGTTCCTTGAATTCACCACTGTAAACCCTCCCAGCAGAGCAGCAGTCACATTGTCTATATGCGCTGAACCTGAGGCCATCTTTTCTCCAAGCGATGATGCCTGTATGATTTCCTCAGGTTTCATTTTGATCTCAATTGCCTCTGCCATTGCAAGTGCAGCACCCACCGAGGAGGCTGCGCTGCTGCCAATACCACTCCCAGGCCGCACTCCTTTTGTTATTTTCATGTGAAAAGGCACTGCAGCCTTATTCTTCCATGCAACTGCGCTCGCCGCAGCATATGCGGCATTCTTCTTCGTGGGTATTGAATAGTCAGGGACAGTTTCAATCTCTGTCTCGTAGACATCCATTGTAAGTTCTATTATATCCTTTGGCTCCTCAAGTGCAAGGCCGAAGGTGTCAAAGCCAGGGCCAAAATTTGCTATAGATGCTGGTGCACTCACCTTGACAAATGAGCGCAAGCACCTCTCCCCCAATTGGAATGCAAAGGCTCAGCTCCTTAACACTATCTCTATATTCACGCCATCAGGCACCTGGATACGCATGAGCTGTCTGAGCGCCCTGTCGTCGTCCGCATCCATATCTATCATTCTCTTGTGCACACGCATCTCCCATCTATCCCAGGTGGCACTGCCTTCTCCATCTGGACTCTTCCTGACTGGCACAACCATATGCTTGGTGGGAAGGGGAACTGGCCCACTTATGTGAACGCCCGTTTTTTGAGCAATCTGTTTTATCTGATTACACACCGCATCTATCTTTTTGGGGTCCGTACCACTCAGAGAAATGCGGGCTTTCTGCGGCACGTAGACACCTGCTCAGAGTGTTCTCTTTTCAACATCAACACAGACGCCAGCCGCCACCGTCTGCCCCATGTCCCTGATGGCGAATCTGCCGAGCTGAGGGAACTCTGATGCCTTTTCAATGACCATAGGCTTTGTTGGCTCTATTTTGACATATGCAACATCGCCAGTCTTGAGCATCTCAGGCTTCTCCTCTTTAACGCCTCCGCTCCCCGGGTCTATTTTCTTCTGAAGCTCTGTAAAGGTGCATGCAACCTGAGCTGTGTGACAGTGGAACACTGGTGTGTAACCAACAGTTATGACGCTTGGATGATTGAGCACGGCAATCTGGCCAATGAATGACTTTGCAACTGTTGGCGCCGAATCAAGCGGGCCTGCAACATCCCCTCTCTTTATGTCTGTCTTTGATATCCCTCTCACATTGAAGCCCACATTGTCTCCAGGATATGCCTCCTCAAGAGGTTCATGATGCATTTCGATTGATTTGACCTCACCTGTCTTGTTGGCAGGCATGAATATGATCTTCATATCCTTCTTAAGCACACCTGTTTCAACCCTTCCCACAGGCACAGTGCCTATGCCTGTGATTGTGTAAACATCCTGGACTGGCAGCCTGAGCGGTTTGTCTGTTGCCTTCGGCGGCTCCTTGAGCTTGTCCAGCGCCTGCACAAGTGTGTCCCCCTTCCACCATGGCATATTGGGCGAGGGCTCAGTTATATTATCTCCCTGATATGCACTCACTGGAATGAACGGCACCTCCTCGACCTTGTATCTCACTGCCTTGAGCAGGTCAGTCACTGCCTTCTTTGTCTTCTCATATGCCTCCTGTGAATATTTTGGCTGTGTCGCGTCCATCTTATTTACAGCAACAATAAGCTGGTTAACACCAAGGGTTCTTGCAAGAAAGATATGTTCCTTTGTCTGCGCCTCTGGCCCCTTTGCCGCATCAACCACAAGCACTGCGGCATCGGCCTGGCTTGTGCCTGTGATCATGTTCTTGACAAAATCTCTGTGGCCAGGGGCATCAATGATTGTAAAATAATATTTCTGTGTGTCAAAACGCCTGTGGGACACATCAATAGTGACACCTCTTTCCCTCTCTTCTTTCAAATTATCCATAACCCAGGCAAATTCGAAGGTTGCCTTGCCCTTCTCTTCTGCCTCCTTCCTATACTTTTCTATCAAATACGGATCGATGCTCTTAGTGTTATAAAGCATCCTTCCAACCAGGGTTGACTTTCCATGGTCGACATGGCCAATAAATACTATGTTGAGATGTGGCTTGTTTGGCATTTAAATTCTCCTCTTATTGCAAATTAGTGTTCAATCACTGTCATATATATAATTTTTTCACCACACCAGCACTTGCGGATGTAGCATTTTAATTTAAACCATGAATCGTATATGACAATAAATTGCTGCTCTACACTTTTCTCTTTGGAATGGCGCTGGGCTTTACACTGACAGTGCCACCTGGGCCCATGAATGCATTGATAGCATCAGAGGCGTCCTCATCCATCATCAATGGTGTGCTCACAGGCTCAGGTGCAATGAGTGCAGATATGCTGCTTGCGTTTGCAGTGTATATGCTGCGATCACACCTTTCACTATCTGACTTCATTCAGTACTTCTATCTCACAGGCGCTGCAGTCATGGTCTATTTTTCCTATTCCACTTTCAGATATAAACAGCGGACCGGAAAGGGCAGCGGAAGATATCTGAGAGCACTGTTACTTGGTGTATCCAATCCGTTCCAGATCCTCTGGTGGCTGACAGCAGGTCTTGCGTTCGCATATTTAGGAGGGCTATTGCTACTGGCAGGTCTATTCACAGCTGTGGCTGTCTGGATAATAATCTTTCCGGCAGCAATCTACAATGCCACCAGAAGACATGAGAGGGCTCAGGAAGTCGTGCGCTATGTTTCAGCGGGTATTATGTCCGCCTTCGCCATTTACCTTGCATATCTTTTCATTCTGCATAGTAACTAGCGTCGTACGGCTGCGGATTCAGGCCCTTCCTCTTCCTTATCTCTGGCACTACCTTGTCCTGTATCTCCTTCGGCACCTTTTCGTAGCCTGCATTTTCAGTTGACCATAGTGCCCTTCCCTGTGTTGCACTCCTTATTGCGCTTGCGAATCCAAACATCTCTGCCACAGGTGCCTTTGCCTCTATGACTGTATGCTCCTCCTCCTGCCTCATGTCCAGTATGACGCCGCGCCTCTGCTGTAGCTCCCTGATTGCATCGCCCATCACATCGGGTGGCACATTGATGTATATCTTTTGCATTGGTTCATAGAGAACCCTTCCCGCCTGGCACATGGCACCATAGATTGCGGAGCGCGTCGCGGGGATCACCTGTGCCGGACCCCTGTGAATACTGTCCTCATGCAGCTTGGCATCAACGAGCCTCACCTTAACATTCATGCACTTCTCCTGTGCAAGGGGTCCGAGTTTCATTGCCTCCTCAAATGCCTGCTTGCAGAGCTCCATTGTTTCAAAGAGATATTGTATTCCCTTGGTGTAGTCTATGAAAACATTTGTATCGACAAACATCTGGACTCCACGGGCCTCTTCCCTGTCCATACCGAGGTCCTGCAGCTTCTTCGCCAGTGCCTTCGGGTCCTTTATCCTTCCCTCTGTCTTTATCTCTCCTTCCGCAATAGCATGGACAACCGCTTCCTCAAGCGGTTCCACCTCGATGTAAAAGCGGTTGTGCTTGTTTGGCGATTTGCCCTCAAATGGACCGCCCTTCCCCTCTATGCTCTCCCTGTAGACAACTATGGGCTTTGACGCGTTAATTTCTGTCTTATAGTCATTTATTATTCTATATTGAGTCACGTCAAGATGCAGCTCCCCCATTCCGCTCAGCAGATGTTCTCCTGTCTCCTGATTTATCTCCACAGTGATGGATGGATCTGCCTTGGCGATGGTGCGTAGGACCTCTATGAGCCTCGGCAGATCCTTCATCTGCTTTGCCTCTATGGCGACAGTGACAACTGGTTCACTGTAGTGCTGCATCTTCTCAAACGGCTCCACACCTGGAATGGAGCTGACTGTTGAACCTGCTATAGCATCCTTCAGTCCTGTCACTGCAGCTATGTTACCTGCCTTTATCTCCTCAACAGGTATCCTGTCCGGTCCGACGGACATTGCCACTGTCTGCACCCTGTTTGTATTGGGCATTCCGGAGATGTACATCTCCATGCCACGCCTCAGAGTTCCTGAGAAGAGCCTTCCGACTGCAACCTCACCAGCGTGGGGATCCACAATTATCTTTGTAACCATGAAGATGGCGGGGCCATTGGGATCTGCATTGAGCAGTGCCTGTCCCACCTCTGAGTTCAGGTCCCCCTTCCATATTGTCGGGATACGCATTCTCTGCGCTTCAACAGGGTTGGGCAGATTCTTTATCACTGAATCAAGCACTACCTTATGCAATGGTATTTTCTGGGCCAGGCTCTTCTGATCATTGTTTTTCAGATGCTCATATATGTCGCTGAAGGTGATGCCTGTGCGTCTCATATAAGCAGCTGAGATGGCCCAGTTGTTGTAAGCACTTCCAAAGAGCACTGTGTTGTCCTCAACCTTAACACCCCAGGCCTTCTTGAGCCCTTCTGGGGCCGCTGCTGCTATGCGCTTATTCACATCATTTATTATATTTATGAAACGGCGCTGCATATCCTCTGGCGTGACCTTGAGTTCGTTTATCAACCTGTCAACCTTGTTTATGAACAGTAATGGTTTCACCCTCTCTTTCAGTGCCTGCCTTATCACTGTTTCAGTCTGAGGCATCACCTGTTCCACTGCATCGACAAGTATTATCACACCATCTATCGCCCTCATAGCACGTGTTACATCCCCACCGAAGTCAACGTGCCCTGGTGTGTCTATGAGATTTATGAGATAGTCCTGCCCATCTATTGAATGAACCATTGAGGCGTTCGCAGCGTTGATGGTTATGCCCCTTGCCTGCTCCTGCTCATCATAATCAAGCATGAGCTGTTTGCCTGCAAGCTCCTCGCTCATCATGCCTGCGCCTGCAATCAGGTTATCGCTGAGTGTTGTGTTGTGTATTATGAGACCATTCACAAGCAGATTGTGCGTCTCCTCCACAGTGAAATCGTAAACGTATGGCTCAAAGGTGAACTCGATGCTCCTCACAGGAGAAAGGAGTATATTGGACATCAGAAGCAGTTGCCCTGCACCAACTGACCGCTGTCCTGTACGCATTCTTGCAAGCGCGATATCCCGCCTGAGTACACTGTTTGAGCCACTCTCAATTATTGGCAAAAGTTCCCTCAGTGTTTCCTCTGGAAGGGACGGAAGCACACCTGAGGCATCCTCAGGCGCCTCATACCTTCCCTTTTTTAGAGAGTAAGTATCTGTGTCCTGAAGCTCTTCATCCTGCAACTCCACCCTGTACGGGGAAATGAGCAGGTCGCCCTGCCTTATCTCATCGGACCTTTTGGAAGTGATCTGCCCTCCCTCATATACAAGAAACTTATGCTCAGGCGTGACAACGATAGGAAGTGCATCGCCTGCACTTATGCGTATCAGCTGGTCATCATTTCTGATGCGCCAGGCATGTGTTATCCTTGCTCTTTTGAAAGATTTTGTCCTTTCATCGAAGGAGAGTGTCTGCAATTTTTTTGCTGTTTCGAAGACAAGCTGCTCGCCATCATCGAGCACATTTCTTCCCCTTGCTTCGTTGAAGAGCCTTTCAGCTGATAACCAGCGTCCAGAAACGAAGACAAGTGCATCTCCTGTGAAGCATTTTCCATGGTCTATGTGGGCTGCAGTCCCTATGTTCCTTATGAAACGCGGGTCGTTCATTACCTTGGTTGCCCTTGCTATATTCTCTTCTTTTCTTCCCAATGCTATCCCCTTTTACGATTAACGGGCTGACATTGCAACCCTTTCAATTTCATCTCTCTTCGAAACAGCTGAGCTGTTCATATCTCCCTGGGAGGCCAGCATTATTTCATCTGCGAGACACTGCGCTATGGGCTTTGGAGATTTATGCGATGCAGAAATTGCACCCTGACATATGAAACGCAGTGCAAGGTCCAGCCTGCGTGAAGAAGAAACATCGACTGCCTTCGGAACTGAGATACCGCCAAACTGAAGTGTTGTAACCTCTTCCCTGGGAGCCGCATGCTGCAGCGCATCCACAAGAACCTGGACAGGGTTTTTTCCTGTCTTCTTTGCTATGATTTCAAATGTCTCCTGCACCACCTTTATCGCCTTGCTCTTCTTGCCAGTGAAATTTTCAGTCCTCATCATCTGGTTAATCAGGCGTTCCACTATGTTGACCTTCGTCTTTCCAAAGTTCCTGTTTGCATGTCTTCCAGATGTATGTGGAACATAGACAGGCATCAGATTTATGTAATTTACAAGTCCAGGGTCTGTTACAGTCACCTCTGAGAGGTCGTATTTATTGAATAGCAGTGCGTTGTACATAAGCACAGGCTGCTTCTGTGTCTGTGCTTCATTCTGTTCCTGCTGCTCCTGTGGCTGCTCTCCTTCTTCCATGCGATCACCTCACTGGCTTCTCCTTTCTGCCCCTCACAAGTTCATTCAAAGATACATTGTTCACTTTGATAACCTTGTACCTGACTCCAGGTATGTCACCATAGGACCTTCCCATTCTTCCGCCTATGCCCTCAACAAGCACCTCATCATGCTCATCAATGAAATTTATAGCACCGTCACCAACCGCAAACGCTGTTATCTGTCTCCCATTTTTTATAAGCTGAACCTTCACACACTTTCTTATTGCAGAGTTGGGCTGCTTTGCCTCTATACCCACCTTCTCAAGCACTATTCCCCTTGCCTGGGGTGCGCCCTCCAGAGGGTCCGACTTCTCCTTGAGCCTCAGAATCCTCCGCTTATATGCTCTCTCGCTCCACCTGAACTTCTTCCTGTTCTCCTTGAGTTTTCTGGCTGTGTTCAATCCTCTGGGCATCTTTATTCCTCACAAACCCGCCCTTATATACAGTGGACAGAAACAAATGCATTGTGCATAAATACGTTTCTAATGAATCTTGGACAATTCCCTCTTGATCTCCTCGAAGTCGGGGAGAATACCTGCGTTCTCTGTCACCCACTTATATCTTATCTTCCCCTCCCTGTCTACTATGAAAACAGAGCGTTTGCATACCCCTTTAAGGCCGAGGAAGTCATCATAACTTACACCATAGAGCTTTGCAACGCTGTGGTCATAATCGCTAAGCAGGTCGAAATTGAGGTTGTTGGCCTTTCTGAATGCATCATGGACAAAATAGCTGTCACCGCTTATACCTACAACCCTTGCATTTAGCTTCTCGAAATCCTTCAGACTGTCCCTGAACGTACAGAGCTCGTTTGTGCAGACAGATGTGAAATCACCAGGGTAGAACGCAAGCACCACAGGGCCCTTGGATACAAGTTCCTTCAGTGAAACCTTTTCATCCCTTCCTTTCGGAAGCGTGAAATCTGGCGCCTTATCTCCAACCTTGAGTTCAGTCATTTGAATCAATGAAACCATCCGTCTTTAATTATTAATTGTTTATTGAATGCTGTTGATTATGTCATTCTTATATCCATCTGCACCGGGTATGCCTGTGATTGAAGCTGTAAAATAGACTCATGAGTTTTCTGAGCGCTCGCCCGAGCTGTCTGATGTATTCACTTAAACGACCAGTGAAGGCATTCGTAACACCTGAATGCAGGCCAGGGAAGGAAGTATGGTGACAAAATGAACGCCTGGATTGGAGAAGAGGAGGAGATTGAATAAAGGCTCAATGGAGAGGAATACCCCTCATCAGGCTGATGGAAAGAAGAAAAGGGGCTATCAGTCATTTGTGCGAGATGCTGGGAGCAATCCCCCCATGTGTGGCTTACAGGCGTCAGCTCAGTTACAATGACAGTGATGTGCACACGGTGATTAATCTGACATGAAGGGTGTTCTGTGTTTCGGCGGTTTACTGCTAGGAGTGACGAAATACAGTGCAATTAAAAGGAACTTGAGAATGGCACGATTCACGTAATCCTCAGAGCCGATGCTTCAAAGTTGCACGGCGTGATGCATGTCTCGACAGCGTAAAACAACAGGAAGGTTTATGAGAACATCCCCTCTATTTCTCAGAGGTGAGGTTTTGCCATCTGAAAAGGAATTGCAGTTTGACAGGCTATGGGATGGGGAGACACCTTCAGGAAGAAATGAGACGAAGGCAATGCAGTTCAGGCAGAAGATGAAGATGGCTCTCATTCAGAAAGGTGTACCATTTACAAGGGAGAATGCCAAGCTATACTGGATGGGACAGCTCAAGGCAGGTGACAGGCTGGCTGAAGAGGAAAGGGAATACAGGGAGAGAAGAGCCGTCCAGCAGACTGAAGGTAAAAGATGATAGCTGAAGGAAAAGTGTTTAAAGCCACAGTTCCATTGATTATGAAGGTGCAGACGCCTGTCTGAAACAGAAAGAAAAAGGATGAGGTATTTACTGAAATCTGTTCTGAATGTCGATATCCAGGCGATAGTGGACAAGACGCTCAGGGATATGGACTATCAGCTTCTCTACTACTAATGTAGCCTGAGGGGCACAGTCATGTAGTGATTCAGATGGATAAGTGCAAATGCTCTCAAGCCATAGCCGTGAGCCATGAGCACGTATACCCCCTCCTGGGCCTGTAGATATGCAGTCCCTGCCGTTCCTGTAATCTGTGTTGATATGGGCTGCAGGACTATGTCAATGGTTCCGTTCTGTTGCCTGGAATAGGAGAGGGAGTAGAGCGTCACAGTTACATTCTGCTCTGGCACCCTGTGCCCGTCGACCATGACATATGTGTACACCTCCAGGTACATCTGTGACTGTGGCTGAGCGGTCTGCTTCTGTGATGCAGCGCCGTAGGCGCCTGCACCTGCGGTCACAATGGCCAATGCTGCAATTATAGCCATCAATACTTTCTTCATGATGCATGCCATGCATGCAGTGCATTAAAAGTCAAGGCAACGGGAATACGTACCTTGCGTTCATAAGTTTAAGTGCTCCCTCCACTTTACCTCCCTGAGCATGTTTCAAACACTGCAGATAACGGAAGCAATACTTTCTGGAACGACGTTCATAATTGCGTTTCTGGTTGCGTACAGGGCCCTGAAGGGATACAGGATAGCATTCAACATTAACCTCCTCTTCTTGGGGGCAGGATTCATACTCCTTGGTATCTTCTTCCTTCTCTCCTCTCTCTCCTTTCTGGGGGTGATTCCCCGTGGCTACCCATATCAGCACAGATATCTCTATGATGCCTCGTTGTATCTCATTCAGTTTGCAGCCTATCTCCTTATAATGCTTGCCTATGTGATTCAGCCGAGGTTTGAGGAGACAGCTGTGTTGATTGGAACTGTGCTCCTTTCCTACTTTCTGCTCAATGCAGTTATTGTAATTTTGCTTGCGATAACAGCTGGAAGCGTGATGATTGAGTACAGGCGAAGGCAAACGGCCTCAACAGCACTCGTTCTCTCCAGCTTTGCACTTCTCTTTATCATACACCTTCTCGATCTATTCCTTATATTCATTCCGCACATACTGATACTCAGCACCATTTACACAGTGACCTTCGAACTTCTTTCCTTTACCCTCCTCTTCATCGCAATTGAAAGACCGGCGACAAAGGGGGAGCAATCAAGTTGAAGGAAGGGAGACCCAGATCAAGGGCCAGAATTTTTGCAGACATACTCACAGCTATCGAGGCGGAGGGGGAGGCAAAACCAACCCGTATAATGTATAGAGCGAATATGGCCTATGAACGTCTTGTGAAATATCTTGCTGAGATGGAGAAGAGCGGTCTCGTGAAAAGGATAAGCAATGGGGAGAGAGTTCATTATATAGTTACAGAGAAAGGAAACTATTTTCTCAAGGAGTTCAGGAGGCTTGAGGATTTTACGACAGCGTTCGGGCTGAAACTGTGAGAACATGCTGACAACAAAACTCAAAATATGGATAGGGGAAGGTGCGGAGAAGGTGCAGAGGGCAGTTGAACTGGAGAATGAGCAGTACATCAGCTCATGGGTAGAGGGGGAATACATAGTTGCCGAAGCTAGGGCATCGGATGCCATGTCGCTGCTCAGGACAGTTGATGATTTTCTTTCATGTGTTCAGGTTGCCGAGAGGACGCTGAGGCTTGGCCCTCCCTGACCTCGACTGCAACACCCTTCCTGAACTGCATGATCTCCTTGCCAGATAAGAGTGTCCTTCCCACAGCAAGAAGTTCATCCGCCTCATTGACAACAAGACATTCATCTCCAGGAAGCAGTGCGGGATCAGCGTCTACAGCAAACTTGGAGAAGAGTGTCCTGCCTGATGAGACAAAGGGGGCGGCTTCTGAGGTGCAGATGACCCTTAATTTTGGAAATGGGAGTGCAGAGTGCAGCACCTTTCCCCCCTCAAATTTAAGGGAGAAGAGGCCATCAGATGTCCTGAAGAAAAGAAGCTGCCTTTCATTGTGGAAAACACTTCTGAGCTTGTGTGTATTCTTAGAAGAAACTGTAAAAATTGGAATTGAAAGAATTGCATCCGCTGCCCTTTCACCGAACTGATAGTGCATGACAGCCCTGCATTGCATCAGATATTCTTCCTGTGGAGGAGGGGCATTGCTTTCCCTGTATTCAGAAATGAAGAATGAGGTGTAACCGTGTCTCTCAGCATATTCCATTATATTGATATTGGCTCTGAGAGTGGAGGCAATTGTCGATTGTGCAAATGGAAAGCTCTCGGTGAGATGAAGAGGTATAATACCAAGGGGTGTGATGCATGCCACATCCCTGTCTTCCTTCATGGAGAAATCGAAACGTGAAAAATAGGGATGCCTTGCCCTGAGAAATAAGAGCTCATTCGCCTTCCCTGGTCGTATGCTTCCTGCCCTCTCAAGTGCATTCCTGAGCGGTGGGATACTGAGAGAGATGCTGTCCATGACATTGAAGCCTGATTTCCTTGAGAGCGGCTCAAAGTCATTCGTTGCCCCTGCATTGACCGCTGAAAGGAATGCATCGAAAAGCGCCGGGTCTGCCCTTGATGCATTTTGCACAAGATTCCAGAGTTCGCCATCACGAATGGCCTGCTTTATCCTCTTGATGGTTGAGAGGAGCACATGGAGATTGTGTCTTGCCAGAAAGATTGTCCTCTCCTCCCCCTTAAGGGAGCGTAGCTCATCCACAGTGTGCGAGATGCAGGCAGGGCATGTGCAGCTATTATAGCGCAATTTCTCAAGATCGGTACTACCCCACTCCAGCATCATTCTTCCATCGTATGCATATTTTACATACGAAGCTGAATCGAATAAATCGCATCCAAGCATAACCGCAAGTGGTAGAATGGATGGATGCCCGGCGCCAAAGAGATGCAGCGGCCTGGACCTGTTTACTGTTCGAAGTGTCGCGGCAATTATAGATATCAGCTCCCTGTATCGGTGCTGCTCCATAAGTGGGACAACCCCACCTATTGCACAGTAGTCCACAAGTGTAGAGATGCTGGCTGCTGCCTCCTCTCTTATATCCTGATACAGGGAGCCCTGGATAGTTGAGGCTATCATGGAATTACCCCTCATCCTTGACAGCACGTCCTTTGTTCTCTGGAGCGTTAAGTGCACTGAGTTCTCAGCCTCATTCCTTGAAAATTCAGGCTCTGAAAAAACATCGAGCACCGTTGCCACATCGCTCCCTATCTCAATCTGAAAATCAAATATCTCCTCTGGCTTTATCTCAATGGTTCTGTACACATGTGACTGGAATGTGCCACTGTCAGTCATTACTGCTCCATCAAAACCCAGAAGCCTGTGTACACCCTCCTTTCTTGCCCTCTCCCTCAGCTCCGGATTTCTGTAAATTATGTAGGCATTGGTTATCACCATCTCTATACCAAATGATCGCCTTAGCTCCTCAGGCGTAATTACAAGCTTTGTTGGGTTCAGCACCGGAAGGAGAGCAGGTGTTTCAACTGTGCCGTGGGGTGTTTTGAAGCGGCATATCCTGGCAGCACCGTCTCTTTCGAGGAGTTCAAAGTCTACATTCATCCGGTGCAGCATGCATGTAAAATAGATAAAGAGAATTGTGTGGATGTGCTTCAGCCGTACCTGATATTGATTCCATTGATGTTCTTCGCTCCAGGCGCTGTGGTACTGTTCCCTAGAAGAAGAGAGTTTGGTGCTTCAGAGTACTTCATAGCCATGGTGAGCATAAGTGCGGCCATACTCATCGCGTCCATTGGAGTGGAATATATAATTTCCCATGAACTGCATCTGAAGTTCAGCATATACTACATGTTAATTATAGCCACATTCCTCACAGCATTGGCGCTAATCATCTCACTTCTAAAAGGTGAATGAAATGGAAAAGGGCACATTCGAATACAAGCTCGTGGTTGCTGTCAGAACTGACCTTAAGCTTTCCACTGGAAAGATTGCAGTGCAGGTTGCACATGCAGCTGTCAGCTGTGCTGTTAAATGCATGGAGACAAATAGGAAGCTCTTTGATGCATGGTACCGTGAGGGGCAGAGGAAGATTGTTGTAAAGGTTCCGGGCACAAAGGAACTTGTTTCTCTGTCAGAGGAAGCTAAGGAAAGGGGTCTCATCAGCACTCTAATTGAAGATGCTGGACTGACAGAGGTACCGCCTGGAACATTAACATGTGTGGGCATAGGTCCAGCGAGGGAAGATGAAATAGACCCGATTACACGTAAGCTACAGCTGATGTGATTTGAAGAGGCAGGCGCGTGTGTTTGCATTTGATGACGGTGGTTTCACATTTCGAAAGGGAACGGTGGCTGTTGCAGGGGTGGTGGTACGCCTTCCATCATATCTAGAAGGTGCGGCAGTAACTGAATGCGAGATAGATGGTCTCGACGCAACCCAGCGCATCGCTGAGATGGTGATTGCATCCAGATTCAGGGAGCAGCTGAAAGCAATTATGCTTGATGGCATTGCACTGGGTGGCTTTAATGTGGTTGACCTGGATGAGCTGAGAAATAGAACATCCCTTCCTGTGATAAGCGTCACACGGAGAAGACCGGATCTGAAGGCCATAAGGCGCGCACTTGAGCTGCATTTCGAGGATTGGGAGAGGAGGGTTGGGCTCATAGAAAAGTATGCACCTCGATTTCTCTCAACTAAAAGGTGGCATCTCTTTGTGAGTTCGAGCGGAATGGGGGAAGGTGAAGCAAGGGAACTCATTGATGCTTCGGTAGTCCGAGGTAACTATCCTGAGCCTTTGCGTATGGCGCATATATTTGCGGGGGCCATAACACATGGGGAGTCGCGTGGTAAAGCCTGATTATGTCAGCAGCTCCTTGAATCTTGATGCTGTATCTATCTGTGCCTTCTGAAGCCTGTCGCTATAATCTATGAAGACGCTTTTAAGCTCAGTAAATTCTTCAATGGCAGTGCTTCCTGCTTCTCTTCCACCAGTGCCAGTGTTTTTCACTCCGCCAAAGGGAAGATGAATCTCAGCGCCTATTGTTGGTGCATTTATGTATGTTATGCCTGTTTCGAGTAAAGAGATTGCAGCAAAAGCTCTATTTATGTCCCTTGTGTAAATGGAAGAACTCAGACCGTACTGAACGTCGTTCGCAATGCGAATTGCTTCATTGAAATCGCTGAACTTAATGACAGAAAGCACAGGCCCAAAGATCTCCTCAAGGCTTATGCGAGTGCCGTGCCGTGTCTCAATTATCGTTGGTTCAATGAAATTTCCTTTGCTGTATTCTCCGCCTTCAAGCGCATGTCCGCCCGTGAGCAGATTTCCTCCTTCATCTACCCCTGAGGCAATATAGGAGAGAATGGTATCCTTCGCCCTCCTGTTTATCACAGGACCCATGTCAATATTTTCATCCAGGGGATTGCCTATCCTGAATTTTTCAACCCTTGAGATTAGTTTGTCGGTGAGCTCATGATAGATATCTCTATGCACAAGCAGTCTGCTCGTTGCTGTGCAGCGCTGGCCAGCAGTTCCAAAGGCACCGAAAAGAGTGCCTTCCACTGCAAGATCAATGTTTGCATCATCCATGACAATGAGCGGATTCTTTCCGCCAAGTTCAAGATGGACCTGGATGAGGCGCTTTGCTCCCTGAGCGTAGACTTCCCTTCCTGTGCTCACGCCTCCTGTAAATGAGACAGCCCTTATGGCAGGGTGATCGATGAGCAGGGTACCTGCCTCAGCGCCTGTGCCTGTGATGAGATTTATGGTTCCAGTAGGAAATCCAGCTTCTTCAATGATTTCCACAAAACGTGCTGCACAGAGAGGTGTGTCTGATGCGGGCTTCAGCACAACACTGCAGCCTGATATGAGTGCAGCCCCTATCTTCCAGGATGGGATTGAAACAGGAAAATTCCATGGTGTTATGAGCGCAGCAGGCCCCTTTGGAAGACGGACAGTCATGTTAAATTTAGAGGGAAGTTCAGATGGTGTCGTCTCCCCGAAGAGACGGCGCCCTTCGCCCGCAATATACTTGAAAAAATCTATTGCCTCCTGTACCTCGCCTCTCGCCTCCGCAATGACCTTCCCGTTTTCAAGAGAGATGAGACGTGAAAGCTCCTCCTTCCTCTTTTCCAGGTTCAGTGCCGCCTTCAAGATGAGTTCCCCTCGCATAGGTGGGGGCACCTCTCTCCAGCGCTTGAAGCCAGAGAGTGCAGACTGAGCCGCTGCATCCACATCCTCCCTGGTTGCCTTGGGGAATACAGCGAGAACCTCACCGTTATAAGGATTTAGTGTAGTGAAACTTTCTCTTCCTTTTGATGCCACCCATTTTCCATTGATGTATAAACCGTACTCTTCCTCCAATTGAAACTACCTCAATGGTTGCATGGCAAACATCATAAAATAGATTAGTCAGACTCAAGCTACATCAGAAAAAGCGGGAGTAGCTAAGCTTGGCCAACAGCGCAGGACTTAAGTCTCCATGTAAGAGATTCTGTCCCGAAGGGGTACGTGGGTTCAAATCCCTCCTCCCGCATTAATGAAAATCGTAGTGCCTGCGATGCTGTAAAAACTGGGGGTGTGATAGCACTGGGTCAACTACTCCTCGCTAAAGCATCGGAGCTTGTTGCTTTCCTGCTCAACCCGTGAGTGGAGATTCATCGAGCCGCAACGATTGGCTGGTTGACAGCAGCCTGAAGTATTGAGTAAAGAGC
>Ga0080006_1147427_pt1 | contig 44675 bp, 39 predicted proteins | sample RS3BMetagenome_FD_69209 | JGI IMG/M metagenome (GOLD analysis project Ga0080006, IMG submission 69209) | Ferric oxide microbial mat and aquatic microbial communities from Rainbow Spring, Yellowstone National Park, USA - RS3B (SPADES... ... | reverse complement strand
CTACGGTAGCCTACGGTAGGCGGTGACCACAGCGTCGAATACAGTGCTGAAGAACGACTGACACGAATTGCACATCCCGCCTTGTCGGGAGATACCAATGTCTCCACGAATTCCGGCGTCGATGTAGCGGTCAACCCTGGTCGCCCAGCGCCTCCAACGACGTGAAGCCATTTCCTGACGACCCGTCACACCGTAGGTGATAAAGGTTGATCAGCCTCCCATCCGGTCCGAGCAATCAGCGAGGATGCGCGAAGTCCGCTATCCTGAACCCATACCGTAGCTCCAGATCGCGATCGAGCGTGTCAAGGAACATGGTAATCGCGTGACGTAATGCTTCTTCGTCGACAGTTACCGGAGTCCGAGTTCGCTTCCACGGAGAATCCAAATCAACTCGTCCATCCGCACGCGGGCGGACGATCAGGATCGGCCCTTCGCCATAGGACATGGTGACATACTGGAAGGTGGCACGACGTCCCCGCCCGATAGCCAGATCCCACCTCGCCAGATCCACGCCAAACTCGAGGAGGAGAACGCCCGGCTCGTCGAAAAAAACTTCCCCGTTCACCTGGATGGTTAGCGAACCTTCAATGTCGGCAAGAAGCTTGTAGTTCCGCTCGGCGATTGATGCCGCATCAGGTCGTCGTGCTTCGTCCAGAGCAAAGCGGAATTCTACTTGATTGGATAAGCGGTCGATATTTACCATTCCAACCTATAACGATCTGTAGGCGCGCCTGGCCACGCGTCCCAACCACGCGCCCAAGGTCCCACAACTACCCGAGACTACGCGGGCTCAGGGGACCGTTCGAGACGAATGACCTTCCCCCGTTGTCGGCAACCATCCTGGCGATATCGGCTACCGTGAGCGAGGGATCCGCTGGAACGAGTATGACAACTGGATTTCCCTCGTGGTTGCCAAGTCCAGCATACCGAAGGCGTATCCGCCGATCGCCAACCAGCAGAGTCACGGGGCCAAACGATTTCCAATCCCAGCTTGGCATTTCCTGGTGGGCGCGGCTCTGGCGAGACCGTCGTGAGCCTGTCAGGCAAATAATCCCAGAGCCGCGCTGGCATTAACTTGTGTGGTGAGATCTAGCGAACTCTCGTCGTTGAGAGGGTCTTCGGTCAATTGAAAATAGTATCCGTGCTCCCATCGTTCAGTGCGTTGCATGGGCGCACCACAGATGCGTTCTCGGCCAATCCGCTGGACCAAGTCGTCGTCAGCATAGTTCAGCCAGTGCACCGCTGTCGGCCGATCCTCGCTCCAGAGGTGATTGAAGCGTAGCGAGTTCGGGTTATTGACGAGGGCTCCCCAGAATGGGTCGAACCCCGTAATGCACTCGCGAAACAAAGCTATAACTCGGGGTGACTCCGTTACGTTCTTCTCCCGAAACGTGTTCGGCAAATGTAGAACGAACGAGTTAACTTGGTTCGGATCCGACACGCCAACGGTGACCATGATTCCCGACGAATGCGAATCATCCATGGAGGAGAAGAACGAAACGGCACGCGAGCGACCGGGCGCCATTTCGCCGGTAGGTGAGTCGAAATCCGGCGCCACTAGGCGCCGGAAGCGCGCAAAGGTGCCATCAAATCGCTCGGCCTCCCTCTTCTTCTTCGCCGCAATGTAGCGTGGCCCCCAACTCTCGTTGATACTAGTCACTGCTTGCAGTGCCCGATATCCTGCCTCAATCGAACCGCTCCGGTCTACTTCTGACTGACGCCACAGGACCATGCTATAGGTCTGTATTTGTTTAGGTGTTTGCTGCACCGGGAACCTCCGCTCACTCCATCGGTCGGTAGACCAGATCAATACCCTTAATTCCCACTTGATCGAACAAAAATCGAACGGCGGACAGCGTCGTCCTATCGGAAAAGTACCATGTTATACGCTTCCCGCCCGCAGCCGCCAACTGGGATCCCGCTTGGCCGGCCAAAGAATTGTTCCCGCTGAACCACCTCTTGAACTGCCCGGTCGTGCGATCTACGAAGTTAGCATAACTCCCCTTGGCCTCGATCAATGTCTCGTCGGATACGCCGTCAAACTTCACACCATTTTGTAGCCAGACCTTGTCGGTGCCGGTTATAAAATCCTGATAGGCCCTCGAGGCCGCACTCATTGCCTCATTGGCATCGATCCACTGTCCAGTGCTTAACGGGCAGGTCCCCGTCGATGTCGGATCCCCTGCCGCCCCTGGCAGCGCTCCACCCTCTGCTCCGCCAACGCCGCCACCTCCCGCGCCAACGAAATCCTCGCCCTTACACTCCGTATCCTCGGGTGCTGGACACAGCCCGCTCGGATCCACCGCGTTGGTCGGATCATTGGTGACGTAGGCGTAGCGATTATACCCCTGGCTCCCTGGCGCGCTCTTGACCAGGGGATCCTTACTGATGAACCGCCCAAGTGTCGGGTCGTAGTAACGCGCGCGGAGGTACAGGTAGCCGAGGGTGCTGTCGTACTCCTGGCCGGCGAAGAGATACTCACCGGATGCCGTGCCAACGTGAGATTCGTTGCTCGCTCTACCAACGGAGTGCATCCTACCTATTAATGGCCTGCTCGTTAGCGAAACCGTCGGCGGCCGTAGCTGAATCGAGGACTGTAGTACCTAAGGGTGAAGTCAGTCAATTCTGGTGTGACTGTCGGCTACCGGTAATTCGGTACTCGTTGACAACTTCGACCCCCTCGTTGACTACGGCACTGCTACGAGATCTGAATGCGGGGATCCGTTCAACACGTCTGGTGCGGGCGACTAACTCAATCTCTGGATGCACCGAGAGCCAGCGGCGAAGCACTTCTTCGGCCACTCCCAGTGACCGGGCGCGAACGACGAGCAGCCGGTATTCGCGCAGGTCGTCGAGCGCCCATTCTTCAGTGGGCCGATCGTCGTTCCCCGCCCAGGTCTTCCACTCCGCACGGCCCTCGGGTGTAATGAGATACCACAGCCCCACTTCATCCGTGGAGAGTTCCTCGAACTCCGCTCTCGGAAGCCACGCCTGGTACGCGATTTCGTCGCGAACGCGGTCCTCCTCCGTGGCCTCGCCAAAGCTTCCGTCGCCAAACATTTGCCGGGCCTGCACCCACCCTCGATCTTCCATGCTCCCAAGCGTTTCCATTACCTGAAAGACTTCGAGACCTCTAGGATAATCACAGACGCGGATCAGGGCTCCGTAAAGTGCAGCGAAGGATGAGGGCCCCTCGACGAGCAAATCGAGCAAGTCGCGGTCGAGCGACTTTCCGATCCTTTCCATCGCCCTAAAGTCCGAACTTCGCGATTAGTCGGAGCGCTTCATGCAACAAGTCCTGCCCCTTCCATACGGTGTGGCGCACGATACGCTCTCCCGTGTCCACGTTTTCGAATACCTCCTCCATACTTAGATTAGCGCCCTTCTCAGTGTAGGACAAACTTGTGGGCGGCTCACCATGAGCGCTGGCCCACCTCCACGGCCCCTTCCCGGACGCGAGAAACTCCCTCAGACTCTGAATGGAGCGCCCAAAGGCGGTTGATGGAGCATTCCCCGGTTCTGCTGTGGCGAGAGAACACGTCGCGGCGGAATCGGCGGTGTTTGTCTCCGTCGGTGCTCCACCTTCTGGTCCACCACCCCCGCCGGCCCCCAAAAAGCCAGAGCTGCACGGAGTCTGGTCGAGGTTGGTATTGCCCAAGACGCCGCAGTCTGGCTCGTGCCCGCTCGGATCCACCGCGTTGGTCGGATCGTTGGCGACGTAGGCATAGCGATTATACCCCTGGTTACCCGACGCGCCGTTGACCAGCGGATCTTTGCTGATGAACCGCCCGGTCGTCGGGTCGTAGTAACGCGCGCGGAGGTACAGGTAGCCGAGAGTACTATCGTATTCCTGGCCGGCGAAGAGATACTCACTGGTACCGGTGCCAGAGTGAGAGCGGACGTTGCCGAAGACGTCGTAGAAGGCCTGGGCGGTGACGTTCCCGCTGGCATCGGTCAGAACTTTGGTGCTGCCCAGGTCGTCGCCCAGGAAGTAGGTCTGATTGCCACTGTTATCGGTCTGGCTGATCAGCTGGTAGCCGTAGACGTAGCTGTAAGTTCCGTCCTGGAGAATCACCGGATTCGCCGCGTTGAGGTCCCAGATGTAACTCGTGGTTACCCCACCCACCGTCTTGCTCGCCCGCAAGCCGTCGCCGCGGTAGGTGTAACTCACGCTCCCGCTGCTGTTCGACGCGCCGCTCAGCCGGTTCTCGTCATCCCAGGTGTAGGTGTTTCCGCCCGCGCCGGTCTGGTTCCCGTTCGCGTCGTACCCGTAGGTTGTGCTTCCCGCGCTCGTCAGACGATCGTTGGCATCGTAGGCGTAGGTCGTCTGGGTGCTATTCTCGACCTTGGTCAGACGGTTGCCGACGGCGTCATAGGTGTAACTCTGAACTGTGCCGTCGGTATAGGTGACGCCGGTGATCCGATTGAGGTTATCGTAGGTGTACGATTCGGTGCCGTCGGGGCGCTGGACGGAAACCCTGGCGAACCCCCGCGGCATCCAACGCGTAGGCGAAGCTGAGTGTACCGGCGGGTCCCTGGTCGACCAGGCTGGTGAGTTGGTCGGCTGGGTTGTACGCGCGGGTCTCGACAACTCCGGTTGGATAGGTCGTCGTGAGGAGATTGCCCGCGTCGTCGTAGCCGTACTGGACAAGCTTGCCGTCGGGATAGGTGATGCTGGTGCGATTGTCCGCCCCGTCGTAGCTGTGGAAGCACGATAATCGGACCATTCATCGAATGCAAGGCCGGATGCTGCACTCTTACGAGTCTCTAATTCACGGCAACCGCGACCAGGATCTGGCCGCCAGCAGCAAAAGGGGCAGCCCAAGACAGATGTTCCCTTCTGGAGACCATGACCTGGAAGTAAGGAGTAAGGTACAATTGCATTACCTACTAGAGCGCACCTTACGACGAGAGAAGCCATGCGAGAGATTATTTCAACCATCACCAGCAAAGGCCAGGTGACAATTCCCGCCGAGGTACGCGAGCGTCTGGGTCTCAAAACCGGGGATAAGGTGAGCTTCGTCCTCGGGGATTCCGGAGAGATCCAACTCAAGGCTCCTCGGTACCCGAATATCGCGTCGGTCGTCGGCGCGGCAGGATCGCTGAAAACTAAATTGTCGTGGGAGGAGATGCGGCGGATTGCCGAAGAAGACCGGCTCGCCGAAGAGAATGATCGGTCCCGGTGAGCCATTTGTCGACGCTAACGTCATTGTCCGCCTCGTTACCGGCGACAACCCGGCCAAGCAGGTGCAGGCAGCAGCCCTGTTCCAGGCGGTTGAAAGCGGCACGCTGACCATTGGCGCTCCAGACACCGTGCTCTTTGAGGTCGTCTACGTTTTAGCATCGAAACGGCTTTACAACCTCTCGCGTCTCCAAGTTCAGCAAGTGCTCGCCCCGATCCTCCGCCTGCCGGCCTTCAAGCTCGCTAACAAACGAGTGGTTTTCCGTGCCTTGGACCTCTACGCGTCCACGAATCTTCCCTTCGGTGATGCCTTCATCGTCGCGGCGATGGAAGAGAGCGGCACCCGAACAATTTACTCCTTCGACGCCGCGCATCTGGACAAAGTGCCGGGCATCGAGCGTCTGGAGCCTGGCTTGTAAGGGGAAGCGGGGCTGTGATCTAGACATCCTAACCTCCCCTTGGCATCTCGCCTGATTGTCAAAACCGGAACTCGCGGCTAGACTGGTCAGCAGCAGTAGGGGTGATGATGGCTGACCTTGACCAGGGTCCAAGCGTAGGCGGCAGGCCGACGGCAGCGCCGCCTGCCGAGGTGGCACCAGCCATTCGACCGCGCCGCGCCCGGATCGACACCTTCGGCGCCTTTCAGGTTATTCCTTTTCGCTGGCTCTTCGCCAGCACGATCACGGGCACGCTCGGCTATCAGATGCAAGCCGTTGCCCTCGGCTGGCTGGTGTACGTCCTCACCGGGTCCCCGCTGTATCTCGGCATCATCACGACCACCCAGGCAATTTGCCAAACCGCGGTCTCGCCGCTGGCTGGTGTGATTGCCGACCGGGTCGAGCGGCGGACCTACATCATGGCGGTGCGCTCGATCACGATATTCGCCGCGACATACATCGCGGTCGCGGTCCTCATGAACCGAGCAACCTATCTGGAGTTGGTCGCCGCGGCCGCGCTTTTCGGTATCGCCTTCGGGTTGAATGGTCCGGCCCGCCAGGCGCTCCTCGCCCAGATGGTCGGGACGGACCTTCTGATGAACGCCGTCTCGCTCACTTCGGGCGGGATGAACCTGATGCGCATCGCCGGCCCGGCGGCGGCGGGGTTCTTGATCGGCGTAGTCGGGGTGGGGGGCATCTACGTTCTGCTCGCCGTCCTCTACACCCTGGTCATCGTACTGCTGATTCCGTTGCAACCTCAGCCGATTGAAAAGCGGGCGAAGTCCCGCAATGTTCTTCAGGATTTCCGCGAAGGCGTTTCTTACAGCTACCGGATGCCCGCCGTCTTCGGGTTACTGCTCTTCGGAACCGTGCCGCTCTTCTTCGCCATGCCCTACGTGGCGCTCCTACCGGTGTTCGCCGAGCAGATCTGGCATACCGGGCCGCAAGGCTTCGGCTTGCTGGCCGCGGCGCCCGGCATCGGCGGCCTGGCCGGCGCGCTCGTCGTCGCGTCGCTGGGGCGCTACAAATACAAGGGCCGCCTGATGATCATCTGCGCGGCGCTCTACGGTCTGCTCCTCACGGGATTCGCGCTTGCCCCGAGCTTTTTCCTGGCGGCCTTCTTTCTCCTCCTCGCCGGAGGGGTATCGGTCACCTATGCGGCGACGGTGAGCAGCCTGGTCCAAGCGATCATCCCCAACGAGATGCGCGGTCGGGTGATGAGTTTCTATCAGATGAGCTTCGGGGTGAGCGGGCTCAGCGCCCTTCCGGCAACTGCCTTCGCGACAATCATTGGCGCGCCGCTGACGGTAGCCATCTGCGGCATACTGACCATGGCCTCGGCGCTGCTCATCTTCCGCCTCCGACCAGTACTGCAGACCCTGTAGCCGAAGAATCCAATCCGGGTACTTCCCCCCATTCCAGACCGCCAACCGACGCTGGCAAATTCTTTGCTCTCGGACGCATGATGATGGGATAATGGCCGGGAGAGGGGAGCGTTAGGCTGGTAGGTGAGCGGCGCGTCGACGATGGAAGGCTCTCCTCATCCTCGGTCCTCAACCCTCCCTCCGTCCGTAGATTTAAGGAGTCTAGTCACTTGTCTAAGAAAGTCCGTGTCGCAATCGTCGGCGTGGGAAACTGCGCCTCGTCACTCGTTCAGGGCGTTCAGTTCTACCGCGAAGCCTGCCCGGAGGACTTTGTCCCCGGTCTGATGCACGTCAATCTCGGCGGCTACCACGTCGGAGACATCGAGTTTTCCGCGGCCTTCGACGTCGATCAGAACAAGGTCGGAAAGGATCTGTCCGAAGCGATCTTCAGCGGGCCCAACAATACCTACACCTTTGCCGAGGTTCCGAACCTGGGAGTACCGGTCTCGCGGGGCGCGACCTACGACGGAATCGGCCACTACCTGTCCCAGATGATCACCCCGACCGGCGACCCGCCGGACGACGTCGTGACGATTCTCCGGGATACCAAAACCGACGTTCTGGTCAACTACCTGCCAGTCGGCAGCGAAGAAGCGGCAAAGTGGTACGCCGAGCAAGCGCTGGTGGCCGGCTGCGCCTTGGTGAATTGCATTCCGGTCTTCATCGCCCGCGAGCCGGAGTGGCAAGCCCGGTTCGTCGAGCGCGGTTTGCCGATCATCGGCGACGACATCAAGTCGCAGGTGGGCGCTACGATTACCCACCGCGTCCTTTCGCGTCTCTTCGAGGACCGCGGGGTGAAGATCGAGCGCACCTACCAGCTCAACTTCGGCGGTAATACCGACTTCTTCAACATGCTCGAACGCTCGCGATTGGAATCGAAGAAGATCTCCAAGACCAACGCGGTCACCTCGCAGATCGACCACGGCATCCGGGCGGACCAGATCCACGTCGGTCCGAGCGACTATGTGCCCTGGCTGGAGGACCGCAAGTGGTGCTACATCCGGATGGAGGGGCGCACCTTCGGCAACGTTCCGCTGAACCTGGAGCTAAAGCTTGAAGTTTGGGATTCTCCCAACTCGGCCGGCGTCGTCATCGACGCGGTTCGCTGCGCGAAGCTTGCCCTGGACCGCGGCATCGGCGGACCCTTGCTCGGCCCGGCCGCTTATTTCATGAAGTCGCCACCAAAGCAGTTCACCGACGATCGCGCGCACGAGATGGTAGAAGACTTTATTCGGGAAAGCCATTCCGAAGTGACGTGAGGACCGCAATCCGATGCAATTACGCTGGTGTAGGCAATCTAGCCATCTGTCTACCAAACCGTAATCAAACCGGAGAGTTGAATTTTACGATCCCGGCTGATCAGCGGTACACCATACAGTTGGGTGGTTGCCGCGATCAGCCGATCCGGAAAATCCGGAACCTTGCTACGATCAATTGCGGGCAGAACAGCCGCGGCAGCACGGTCAAAGGGGAGCTCGCGTAGAACGGATGCTGACTGATCAAGCGCAGCCAGGAGACGCCCAAATACTTGTGAATGAAGTCTCCCCTTCTCACTGAGGTAAACGATTTCGGCGAGCGTAATCGTAGAGAAGCCAATCTGATCCCCGGCGGCCGCTGCTTCCTCAAAAACCGCTCGAGCGAGCGCTGAGAGCCGCGGGTCGTCATAGAGATACCAGATAACGGCATGAGTGTCCGCGACAGCCCGAAGCATCAGGTATCATCATCCGAAACGAATTGCCAGACATCCCGTCGGGCCGCGTCAATCTCATCGGCGTCGGGCGCCGGGCCAAGGTCCTTAACCAGGCCTAGGAAGGAGGTGTTTGGCGCCAGATGCTCGCCAGCAAGCGCCCTCTCAATCTCCGGAGCGAGTCGTTCAATTAGGCGAACCTTCTCTACCGGCGAAAGTTGTTTTACCAGAACCAAGACCTCTTCAAGGGTTGGCGCGCGACTTCCATTCACGGATCTCCCCCATTTGGCGGTCTTATCTCTATCATACTCTGCGTGGCGTAAACAAGAGCCCCTTCTGTCTACCGTATGGTGTCTCGAATCTCAAACTTGATAATTCGTGCCTCCAAGCGTATCCTCTTTTTCACCAAGGCAGCAGGACTGTAAAGAGGAAAAGGGGACCATGGACAAGATTCGGGTTGGAATCGTCGGTGCGGGCTGGGCTGGTCAGACGCACGCGAAGTTCTACCGTCAGCATCCCTGGGTCGAAATCGCCGGCTGGGCCGATTTCGTTCCGGGGAAAGCCGCCGCGGCTGCCGAAACATTCAACGTCCCGCCGGACGCGGTCTACCTCGACTATCACGACATGTTCGAGAAGGCTAAGCTGGACGCGGTGAGTGTTGCCACCTACAACATGGGACACCGGGATCCCACGGTGGACGCGCTGGAAATCGGGCTGCCAGTGCTCCTCGAGAAGCCGATGGCGGCGACGATCGAGGACGCCAAGGCGATTATGCGGGCAGCTGAGGAAACTAAAGCCTTCCTGATGGTTGGCTTCCAACCATACTTCTCGACAGACCAGAAGGCGGCTCGCGAAATCGTGGAGGCGGGAACCCTCGGCCAGATTTACTACGCCGAAACCGTCGCCCACCGCCGCTGGGGCATTCCCGGCGGCAACTTCGTTCGGAAGGCCAGTGCCGGCGCCGGTAGCCTGGTCGATATCGGCGTCTACGCGATTCATCAGGCGCTCACGATTATGAACAACGCCGAACCGGTCAGCGTCTCGGCGATTACCAGCAACCACCTGGCCAAGGGATTCGAGGGCGTGCAGCCGGCCTTTGGCGGTTCGTGGTCGGCCGAGGAATTCGAAGTCGAAGAGTTCGCCGCGGGCTTCGTCCGGTTCGCCAACGGCGCCTCGCTGACGATTAAGTCGGCCTGGGCCTCGAATATCGATAGCATGGGCCGAACCTTCTTCCTGGGTACCAAGGCGGGTCTTGCCCTGGATCCCCTGGAACTCTACGTCAACCAGATGATCAATCGGCTGAACTTCACCGCGACCCCGAAGAATCTCCGACCGGTCGACGACTGGTCGGAAAAGGTGAAGATCTTCGCCGAGCACGTCCGCGACGGCAAGGGCACGCCGATTCCGCCGAAGTGGGCCTTCCTGGTCAACTCGATCATGGATGGCGTCCTTCGCTCGGCCGAGGCCGGCCACGAAGTGAAGCTGGATACGACGTACTAGGACGAGGAGACAGGAGTTAGGAGACAGGAGTCAGGAGGGGCCATCACCCTGGCTCCTGTCTTCGGTTTAAGGGCCCCAGTTCGACGATTGGGCCGATCACCGGCGGGTGAAGCGAGCAAAAAGTTCTGGCCCCCGACGCAGATCTCCTGAAACGGGCAGCGGTTCCAGGTGGTCCAGCGCGAACGGGCCGTCAAAGAGGTCGCGGACCTCCGCCTCGCTGGTGGAGAAGGGCGGGCCGCCGGACCGTCCGTGGACGACGAAGAGGCCGATTAGTTCACCGGTCGGCCGGAGCATGCGCGCGACCGACGAAACGTACTCCGCATAGCGCGCCGGATCGATCGCGCAGAAGCAAGTGTGCTCGACCACGTAATCGAACGCGCCGTGATATTGCTCGGGAAGGGCAAACAGGTCGGCCTGGACAAACTCGACCCTCACCCCTTCCCGCCCCGCCGCGTCTCGCGCGGCATCGATCGCCGAGGACGCGAAGTCGAAACCGGTCACCTGAAAGCCGTGCCGGGCAAACAGCCGGGCGTCGTGACCACGTCCACAGCCGATCACCGCCAGTCGCCCCGGCGCGGGGGCGGTTGGCCCACCGAGGAGCGCCTCGAAGGCCGACGCCGCTCGCCCGCGATCCCAGCCGGTCTGCCCGGTTCGGTAACGCTCTTCCCAGAAGTCTGCCGAACTGACGGTCGTCGTATTCTCCGACATGGAACCTCCCCAACCTTCGGGCCGCTCGGACAGCGGCAATTGAGCTTGCTCTTTCGTTATGATAGCAGGAGAGCGGATCGGATCTCCGCTTTCTTCTGACTGCCTCCGCTCTTCTCGCCTGGCTCTCCCCGTTACACTCCAACCGGGAAGGTCTCGGGAACCTCGCTCCGATTCCAAACCGAGGTAACATCGATTGGCTCGAGGGCTCGCGTCTCGTCCAGATGAATGATGCCGTCGAATTGCTCCGGAAGTCGAGCGTAGAAGTAATGGCTCATCCGCTCAGTTTTTGGGCTATAGACGACGCCGATCGCCCGTTCCAGGAGCGGCTTGCCGAGCAGGTACACGGCTTCGTTGTCCTCACGCAAGTTCAGGAAGAAATCGGGTATCCCAATCCCGTGGAAAAGCCGCTCGTAGCTGCCGGCGAGGGCCGCGCGCACCACTTTGCGCTCGGCGGGCGCGTCCCACTCGGACGCCGCGGTGACCGTTCCGTGGTCGGTCGTAAAGCCGATCAAGCGGGCCTCGTCTTCCCACCGCTGGCGCACCAGTTGTCCAACGTTCAACTCGCCGATCTGGTTCATTTCGGTGGCGCGGGCATCGCCGAGGTGGGAGTTATGCTCCCAGACGACGACCTTTGGTCGCTCGTGGCCCTGCTTTTCGAAGTGCTTCATCAGCGCTTCCAGGGTCTGAAACATGTGCTGGTCGCGCAAGTTCCAGGTGTTCACCCGACCGCCGAACATCTGCCGATAATACTCCTCGGCCGACTTCACGACCGCGGCGTTCATCTCGGCGTTGAATAGAGCGTCGTCGGCAAGCGCCCCGCCGTGGTCGACGTACTGCTGAGCGTGCAGGCGCAGGTCGGTGAGTTCGTGAATCACCGCCTCTTCGCAGGACGGCCCGATGCCAAGCCCGGCCCAGTAGCCGTACGTTTGGGAATCCGGAGCGAACTGCTCGAAGCAGGAGTAGTTGTGCCGCGCCCGCGCGGCGGCGCGCGGATCCACCCGGTCCAGGTACGCAATCACGGCTTCCATCGAACCAAAGAGGCTGTACAGATCCAGACCGTAAAACCCGACCGCCGGAGCCCCCGTATCGCGACGTTCGTTGTGCTCCCGCAGCCAGCTAATAAAGTCGAGCACGACGGTATTCCGCCACATCCAGAGCGGAAATCGCGTGAACAGACGAAAGGCGTGGATCGCTTCCTCGCCATCACCCACGCTCTTAACGTAGCGATTCAGTTGGTAGGCATCCGGCCAGTCGGCCTCGACAGCAACCGCCAGAAAGCCTTTCTCTTCGATCAGCCGCTGGGTGATCTTCGCCCGCTGGGAATAAAACTGATGCGTGCCGTGGCTGGCCTCGCCAAGCAAGACAATGCGCGCATCGCCGATCAGGTCCAGAATCGGGTCAAGGTCGTGGTCCCCGCCGTGGAACGGGTATACCGCTCGCCGCACCGATGAGATCAACTGCGCGCTGCTGAGATCTCGCATGTCTCCTGACCTCCTGCGAATCGCGGGCGAGAGAGGCGTCAAGAATTGGGCCAGGAGGCAGGACTACCCCGCGGTCAGGCCGTGATGGACCGCCCAGACCGCGAGTTGCGAGCGAGAGGCGAAGTTAAGCTTGGTGAGAATCTGCTGAACGTGGGTCTCCGCGGTACGGCCACTGATCACCAGGGCATCGGCGATTTGCTGGTTAGTCAGCCCGCGTGCCACGAGCCCGGCGACCTCGCGTTGACGAGAAGTCAGGGGAACGTTGGCGATACTGTTTTCGGCAGCCGGCGGTGGCGGAGTCGGAAGGTTTCCGAGGGCAAGCGCAATCGCCTCGGCCGGAGCCAACGGCGCGACAGAGGGCCGGACGTTGTCGGCGCCGAGCGCCCGTCGTGCCGCGTCAAGCACTGCTTGCCAGCGCTCTTGCTCCCTAGCGGATAACGGCGTCCCCAGAGAGATCCGCAGGCTCTCGGCTGCCTCGGCGAGACGCAGGGCCCGCGCGAATTGACGCTGGGCCACCGCGAGGCGCGTGGCTCTTTCGAGACTCCGCGCGATACCCTGACGGTCGTCCAGGGTGCGGAAAAGCGACAGGCTTTCGATGATCAGCTGCTCGGCCGGCCCAACAAGGTTGAGATCCAGCTTTAGCTCGGCAAAGTGGCCGAGCGCCGAGGCGGTCTGTGCCTGGTCGCCGACCAGACGAAACAGAGTAATCGCCTGTTCCAGGTACTCCCGCGCCGCGGTCAGGTCACCCTGCCGGCGCGCGACGTCGCCGAGCCCCAGGAGGCTAATCCCCACCTCGCGCGGGCCGGCGTTCTGGCGGCGAATCTCCAGACTTCGCAAGTAGAGTTCCTGAGCGGTCTGGTCATTTCCGAGCGCGACGCCCAAGTGGCCGAGTTGGGTCAAGGCATTGGCCTCGCCGGCTCGGTTCCTAATCTGGCGTGCCAGTTGTAAGCTTTCGCTGAAACGCGCCACCGCGGTAGGATAATCTCCCACCTCGAAGAAGATCCGGCCGGCGGCCCAGAGCCCTTTCATCCGGAGGGCCGCCTGCTCGGCGCGCCAACCGAGCGCGAGAACTTCGTTCAACCAGGCTCGGGCCTCGGTGAGCCAGACCCGCGTCGACCAGAAGCGCCAGAGCCCCCAGGTTAATTGAAATCCCAACCCGGCATCCCGTCTATCGACCGCCCAGCGGAGAGCCGCCCGAAAGTTCTCGTAATCGCGGTCGAGGCGCTCCTGCCACTGCACTTGCTCCGGACCGATCAGAGCGTCCTCGGCAAGTTCGGCGAGCGAGCTGTAAAACTCCGCGTGCTTCTGGCGAATCGCCTCACTTTCGCCGCTCGCTTCGAGGCAGTCGAGCGCAAACTCGCGTACCGTTTGAAGCATCCGATAGCGCGGTTGGCCACCCGATAGAGCCTCCGGGAGCCGCGAGAGCAGGCTCTGATCGACCAGCGCGGCCAAATCGTCCAACCCGGAAGTATCGGCGAGCATCCCCTCGACCGCCTCCAGGGGAAAGCTCCCCCGGAACACCCCGAGCCGACGAAAAAGGGTCTGCTGGGCCGCGGTCAGGAGATCGTAACTCCAGACGATAGTCTGCTGGAGAGTTCGATGGCGAAGCGGCAAATCTCGTGGCCCCTCTTCGTGATCCTGGGTCGCCAGCCGAGCGACGCCATCGCGTTTCAAACGCAGGAGGATTGCCGCGGGAGTCAGAAAGCGCATGCGCACCGCGGCGAGTTCGATCGCCAGGGGCAATCCCTCGAGGTAAACGCAAATCTCGGCAACCGCGGCAGCGTTGTCGGCGGTCAACTGGAACTCTGGCGAGACCGCCCGGGCACGCTCGACAAAGAGCGCAACTGACGGCGCGTCGACTAAACGCCGCGGGTCGGCGGTCGCATCCGGCAATGGGAGGGGAGAAACCGGCCACGCGTGCTCGGCGCGAAGACGCAAGGCAGCGCGACTCGTCACCAGAAGAGTGACGTTTGGGCACAAGGCGAGGATCGTTCCGAGGGACGTCGCGGCCGCCTGAACCTGCTCGAAGTTGTCGAGCACCAGAACCCATTGCCGCGAGCCGAGCGCCTCGATCAAACCGAGCAGTAAGGAACGTCCAGCAACTTCCCGTACTGCCATTGCTTCGGCTATGGTCACGACGACGTGGCTCGCTTCACGAACCGGCGAAAGATCAAAAAACCAGACCTTGCCAGCGTCTTCGTCGGCAAGCCGCCGGGCCACCTCGATCGCCAACCGAGTCTTGCCCACACCGCCGGGGCCCAGGAGGGTGAGCAGGCGAACCTCTGGACGGCGTAGTTGCTGAAGAATGGCCGCGACCTCCGATTCTCGCCCAATTAAGGGCGTCGGCACCAGCGGCACACGGTGAGACCCCGGCCTCCCTCCGGGGGTACGCACAGCACCGGACGCCGACCACCCCGCGCTGCCACCGATTTTTGCCCCTCGGTTGGATCGGCCGCGTCGGGATCGTTCTCTGGTCGATTGCTCGGGGTGATCTTCCTTGCGATCCACTACTCTCCTCGGTTTCGCCACGAATCCAAAGCCGCTCTTTCGCCCGCGTCAGAACCACTCATTCTCGTCAGGCGTAAGGGGAGAGTCAATAGGAAGGAAAACGAAGTAAACGGGGCTGAGATTCCGGGCAAGTCAAACCGCCACGAGAATACGTATTTTTACGGACGACGTGCGAACGCGGACAGCGGTACACTACGTCCATCGCGCTCGTTCCTGCCGTAGCAGGCATTGCTGCCGCGAATGGCCCAGTGAGCGTCCCCACCCTGCTTGCTGGGACCGTTCGCTGTCGGCGGGACGGGCGCGCGGTACTTTCCCCTCTTGAACCATTTTCCCCCAACCGGATTCGACTCCCAAAAACCTGGCCCATCACCTTGGATAGTCACGCGGCGAACGTGCCGGTGGTGTACCGTGAAGACCACATGACGGGCCGGCTCACTGGCGCGGCCGAGCCCAGCGTTCCCGGAGAAGACTACCTCCATGACCGAGAACCCGGACCCGCGCCGGTTGGACCTGGCGCGGCGCTTTCAGCAGGAATTGGCCGAGGCGACCGAGCGGCGGTTTGGCGCGCGCCGGGCGGCGGACCTCGCCGGAGACATCGCGACCCTCGCCGAGACCCTTGCCGACGTCGCGACGGTTTCGTTCGCTTATGACGACGCCGAACCGGATTTCGTTGGGGACAGCCGGTTTCCGGCCGTTCCCCGAGAGAAGACGCCGTGAGCGAGCCGTGCGACCTGACCGCGAGCGACGCAATCCGGGCGATCCGGCGAAGCGAGCTAAGTGCCGGCGAACTGCTCGACTCGCTCCTCGAACGAATTCAGACCCTCGAACCCTCCGTCGCGGCGTGGGAAACGCTGGACGAAAGCGGCGCGCGTCGCGCGGCGCATCGGTTCGACGCGCGACGCGACGAGAACGCCGTCCTACCGTTTGGCGGTATCCCCATCGGGGTCAAGGATATTTACGACGTCCGAGGCTTCCCCACCGGCTGTGGCTTCGGTCCCTGGGCCGGTCGCGAGGCGAAGGAGGACGCGACGACAGTCGCTCGGCTGCGAACGGCCGGAGCCATTCTGCTGGGTAAGACCGTGACCACCCAGTTCGCCTTCGCCGACCCACCAAAGACGACCAACCCCTGGAATCCCGCGCGCACCCCGGGTGGATCGAGTTCCGGATCCGCCGCGGCGGTTGCCGCGCGTATGGTTCCCCTCGCCCTCGGCTCCCAGACCGCTGGCTCGATTCTTCGCCCGGCCGCGTACTGCGGCGTCCTGGGCCTCAAACCCAGCTATGGCTTGATCAGTCGTCGGGGAATCTTTCCCTTGTCGTGGTCGCTGGATCACCCGGGCCCCATCGCCCGCTCGGTCGAAGATCTGGCGCTGGTCCTCGGCATCCTGGCCGGACCGGACCCCAGCGACCCGACCACGGCCTCCGCCCGCCCACGAGACTATCTGGCGGCGGCGCGGACGCCGATTGAGCCGCCGACCGTGGGAGTGATCGTCGACTTCTTCGACGCGGCCGACGTTCCGGTCCGGGAGCGCGTCGGCGCGGCGGTGGACACGCTGACCCGCGCGGGCGCGCGCCGAATCGACCTGCGACTTCAGACTCCCTTGAAAACCGTCGCCGCGGCTCAGCAGGTCATTATGCAGGTCGAAGCCGCCGAGATTCACGCTCAGTTGCACGCCGAGCAGCCAGAAGCGTACGGTCCGCGCATGCGCTCGCTTGTCGAGTTAGGTCAACTCGTTCCGAGTCAGTTGTACCTGCGCGCCCAGCGAATCCGCCGGCAGTTCCGGCGGGAGATGGCCGGGTCGCTCGGAGAGGCCGCTTGCCTGCTCACGCCGACCGTCTCTAACCTGGCTCCGGACCGAGCGACGACCGGCGACCGAACTTTCCAGGCACCCTGGTCGCTCATCGGCTGGCCGGCCTTGAGTATGCCGGCCGGCTTCGTCGAGGGACTGCCGACCGGTCTGCAAATCGTCACCGGACCCGGACGGGAAGAGCGCCTCCTCGCGATCGCCGCCTGGATCGAGCGCGTGCTGGCGGAATAGCTTACTCGATCCCGAGTTTCCCCGGATTGAGAACGTCGCCCGGGTCGAGGGCGTGCTTGATCCGGCGGAGAAGATCCACGCCGGCTCCCAGTTCGATCGGTAGCAGGTGGGCGAGACGCACCCCCACGCCGTGGCAGTACTCGATCGACCCACCTTCCGAGCGGGCCAGGGTGAGCGCCTCGTCCATCGCCCGATCCAGCGGACCGCCTCTTCCCGACATTTCTGGTTCTCGCTCCGGCTGGTTACTGCCCTCCAGGAGGAAAGACACTAACTCCGGGCGAGCCCAGATCCCGAACGAGTGGACGCCGACCTGGTTGCGATCGGCAATCGTCATCACTTCCCGACAGTAATCCAGCACTCGATCCGTAGGGACCGCGACGTCGACGTAGCGCCACTCTACCCGCGGCGCCGGCTCGAATTCCTCGGTCCGGGGACCGTTTACCCGTTGGATGAACCACTCCGCGCTCTCGTGGCGCCCGGTCCAGAACTTCCGCGCGGCGCCGCGTTCGCGGGGAAGACCGTCATTGACTTGACAGATTTGTTTGGCTCGCCGCGCCGCCGCCCGAACGACCGCCTCGGGACCGTCGAAGGCCAGAAAGAGATTCGCCGGCATCTGGAATGGCTCGCCTTCTTCTTCTTCGTAGTCGATCATCGCCGGATGCAGACCAAGCGCGTCCATCGCCACGATCGCCGCGAAGCCCTCGGCAAAGGAAGGAAAGCGATAGGCCAGAAACTCCCGTCGTTCCGGCCAGGGGAAAAGTTGCACGACGACCTCGACGATCACGCCGAGGGTCCCCTCGGCGCCGACGAAGAGGTGGCCTAGATCCGGCCCCACCGCGGTCTTGGCGGCGCCCGGCCAGGAGACGACCGTTCCGTCGGCAAGAACGACGGTAAGCCCGCGGACCTGTTGGCCCATGGACCCGTAGCCCGCCGCCAGGTACCCCATACCGTTAGTTCCCACCGCTCCGCCGACTGTCGCGATTGGCTGGCTCCAGGGGTCGTGAGCAAACAGCAATCCGTGCTCTTCGGCGGCTCGAGCGAGGTCGGCGAGGACCACCCCGGGCTGAACCCGCGCGAGGCGATTCTCCTTCTCGATCGTGAGAACCTGATTCAGCGCGCCCAGGTCCAGGACGATGCTCCCTTGGATCGGCAAAGTACTTCCCATGACCGCGGTTCCCGCGCCATAGGGGACGATGGGTACGCCCCCCGCACCCGCTTGCCGAAGGATCTCGGCAACGTCTCCCGCGTTTCGGGGGCGAACGACCCCAGCCGGCGCGCCGAGCGGGAAGCGGTCAGAGACTCCTTTTGTCCGGCGCAACCAGAAGACCCCGGCGTAGCGGGCCAGGTCTTCCGGACTGGTCAGCACTCGTTCCGCGCCCAACTGTTTCCGCGACGCGTCGAGGATCTGTCGCGCCGGGGACGCCTCATCACGCGCGCTTTCTCGGTTCATCTCGTGGCCTCCTCGGCGGTGTCGGGCAAGGGGCATGCCTCTTGCGTTCTTTTTCTCGGAGGTGCCCATGCAAAATCCGTCTCAAGAACCCTTACAGATTGTACCCCCGGCCCGAGAAGACGAACGTTTTGCGGCACGGCCGGCTCGCAGAGAAGCGTGGCTGGAATTAGGGGTGTTTCTGCTGCTGATCGTCCCGTCCATGATCCTCGCTTACTTCGAGACCCAAACTCCCGGGGTCAGCTTCGTCCTCATCGCGCTCTCGACGATCTTTCGCGACCTGGCCCTGGTGGCGTTGATCCTCTTCTTTCTCTGGCGCAACGGCGAACCACTGACCCGCGTTGGCTGGACGTGGCGAAATTTCTGGGGTGAACTCGCCCTCGGCGTCGTCTTGTTCATTCCATTCTTTATCGTCACCAATCTCGTCGCGCTGGCGCTCACCGCGGCCGGTCTGAGCACTCCGCCAGCCGGGCCATCTTTCCTTACTCCGCTCAGCTATGAGGAAGTCGCACTCGGTTTCGTTCTGGTCGTCGTCGTCGCGATTGCCGAGGAAACGATCTTTCGGGGCTACCTCATTCTGCGATTCGAGAATCTGCTTCCGAGTGCCGGTACCGCGATTCTCCTCTCGGCGCTCATCTTCTCACTCGGCCACGGTTACGAGGGGGAAACCGGAGTCGGAACAGTCTTTGTGATGGGCGTCATCCTCGCCCTGGTTTACATTTGGCGGCGAAGCCTGGTTGCCCCGGCGACGATGCATTTTCTTCAGGACTTCCTGGCGATCGTCCTGATTCCTCTGCTCGCGCTGAGGCATTAGGACCAGGAGACAGGAGATAGGAGATAGACGTGGGCCAGGCCCCAACCCCTAGCCCCCAATCCCCAGCCCCGCTCTAGGTAGGATAGGCCGACCGGGTGGCCATGGCACTCCAGGCCCCGAGCAACGCGATGATGATACCGATGATGATGTCGTTAGTCCGAGGAGTGCCGGTGTATCCCAGAATGAACGGGGCGACGATCAACCAGACGCCAAGGACGGCGTTCACCCAACTCATCCAGGCGGCCCGATAGGCGCCCAGGAAGCGAACCGCGGCCAGTACCGTAACGATTAACCCAACAATGATAGCGTTGGTCGTCGGGGTGGCGTAGGCGGAGTACCCCAGGATAAACGGAGCCAGGATTTCCCAGACGCCGGCCAGCACGTTCAGACCACTCGCTAACTTGATCTGACTGACTGCTGGCTGTTGTATCTGCATACAATGCCTCCTCTGACGGATCAGGGTGGTAGTAGTCGCAGATTCGGTGCCAGTGCCAGTTCATCCAGTTCTACGGTCAATAGATTTTGCCGCGGCGTAAGGTCAGGCAACGATTTCCATGCGCAGCCCTCGCGCGTCGTAATCGGCGTGACTGTCCGGAAAGTGGCGGGCCACGCCGCGGGTGATCCGCTCGGCGGCGACGAGGCAGGCGAGGGCATCCACGAGGTCGTCCCCGGCGGGAATCACGTCTGGTCGCTGGCGGGAAAGGCTCGACCGGGCGTCGCTCAGCCAGGGTTCGTCGAGAAAGGGCAAGGACCGGGCGAGCAAGGCAACGCGTCGCTCGCGCCCGGCAGCCACTTTTTTCGCGGGAATCGCGTTGGCGTCCGCTCCGGCCAGAACCGCGAAGACGACCTCCGGGTGGGTCTCGCTCAGCCACTCCTGGGTTTCCGGGGCGAGCCCCTGATCCACTTCGCGGATCTTGTCCAGGATGTGAAAAAGTTGCTTCGTGACGCCCTTCCCGCGCGCGGCCCGGTTCCGCTCGCAGGCATCGCGGTAGTCCTTCGCGGCGAGGGTGGCGCGGCAGGGAGCCGGAAAGACGCTGCTCTTCCGCCGGGGCGGCAGAAATGTACGCGCTGCCAAATCGCAGGCGCGCGGCGCGGCCTCCGCGAGGCCAATCGGAATGTCGACGGCAACCCGGCTCGATCGGCCGGCGGCCGTCAGCACCTCACAAAACGTCGGATAAAGGGCGAAACTCACCGCGTCGAGGCCGGTCGTCGCGCGCGCCACGACCCAACCACCCCGACAACCGTCGACCCCGAGTAGAGTACGCTTTTCCTCGTCCACGTTTCCTCGATCCTCCGTCGCTTCTCGGTTGCCAACCGGGTCCAAATTGGGGATACTTCCCACGGCTGGCCTCGACCGATATGGTAGCAGACGTTGGCCGGTTACCGGACTATCCCACTGGCCAACGTGTACCCGCGGTCCGAGCGCCCGAGCAGGCAACCGAGGAGGAACGCAGGGTGGCGCACGAGTTTATCTGGACCCACGACTTTGGATCGGTCCGCATCGCCGTGATCAACGAGGCGACCGGTGCCTGGCCGATGGAGCGCGCGATCGAGGGGGTGCCAGAAGACCTCTGGCGCGCCGAGATTCCGGTGATCGACGCGAACTTCATGGCGATCGACTTCAACCTGATGTACGTTTCCCTTCCCGGCGCCAAGGTTCTCATCGACACTGGCTTCGGCGAGTACGACCCGCGAGATACCCGAAATCCCCTGGTCTCGGTGCGGAACATGCACCTGACCGCCAGCGCCGACGCGGCGCTGGCCGCGCTCGGGACGCGGCCGGAGGAGATTACCCACGTCCTGATCACACACATGCACGGCGATCACATCCTGGGCGCGACGAGAACGGTCGAGGGGAAACGCGTTCCAACTTACCCCAGCGCGCGCTACTACGTCATGGAAGCGGAGTGGGCCGAAGCGCCGGCCTTCCATCAGAACGCCGACGCGATCAACGCCCAGAAAACCGCCCTCCTCGCCGCCGACATCGTGACGTTGACGCCTGGCGACCGCGAGATCATCCCCGGAATCGACTTCCAGTTTGCTCCCGGCGAGTCGGCCGGTCACGCCATCGTCCGGATCCAAGCCGGAAAAGAGGTCATTTACAACCTCGGCGATCTCTTCCATTACCCGGCCGAGTTCCGCCACCTCGATTGGCGCCCCCGCTACCGCGACGTCGCCTCGCTCGTCGCCTCGCGCCAGAAATATCTGCCCCGATTCCTCGCCGAAGACGCCTGGCTCGTCCCGGCCCATCACCGCTTCCCGGCGGTCGGCAAGGTCGCGGCCGAGGGGAACGGCTATCGTTGGATCGCTGGCACGCCAGTAGGTCTATAATCTGCCCATCCAAGGACGAGGAGGGGAGAACGTGAAAGCGGCGGTCTTACGCGGAGTTGGCGAGCGGTTGCGGATCGAGGAGATTCCACGACCGGAGCCTCGGGCGGGTGAAGTGCTGGTGAAGGTTAGAGCCTGCGGAGTTTGTCACACCGACCTTCACGTCGTCAAAGGTGAAGTCGCTTTTCCCATGCCCTGCGTTCTCGGTCACGAAATCTCCGGCGAGGTTGCCGTCCTCGGCGCGGGGGTCAGCGGCCTGGCCGTTGGCCAGGCCGTCGTCTCCAGTTTCATCATGCCGTGCGGCACCTGCTATCACTGCGTGCGCGGGCGAGACGATTTGTGCGAGACCTTCTTCGACTACAACCGCCTGCGCGGAACGCTCTACGATGGCGAGACCCGCCTTCGCGACTCCGCCGGCGCTCCCCTCGCGATGTACTCCATGGCCGGTCTGGCCGAGTACGCGGTCGTACCGGCCACCGACGTTTTCCCTCTCCCCGGCGGGGTTGCGCCCGAGGAGGCGGCCATTCTGGGCTGCGCGGTATTTACCGCTTACGGAGCGATTCGGAATGGCGCGGATCTCCGAGCCGGCGAATCCGTCGCGGTCGTGGCGACCGGGGGAGTGGGCTCGAATCTACTCCAGGTCGCCCGCGCCTTCGGCGCGGCGCCGATTATTGCGATTGACGTGCGCGAGGATAAGCTCGTCGCGGCGCGGGAATTAGGAGCGACCCACGCCGTCAACGCCGCCCGGGAAGACGCCGTCGCGGCGGTCCGCGAGATTACCGCTGGCCGCGGAGTAGACGTCGCCTTCGAGGCGCTGGGCCGGCCGCAAACCTTCGAGCAAGCCGTTTCCTTGGTCCGAGACGGCGGGCGCGCGGTGATGGTCGGAATCGCGCCGGCCGGCGTCACTGCGTCGCTGGAGATCACGCGACTGGTGCGCCGAGGTATCCGCATCGTCGGATCCTACGGCGCGCGCACCCGCACCGACCTGCCGGCCGTTCTGAATCTGGCAAGCCGAGGGGCGATCGACCTGGGCCGGGTTGTTACTCGCCGCTATCCCCTGGATGAAGTCGACGCGGCCTACACCGCGCTCAACCGAGGTGAAATCGTCGGCCGAGCAATCGTCATTATGTAAGACGACCTCGTGCTCTTCGCCGAGCTAGCCGCCGTTGCCCCGCTGGCGTGAACCCCCGGCCGAAAGGCTGGACAGATCGTCTCGGGTGACCTGCTGCTCGATGACGTCGAGCAAGTCCAGCAAATCGAATGGCTTGTTGAGAACCGCGTCAAAAAGTTCGCGATTCGCCAGGTCCGTTAAGTCGTCCGCGCCAGTGAGCGCGACAATTGGCGTCGCCCCGAGGTGCTGCCGACAAACCCGCGCAAAAGCATAGCCATCCATGACCGGCATGCAAACGTCGGCCAGAATGACTTGGGGCTGGTGAGATTCGATCAGCGCGAGCGCGCCTTCACCGTTCTCGGCCCCCAACGGCAGATAGCCTTCGTCTGCCAAAACCGAACAGATAAGATCCCGGACTCCTTCGTCGTCCTCGACGACGAGCACACATCCCCGCTCATTCATCCCCGTTATCCCCCGCATCAAACCACCACTATAACTGCACCTCGACAAACTACCCGCGGTTTCGGCTAATTGACCGTAGCACAGCGCGTGTCAGGCCTGTAACGCGATAAACGTAGTACCCAATATTGTGTTACAGGTTTGGACATGTTCTGTCACCTGACTCTCCATTACAAGCGGGAATCTACCACAAAAGATCTGCTACTATCGACGGAGCATTTATCGTGAGGAAATCAGGTATGAGCGTCAAACTTCTCATCTATCCCCCCGAGCCAGCGGCGATCCTCGAGCGATTACACGCGGCTGCCCCGGAGGTGACCATCGTCGTCGCCGAGGATGAACGCGCGGCAACCCGGGAAATCGCGGACGCCGACGCGTACTATGGCCGAATCACCCCGGAACTTCTCGCCGCCGCCGGTCAACTGCGTTGGATTCAATCACCGGCGATTGGTCTGGAACGGACGATGTTTCCAGAGCTCATCACTCACCCGGTGGTTATGACCAATCCACGGGGCATCTTCGCCGACGACATCGCCGACCACGTTTTGGCACTGGTCACCGGCTTCGCCCGACAGTTGCCACGCCTGCTCCGTCAGCAGCTTCGCCACGTCTGGCGTCCGGAAGGCTACGAGGTGATGCACCTGCCGGACTGCACGCTTGGGATCATCGGTCTCGGCGGCATCGGGTCAGCGGTCGCCCGACGAGCCAGCGCCTTCGACATGAAGGTCATCGCGGTGGATGCTCGTCGCACCGAAGCACCTCCGGGCGTCACGGCGCTCTGGTCCCCCGAGCGCTTGAACGACTTGCTCGGCACGTCCGACTTCGTCGTCATCTGTGCCCCGGAGACTCCGGAGACCCGGGGACTCTTCGGCTCGGCCACGTTCAAAGCGATGAAGCCCTCAGCGTACCTGATCAATATTGGGCGCGGCAAGATCGTCCAACTCGACGCACTCGTCGAGGCGCTCCGCGCGGGCGAAATCGCCGGCGCCGGCCTGGACGTTTTCGAGGTCGAACCCCTGCCGGCGGATCATCCGCTTTGGGACATGGAGAACGTCGTGATCACGCCGCACGTTGCCGGAATTGGTCCTCACACCGCTGAACGTCGCCATCAGGTGCTGATCGAGAACCTTCGCCGCTTCGTGGCCAACGAACCGCTTCTCAACGTCGTCGACAAGAGCCGCTGGTTCTAGTTATCCCTTGAACTTTTCATGCGCTGAGCGCTACTCACCTCATGGGAGGTATCGCCAAGGTGAACAGTGCGACGGCGCGGAGCGCGCTCCGGATGCCCCAGGGAGAAGCGGTGGACGCGGTACAGCTCATCGGGCGCATCGCCCAGGGTGACCAGATCGCGCTGGCCGACCTGTATGCTCTGTACGGTCCCCCGCTCTTCCGCTATCTGGTACAACTGGTCGACGACCGCGGTCTCGCCGAAGAGGTGCTTCAAGATACGCTGGTGGCCGTGTGGCAAAGCGCGGCCCGTTTCGAGGCACGCTCAACGCCCCGAACCTGGCTCTACGGAATTGCTCGACGTCAGGCTCACAATCGGACGCGCCGGAAAGCCCTTCCTCGCGCCGATGTGAGCGAACTGGACCTAACCCCCGCGGGCGATACCGAACCGGAAGAGGCGGTGCTGGCCAGCGTCGAGCGCGAAGAACTCGCCCACGCGATCGACCAGTTGACCGCTGCTCATCGGGAGATTCTGGCCCTCATTTTCGACAGTGGTCTCTCGTACGCGGAAGCGGCGATACTTCTGAACGTCCCGGAAGGCACGGTGAAGAGTCGCCTGAACAATGCGAAGCGCGCGCTCCGTGACAGTCTGCGCGCCGAGGAGGGGTAGCGATGAATGGCAATTTCTACGACGAGCCGATTCGGCTGAATCCGGATAGTCGGTTCGCAGGAGGCCATCCCAACGCGCTCCTGCCGGCCTACCTGACCGGTGCTCTCGAACGACCAACGTTGGAGCGGGTTCGCGCGCACCTGAGTACCTGCGCGCTTTGCCAGCGCGAGCTTGCCGAATGGCAGACGGTTGGCCTGGCCGTGCGCGAAGCTACCGCGCGGGTAGGACTCCCGCGACCGACCGTTCTCAATGGGGCGCTAGCGACAATCGCGCAACGCCAAGAGAGTCACAAGCGATTCGAGTGGTTCGAAAGGATAACGGGAATGCTGCACTCAAATACCAGCCGGGCGCCTCGATTGATGGTCGCGGCGGCAGCGGCGGCGGTGCTTGCCGCGGCGGTCGTCTTCACTCCCGTCGGGTCATACGCCGAGGGTATTCTCACCATTTTCACGCCGAAGCAGGTGGCGGCGATTCCGGTCTCGCAGCAGGAACTCCAGAGCCTGCCCAAGCTCAACAACTACGGCACATTCACCATGCCGACGCATGCCAATGGAAAGCAGGTAACGAGCGCGGCCGAGGCGTCGTCGCTCGCCGGCTACTCGGTCCTCGTCCCCAGTTCGCTGCCCAAGAACGTTCCGACCCCGGCCCGCTACGAGTACGCTCCGGGCCAGAGTGCCTCGTTCACTTTTAGCGCCCAGAAGGCCGAAGCGACCGCCGCGAAGCAAGGGAAGCAGATTCCGGCGATGCCCTCCAATCTGAACGGCAGCACGCTCGTGGTGACCACCAAGCCAGCGGTCATGACAACCTATACCAACGGCACGTTCGACCCGAAAAGCGCGAAGAGCGTGGACGAGAAGACGCTGGCGAGCCAGAACGCCCAGATCTTGATCATCGGGCAGATGCCCGCGCCGGTGGTGACCTCGACTGGCGCCTCGGCCAGCGAGATCGAGCAGTACCTGCTCGCGCAGCCCGGCATCTCGCCGGATCTCGCTCAGGCAATTCGAGCGATCGGCGATCCGACGACCACGCTGCCGATTCCGGTCCCGGTTGACCGCGCCGCGTCACACTCGGTGCAGGTTCAGGGTGTCACCGGCCTGGCCGTGGCCGATCAGACCGGCCTGGGCGGAGGAATCATCTGGGAGAAGAACGGCTTCGTCTACGGCGTGGCCGGCACCTACAGCGAGAGCGACCTGCTCAGCGTCGCGAACTCGCTGCATTAGAGCAGAATCCAGAAGCCAGGAGCCAGAATCCAGAAGGGGAACTGGCTTCGGGCCAGGACTGCCGGTGATCGCACTGTCGGATCCTCTTCTGGATTCTGGATTCTGGATTCCGTTTAGCGAGGGATACATGATGCTCAGTTTGAGAGAGGGAGCGACGGATCGGGGAGAGGGAATACCGGCGATCCAGACCGAAAATCTGGTGAAACAGTACGGAAAGCTTACCGCCCTGGCCGGGCTAACGATGGCAGTGCCCCGCGGCGAGGTCTTCGGCTTCCTGGGGCCAAACGGCGCCGGCAAAACAACCGCGGTCAAGCTGCTCCTGGGTCTCACCCGTCCGACCGCCGGCGAAGCGAGGGTGCTCGGCTTCCCGCTGGGCGACCGCCGCGCGCGTCAGCGGATCGGTTACTTGCCGGAGCTTTTTCGCTATCAGGGTTGGCTGACCGCTCGCGAGGTACTTTCTTTCCACTGCGAGTTAGCCGGCCTCCCCCGCGCGGAGTGGGTCGATGAGGTCGATCGCGCGTTGCGAACCGTCGGCCTGGCCACGCGCGCCGACGACCGGGTCGAAACCTACTCAAAAGGTATGCAGCAGCGCCTCGGCCTCGGCGTGACCTTGCTAGGCCGGCCGGACCTCGTCTTCTTGGACGAGCCAACCTCGGCTTTGGACCCGGTGGGGCGTCACGACGTTCGAGAGATCATTCGCGAGTTGAAGGCGCGCGGCACCGCGGTCTTTCTGAACTCGCACCTCCTCAGCGAGGTCGAGTTGGTTTGCGATCGGGTCGCGGTGGTGCATCGCGGCAAAGTGGTCGCGCTGGGCCGGCTGAGCGAAATCCTGGGCGAGACGAGTAGCGTCCGTCTGCGGGTCAGCGGTTTGCGCCTGGCCGACGACGCGGAACTGGCCCATTGGGGAGATCTGGAAGAAGACGGCGAATGGCAGACCGTGCGGGGCATCAGCGCCGAACGCATCCCCGACCTGGTCGCGACGATCGTCCGCAAGGGCGGGCGAGTCTACGCCGTGGAGCCGCGCCAGCAAACTCTTGAAGACCGCTTCTTACAGCTCCTTCAGAATCCCACCGCGGAAATCCCCTCGGTCGACTCTCTTTCGGCCGAACCCGCGAGCCCATCCGGAGTTGGAGGTGTCGCGTGAGCGGCGCGCTAACGATTGCCCGCTATACCTTGATCGAGGCCTCGCGTCGTCGCCTGCTGATTACCGTGGCGATCCTTACGGTGGTGATGGCGGTGTTCACGACCTGGGGATTCTCTCGCTTGAATACTCTGCAGTGCGGACAGCAACCCTGCGCGCCGACCGAGATTCGGTTGGCAACGGCATTTCTCCTGATCGTCGTCGCCTACATGTACAACGTCGTCCTGGCGATGGGGTCAGTATTCGTCACCGCCCCGGCAATCGCCGGCGAGCTAGAGTCCGGGTTGGCGCTCGCGATTCTTCCTCGACCGATCGGGCGCGGGGCGATTCTGCTCGGCAAGTGGTTGGGACTCGGGGTACTCGTGGTCTTTTACGCCGTGGCGACCGGGGCGATTGAGTTCCTGGGAGTGAAACTCGTCGTCGACTACCTCCCGCCCCACCCCATCCAAGCGTTGCTTTACCTGGCCGGCGAAAGCTTGATTCTCCTTACCCTGGCGCTTTTGCTCAGCACGCGGCTCTCGCCGATGACCGGCGGGGTGATCGCGGTCGTGGTCTTTGGGATGGCCTGGCTGGCCGGCTTTGCCGAGCAAATTGGTCTGGCGTTCGACAATCTCACCCTGATCAACGTCGGCGTGGTCATGAGCATGCTCCTGCCCACCGACGGCCTCTGGCGAGGCGCGGTTTACAGCATGGAACCGGTCGCGGTTCTGGCGCTGGGTAGTTCATCGCGCGCGGCGTCGGCTGGTAGTCCCTTTTTCGTCCAGGCTCCCCCCACCACTCCCTACGTCCTCTGGGCGGCAATTTGGGTCGTGGTGATCCTGGGACTGGCAGTTTTCAGCTTTCAACGCCGGGATGTGTAGGATCCGACATCGCTCAACCGGAGAGGACCAGTATCCCCAGATCCGGGGTTTCGCCAAATGCGACAATCACTTTGTCATTGTTCCGCAAGACCTCGGCAATGCGCTTTGTCGTGCAGTTGCCCAGTTGCAACCAAATGATCCGCGGTGGGAACCCCCAAATGAGGCCAAGATCACCAAAATCGGCATCCTTGGTCACGATGGTGAACTCTTTGCGCTTGGCAAATCGATAAACTACTTGATCGGTGGCGCGGCTCAGGCCAACGCGATAGACGTGCGTTGAGTCGGGGTACAGGTCAGAGAGGAAGGTAACCAGGCTTGGCGACAAGTTTTGATCGAAAAGGAGCTTCAAGAATTAAGCTTACCCAACCGCGACCCGGGTATGTCGCTCTCGATCAGCCGCGTAGCTCAGACAGGCAAGAATATCTTCTTCGGTGAGGTAGGGGAAATCGGCTAAGATCTCCTGGGGAGACATGCCCGCAGCAAGGTACGACAGCACGTCATAGACGGTCATTCGCGTGCCGCGGATACAGGGTTGTCCCCCCCGCTTCCCGGGTTCAATGGTAATGATCGATGAAGTTGGTGACGTCACGACTTTGCCTCGGCGCTCACTCTGATGCGCAATGTCCATTTTATCACGGACATCTGGTCGCCTTTTTCATGCCGTCCCTTCCAATCCCCGCATTTCTGACAGTGCGCTCGCTACCAGGTCACGTTAAGCTAGACGCGTCCGAACACAGCACGTTGCCGAGCAATTCGCCCTTCTGGGTTCTGGCTCCTGAATTCTGGATTCTGGTTCAGAGGCACCAATGACTGATACCTTCGTCAAAGCCCTGCTCCACCAGTACCGCGACGCGACCAACCTGAACGCCCGGGCGCGCCTGCACGAGTCCTTCAGCACGAACCAGTACGGCTGGCACCCCTGGGTTTTCGATCAGTTGGAGCTACCGCCAGACGGTCGCGTTCTGGAGCTTGGCTGCGGGCCGGGCTTGCTCTGGCGCCAAAACCTCGACCGCATCCCGCACGGCTGGGAGGTTACTCTGAGCGATTTCTCGCCCGGAATGCTCGAAGATGCCCAGCGGGGCCTGGCCAATGCCGACCGCGCCTTTCGCTTTCAGCGGATCGATGCCCAACAGATCCCCTTCGCGGATGCTAGCTTTGACGCGGTCATCGCCAACCACATGCTGTATCACGTCCCGAATCGGGATCAGGCAATCGGAGAAATCCGGCGGGTGCTGCATCCGGAGGGGCAGTTTTACGCCGCGACGAACGGCAAGAATCATCTCGAAGACGCCTGGAGGTTCTTGCGGCAGACGGGGTTCGACCCCCTCGAACGTTCATTCTCCAGCTATCCTTTCAGTCTGGAAAATGGCGCCGAACAGCTTAGCCGCCATTTTTCCGAGGTCGACCTGCGCCGTTACGATGACGCGCTCGTCGTGACGGAAGTCGAGCCGGTTCTTGCCTACGTCGTCTCGGGTATCGTCGAACCGGAGCGCGAGGCGTCAGAGCTCGAACGCCTTGCCGAAGTCCTGGAGGGAGAGATCCGGGATCACGGGGCAATCCGTATCGCGAAGGAATCGGGCCTCTTCGTTTCCCGGGGAACGCGATGAAGCGCGACGCGTCAATCGCCTTGATCTCCGACGTTCACGGCAACCTCGTCGCCCTGCGGGCCGTTCTGGCGGAGATCGCTACGCTGGGTATCGAGCGCATCGTGGTCGCGGGCGACCTGGTCGGCTTTGGGCCGGATCCGGACGCGGTGGTAGACCTGCTGGTCGAGCGGGGCGCCGAGCTGATCCGGGGGAATCACGAGAAAGACTACGTCGCGCCGTACGGCACACCGAGCGAGCCACCGGGCTGGCGAACCGATCCGCGCGTTCGCTCCATGCTCTGGTCGATGGAAAGGCTCGGTCCAAAGCGCCGCGCTTTTCTGGCCGGTCTGCCGGACGACCTGTGGCTCGACGCGGAGACGCTGGTCGTCCACGGCTCGCCGCGTCACGTCCGCGACGCGGTCCTCCCCTGGACGCCCGAACCGGACCTGGCGGCGATGTTCGAGGGCGTCCCCGGACGGCTCGCGTTCATGGGACACACCCACCGCGCGGTTCTCCGTGAGGTAGGGCAATGGCGGCTGGTCAACCTCGGTTCGGTTGGCCTACCGATCGACGGGGATCGCAACGCGTCCTACGTCGTGGCCGAGCCTCCGAATAAGGGCGGTTCCCCGGCGTGGCAGGTCCAGTTTCGGCGGGTCCGCTACGATGTCGAGGCAGCAATCGCGGCCTATGACGACGGCTTGCGGGAGGTGGATCCGGCCTTCGTGGAGATTCTCGCCGCTGAACTCCGCTTCGCCCGTGACTTTTTCGGCCCCTGGATGCGCGCCAGCAACCGCCTCAGCCCGGAGGACATTCCGACCGCCCTGGAGGAGTATCTCCGGACGATTCCGGAAAAGACTGCTTGAGTTAGCGATCAACGCACCGACACCCTACTGGTCGGTGCGTTGATCGCCGCCCGCCCAACCGCGCGAGAGGCGTTCGAAGCGCGAACACCAGACGGTACGTCAGCACTAAGTTATCCAGCGCGTACCCGAACCGATTCAGCGACAACGGATTGGTGATTGCCCCGAAGGTCGGATCTCGGCTGATGAACATCCCCAAGGTCGGTGAGTAGTAACGGGCTCGCAGGTAGTATAAGCCGGATTCCGAGTCTTGTTGCTGGCCGGTGAACCCGAAAGGCTGAGTAACAGTGCCCTCGGTCCCCAGGGCGACCCCGAAGGCGTCGGTCAGGTAGGCTTCGACGAGGTTGCCGCTGCCGTTGGTGATCGCGCGGACCGAACCCGGGCCATCGGTGTGATAGACCTGGAGATTGCCGGAAGTGTCCACCGCGTAGGCAAGGTCGAGAGCGACCCGGTCAGGTAAGATGGCCTGTTTGCTGAGTTCGTGGGCAGGCTCGCAATATTGCTTTCCTCGCTGATGAGAGGGCCCTCGCTCCCCGTCACCCGATCACGAAACCTCACCACCAGTCCACAAGTCGGACCTAGCACCACTCGTCAAGTAGGTCCTCCCTGCGTTGATGCTTGTCGACGAAATCGGCGCCATGTTCCGCTCCCGAGTTGGGATTGCTCAGCATCCCCGGCCCTGCAACGTTCCGGGCACTGCACTCCTGCTGTCGGCATACACTCCGGTGACGATCAGATTCGCTGCATTGCGATTATCGGCGTAGAGGCCAAGCGCATGAGCATTCCTACTCGCGCTGGCGACAAACCAGAACGCCTGGGCCACACCGGAATCGTTAGCGTCGACCGCGTCTTCGACGTCGCCAAGAACGACCGGACAACCCGACGCGGTGCTGTTGCCAGAGGCGTGGAAATCGAACGATCAACATGCGCTGGGCGTCAGAAACTGGGCGGGACGAGCCCGCCCCACGCCGTTAACTCATATTCATCGTGATCGGCGTAGTGGTTGAATTCAAGACAGAGGCCACTTGCCAGGCCTTCACCTGCAAGGCAGAGATCCTCCCCGACCACCTGCCAGACTTCCAAGGCGTGACGCAGCACAGCATCACCCGGTACCCAGACGGCGCCCAGATACCCATTCAGGCGGTGAAATAGCGCGAATCGCTGGCCATCGACCGAATCTGCCACTCGCTCCAGTACTGTCCAAATGATTGACGTCTGATCGGGCTGCCAGGTCTCTCGCCAGGCGTGTCGGTCACTCTTGACTATGGCGAAGAATCGATGCCTTAGGCGCTCCGTTGAGTCCAAATCCAGGAAATCGTTGCCAGTGAGCCTCAACCCAATAGCTGCCTCTAGTTTCCGTTGGAATTGTGGCAGCAACTGGCCGCCCTTGTGTTGCCGAAGGCCACGCCGCAGTCGTTCGCTCATCTACGTCCTCACTGACCAGAGTTCTCGCCTCCGACGTGTCCAAAACCCTCACCGTCGGGGCCTAGATTATCATAGTACTTTGGCGGTCCCCCCTCCCTGTGCGACGATTGCTCCTTGGGCGTGCCCACGTGGACCGATCCGTCCGGGTGCTCGACCACGATTACCCGTCCACCTCTACCATCTGGATATTCCCACCATCGTCCCCCATCGGCAGACCTGCCCTGGGCAATCGGATCAGCCGAACGAGGAATGCCACCGAGTTGCTTAGCTAGGCGGCGCTTGGCTCGTTGGGTCAATGACGCGATAGTGGGCGGGAGATCGCTTAAGGAGGCTGAAAGCCACCGCAGAATATAAGAGTCCCGCAAAGCCTGTGACACGGCCGGGACGGCAGCGCTCGCGGTGGCGGCGGCCCCGCCGAGGTAATAGAAGGCAGCGGCTCCTCCCTCCGCCACACATGCGGCCTTCAGGCACAAACCGCTCGGATCTTCGTTGCCGACCGGGTTATCCAGCGCGTAGGTGAACCGATTCAGGGACAGCGGATTGGTGATCGCCCCAAAGGTCGGATCCCTGCTCAGGAACCGCCCAATAGCCGGATCATACATCCGAGCCCGCAGGTCGTACAATCCCGACTCGGCATCGCGTTGCTGACCGGTATACTGGAACGGCTGCGAGCTATTCCCCGTCGTCTTGAGCGGAACTCCGAACGCGTCGGTCTTGTAGGTCGCCAGGACGGTGCCCGAGCCATCGGTGATCGCGCGCACCGAGCCAAGTCCATCGGTGTGGTAGACCTGGAGATTGCCCGAACCATCCACCGCGTAGGCCAGACCGAGGCCGTAGACGTACTTGAACGTCCCGTCGGTCAGCACGTTGGGGAGGGCCCCATTGATGTCATAGACGTAATTGGTCGCGGTTCCCCCGACCGTTTTACTCGCTCGCTTCCCTTCCCCGTCGTAGGTGTAGTTTGTCGTCGTCCCGCTGATCGTCAAACTGGTCAGCCGATTAGCTTGATCATAGATTGCCGGATTTCCGGCGATCGTCGTAAGGTTACCGTTGTTGTCCGAGCTGTATCCGCTGCTCGTCAGCCGATCCGCGGTGTCGTAGGTGTAAGTCGTCGTCGTCCCGCGCTGCTTGAGCGCGGTGCGATTGCCCAACGGATCGTAGGCGTAGCTCGCCGAGCGGCCCGGCGCGGTGACGTTGGTCAGGCGATACAGCTGATCGTACTGGTAGGCGGCTGTGCCACCTGGTGGCGTCACCAGGGTCAGGCTATGGTTGGCTCCGGCGGCCGCCGCGGTCATTCCCCCTAAACCGGTGACTTGAATCGGCGACATGCTGCACGCCGTCGTCCCGCAGGTTTGACTCGTCGTCACTCCCAACTGGTTCGATCCATTGCTTCCCCAGGCCCAGACCGTCCCATCCGACTTCACCACCAGGGCGTGGTTGGCTCCCGCGGCGATGCTAGTCACTCCGCTCAGCCCGGGAACTTGGACAGCTCCGTTGGCCGGATTGGTGTTGCCGATCCCCAGCTGCCCGAGGCTGTTATCTCCCCAGGCCCAGACCGTCCCGTCGCTCTTCAAGGCGAGGCTGAAGTTGTCGCCCGCCGCGATCACCGTGATCCCCGACAGACCTGTCACTTGGGCCGGTGTCGTCTGACAGGGCAGGCTATTGCACGTGGAGTTCGAGGCTCCCACCTGTCCCTTGTCGTTGGCTCCCCAGGCGTAGACGTTCCCGCTCGTCGTGAGAGCCACGCTGTGGTTGGCTCCCCCGGCCACCGCGATGACGCCACTCGCTCCGGTCACCGGGATCGGGCTCTCGCTGCACGGCGTCGACCCGCAAGTCTGGGTCGTGGTCACGCCCAACTGTCCGTAGGCGTTACTCCCCCAGGCGTAGAGCGTCCCGTCGTTCGTCGCGGCGAGGCTGTGATCTTGTCCGGCCCCGATCACCGCGACGTCGCTGATGCCGGTGATCTGCTCCGCTGCCAGGCGACTGGTTGTCGTGCCATCTCCTAATTGTCCATCGTCGTTGTTTCCCCAGGCGTAGAGGCTGCCGCCGGTGGCTAACGCCAGGGTGTGCCGTCCCCCCACCCCGGTCGCGGTGGAAACAACCGAACTGGCCCCGCTCACCATTATGGGTGAGGTCGCGCAGGGATTCCCGTTACAGGTCTGGGTGGTGGTCACGCCGAGCTGGCCGTAGGTGTTGTCGCCCCAGCCCCAGACCGTCCCATTCGGCTTGATCGCGAAGCTCTGGTTGTCGCGGGCGAAGATCTGGGAGACCGTGCCGATGGTGGTGACCAGGTAAGGCGTGCTGTGAGGATTCGTGTCGCCGGTCCCCAGCTGACCGTAAGAGTTATCCCCGAAGGCGTAGACGTTGCCGGTGCCGTTGGCTAACTCCTGAATCCGCACCCGGTTGCCGACGTTATCGAGGGTGTAGGTGTACTGCGTGCCGATGCTCCCGACGGTGTTGAGCACCTGGGTGAGGCGCATCGCGTTATCGTAGCTGTACTGCGCGATTGACCCATCGACGTTGGTGATCTTCTGGAGGGTGTTGTCGGGGTTATATTGATAGCTCGTGGCCGGGCGCTGCGCCCAGTCGGTCAGCGAAGTCAGGCGATCAGCGTTATCGTACTGGTAGGTGACCGGGCTCTGGTCCGGATAGATCAGCTTGTCGCGGTTACCGTCGAGGTCGTAGCGATAACCGACGGTCTGGCTCCCCGGACTGGTGACCGAGGTCAGCCGATCCAGCTCGTCGTAGAGGTAGGTTGTCGATCCGGTCCCATCAGTCATCTGGGAGCGATTGCCGTTCGCGTCGTAGGGGTAGGAGACCTTGGGGGTCTTGCCGTCGCTGTAGGTGATCGCGGTCAGGCGATTCTCGGCGTCGTAGCCGTAGGTGGTGGTGTTCCCGTTGGGGTCCTTGAGGCTCTGGAGATTGCCATTGGCGTCGTAGGTGTCGGTCGTGGCCGGCAGCGGCGCCTGGGTCTCGCTGCGGACCCGGTTCAGCCCATCGTAGGTGTAATCGGTCGTGCGCTGATTCTGAGGATCCCCAGCCGCCCGTGTGACCTCACTAAGGTTGCCGAGGTTGTCGTAGGTGTACTGCGTGACGTACACCGTTGCCGGCGGCGTGAGCGGATCCGTCCAGGCGAGCGGGCTCTGGTCGACCTCGTCGAGGCTGTCCCGTTCGTCGTAGCCGTATTTGGTGACCTGGCCGTTCGCGTCGATCACGACCGTGCGGTTGCCAACCGCGTCGTACTGGTACTGGGTGACCAGCGGACTCCCGCCCGGGACCGGTGCTGGCGCGGACAACGAGAGAAGACGGTCTTCGTTGTCGTAGGCATAAGTCCAGGTGTGCTGTGAGGGCGTTCCTCCCTGGGCGTTCCCGTTGGGATCGACCATCGAAGTCACCCGACCAACTGGGTCATAGCTGTAACTGGTGATATCTCCCGCTGGGTCAGTCACGCTCTTGAGCATCCCCGCCTGAGTCGGATCCGGTGCGGCGGTGTAGTAAACGTAGCTCGTGGCAAACGTATAGTCCGGCGCCGCAGCGTAGGCGGATAGCGACGAATTGGACGTGACCGTCCCGGTTGTCCAGGTTGTCGGCAAGCTGTTCAAGCCGGTCACGCCGAGGGTCTGCGAGGTTCCTCCACTGGCTCGATCACGCAGTGGCTCGCCGAAACCGCTCGCGGGCGCAAGGACGGCGAGCCAGTAGGTCGTTCCGCTCGTCAAGCTTGTCGGGGGGATGATGACCGGGTTCCAGCCACCCGGCCGCGCGGTCGTGACATTTGCTTGCGCCAGGAGATTCCCCGGGCTGCCCGCTCCATTGTCCACGTAGAGGCCGACGACGAGTGTCCCGGCCGAAGCGCCAGTGTCGGTATACACCCACAATTGACTGATGCTGCTCGACGCGGTCGCGGTGAACGCGAACGCCTTTCCCACGCCAGCGTTCAGGTAATCCGAGTTCCCCTCGACGGTCTTGTCTCCCAACGGGGACGAGGCTCCGGTGTTGCCGCGCGGGGGGATAACTTTGGTCACCTGACCCGGGTTATTGGGATCGCCGTATTCGTACTGAGTCAGGGCCGTTTGGAAACCGAGATCGGGATCGGTATCGCTTCGGGTGACGCCCTGGAGGGTGATCCCGCTCGGGTCGTAGGCATAGTCGGTCGCGTAGGCCGCGTTGAGGTTCCAGCCATAGTCGCACCCGACGCTCGCCCCGTTTCCCACCCCTTTGGGGGGAATCGTCTCGACCAGGTTGTTCTGGGCATCGTAGCTGTAGAGGGTGACCAGGGGATTGGTGCCGCTCGTCGGCGGGGGCTCGATCTTGCGGGTGAGGTTGCCGAAGCTGCCGGCGATCGGGTAGCCATTGTCATCGACATCATAGCAATAGCTCGTCGTGTTGCCCCGGGCATCCGTCACGACGGTCCGATTGAAGTTGGCATCGTAGCCGTACAGTTCGGTGTCGCTCTCCGTTGCACTCGGCACCGAGACCCGCTTGATCAACCGCCCCATCGTGTCGTAGTAATCGGTGACCGTGGGGTGAACGCCGTCGTACGTGGTCTGGGGATAGGTCACCGTCGTCGTCTCGGTCCCATCGGCGTTGGTGACGTAGGAGAAGGTCGTCGACTGGCCGGTCGTGAGCCCGAGAGCATCCTTTTGGGACTGGACCCTCCCCTGGCTGTCGTAGGCCAGGGTGAGCGCGGTGTGCCCTCTCGCGTCGGCGATCGTCGTCAGACGACTGCTGGACCCGTCGTACCCGTAGGTTGTCGTCTGATTGTTCCGATCGGTCACCGTCGTCAACCGTCCGCTCGGGTCATAGCCAAACTGGACGGTGCGTTGGGAACTGAGCCAGTCCGCAACGCTGACAAGGTGGCCGCTCGGGTCATAGCTTAGGGTCAGAGAGCCGCGGCCAGCGGGGTCGGTAATCGTCTTGAGCTGTCCGTTCACGTAGCCGAGGGTCGTCTTGTTCCCGTAGCGATCCTTGAGGTAGAGCAAGAGACCGCTGGTGTCAAAGCCAAGCTGACTCTGATCGTGCCTGGTGACGAGGTAGACCGTGCCATCGCCGAGAGCCGGGGTGAACTTCTGGAGCGTGTCGAAGACGCCCGGGGGAGGTGTGTAGGAAGACCCGTTTTGGGTGTAGGTCTCTACCCTTCCATTCCCCTCGACAACGGAGATGGTCGACGATTGATCGACGACGTGCGCGTTGTATCCGAACGCCCATCCGGGTCCGAGAGGTCCGCTGGTGGTGTCGTCGGAGTTGTAGCTCCGGTTAAAGGCGACGCCTCCGCCACGACCAGGAATCGCAACGTCTGTATGTCGATAACGGAAATTGCCAGTCGAGGTGTCAACGGGATCGCCCCCACAATCCCTATAAGGTGCGCAGGGCAGCCCGTTCGACAAGCTTGGCGGCGGTGGCGCCGGAGACGCGCAGGGAACCTGGAAGGCCTCGATTGTCGGCGTACTGTAAGACGACTCATTGGCCCAGAGGGCGCAGTTGGGCGCGAAGGTCTGGGAGTCGAAAGCAATGCCCTCGGGTTGGTAGTCATTACTCGTGACCGCGAATGTCCCGGATAGCCCGCTCCCATTCAGATCGACCTGAACGATGTCCGATGGGGTGGTCTCGGGGTCAACGAGCCAGAGGCTCTCGCTGGAGCCGGTACCAACTTGCATTGCGATACCCGAGTTGCAGTCGTAGCCGGAGGTCTGCAGCGCGAAACTTGCGATCTGGCCACCTGGGGGAGTGCTGGTGAGGCTGAGATGGAAGACGTCGGAGCCCTCGTCGTCACTCATCCACAGGGTGTCACTACCGGGGTCATATGCCAAACCGTCAATGGAGCCTGGCGGCTGATTATAGAAACAGTTTCCGCCGGACGGCAAGAACGAGAACTCGAAGGTCGCGACGCCGGTGGCTGGGTTGATCTGGTAGACGTTGCCTGAACCATCGTAGGCGCCGCCCCAGAGCACGTGCCGCGTGCTGTCCCACGCCAAGGCGCCGATGGGCACGCCCACATCGAAGTTCTGGAGTAGCGTTCCTGAGGTTGACGCCTTGTAAATGTGTGTATCACGGTTCTGACCAGTTGAGTCATATTCGTAGGTGTACCAAAGATTAGTGCCATCGAAGGCCATCGCGCGCCCGTTGGACGAATCGTAGGGGTTTTGGGCAAGAAACGACGCGAGGACGGTCGTCGTGCCCACCTTGGGCGAGGGCGTCTGCCGACGGCCGGTCTTGGTCGCCCGACGGGAAGCCGCCCCGTTTGCCGAGCGAGGATTGTGCCCACGAACGGGCGAAGCTGTTGGCGTGGGAGAAGCCGAGGCCTTTCGCGTTGGCGTTGTCGCTCGCTTGATCGGTGTTGGCGACGCGATCCGCGTCGGCGTCGGCACGGGTGCGGCATCCGCAAGCAACGGACTGAAGACACTGGCAATCAGCGTTAAGACAAGAAAGACCGGCCAAAGCCCCCGGATATACCGCCCCTTGGTCTTCATACACCGACACCTCACCAGCCAATTTGCAGGGTCGCGAGGAGCAAAACCGTGGCGCCGGGGATCGACGGTCACCGTGTCACTTCGCTCACGCGGCAAAGTGACCGAGCAGCCGCTCGTTAAAATAGCAGGACCGCACGGACAGGATTGGCACTTTTCCAAGTGCCCGATGACAATTACGCAGCGAGAGGAAACACGTGGGGCGGGAGTCGCGACCAAGCTTGTCAGGCAGGCGCACACCAACACTACCGCGTTCGGTAAGGACAGGCTTCGTCATTTGTCGGGACTGCCGTCCGACCTTCGATGGAGACGAGGAGTGTGGAGTACGAACAGACGATTTCCTAATAGCCCGGTTGGTTTGGGCTAATTCAGGGTGTATCGCGCTCTCTCACGAGGTAGCACATCCGGGGCTATTCGAGTCACTCGCTCGTCCGCGTCACCAGGGCCAGAGCACTCATCCTCTTGTCAGCCAGGAAGCAACCTGTTCCAGGTTTTTCTCCCAATCAGTTGGCAGGAATGCCGTCCAGCAGGACTCTTCCCACCGCGGATCGAAGCGCTCCGGCTCCAGGTAGCGGGTTTCCAGGGGCCAGAAAGTGCAGACCAGGGAGTAGCTCCAGAGCGGCACGTACGAGGCAAGTTCGTCACGACTCGGCCGGACCAGATCCAGATAACCCTGCAAGTAGTGGTCGCGCTCGGGCGAGGTTGGCGTCACGCAGTATTCCAGCGCCCACATGAAGTCGAATCCCCGCGGCAGCACCGTGGTGTTATCGAAGTCCACCACCGCGCTCACCCGATCATCGCGGGCAAAGAGCACGTTGGTATCGAGAATGTCGTTGTGGATCCACTGCATCGGCATTGCCGCGACCTGTTCGTACAAGCCGTGATGATCGTGGAGATACGCCAGGCGAATCCGAACGTCTTGAGCAGTCCGCCGGTCGAGCTCGGTCGGACCATTCTCCGTGGCGGCCAGCATCCTCTCGAAGCGACGGACGACCTCATCGGGCTTACGCAAGGTCCACGGCTCGCGGAGTTCTCGCCAGTTATCCACCAGGGCCAGCGCCACTCGCCCGACCGTCTCGCCGAGGGAGCGTGCCGCGGTCGGAGAGCAACCTCCGCGCGGGAGATGGCGCCCTTCCACGTGTTCAAAGAGGACGTAGCTCGCGTCCGAGGCCGGGGTGATCAAGTCACCTTGTCGGTTGGGGATCAGGGCCGCTACCGGCACGCCGTGAGTGTAACAGTGGTACTGAGCGCTGACCGATAGCTCGATCAGCTCGGCGTGAAAGTAGGCCGGGTTGTAGCGTTTCACGACGTAGGACCGGTCGCCAGCATCAACGCGAGCCAACCAGTTGATCAAGCCGTATCCGATGGGGCTGATTCGGTCCGCTTGAATCCCGTAGAAAGCGGCCAGGACGTCCCGAACGATCGACTGCTGCGATTCACTACTCGTCGGGAAACTCCCAGGACCAGAGTTCGTAGCGGTTGCGGTCGTTCGGCAGGTGGACCAGGTGCTCGTAGGTGAGAATGACCCGTTCGGGCTGGCTCGCCACTCCTCCACCTCCTCGGCACTTCGATAGAGTATGCTGCCCGGATTATAGAGCAAATCACCCTGCGATTCGCTCGTCCAACGAGCCAGCCTTTCGGGGTATACTGCTTCCGACACGTCTTCCACTGAAAATCAGAGAGAGAGCAGCATGGCTCAGAATAGCCCCCGCGTGCTCATCAGCGAGCCGATCCATCCCAGCGGCATCACCCTCCTTGCCCAACACGCCGAGGTGATCAATCTGCCGGATCGTCCCGGCGAGACCGTCGACCAGTATTTACCGTCCGCCGACGCGGTGATCGTGCGTACCGCTCGTCTGGACGCGAACCGCTTAGCCAGCGCGCCGAGATTGAAGATTATCGGTAAGCACGGCGTCGGGGTCGACAACATCGACGTCGCGGCCGCCCGCGCCCGGGGCATCGTCGTCACCTCAACGCCCGGCGCCAACGCTCAAGCGGTTGCCGAGCACGCTCTGACGATGATGTTCATGCTCACCCGGCGAATCCCCACGGTCAGCCGAATGCTCCGCGACGGCCAGTTCGAGGTCGCCCGGGGCGCGGCGATGGCGAACGACCTGGCCGGCAAAACGCTCGGTCTGGTTGGCGTGGGCAACGTCGGCGCCCGTCTGGCGACGATTTGCCGGACGGCTTTCGCCATGCGCGTCCTCGCCTTCGATCCCTACGTCCGCCCCGAACGCGCGGCCGAGCTTGGCGTCGAGCTCGTCTCCGGCCTCTCGCCCCTGCTGCGGGTCTCCGACGTCATTTCGATCCACTCTCCGCTGACCCCGGAGACGCGAGGCCTGATTGGCGCGAGCGCGCTGGCCGAGGTCAAGCCCGACGCGGTTCTGGTCAACTGTGCGCGTGGGGGTATCGTCGACGAAGCTGCCTTGCTGGACGCGCTGAAAGCAGGGCGCCTGGCCGGCGCCGGACTGGACGTCTTTGCCCAGGAGCCGGTCCCCACCGATCACCCGCTTCTGGCGCTCGAAAACGTCGTGGCAACGCCCCACGTGGCCGGCGCCAGCCAGGAAGCGTTCGCGACGATCGCGCAGACCGTCGCCGAGGACGTTCTGCGCGTCCTGCGGGGGGAAGAGCCAGTCTATCCCTACCGAATCTGAGCGACGAGGGAACGCGGTGTCGATCGAAAGCGCCGGCCGGCTAAGGGCCACGACCGAGCGGGTCGGAGTTTCCCCTTACGTTGGCCTGATCGTGGCAACCGTGCTCTGGGGCGCGCTGCATCCCATCGGCAAACTGGTCATGCGCGAGGCGACGCCGGTTCAACTGATCCTGGCACGCGTGATCTTCGCCGGTCTTACTCTTGGTCTGATCCTCGCGTTCCAGGGTAAGCTCGGCCTCGTCGCCGCCGAATGGCGCAAGCGGCCGGGCACGATTGTGATCCTTGCTGCCTTGAGCTTTCTCGGCTCGTCCGGTGGATCGATGGTCGCCCTCTCGCTCCTTCCGGCGTCAGTCAGTAGTTTGCTTTCGAACACCAGTCCGCTGTTCGTCGCGGTGGGAGCCATCCTGGCCAGTCGAGGCCGCCCGTCGACCTGGACGATCCTGGGGATTCTCATCGGCTTCCTTGGCCTCGGCGTGGTTGTCTTTGGCGAGAACCCCGGGGGCTTTGGCACCCTCGCGGTCGATCCCCGGGGCGTCGCGCTCTCGCTGGCCAGCAGCCTGTGCTGGGCCGGTTACATCGGCGCCGGCCGGCGCGCCATGACCGAGGGAAACCCCCTGGCCGTCGTCGCCGCGTGCAGCATCTTCGGCGCCATCCCCTGGCTGCTGGTCTCTGGCCTCGACGGCGGTCTCGCCGGACTGACCCGGCTTTCCGCCGAGACCTGGGGGCTTCTGCTCTTCGTCGGGGTGATCGGAACCGGCGTGACCTATGGCCTCTGGACCAACGCGCTAACTCGGCTGAGCGCCTCGAACGTCGCGGTGTTCCAGTACGCGATCCCCTTCTGGTCGATCATCCTCGCCGTCCTCCTGCTTGGCGAACCGATCACCCTGCCCCTCGTCGTCGGCGGCGTCGGCATCATCGCCGGCATCGCGATTACCCAGCGGCAACCGGCTGTCGCGCCCAGGCGTTCGTCAGCAAGCGAACCCAGTTTCCGTACATGATCGCCTCGACGTCGGATTCGGCGTAGCCCCGGCGACGGAGGATCTGGGGAATCGTCTGGAGATCGGCGATCGTGTCGAGGTCGTTGGGCGACTGCTCGGTGCCGTAGCCACCGTCCAGGTCGGTGCCAATCGCGGCGTGGCGCGCGTTGCCGGCCAGTTGGCAGACGCGGTCGATGTGATTGGCGACGTCTTCCATGGTGATCAACTCGCGGGCGGTCTCACCCTTGATATAGTCCGGGCGAAGCATCCAGTTATCGAACGCCGCGCCGATCACCCCACCTCGCTCGACGATCAGACGAACCTGGTCGTCGGTGAACTGGCGGTCGCCAGGCACCAGCGCGCGACAGTTGTTATGTGAAGCCAAAACCGGACCGTGGAAGATCTCCAGCGCCTCGAAGAAGCTACCGTCGGCCAGGTGGGTCACATCGAGAATCATGCCGGAGGATTCCAGGGCTTGGAGCATCGGCTTGCCGAGCGGAGTAAGGCCACCCGGCGCGCCGGTGCCGTGAGCGTAGCGGCTCACGCCGTAATGGACCAGGCTGACGATGCGCAATCCGGCCGCGAACCACTGCGGTACCTGGTCCGGCGACACGATGGGATCCGCGCCTTCCATGCTGATGACGAAGCCAAGCGGCGTATTGTCCTTGTCCGCCTGCCAGTCCGCGATGTGCTTCTCCAGCGCCGAGGGATCGGTGATAATGCGACAAATGCCCTCGGCTTCGAGTTGACGATAGTACGCCAGACAGCCCATCGCGAAGCCATACGCCATCTCCGCGGCCCGGAAGTCGATCGCGGTACCCCCCTTCGGGTTTACCCGCGCCAGGAGGGTCGCCGAGGACAACGCGACGTCGCCCCGGCGCAGATCCGGGAAGGCCACGGTACCGGCCGCGCGCCCCTTCGCGGTCATACCGGCTTCGACCTCGCGGATCTCGTGGACGCTCTTGCGGAGATCCCGATTCCAGTTGATGGCATTCATCGCCAGATCGAGGTGCATGTCGATGATAATCATCACTTTCTCCTAAAAACTACAGCTGAAAGATCGCCCGAGCCGTACCGCTAAGAATCTGGCTTCGGGCTTCGTCGGTCAGTTCCAAGGCATCGAGCGCCGAAGGGGTCGCCGCGTCGAAGTGAGGATAATCCGAACCGAAGAGAACGTGATCGGGGCCGAGAACGTCGAGCGCGGCCCGGGCCGAAAGCGAGGCCGGCGGCAAGGGATGGGTCGTGAGATAAACCTGACGCCGCAGGTAATCGCCGGGAGAGAGCGCGAAGCCGGGAAACTCGTCGCGGAGATAGGGGTAGAAGTGGTCGAGCCGATCGACGATGTAGGGAAGCCAGCCCAGACCAACTTCGTTAACCACGACTTTCAAGCCAGGGTGACGGGCCAGTACGCCGGAAGTGACGAGATTGACCAGATTGGCCATGGCCCCGAACGGCTGCGACAGCACCTGCTTGGCCAGGGCCGTCTCGACGTGGTGCAGTTGATAGGGGAAGACGGTGTGAATCGTCGTCGCGCCCTGCAAGACAACCGGTAGGCCGACCTCTTCGGCCGCGGCAAAGATCGGTTCGTATTGGCGGTCGCCCCAGAGGGGATAGGCGCCGGCCATTGGAAGGTACACCGCGGCGAATCCGGGCACTCCGGCGTAGCGGGAGATCTCCTCGGCGGCGTCTTCCGGAAGTTGGTTGGCCGCCATGATCGCGGCGTAAACTCCGCGCTCGGGGTTCACCCACTGCTCGGCGAGGAAGCGATTGTAGGCGCGCTGGAGCATCGCGAGGTAGTTCCAGTCGTTGCTCGTCGCGGCGCGGAGCAAGCGACCGGGGAATACCAACGCGGCGTCGATCCCGCGCGCGTCCAGGTCCGCGCGCAGCAAGGCCGCTGAGGTCAGCCGGCGCGGCTCAGTGTCGGGAAAATCGCCGAGGATCGGATCGTACGGGGTACGCGGTGAATAGCCGGGAACGTCGAGAAAGCGCTCCCCTTTGACGCTGCGAGCGCCCTCGCGGACCAGACCGCCGGCCTCCAAAACCTTACGCCAGGGTTCCTCGAAGTAGGGGGCAAGGTCGGCGTCAAGTTCGTGGAGATGAACGTCGGCATCGAAAATCGAGATTGCACCAGCCGACACGTTTGGCTCCTCCAGAGAGGTAAGCAGGGCGACACCGGGAAAATCGTCGCCCCGCGATTTCTCGGACAAGGATAAGGCAAAACGCTCGGGGAGTCACCGTGGTTACAACGGGGGGGTTAGTGCTTCGTCAAGCCGGTGGTGATGAATGGTTGTGACCACCGCCGCCTTGAAAGGCGGGCGTAGGCCCAGTGGGGCTGATGCAGATTAACAAATTAGTCGGGTATACCGGCGACCGGGGGACCGGACCTAACCCCGACTCCCCTTCCCGTGTCGGGAAGGGGAGTCGGGCAATGCCATCCCGATAGCTGACGCACGGCCACTAGCCCAATTCCCCCTTCCCGCATCGGGAAGGGGGTTAGGGGGTTAGGTCCGGTCCCGACGAGTGCCGGATA
>Ga0080006_1157569_pt1 | contig 44679 bp, 37 predicted proteins | sample RS3BMetagenome_FD_69209 | JGI IMG/M metagenome (GOLD analysis project Ga0080006, IMG submission 69209) | Ferric oxide microbial mat and aquatic microbial communities from Rainbow Spring, Yellowstone National Park, USA - RS3B (SPADES... ... | reverse complement strand
GGGAGAGGTGGTAATGTTGAGGAACGCTTCGGCGGTCTCTTGGCATGGTGAGGTCCAGCTCAACGTCGGGGAGTTTGCATCCGTTGAGAGGAGGGATGACGCCGAGGCGCCCGCCCCGAACGCGATTCCCGACCAAAGACCAAAAGTGTACCGTAGGCCGGAGAGGTTTTCGCGCGGTCGCCGGCGCGGCCAACCGAGTTACGGGAGAAGGTGGAAAAGGTAGAGAGGGTGTCTTCTAAACGCAGATGAGTTTTACGAAAGGCGGCGACACCTGGAATACAAAGGTATAGCCCGGAGCGGATTCGAACCGCTGTCAGCGGGGCCAGGGCCCGCCATGCTTGGCCTCTACACCACCGGGCTTTCGCGGCAAAAATTTCTCGGGGAGTGGATTTAAGCTTATACCGGCTATGTAAGAGTTGAGGGAGGAGCAAGGTTAAGCGGGATTCTTCTCGGTAATCGGGTGAAGCAGAACTAGTGCGCAAGCGCGCCCTCATGCAACGCCTTTTCTGCCAACTCTTTTAAGTTGACCGCGGCGTTAAAAGGAGATAACCTTGGGAATATTCAAGGCGTATGATATACGCGGTGAGTACGGCACCGAGTTAACCGTGGAGGATGCCTTAAGAGTTGGCTACTCATTCGGAGAGTGGCTCAAGGAAAGGGGTTACGCCAAGAAGAAATTGGTATCCGTCGGCGGTGACGTTAGGCTTTCCACCGCGCCCCTAAAAAGTGCGCTGATCTCGGGCTTGCTTTCTTCAGGGTTTGACGTGATCGACCTCGGCATGGTCCCCACGCCGACGCTCTACTTCTCCGTGGCTCACATGGGGCTCGATGGAGGCGCTATGATAACCGCTTCTCACTTGCCCTCGAAGTACAATGGGATTAAGTTGGTCCGCCCAGGAGGCATAGCTTTGAGTTACGAGACCGGCATAGGGGACGTTGAAAAGCTTTGTTCTGCGCCTCACACTTACGGCGCTGATATAGGCAAACCCAAGGAGTTGGGCGGGGTTATGGATTTCTATTGGGCCTTCATAAAGCAGGCGTCTAAGCTGAGTGATTCGACCGCGCTCAGCGTGGCAGTAGACAGCGGTAACGGGACGTGCGGTTACTTCGCTGATGCGCTTAGAGGAGAGGGCTACACTGTTTATCCCCTGTTTCAGGAGCCTAACGGTACTTTTCCCAATCACGTGCCTGACCCGCTGAGGGAAGAAAACCTGTTGAGCCTAAAGAAGACCGTTATTGAAAAGGGAGCCGATGTTGGCATAGCCTTCGACGGTGACGGAGATAGGATAGGGGTCGTGGATAACTTGGGGCGTCACGTGAGCTCCGATCAGCTGTTGGCCCTGTTGGCTTCTCAAGAGCTCGAGGGTAACCCTGGTGGCTTGATAGTTCATGACGTGCTCGCTTCGTCGATTGTGGATGAGGTTGTGAAGGCTAAGGGTGGAAGGGTACTCGTCAGTAGGACGGGTCACTCCTACATCAACTCTGCGGTCATAGAAAAGGGTGCGCTGATGGCAGGGGAGGTCAGCGGCCACATATATTACCTAGATGGCTATTATGGGTTCGATGATGCCTCCTTTGCAGCCCTCAAGGTCTTGGACTTGGTGGCCAAGGCAAAAGCGAGGGGACAGGACTTGGCCGAACTCGTAAACGCCCTACCGGTGGTCTACTCCTCCCCGGAGTTCAGGTTGCCCTGTCCCGAGGACAAGAAGGCGTTGGTCATATCCAAGCTGGTAGATCGCCTCTCATCGCAGGGTTATAAGCTTAGCACGATCGACGGCGTGAGGGTCGACGCGGATTTCGGATGGGGAATAGTTAGGCCATCCAATACCGAGCCGGTGCTGGCCTTGAGGTTTGAAGGGAAAGATGAGGCATCTCTCAAGAGGATCGAGTCGATATTTGCCCCAACCATCGCTGAGGTGCTGGGTGTTGACTTGCCAGCAGCCCGAACGATTTTTTTGTTCACGGCCTTGAAGTACAGCTAAGCCCGCGCTTTAACCTCATTGGGGTTTAACTTTATGGGGGTTAAGGGGGCGAAAGTCCCCCTCCGTAAGGTGGGGGATGGATGGCCCCCTTACAGAAACGTTTTACGTCACTAAAAGAGATATCTGTGCCTCCAGACCTAGAGAAGAAGGAGGGACTTTCCCTATGGAACGTAGGGGAGACGCCGGGGGATGAGAAGGCCTCTGCGATGCGGGATGGAATACCCGCGGTATTCCAGGCGTAAGCGTATCCATGAACCGGGAAGCCCTATCCGTAAGGGCGGGGTAGTTCACGCTTATGAACCCATCCTCCCGCAGGGGAAGGGATGGATGGATGGATGGATGGATGACCCTATCTTGATTGAAAAGTCCCTTTGATCAGTCAGGCGTAAATACGTCGGTTTGAATGATTTGGTCGCCTTAAAATGGAGTTCGAGTTTAGCTTCAAAACTAGGTTAATCTTCGGGCCCGGTACTTTGTCGAGATTACCAGAGGTGGCTAGGGGGTACCACAAGGCGCTGATAGTAACCGGCAAAAAAAGCAGCAAACAAAACGGTTCTCTAGATAAGGTCAGAAGCTATCTAACCTCGGTTGGCGTCGAAAGCTTGGTTTACGATGACGTGAAGCCGAATCCGACAACCGATAGCGCGGATGAGGCCGCAGACCTCGGGCGTCGGGCCGGCGTAGACCTTTTGATTGGACTGGGAGGAGGCAGCGCCATAGATGAGGCAAAAGCGGTGAGCGTGGCCATTCCAGGGAGGCGCCCCATAACAGATTTGAACAAAGGGTGGATACCCCAAACGTCAATCCCCCTTATCGCCATCCCTAGCACGGCGGGCACGGGAACGGAAGCTGACCCCTGGTTCGTGCTTACGGACCTGAAAACGTCCCAGAAGAGAGGTTACGGTTATGGCGTGACCTTTCCCTTGGCGTCCGTAGTAGATCCTGAATTAACCCTCACCTTGCCGAAGTTTCAAACGGCAGCGACGGGTATGGATACGTTTTATCACGCGCTAGAGGGCTATCTAAATAGGGACGCTAACCCCCTTTCAGATGGCTTGGCCATACACGCGATGGAATTGGTGAAACAAAACCTCAGTGTGGCATGCGAGCACCCAGGGGATATCGAGGCCAGGACGAATCTTTCAGCGGCTAGCGTGATGGCCGGTATGGTCGAGTTCATGCCGGGCGTTAACCTCATACATGCCCTAGCACACCCGATAGGGGCCTACACCGATGCCACTCACGGAGCTTGCCTTTCTGCGGTGGCCGTCGAGTATTTGAAGTTCGTGGCGGATGCAATGCCAGATAGGGCAAGCGTTGTGGCTAATTTGCTCGGAGAGGACCCAAAGCCGGAAAGAGCGGCCGAGGGGCTCAGCAAGCTTCTGCGGGAAGTTGGCATGGATTTCCGGCTTTCCCAGCTCGGCCTCAAGAAGGAACTCATACCAAAAGTAGCTGAAGACGCTCTGTCTTACATGGGTGGTTCAGTTTCGCGCACCCCAAGAGAGGTTTCCGAGCGGGACATAATCGGAATATTGGAGAGGTCGTTCCGAGAGCAGTAGGTGAAAGCTGGGGGATGCTTGTGGACACCCCGGATATAGAGCTTGACATCACTTCTACTCTGGAAAGCGGCCAAACTTTTTGTTGGTTCAAGGGGAAATCTGGTTGTTATCACTCCATAGTATCGGGGAAGGAAGTGCTGGCGTGTCCTGGGGTGGTCCCGGACTGGGATGAAGCTTACGAGCTTTTTAGGCTAGGCGACGATTTAAGGGAGATTTATTCCAGTATCGACAAGGACCCCTTTATCCACTCGGCGATCGACTCGTTGCGCGGGATGAGGTTAGTCAAGACGGAGCCGTGGGAAACAACGGTTTCTTTCATGGTTAGCGTGCACAATACCGTAAGAGAAATAAAGGCTTCCTTGCTCAATTTGAGGCAGGCGTTAGGTTCACCTACGATCACCAGGGATTTCGCCGACCTGGGCTTTGAACTGAGGGCTTTTCCGACGCCGGCGCAACTGGCGAGTTCGAGCGTTGAGCAACTGGTATCTTTTGGTCTAGGCTTCAGGGCCAAGAACGTTTTGGAGTTGGCCCAGGCAACCGCAAAGGGTGATTACGATCCATATGAGCCCATAAGACTAGGATATGTTAGGGGAAGGGAGTACCTGATGAGGGTAAAGGGCATAGGGCCAAAAGTAGCGGACTGCGTGATGCTGTTTTCTGGAGGTTACATGGAGGCTTTCCCCGTGGACGTCTGGATAAGAAAAGTAGTGGGTAAGGTGTACCTTAAAGACGAAAACGCAAGGGAAGAAAAAGTCAGGGAATTCGGTTCGTCCTACTTTAAGCCTTACGCTGGATACGCGCAAGAGTACATATACGCGTACTCCAGGGGGATCAGGGCGCGCCAGCCAGGCCAGCAACCAGGTCGTTCAGCACAGCCTTTGGGTTAGAAGCCTTAGTGTAGGCCGATGCCAAAAGGACGCCCACGGTGCCCAGCTTGACGGATACTTGCACGTCCCTCCTGTTGGCTATCCCCGCCCCGCAGAGAAGCTTGCTCTTTTTCGTCACCCTCTTGAGGGCATCGACGCTGGCCGTTATTACCTCGGGTTTCGCCGTGGCCACGGAGATCGGCCCCCCTATTAGTTCTGGTGGCTCTACTGCTACGTAGTCTGGTTCAAAAGCGGCCACTGCGGCCACCTCATCTGGGGTCGCGGCACAAACCAATTGCTCAAGTCCATATTTTTTGGCCATTTCGACGACTTTCTGGGCGTAGTCGAGCGGCACCCTGTGCTCCGAGTGGTTGACCATGACGCCGTCGACACCGACGTCGAGAAGGGTGTTGAACGTTATGTGGCCGGTGTGACTTCCCTCGAAAAAGGGATCCGCTGATTGGGCAAACACTGGTATTGATACCGACTCCTTTACCATGCGAAGGTCGGCGTGTTGCGGGAGCACAACTACTTCATAACCGGTTTCTTTGGAGACCTCTTCAGCTACCTTGGCCAATTCGACGGCCTTTTTACCGGTCGCTGAAGCGTATGCCTTGAAGTTCAAATAAACCGCAGGAGTACGGGTTTTCATTTTCGCTTATCTCCGTATGCTTGCCAGCTTCTTTTTTAAGGATTCGATCATGGTTACCGGCGTGGGATCGATCCCCCTCAGGACAGCCAGGTAGATTGTCGAGAGGTCTCCCCTGAGGGTTGCGTCCATCATGCGCTGCAGCCTTCCCTCCCCCCTGCCCAGGAGTTCGCGATAACCTCCAGCGTTTCCCTTGATCTCGTCCATGGTGATCGATATGCGCTCCTTGTAGGGAGACTGCCAGTCTTCGTCGCGTATCAGCACTATGTAGAACTGTTTCAGTATCTCGTCCTTTCCATCCCATCCCTCTATCTCGTTGTGATCTAGCTCGGGGAAGAACTCGAACTTGGCGGGGGCTTTGGCGTTTTCGTTGACTTGTGTTTTGAATCTCCTGGCCACGCACTGATATTTCTCGTAGCTGTATACTACGGGCATCTTTCCAAGCATCTCGAGGGCTATCTGCTTGGATTCGTTCTTCTCTGCAGGTACTGAGGGGTCGATCTCGCTGAGCGTCTTTTGGACGTGAGAAGGGAGATCGGTGATTTCTGCCCATTCCTTCTTCCCTATTATCCATTGGTCAAACAGGGCCTTTGCCGTGGATGTTAAAAGGAATGGAAGGGCAGCGCGGGGCTGCAACCCCTTGGGAACGGGGTAAGCCGGTAACGAGTTCGAGCGCAAAAATTCGGTTAGTTGGCCACCGGAGGAAACACCAACTACGTGTGCTCCCTTTTTCAGGGCCAGCTTAGCAGCCGATAGGGTCTCCTCAGTGTTACCCGAATAGGAAACTGCCACCACAATGGTCTTGTTGTCGACGAAGCCCGGCAGGTCGTAATCTCTCCAGACGTATATGGGGACGTCAAGCGAGGGGGAAAGCCAGCCCTGTATGTAATCACCAGTTATGGCCGAGCCCCCCATTCCAGTTATGACGACCTCTTCGCCGCCCTCGCCTTTCAAGGAGGGCAGGGACTTCAGGTGGTCGTTCAGCGCCTTGGGATAAGAAAGTATGCTCTTGAGTTCCCCGCCCTTGTCCGTCGCGTAAATCGATTTCTCATCGTCTAAAACCGCAGGTTTCGCGTTCATGCGCTTATCGATGGGTGCGATTTACACCTTTGCCTTGGGTAGCTGTATGCAGCGGAGATAGCTCACGTTTGCGCGGTGAAGATGTCCCTGACAGTTGGCGGAAATCCGCTGTAAATGGGAGTTTCAAAGGGCGCGGAAAGCCTCGCTTCTCAGAGGCGGGGATGAGGTCAGCATCAGATGGGTTAGCTCTTCGAAGGAAGCTTAGATCTCCCCGAGGGTTCCATGTTTTGCACGCCGGGAATGACCTAAAAAGGGAGGCGAATTAAGCCCTGGTTAGGTGCGCGCAGATGAAAGTGGTGCTGTTTCAGGACAGCGGGGCCAGCATGCGTCCTTTGACCGACGTCGAGAGCACATACGATCTTTACTTCGGCGAGTTGAAGGTCGTCCAAGCGATCTCAATGAAGCTCGGCGGGGTAAGGGTGAGCTTCACCGTTGACGACAAGCCCATTGGCACGATAGATGATGACGTATTACTGGTAAACTCCATGGCTTTGGGGGATGATGGGTGGTTTGGTAATGCCGTTAACCGCATACTGAGGGATGAATGGGATGGCGAGAAAGGCATGGTGGAAGGCAAGAGGCTGGTCTTTGCCCGCGTCAGTAAAGCGGACGTGAAGGCGATATCCCCCTTCTTATCCGGAGAAATAGACGAGCAAAAGGTAGGCGCCATTTGTCAGAAGGTTATGCCGATCAGGACTACGCACACGGTTTACGACGAACTGATGCGGAAGAACCAGCCGAGGGTTCTCCTGAATTTTCCGTGGGAGTTCTTGCAGGCCGGTCTAAAGGATTTGGTTTCGCGGGGGGTTCAAGGTCCCCGCCTCGCGGAAACGGTATATCTAGAGGCTTCTGAGGTAGATGAGAATTCCGTAGTGTTGGGAAAAACGGCGCTCAGGAGGGCGACCGTCAAGGGCTCAATAATAACCGGCCCTGCCATAGTTGAGGATTCCGAAATCATCAACAGTTATGTGGGCCCACACGCGGTGGTCAGGGGCGCCGTTGTCAGGGGATTCATCGGTGATTACTCTAGGATAGAAGCGGACGTGAAAGGTGGCGTTCGCGTTGGTGCCGGCTCTGCGGTTTTGTTACCGCTTGAGAAAGATCTCCCGCCTTTGTCTTCTTGGGGTGAACAAGAGGCCGATCGGGATAAGGCCCTGGCCCGTGCGGTTAAGACCTACAGGGAGACCGGCGGGTCGGAAGAGGATGAATCCCGGGTAAAACTGATGCTCGAAAATGCAGCTCTAAAGTACGGGCGCAAGGCGTAAAAGGGCTGAGACTTGTTCGTTGGCGCGCTTATGGCCGGCCACGAGATCGCTTACTCGAAGGATGTGCTCGCTTGGGCCTCTTCGCTGACCGGCGGTTCGAACCTTCGGGTCGTGCGCCTAGGGAGCGGCCGGCCAGTGTTCAAATACGAGGACGAGGAAAAAAATTCCGTTATAATAAAGTTCTACGGCGAAGACGGTGTCGAAGAGGCGGAGGAGTTCAGAAGGATGCACAAGGAATTCGTTAGCATATCGATGCTTAGGGATTCCGGCCTAGACAGGCCGCCGCATAGGATAGTTAAGGCATTTGGCGAGAGGGCCGACCTCGGCTTTGGTTTGGCCGAAGAGGAGGTGCGCGGTTGGCAGCTCAGTAGGTTGCTAATCGATGCGGCCAAGCAGGGAAGGGATATATCGCGCCCGGTGGGTGCCGTGGGCGAGCTGCTCGCCAAGGTCCACTTTGCGAGGAAGGGAGATAGCAATTGGTGGGTTCCGGATTGGAAGAAGAGGATTAAGGAGGCCCTGTCTCCCAACAAACGCGTTGCGGAGTTGGCTGGGCTTGCCAAGCAATGGGTGGAGTACTTTCCCCTACCGTTACCGATGGTCCCCCTTCATGGGGATCCCAACCCCACTAACCTGATCTGGGAAGGCGACGGGATAACCGCTATAGATCTGCAGATGTTTCACTACGGGTACCCCGTTGAGGACCTAGGCGAGGTGGCTGCAGAGTTGAGGCACTTTTTCGCCCAATACGCCGGAAACCCGTGGCTTTCCGAGCGTTACATAAACCTGCTCTATTCAAGGTACTCTGAGTCAAGCGGCCTCGACTTCGGAGTGCTGACAGATTTCAACCCTTTCTACATGGGGCTCTGGGAGCTCGCCATATCATCCAACCCGTGGTTGCCGCCGGCCAGGAGGGCATGGTTAGTCGAGGAGGCCGAGAGATGCTGGAAATACGGTCTCCAGAGGATCGGGCGGTAGGCTTGGGGTATGGGTCCTTGCCTATGGAGTTCTTTTCGAAGGCGTCTTGGTTAGCTTTGTAGAATTCTTCATCGGTCGACTTATCTCTCATGTCATCCGGTAACATGATGGCGACTTCGTCCTTTATGGGATACCAGCGTTTGCAATTTTCACAGTAGAGTATGCCCTCTATCACCTTTTCCCCATCGGTTCTTATTTTGACGAGTTTGAGCGGGTAGTGGCCGCACATTGGGCAGGCCAAGATTTCCACCAGCTTTTCCCTCAACTTCATCCGGCGTTTAAAGGGGATCGCATATAACCGTTGTGGAGTCGCCGTAGGCCAAACTTAAATGCGTGTGCTGAAACGTCAACCGACATGGTGGGAGATAAACCGGCTATATTGGGAGGCAGGCCCGTGAGGCAAACTCCGATACCCCACGGTCCCGTCATAGGAGATGACGACGTCGAGGCCGTGGTGAGCGTATTGAGGTCGGGCAAGCTTTCATCCTTATCGAACCCGATCGTGGAGGAGTTCGAGGAGGCGTTTGCCAAATACGTCGGGACTAAGTACGCCGTGGCCGTTAACTCGGGGACAGCGGCCCTTCACACCGCCCTTCAAGCGATGGGCGTAGGTCCAGGAGATGAAGTGGTCGTTCCCCCGTATACTTTCGTCGCCACTGCTACGTCGGTTCTCCACGCGAACGCAATCCCCATATTTGCTGATGTCCAACTCTCGACGTATAACCTCGATCCGGAGTCGTTTAAGAAAAGAGTGACGGAAAGGACCAAGGTCGTGATACCGGTTCACCTATTCGGACAGCCAGCCGATATGGAGCCCATAATGGAAATTGCTAGGGAGAGGGGGCTAATGGTGCTGGAGGATGCGGCTCAGGCGCACGGTGCGGAGTACAAGGGCAGAAAAGTCGGGAAGATCGGTGATGCGGGGATATTTAGTTTTTACGAGAGCAAAAACATGACTACAGGAGAAGGAGGCATGATAGTTACGGATGACGAAAGGATAGCGGAAAGGGCCAAACTTATCAGACAACACGGCGAGCCCTATTGGTATTACTACGTTGAGCTTGGATACAACTACAGGATGTCTGCGATGGAGGCTGCCTTAGGTCTTTCTCAGTTAAAGAAGCTAGACAAGTTCAATGAGGCCAGGATAACCAACGCCTCACGCTACAACCGGGAGCTTTCAAAAATAGATGGGATCATCGTGCCCAGAGCGCCCAACGGCGTGAAGCACGTCTACCACGTTTATGCGCCTCGGTTCTTGGGCGATGAGTTGGGCCTCTCCCCCTCTCTGCTCAGCAAAGCCCTGGCGGCCGAAGGCATAAACCTGAGGCCGATTTACCCGCGGGCCCTTTACTTAGACCCGCTCTTCCAAGAAAAACGCGTAAGGCCAAGGGGTTGCCCCTATACATGTCCTTACTACGGGAAAGAGGTGAGTTATAATCCCGGGCTTTGCCCCAACGTCGAGTTGCTGACGCAGCAAGTGTTTTCGTTACCCATTTCTCCTGCCTTGACTGACCAGGACATCGATGACGTGATCACCGCGGTGAACAAGATACTATCTTGGAGAAAAGAGCTTTCAGGCATGAAATTCGACCAGCGATCGAGGGGGACTCAGGACCTCTAGCAGGCGGGCCTCGTCGCCATCCCAAGCGGCGTACTGAAACTTCCCCCTAAGGGTTGCACCGCCCCAATTACCCCTTGAATCTATCACTACGAGAGATATTTCGGTACTTTGGGGTTCTTGGCGCCTTATCTCCCTGAGGGCTTCTTCAGCGGCGTCGACGGCAGGCATGTCAGCCATCAATTCGACGGCCCTATGCGCCAAGGCAAACCTTATGGCTATTTCACCTATACCCGTGGCTGCGGCGGCCCCTAGCTCGTCGTCGGCGTACGTGCCGGAACCCGGAAGGGGGGTGTCGCCTACCCTACCCGGCATTTTGTAGGCCAAACCGCTAGTGGAAGCGCCAGCCGCGACGTGGCCCGCGGAGTCCATCGCCACTAGGCCCACGGTGTCGTGATTTTGCGGGTTTGCCCAGTACCAAGGGTCTGGCGGCCTGGGCATGGAGCTCAGCGCAGACTCTCTCATTTTTTTCCATTCCTCCATCGTGGACTCGGGTGGTTTTGCCTCTGTATCCCATCCCAGGGCTTTGGCGAACTTCCGGGCGCCATCGCCAACGATCAGCACGTGTGGGGTCAATTCCATGACCTTCCTTGCCAAGGAAATCGGGTGTGTTACACCTGTGACCGCTGCCACGGCACCAGCTTTTTTGTCCCCATTCATGATGGATGCGTCCAACTCAACGACCCCTTCTGTGTTTGGGAGACCAGATATTCCAACGCTTCTCAAGCCCATCGACTCGACCGCCCTTATCCCCTGTTCTACGGCGTCGAGCGCTGAGCCGTTTACCTTGAGGACGGAGGAGGCAACTTTTACGCCCTCTAAGCCGAAATTCCACGTGGCCACCGCAACTGGTTTCGCCATTTCAATCGGCAACATTGGAATGGTAGAAATAAACGTTGGGGTTGGTGAAACGGTGCGTCGGGATTCTCCACCCTCCGTGTCCCATTTGGTTTCCTTCCACGACAGCAACCTGCAGACCCACGTGGCGCTTGGGATTATCACGTCCGGCTTTTCGGAAAGTATCTTTGCCTGATCCCCTATCCCACCTTGAAGTGTAGCAAACGATGCCATGCCTGCCCTTTTGGCGGCCACTATGTCCGTGCTCGTGTCGCCCACGTAAATTGCCTGAGAGGGATCTACGCCGAGCCTTTTGCTGACTTCCATGAGGACATCCGGAGCGGGCTTTTCGTTTCCGACTTCGGCGGCAGAAACCGCGGCGTCCACGAGGTCCGACATCCCGAACCACTCGACGCACTCCCTAAGTATGAGCGGAGACGTGTTGGTGGCGAGGCCTATTTTGAATCCCATTTTTTTGAGCTTTTTGAGGCACTCCGTTGCTCCTGGGAAGGGTTTAACGTAAGATCTCATGTAGCTATTAACGTACGACTCGTCTATGGCTTTAACTTCTTCCGAAAAATCCCTCTTAGTTCCCGTGATTTTTTCAAGTATTTTATCTGGAGTTTGGCCCAGTAGAGCCACCGCGTCATCGATCGTGGCGTCGGTTAAGCCGTACCGCCTCAGTATGTCCAAGTTTTGCCAAATGAACGCCTCTCTCGAGTCGACCAGGGTACCGTCCAAGTCAAATATCACGGCCACTACGGACAAGCGAACCAGAAACCAATGCGCGCCAAGCGATATATGCGTTTTCCTCGCGGGTCGTGCCGAACTGCGCCGCTAGGATGAAGGGACTTTCGCGCGCTTGATGCTTAGCGTTGCCCGCTTGATGTGGGGGATGCGCAGCGCATTGCGAGGTCACTGGGCTTTCTCCCCTTGGGCCGCCCGATGTCTTCGTGCGCTTTGCGAATCGTTTGGTAACGATACTTTTTCGGCATAATTTGAATTAAAGGAAACCGGACAGATAAGCGGAAACGGGCCGCCTTTCAGCAATTCGTTGGGGAGCTCAAAAAGCAAGGAAATCAGAAGTGTTTGCGAATGTCGGTAGTGAGCGCGCTTCTGAGTGGAGGAAGGGATAGGAAACCGACCCGCAGCCGCACAACGCTTATCCGCCTTCGCCTTAATCATCTATGCAGGTCAAGGTAGACGAGGAGCTGGTCAGGCATATAGCCTCTCTTTCCAGGATTAAGCTGAGCGACGAAGAGGTGAAGGCGTTAGTTGAACAGTTTAACTCGATACTTTCCTACTTCTCCAAAATACAGTCTGAATCATCGGATCTTCCGATCCCGTCGCCCATGGATCGGTTGGTTGACCTCACCAACGTTTACAGGTGTGACGAGCCTAGGCGTAGCGAGACAGATTTTACGACCTTATTTCCGAACAAGGAGGGTCGTTACATAAAGGCACCAAAAATAGTGTGATGCTCGAATGAAAGTTGCAGACGTGGTGAAGTCGGTAAAGAGCGGGGAGAAGAGCGCCGTTGAAGTCGTTCAGGAGTATTTGGGCGTCATAAAGAGGGTAGACCCCAAGGTTCACGCTTTCCTTTACGTTGATGAAGCTGGCTCACTTTCTCGGGCGAGAGAAATCGATGAGGAAATTAAGTCCGGACGGGATCCCGGTCCGCTGGCCGGCGTGCCGGTGGCCGTGAAAGACAATATAGCCGTCAAGGGCATGCCCTTAACGTGCGCCAGCAGGATTTTAGAGGGTTATGTATCACCCTATGACGCGACCGCGGTTAGCCGCTTGAAAGCCGCTGGAGCTATAGTGATCGGCAAAACAAACCTGGACGAGTTCGCCATGGGTAGTAGCACGGAGTACAGCGCGTTTGGCCCCAGCAAAAACCCCAGGGACCTTTCAAGGGTACCAGGTGGAAGCAGCGGGGGAAGCGGCGCGGCGGTAGCATCGGGCATGGTACCCCTGGCGCTCGGTAGCGACACCGGTGGCTCTGTCCGTTGCCCTGCCAGTTTCACCGGCGTCTACGGTTTAAAGCCGACCTATGGTCTGGTAAGCAGGTACGGCTTGGTCTCCTTCGCGAACAGCATAGAGGTGATCGGCGGCTTTTCCGCGTGGGCCGAGGACCTTTCGCTTCTGTTTTCGGTAATCCGTAACACCGATTCCCCTGACCCCATGGATCAGACGACCGTTTTTTCCTCTCCATTGGCTTTTCCAGGCTTGAGGGGGATCAGGGTTGGTTTGATCAAGGAAACGCTCGCGGAGGGAACGAGCGAGGACGTGATCTCCGTGATCGACCGTCTTATTTCGAAGTTGGTGGAGGCTGGGGCCACCGTCGAAGAGGTCAGTTTGCCCTCTTTGGAGCTGGCTTTACCTTCCTACTATTTGTTGGCATGCGCTGAGGCCAGCAGTAACTTGGCTAGGTACGACGGCATAAGGTATGGCAAACCATGCCCCTTGGAAGCGAGAAATTGGAACGAGGCTTTCTCGGAGGTGAGGGGAACGGGTTTTGGTCCGGAGGTGAAGAGGAGGATCATGATGGGGTCTTTCGTGTTGAGCTCTGGGTATTACGATGCGTATTACCTCAAGGCTGCCGCTGCGCGCAAGAAGATAAGGGAGGAAGTACTCAAGGCTCTGAAGGGTTACCAGCTGCTAATGGCCCCTACAAACCCCGTAGTCGCGCCGAAGCTGGGTGAAAAGACGTCGGATCCGCTCTCAATGTACATGCTGGACCTAGATACCGTACCTTTCAATTTGGCTGGCGTGCCAGCCCTTTCTCTGCCGGCGGGGAAAGGAGCCTATGGCTTGCCAGTTGGGGTTCAGCTGGTGGGCGCTCCGCTTATGGACGACTGGGTCATCGGTGCGGCGAAGGAGCTCGAGGGGATGGGGGCGGTTGAGCTGGCTGGCGAGGTGGCGAGGCTTGAATGAGCACAAGGTCATGATAGGGCTCGAAGTTCACGCCCAGCTGACGTCCCTCAAGAGCAAGCTGTTTTGTTCGTGCCCAGCGGACTACAGGGAACTCCAGCCGAACACCGCCGTTTGCGACGTGTGCCTCGGACTGCCGGGCTCCTTACCTCGTCTCAACGGAAGGGCCGTCGAGGAGGTGCTTAAGATTGCCCTGGCTTTGCACTCCAAGCCCGCGGAAAAAACGCTGTTTTACCGCAAGCACTACTTCTATCCCGATATGGCAAAGAACTTCCAGATATCGCAGTACGACAGGGGAGGGGGAGTGACCATAGCGAGCGGGGGTTACATGGACTTTAACTTGGGTCAAGATGTAAAGCGGGTAAGGATAAGGAGGGTACAGCTGGAGGAAGACGTAGCCAAGATCGTCTATCCATCATCGCTGATGACGAGCGATTACGTGTTGGTTGATTACAATAGGGCGGGAGTGGCGCTCTGCGAGATGGTGACGGAGCCTGACATCTCTTCGCCGAGAGAAGCTAGGCTGTTCATAGAGAAGTACTCCAGCATACTTGAACACTTGGGCGTCACGGACACGGATTTGGAGGGATCGCTCAGGGTCGATGCCAACGTGAGCATCGACGGCGGTGAGAGGGTGGAGCTGAAAAATATAAATTCTCCTAAAGACGTCGAAAAAGCCCTCAATTACGAGGTGCAAAGGCAAGCCATGATCGTAGAGAGGGGTGGCAAGATCGAAATGCAGACGCGCCACTGGGATGAGGTAAACAAAGTTACTGTGGCTCCCAGGTTCAAGGAGGAAGAGGAAGACTATCGCTATTTCCCTGAGCCCGATCTCCCACCGATTAGGATAGATCCAAATACGCTGAAACGCCTCGCGGCTCAGTTGCCCGAGTTACCCGATCAAAGGGCCGAACGGTTTATTCGTCAGTACGGCTTGACGGCCTACCAGGCCTCCGTCCTGGTGTCCGATAAGCACCTGGCCGACTGCTACGAGAGAAGTGTTCAAGCTGGACTCAAGGCGGGCGACGCAGCCGATTGGTTCATGAACGAAGTGCTGGGCGACCTATCAGATGCCAAAAAAGGGACTAAGGATTTGATCGCCTTAACCGACGACGTGATCAAGGTGGTCGAAATGGTACAGCGTAACGAGATCACGGGGAAAATGGGGAAGCGGTTGCTCAAGCAGCTGATAATCGGTGGAAGGTTGCCAGAGGAAGTACCAAGGCCGATAAGGGACGAGGAGACCTTGAGGCAGTTGGTAGCAGAGGTGATAAGAGATAACCCGGACGTGTACGAGAAGGCCAAGACTGATCCTAACGCCATAAACTTCCTGATAGGTCAGGTTATGAAGAAGACCAGGGGTAGGGCGGATCCACAAAAGATACTCGATTTGGTCAGGGCAGCGCTGTCGGCGGTCTAAAACGTGAGGTTGTCCGCGACGCTACGCGAAGCGGCTTTTTCCATTGGTGAGCTAAAGCGGGTTAATTCCCAGCCATGCGGTTGGTTTTTGGGTTTTTACGCTTTGGAGTTTCGGAGTCGTGCTCAGTTGCAAGCGCAACCGAGGTCTAGCGATAACTTCGCTCGTATTTGGCGTGGTAAATTTTTGCCTTAGACGTTGGCCGTCTGCCTTTCAAGTCACAGGCGGGCTCCCCAATGAGAAATAATGCGACATCAGCTAGCGTTTACCGAATAGCTTTTACGCCACCAATTGCTGTGAGTTTGAGCGCTGAATTGTCAGCTTCGGCTGATGCAGAAGACTTGAACGTACCTCAAGAGGTCAAGGCCGCTGCCAACCTTGGCGCGGAGAGCCTGCTTTACGCCGCCGAATCAGATTTGAACGACGACGGCGAGTATGGGTCAAGGTGGCTTCTGGTCACGCCCAGCAGGATCGTAGTGGTCGGAAAAAGCGTCAGGCAGTTTGACCTCAGGGAACTCAAGTCGATCGAGGCGGTGGATCACCTCGGGATCGGCGAACTAGTAGCGGATCTAGGCGACAAAAAAGTCCGGGTTATTTCGTACTCTAAGAGCAAGGCAGAGGATTTTAGGAAGGCCGCCATTTTGGTTTCGGAATTGATGGACCTTAAGGGGACTGTACTGAACTTGAAGGTCGAAAAGCCCAAGAGGAAAACCGGCAACACTTACGCCTGGCTTTTCGGTTTTCTCCGTCCCTACAAGTGGAAGTTGGCGCTCGCTCTCATTTTCTCCGTATTGGGGATAATCGCGAGCTTGTTGCCTCCGTACCTAATCGAGTTGATGATAAACGACGTTTTCACTGCCCGCAAGACATACATGTTCGTGCCACTCGTGTTGGCCGCGCTGGGGGCGTACGGGCTTGGCACGGCACTTGGGGTGGGTTCGAGCTATTTTCTCAACTGGTTGGGTCAAAGGATAATATACGATATGCGCAACTCGGTTTACTCGCAAATACAGAGGCTTTCCATGGATTTCTATGATAGGATGAGTTCTGGCAGGGTGTTATCTCGTGTGGTTGACGACGTGAGTAGGGTGCAGTGGTTTCTGGTTTGGGGCATACAGAGCCTTGTGGTCAACATCTTGACGCTGGTAGGTATAGGTTTGATAATCTTCATCATGAATTGGCGCCTGGCTCTTTTCGTTTTGCTACCGGTACCCATAATCGTTTTCGGCATACCCTTGTATCGCAAGAGGGCCCATGCCCTGTACCACAGGGCTTGGAGGAAGTGGGCCGACGTCGACACTCTTCTCGTGGACACCATACCGGGCGTCATCGTGGTTAAGTCCTTCTCGCAAGAGGAAAGGGAGATAAACAGGTTAAAGGAGAGGATGGAAGCCGTAGTCCAGTCGAACATGGACACGGTAGTTTTGAACCTCAAGTTCTTCCCCCTGCTCGGCTTTGCGACTAGCGTGGGGGCGGTGGCGATCTGGTTCTTCGGCGGAAGTCAAGTGTTGGCCGGTACGCTTTCACTTGGTGCCTTGGTCGCCTTCACCATGTACATGGGGCAGTTTTATGGGCCGATAAACTCTTTGACCAACCTGTTCCAGCCGATGCAACAGGCCGTGACCTCAGCGGAAAGGGTGATGGAGATCATGAACGAGGAGCCGAGGGTTAAGGACGCGGATGATGCCATCGACCTCAACATCAAGGGGGACATAAAGTTTTCGGGGGTATCCTTCGGTTATGAGCCCTATTTGCCCGTGGTGTATAACATCAGCTTTCACGTGCCAGCGGGCACAACTCTCGGCGTGGTTGGCCCTTCGGGGGCCGGCAAGACCACGCTGACGAAGTTGCTGATGAGGTTCTACGATCCCCAATCGGGAGCCATATATGTAGATGGCGTGGACCTGAGAAAGATAAAGCGCTCCTCTTGGAGGAGGCAGGTCGGAATCGTTCTGCAGGATCCCTTCCTGTTCGATGGCAGCGTTGCGTATAACATATCTTACGGATTGGGCACGGTAGCCTCTGAAAGGATTATAGCGGCCGCCAAGGCTGCTGCCGTGCATGACTTCGTAATGAACATGCCCTTGGCTTACGATTCTTGGGTCGGCGAGAGGGGGTCCATGCTTTCGGGAGGAGAGAGGCAAAGGGTGGCCATAGCGAGGGCCATAATAACCGACCCAAAGATATTGATAATGGACGAGGCGACGTCTTCTGTAGACTCCATAACGGAGAAGCAGATCCAGCGCGCCGTGGACAACTTGGTCAAGGACAGGACTACCATAATAATCGCTCACAGACTCTCAACGATAAAGCACGCCCATAACATAATCGTGATGAACCACGGCACGATAGTGGAAAGCGGGACGCACGAGGAACTGATGAAGAAGAACGGTTTGTACGCCCAGATGTACAGGGTGCAATATGAGGAGGAGGAAAAAGAAGCCCAGAAGGCGTTAAGCGTTGCCGATAGATGATTTCCTCAGAGAGTTGAACCTGGTCGACGAGTCCGTCGTGAAGGTAAGCCGGGAGCCTGAGTCGGCTTTCCTCACTCTGATCGTCAACGGAAAGCGTTACGAGGAGGTCACGCCAAGGTTGCCTTTCCCCTTGACCAACCCAGATTTTGTAATATTTTCCAGGTTCCTTGGCGGTGAGTGGGTCGACCTGTTCATGATCAGAGATAAGAAAAAGCTCGACCCCGGCTCGTTATCAAGCCTCAATAGCCTGCTTTCTGAGCTGTACTTCATACCGGTGATAAAGAAGGTCAAGAACCTTTCCACTACCGGTGATGAGTTCGTTTGGGACGTGATTACCGACAGGGGTGCGAGAAAGTTCAGCACTAGGGGAAGGAGGAATATAATCAACGATAGAGACCGCTTGATACTCATAGACGTAGACAACAACGTTTACGTGATTAACGACCCGCGTTCGTTGGACAAGGAAAGCCGTTCGTTCATAGAAAGGTTCCTTTGATGGGTGAGAGCGTTTCTCGACCCACTTCGCGACCCCTTCAAAGTGATGGAGGCCTGCGCGCCAACGGAAGTGGGATGAGGCGAGAGGGCGAGGTGGGGCTGCGCCCTCCGCAGTGGGACGGCGCTGAGCGCTCATCCGATCGATTTTTCGGTTCGTGCCGAATTGGGAAGGCTTTGAAAATCATTTCTTTCCATGTTTTCTGATGTGGCGTCGATTTACTGTCTGCTCCGTCCAGCGATAGGGCTACCTGAATTGAATTTAGTTCGTTTCCCTTTCGAGCCTGAGCGAATCAACGGCAGCGGCTGGGGGGCCCTTCTTGCTATAGAACCGTGGACGTGGCTTGTAGACGCGCAGCATTTGGGTTCGGCCCAAACCATCTGGTGGAGTTGACTGGTGAGGTCAAGCCCCTAGGAATTGGACTTGGCGATTGTATCGACCTTTGGGCCCGAGGCTGTGCGCCAGGCTTATTCTACGAGTGCGGCCACCGGGATTTGAACCCGGGTCAACAGCTTGGAAGGCTGCCGTCCTAGCCCAGGCTAGACGATGGCCGCCTTTTGTAAACTGCCTACGGGTTTTAAACTTTGTTGGTCGGCAGGTCGAGCACTTCTCGATCAGAGCTGACCAAACCAACCAGATCTAGCCTTTTTGGGCCGGGAGGAGGTCAAGGCCTTTCATGGCTCTGTGGAGACTTCTGTGGAGACTTGGGGTTGGGGGTCATTACTCTCCATATCTTTGCAACGAAGAAACGGCTCAAAGGGGTTTTGCTGGCTCATTCCCCGAATACGTGCAATGCAACGTTTATTAACAAGTTGAGGGATACAAACCGAGCTTCGGTGAAAGCGCTCTTCGAGGACATGTGCCCTAACTGCGGCGGGGAAATAACGGACGATAGATTGCGGTATGGTCTGCCCTGCGAGAAGTGCCTGCCCAACGCTGATAACCTAAAGAAACTTCATGGGGTGCTTTCCATGAAGGAATTCCATAGGGCCATCGCCGACGCGTTGCGCGAAGTGGGGACGTTGAGCGGTTACGAAGAGGTCGTAAAAATGGACGAGGCTTCATCATCATTTTCGTCGTTTTTTGAATCGATAACCGGCGAGAAGCCGTGGAGAGAACAGGAATTGTGGGCAGTCAGGGTGCTTAACGGGGAAAGCTTTGCGCTCATAGCCCCACCCGGAGTTGGAAAAAGCGTGTTTTCTGAGGTCATGGCTCTGTTCATGGCTTCCCGCGGCAAAAGGGTGATTTACGTCACACCCACGACGCTTCTGGCTTCCCAAGTATCCTCGAAGCTCAGGGTTTTTTCAAAGGAGTTGGGTATAAAGGTGGGAGAGATTTCTTCATCGGTGTCTAAAAAAGATTCGGGGAAGCCGAGCGACGACGTAGTAGTATTGACGTCCGCGGGGTTGCGCGTCCACTTCGGTGAGCTGAGCGCGTTCAGGTTTGATATCGCCTTCGTCGACGACGTAGATGCCGTTCTTAGGTCTTCTAAGAACGTGGAAAGGTTGTTGATGCTGTTGGGTTATACGCGCGATGAGCTTGATACAGCCATGAAGTACGCATTCAAGCGCATTTCCGCGTTCAGGTTAGCTAGGAGGGATCCCGAAGCGTCCAGGAATGCCCTGAGGGAAGCCGAGGAACTGCGGAGGCAACTCCCGAGGAGAAGCGCTCAGGTCGTGTTGAGCAGCGCCACGGCCAAGCCAAAGGGCAAGGGGGCCCTATTGCTCGGTTCTTTGCTAGGTATGGAAGTAGAGGGCGGATTGGGTGGGACGAGAAACGTAGTCGACGTTAAGCTCAGAGGAGACCTCGTGGTCACGACCATCGAAGAAGTGAAGAGATTGGGTCCAGGTGGGCTCGTGTTCGTTTCTCATGATTTGGGTTCCGGTTTTGCCAAACAGCTGACGGATTCTGCTTTGGCTGCCGGTCTGAAGGTCGGTTATGCCGAGGGCAGGAAATCGGTAAAACTGATGTCTCGGTTTGAGAAAGGCGAAGTGCATGCCCTCATCGGGATGGCCTCTTACTACGGACCGTTGGTTAGGGGTCTGGACTTGCCCGTAGCCGTCAGGTACGCGTTGTTCGTTGGCGTACCAAAGTTCATGTTTAAAATAAGTGGGGATGAGACAAACCCCTTCCGCATATCCCAGATACTCTGGGAATTGGGGTCGGCCTTGGATGATCAAAAGGCGAAGAAGTTGGCCTCCGAGATACGCAGGATGCTCAGGCCCCTAAGTCAGGAGGAGTTTAGGCGGGTCGAAAACTTGGTTAAAGCGAACGAATATTCCATAGACAGCGATGAGCAGGTCAAGGACAAAGGTGAAGGCGGGGATTACTTGAGGCAACTGTTATCCAAGATAAAGGAAGCCAAAGAAGAATTGTCATCCTTATTCTCGAAGCCCGGGGCGATCGACGCGTTGAAGAGAAGCCCACGTCTTCTCATAAAGGAGAAGGGAGGTTCTCTTTACTTGGTGGTTCCTGACCTGATGACTTACCTGCAGGCCTCTGGTCGCACTTCCAGGATAGGGAAGGAGGGCTTCACCACCGGGATATCGGAGGTCGTCATAGACGACGAGGCGGCGATGGCCGCCCTCGAAAGACAGGCCAAACTCTATTTCCAAGACGTTCAGTGGAGAGAGGTAAACGACGTCGACTGGAACGCACTGCTATCGAGGATGGCGCAGGAGAGGAACGGTGGGTTAGGGGTGAAGCCCGAAAGCCCTTTCCTAATGATAGTTGAATCACCAAACAAGGCGAGGACGATATCTTCATTTTTCGGTAAGTCCACGAGGAAGACCTCTGGTGAGGTCGTGGCTTATGAGGTTAACATCAACAGGCATCCCGTCACCATAGTAGCCACGGGCGGGCACTTGCTCGACCTCCCCACGCCAGGCCAAGGTGAGTTCGGGGTTAAGCTAATCAACGGGGAGTACTTCCCCTCGTTCACGACCATAAAGAAGTGCATGTCTTGCGGCCTCACCTTCACCGAGGGCAATGTTTGCCCCGCGTGTGGCTCTACCTACATCAGGGATTCAGCTGGCACCATAAAGGTGCTGAGGAAGTTAGCGCTGGAGGCGGATAGGGTCTACATATGCACCGATCCCGACGTAGAGGGTGAAAAGATCGCCTGGGACCTGTACATGGTCCTTTCCCCGTTCAACCCGAACATCGTGCGTGCTGCCTTTCATGAAATCACGAAGACAGCCGTGCTGGAAGCTCTCGCCGATCCGAGGTCAGTCGATGAAAGGCTAACCGAGGCGCAGGCGGTTCGGAGGGTCGACGATCGCTGGGTCGCATTCTATGTCGGGAAAACGCTGAGAGAGATCCAGGAGAAGGGGTTCCCAGTCGCCACGGGCAGGGTTCAAGGTCCGGCCCTTGATTGGATAGTTAGAAGGTACCAAGAAAGGGAGCTCTACACGCACTCTTACCTAACGCTCAACCTGAAACCGAATGGAATAAGAATTGTACTAGAGCTTCCAAAAGAACTGGATAAAAAGACTTGCACCGCGGCCTTCCAGGGAGCAGAGGCAACCGTGATCACTACCGAAGAAAAGGAAGAAGAGTCGGAGCCGATGCCTCCCTTTACCACCGACGAATTGCTCCAGGCTGCGGCGTTCACCCTAAAAATGGGGGTAACTGAGACCATGCGCACGGCCCAAGAGTTGTTCGAAGCCGGCCTCATCACTTATCACAGGACGAGCAGTATCCACGTATCCACCACTGGTATGAATGTGGCGAAGGCCTACATCGATGGCAGATGGGGTGAAGAGGGGAAGTCGTTGTATCAGCCCCGGGGATGGGGACCGGAAGGGGCGCATGAAGCTATAAGGCCAACGAGACCGATGGGCGAAGAAGAGCTCAAGAACGCCGTTGAGGAAGGGATAATCAGGTTGCCCTTCGAGCTTCGCTGGCCTCACTACGCCTTATATTCTCTCATATTCAAGAGGTTCATCCAAAGCCAGATGGCCCCCGCGAGGTACGTCAAGCAGAAGTTCAGAATTCTCATCAAACCGAAATGGTCTAGGGGAGCCATGGAGTCATCGGGTGAGTTACTGACGTCGGTGATAAGCAAGGGTTGGATGGGCTTGGGGGAAATAAAAACTAAGGATCCCCTGAGCGTGGGTACCTCGATGACGTGTGAGGTGACCGGCTTTAGGAGGGGGAGCGAGCCGGGCAAGGGCATACTGACTGAGGGTGCCCTGGTGGCCATGATGAAAAAGAAGGGGATAGGAAAACCATCCACTTACGCCTCGACGGTTGAGAGGCTGAAAAAACACGGTTACGTGATATCTAGGGGAAAACTGAGTTACCTCATACCCACGGCTCGCGGCATCGCCTTAGACGGTGTTCTCAATAAGGCGTTTCCGGAGTTGGTTAGCGACGAGATGACGAGGAAACTCGTAGAGACCATGGACGGTGTAGAATCGGGAATGTATAACTATCAAGAAGTCTTATCGAAAATACACGAAGAGATTTTGCGCGCTTGCGATCAAGCGAAAGTGCTGTTGGCGAGTTTTGGCGGGAGCTCTTGAAGTGTTGGGGCATCTTCCCATGTTTAGGTCTTGCTTACCCTAGGGAGTGTGGTTTTTCTTTCGTTTCATCGTCGTACGCTGACGTGCAGGTAAGCGCTAGCGGCCAGCCCAAGCGCGTGTGTTGCCAGCGCTGCCCCCATCCCTATTGCGGCCATCTCTCCTCCTTTGTGGCCAGGTGTCACGCCGCTAACTATCCCCACGAGAAACCCGACCACGAAGAGAGAGGCGGCTGAAGCCAGGTAAGACGAAAGTAGCGCGATCGTCCCACCAAGCCCAACGGCGTAAGGAAGCACTGGAGGGAACACGCCTATCAGATAGGAAGCCGAGGTCGTGGCGGCGCTCAGTAACGCGCTCTGGTGAGATTTTTCGGCCTTGGAATCTGTTAAAGCGTTCGATTCCTTAGCTTCTTCCTCGGATTTTGTGGATACATAGGCCCCCGCTCCCATGGACAGGGTCCCGGAAGCCCCAACTATTAAGCCCGCCACCGCTACGATCAAGGGTTTTGCTAGGACGCCCGCGAACCCGGAAACCGCGGCCAATACTTCCACGAGCGCGTCGCTTATCCCGTATATCACATCTCTTACGCGATCTGGGTTAACCCGAAGTTCTTCGTTTATGAGCGCGAGTTCGTGCTCCTTTTCGTCGTCTATGACTTTTTCAAGTAGGGCCTTCTCATCTTCATCCAATAGACCCGGCGTATTCCACAGCTCCGTGTATTCTTTTATAGCACTCACCTCGTGAAGCTCCAACAACTTTATGGATAAGGACAGCCCGAAAAATTTCCTGAAGAGGACGTAGGTCTTGGCCTTGGTCTTTTCTATTAGGCCCGGTTCTTTGATATTTCTGCCCCTTTTTTCAGCTATCTTTTTCCAAAACGCGGCGTGGGCAATTTCTACGGCGGCCAACCTTTTGAGGAGGAGGGCGGTGGGCGCGTCTTTTTCCTTTTTCGCCATTTCTGCATAGGTAAGCGCGTCCACGTTTTCGTGGGAGTACTCCTTTTCTGGTTTGAAATTCATATGGGAGAAAGGTCAGCGCTAATAAGTGTGGGGTACGGATGCAGGAGGGGATCGGAACTGACCCCCTCCCCGCCGCAAGGGGCGAGTTTTGTCGTTCGCTTCATCAGGTTCATCACGCGTTGAAGCCAGGTTCTGCACAAGAGCGAGGGACATCCCTGAGCGAGGCAATGCAACTTCAACGCTTCGACGGGTCGATAGTGGGCTCTAGGGTTGGAATCTCGGCAACCGAAGGAAATCTATTCCCCTATTTTTATATCGGAAGAATATCGGGGAACTTGAAATGACATGCTTAATTTGCTTCCACAATGTTAGGAGGAAATCCTTAGCCTCAAAGCCTTGGCGCAGTGCAGGCGCTTTAGTCCGTAGATGTACTGTGGTAAACGGAGCGCGGAGGATCCCTCGATCTAGGGCCTTTTCTTCTTTCTCCCTCCCTCTCTTCCCGCCAGCCCGTTAGGTGGGAACGGTGAACGCTGACTTTTTCGGCTTACGGAGACCATTCATTTTCCTCCTGATCCCTTACCGAAACTGCCCCTCCGGTGGCCTGTTTGAAAATCCATCTCCCCCTGACCCTGAGCGCAACTACGGCCCTGCGCTCGTAAAGGGCAAAGGGAGCCAAAAACGCCGACAGTTTCTCTATTTGGTCTTTTTCTACGCGTGCGTAAGCGTGACCCTTGTTCTTTGTCCTGTACTTCACCTCGAAGGCCACGAGCTGGCTCCCCTTGACAGCCACAACGTCCGGCAAAGGCTCGGCGGAGCTGGCTGACGTGGGTATTCTCCAGGCAGCCCATCCCCTGTCGCGCAACATGGATACCAGTTCCCTTTCTGCCCTATATCCCTTTGCCCTGCATTTTGACGGAGATCCGGACAACGAGTCCCTACCTCGGAAAGTCTATTGCGGCATAACCGACCATGGCATCGACCTCTTCCTCATTTCCGCCCGCGACGTCGTAGCTCGTGGCGTACTTCAGGAGCTTGCCCTCCGTGACCCCCAGTCTACTTAGGGCGACTAGCAAAGCTGCAACCGGGCCCGAGCCACACATGGTATAACCATTGCGGTTAACCGTGTCCAAAAGTTCTTCCGCCTTCATGGCCGTTATCAGCCCGATAAGCTTCTGGTCGACTTCATAAACCCACCTCTTCGCCTGGACGGGGTCTAAACCGGCAGGGGTGTAACCGTAGTTTAGGCCGTAGTGCGTCATGTCCGTGGTGGCTATCAAGATGACGTCTTTTCCGCTTCCCTTCACGCTAGATGCGATCGCTTCTCCTAGCGATCTCACGACCGTATGGGTATAGCTTCCCATGGATATGGGGACTAGTTTGAACTTATCGCCTAGGACGCTTTGAAGGAATGGTATTTGTACCTCGATGGAGTGCTCTCCCTCTTGGGCTAAGGGATTCGTATCCACGTTTCCGTTAACTCTATCGATTATGGAATTGGCCATGGCCGAATCTACATCGACTATCCCGAACGGGGTTTCCCATTTTCCCTCTTTCATCACGTAAGTCCCGGGGTAACCCAAGTGATTGGGACCGAGGATCACAACAGTATCTGGGGCCCCTTGGGTTGAAAGTTCAGCATAGGCGTGTGCCGCTATGGGACCGGAGTAAGAGTAGCCAGCGTGGGGAACCACAAACCCCAATATCTTGATCTCATCCTTCCCCTTTACCGGGGATAGGGGGTACCCCGGTCCCATTTTGGACACGGCCGCTGCGTGAATCGCGCGTCTGAGTTCGGGGCCGCTCATCGGGTAAAAGCCTACGGCAGAAGGTCTCCTGACGTACATAAGTAAGTAATCAGCTACGCTTTTAACCTTGTGCAGCAGGTTTCAAACGTATGGAGCAGAGCGCTCTAGTGGAAAAGGAGTCGGGCCCAAAGGGAAAGACCGTGGTTAGAATATTGGTGGGCTTCAGCGCGAACGATGTAGAGGTTTATCGGGTCGAGGAGAACATGCTGGACGTCGCGATCGATAGCCGGTATAGGACTCGCTTTTGGTTCCCCTTCTCGCTCGGTGATAAAAAGGTTTCCTTCTTCGTGAATAACCGCGCCGTCGAGATCGATTTGTATTCGATCCGGTCAGCTTAGGTAGCTTGTTTAAGCGCCAGCTCATCGGATAGAACGTCGGAGACTTCTGAGCGGCATCGAATGCGCTCTCTCTTCCCTTCTACAAAGGCTCGCAGAACTTCAGGGGTGCGAAAAGGGGCGCGACAGCTCGAAGCACCTTGCTGGCATCGGGTTGATTCAACGCGTGATGGTGGCGATAATAAGTACACCCAAGGGATACTTTTGGTAATGTGGAGGTTTCGCGGAGCAAGCGCTTATAAATGGCGGCCATTTTTTAGGAGCAGATGTCGAAGGAGGGTCTTACTTATGATTTGGGCCTTATAGGGGAGGTCGGCTTATCGTTAGTACTGGTACTAGCAGTGATCTTACTCAAGTACGTGTGGAAGGTGGGAGTGTTACCGTTTTACGCCTCACTGGGGTTCCTGGTTTTGATAGTCGCGCTGGCAGTTATACTCCAAGTCGGAAAAAGGCAGCCGGCTAAAAGCTAAGGCAGCGTGAACGAGGAGAAGAGGTAGTCGTGAACAAGCGGACCGCAAGGCGCGCAGGCATTTCTCTTTTAGCGCTTTTCGCGCTCATATTTTTCCTGGTCTACACTCAGATTTCTCAAGAAGCTGACGTTGCGGCGTTTAAGTTGGTCAACGAAGCCTGGCACGTTCAAGCCCTTGACCCCTTATTTGAGTACGCCTCGCTTTACGGGAGGGCATACTTTTGGGTACCCGTAGTCTTCTTCGCGTGGGTGCTTGGAGGGAGAAAGTACAAAAAGGGCGCTTTGACCATGGTCTTGGCCTTTCTCTTGATAATAGCCGTAGGGGAGGCCCTAAAGGCGCTCTACTTTAGGCCAAGGCCCTTCGAAGAAGTGAGTTCAGCAATAGTTCTTTTGCACAAGCCTAGCGATTCATCTTTCCCCTCCGGACACGCCATGATAGTTTTCGGGGGAGCCACGATAGCGCTCCTTTTTTTCGAGAAGAAGTATTCCGTGCCATTGTTGCTCGAAGCTGCCCTAGTTTCCTATTCGCGCGTTTACGTGGGCCTACACTACCCCACCGACGTCGTGGCGGGGGCGGCGCTGGGATCGGGTACCGCACTTTTAACGTATGCAGTCTTCTACGGTACCACCTTCTTTGATCGCGCTTACGTGGGAATTGAAACGATTTATGACTGGCTGCTAGGCGAACTCCTCAAACGCGGCCGATTGAGGTGCCTGCGCGCCGAAGGATATTTGGCTTGGGCTCCCAGTAAACGGGCATCCGTCATGCCTTAAATTCTAAATTTGCGAATGTTATTGCAAGACCCGAAGGATGTTACGTCAGGAGTTGTTTTCACTTAAGCCCGCGTCGCGAGGGCGTATACCCCATCGAACAGGCTCGAAAGCGGTTCGGCGGGATAAAGCTCACGCCGTTAACCGCACGCCGACCTTCCCTCGCTGCCAAATGTGTGCTCTTCGTGTCCGAATTTCGCTCAAGGGCGTAACGTTTTAACTCTATGGGGGTTAAGGGGGCGAAAGTCCCCCTCCGTAAGGTGGGGACGGATAGCCCCCTTACAGAAACGTTTTTGCGTCACAAAAAAGAGATATCTGTGCCTCCAGACCTAGAGAAGAAGGAGGGACTTTCCCTATGGAACGTAGGGGAGACGCCCGGGGATGAGAACGCCTCTGCGATGATGGAATACCCGCGGTATTCCAGGCGTAAGCGTATCGATGAACCGGGAAGCCCCGTCCGTAAGGGCGGGGCAGTTCACTTGGTGGCTTCGGCGTGCTGGGTTTGTTCTCTGAGCCCGTAGCCACTCATCCACTTCTTTCAGCCCGTCTTCGATGGATCTCTGGGCGTTGAAGCGCATTTTCTCTCTTGCAACGGTTACGTCGGCGACCGAGTGCCTAATATCGCCTTCCCTGTATCCCCCCACCTTGATGCCGACCCTGTGCTTCTGGGCAATGATCTCGGCGATCTTTCTGACCGTGACTCTTCTGCCGGTCCCGACGTTGGCGGTAAAGCTTCCCTGCGAATTGACCGCTTCCGCGTTAGCGATTCCCACGTCATCGACGTGGACGTAATCGCGGGTCTGATTTCCGTCTTCGTGAACTGTCAAATCCTTCCCTTGCAGCGCCAAGGCCAAGAACTTTGATATCACGCCCGAGTATGGAGAATCAGGTCTTTGTCCCGGCCCAAAGACGTTGAAATAACGTAGGATGACGACATCCATCCCCAGTTTCTGTCCCACTTGTTCCGCCAGCCACTCCTGAGAGGTCTTGGTGACTGCGTATGGGGATAGCGGCTGCAAAACGTCTCCTTCGCGCTGCGGCAAAGGAGTGAGTTCTGAACCGCAAATTGGGCAACGGGGCTCCCAAGCACCAACTTTCAGCTGTTCCAATGACCTGGGATTGGGATAAACCTTGCCGTGAATGGGGCAGGCGTAAGCTCCCTCCCCATAAACTGATGCTGAAGAAGATACTATCAATTTTTTGGGCCTTTTTTCAGTTTTCATAAGAGCTTGAAGAAGGGAAGCGGTACCCAACGCGTTGGTCTCTACGTATTTCCTGACGTTTTCGAAGGACGAAGGGACGCTTATCAGAGACGCAAAATGGAGTACAGCGTAACTCCCATCTAAGCAGCTGGAAAGCCTGTTCTCGTCGAGCACGTCTCCCTGTACGAATTCAGCGTCGTAATTGGGTTTTGTCAGGTCGTAGACGCACAGTTCGTAATCGTTCAGGAATTTCGCGGTGTGGCTCCCGATGAAGCCTGACCCTCCTGTCATCACTACCCGCACTTTTGAGCACCAAGCGGTTATGACTTCACGATTGGGTTTAAGCGTAACACCAGCTTGTCGCTAATGGTTGGCGCAAGGATTAAATCGCTTTGAGGAAGCGACATATCCCAGGCAAACCGTGCTTTTACATCGGCTGAATTCGGGCCCGCTTCACGAACCCTCAGTTTTGGGCCATTTCCTCATGGGTTTGACCTTTAGGCGGTTTACCGCTTCACCCGCTGCTGCAAAGGAAGTGCGTTTGCGTTGATTCACCCTTTACGGCCTTGTCCTCTGTGGTCGCTTTGCCGAGGGCTTCTCGCGGGGCGGAAACGGACCTGTGGAGTTCGGTGTAATTTTCCCCTGAAAATTCGGTAAGGTCACTAATGCATCTAGGTTGCGCGTTTTCAGTTATATTGCGCTTTGTTTGACCGCCGGGATACGGCTTAAATGCCCAAGGCCCGCTTCACCCGTGAAAGTACTGATAGTAGCAACCCGGTCAGGGGGTATGAGCGGCACGGGCCAGCACGTGGCCGGGCTGTCCAAATTCCTTTTGAAGAGGGGCTTTGAGGTCGAGCTAGCTACGGCAGATAGCACTTTCCACCTAGAGGTGCCTGGGTTGAAAACGATTTCGTTCGACGTTGCTGTGTCGCTGCTTCACATGGGCAGGAGGTACGACGTGGTGCACGCACACAACGTGCCTCAATCTTTGGTGTTTAAGTTCGTCTCCGGCAAAAAGGTGTTGACGCTGCACGGTTTTTTTGGAGAGCAAGAAAAAATACTGAGAGGCAGCTTTGTTGGGAAGGCTGCAGAGGCATTCCAAAGAAAGGCCATTAACTGGGCTGATTCTGTTACTGCCGTTTCCCAATCCGTGGCTCAAGAAGCTAGGGGGTTAAGGCCTGACGTGCTTTTTATACCGAACGCTGTCGATCCGGAAGATCTCCCTCCGTTGGCTGAGAAAAGGAGGGGAGTTGTGTACTCGGGAAGGCTGTCGAGAGAGAAGGGGGTTGAGGTTTTGCCCGAGATAGCGAGAAGGCTACCAGATGTGAGGTTCAGAATAATAGGCGACGGGCCTCTTTTTCAAAAACTTAAGGCTGAGTCGCCGCCTAACTTGGAGCTGCTGGGTTCACTGAGCAGGAGCCGGGCACTTGAGATCGTGGCTTCTTCGGAGGTCTTCTTGTTGCCGTCTAGAAGCGAGGGCTTGAGTACGGCGTTGATAGAAGCGATGATGATGGGGGTTCCCGCGGTGGCTACGAAGGTAGGGGGAAACGTCGAGCTGCTTGGGGAGGGGAGGGGTTGCCTGGCGGATAACGAGGTGGACTCGTTGGTGTCCTGTTTAGAAAGAGCGCTGCGGGGTGAGGTGGACCCCAGGCCCGCTCAATCTTACGCCTTGAAGAATTACGGCTGGGAGCGGGTGGTCGACCTCTACATATCCGTTTATCGGGCTTGATGGCACGGCGCGTTCGCGTTCCACCCTGATTATGAATGGGATTTCAAAGGGGCGCTTAAAACCCCGTCTCCCAGAGGCGGCTAGGAGCTCGGTTACCTTACCACCAGGACCGAACAGGGGGCTTCTTCTACTACCTTCGATGAAACGCTGCCCAACAGGAGTTTGGCCATCCCACCTAGGCCGTGGCTACCTATCACTATGAGGTCTGAGTTTTCGGCTTTTGCCTCGTCTATGATCGCCTTGACCGGCTTGCCTCTTACCACTTTCCCCTCGCTTCTTATGCCAGACGATGTGAGTATTTCTTGGGCTTTGTTGACTATTATCCTCGCCCTTTCCACTATGTCATCGTGGGTGGACTTTGGTATCGCTACGGCTGGTATGGCCGCGTCGTAAAGCGTTATGCGCTCAAGGTAAGTCTGAGGTAGTTGCATGACGCCCGGCTCGATTACGGTTAGTATTGTGACAAAGCCCTTCTTCGGGTCTGTGATGTGTGCGGCGGCCTCTATGGCTTTCAACGAAAATTCGGAACCATCGATCGGTACGAGCACGCGAAAATACATCACGTAAATTGCCCACTCCCTTTTATAAAATTTGTGGATTAATCAAAGCCGTATCTCTCGGGATGATATTGTATCGTCGTAGAGATAAATATATATCTCGATCCGTGTGTAGTCTGATTTGCCGACGCCGACTTATGACTGGGAATCCAGCGCAGCCGGGAGTACCAGCTTTACAGTGCTTGGAAAGCAGGAATTCGAATCCAGGTTCGGATGGGTAACGCGCAGTATGGACACGGGAACGGACCCGCTGACTGGGCAGAGCACGAGCTCAGCTGTGGCTAAGGTGTTGCGCTGGAAAGTCGCCTTGGTTACCAACGATACCGATATGTTATCGATATGGAGTGAGAACTGGGAAAAAAGCAAGGGGAAGGCAAAGGCGAAAATATATTCCTTGCGGTTCCCCAGGGAGATAGCGGACGGAAGGTTGCCTCCTGACGGTTCAGCCTATTTTGAGCCCGTCTCCATGAAGTACTTGGTCGTCAACCCATCCTCTTATGACGCCATAAAGGCGGTAGCCGTGCGCGTCGTAACGAACGAACTGGCGGAGCGCGATGGTAAATACATTTCGATCAACGGTTCCTGCGCTGAGGTGCTTGGTAAAGGGGTGTGCTTGATGGCGCCTAAGGGATTGGGTAAGACTACCCACGTTTACGGGCTTGCGGGTTGGACCCGCGACAGCAGTACCAGGTTTCACTCGGACGGGTGGTTCTTCGCTAGCCCTGATAAAAAAGAGGCCATCTCTCCAGAGCGCAGGTATTACTTGCACCGGCTTCCCTCCCTTTCGCTGAGCCTCCGCAGGTTATTTTCTCGGTCCAGGGATGAAAGGGGGGGCGGCTATTCTCTTTCTAAGGACTTGATGGTGATGGACGGATTTCTGGCGGATCCCACTGAGTTCATGGGGAGAGGGAAATCAACTAAGAAATGCAAGCTCGAAATTCTGGTGATCTTGAAGCGCGACGAATCCGACCAATCCCTTATAAAACCGCTCACATCGAATGAAGCACTTTCCTTGCTCGAATCGGGGGTGGTACCTGGGGACGGGGTATCCGGACCGTACTTCAATCAGCTAGTTGTAAGGGACAAGGATAGGGATGAGCGGAGAAAGAAGATGTACGAGAGATTTCTAAAAGGACTGAAAATTTATTTGGTGAACGCGCGGGAACAACCTTGGATAACCCAAACGCTGATACGCGGGTTGGCTTTGGGCGAGTGGAGCTGGGCAAAGCTCGTTGATGGGCAGGTTTACGCCCTTAGAGGCGAGAAGTACGAACCGCTCTTCAAGTCTTCAGCCGAAGGGGTTGAGTCCCTGGGCTCTCCGAACAAGAAAAGGGCAAAGGTCGTACGCGACTAAACGGGGAAGAGCCCTTGAGTTGTCCATACTACAAGAACGGTATGTGTACGGCGGTTCGTGGCGAGGCAATGGCGAGGGCGGTCGTTATGCCTTACAGGTGCAAGGGAGATTTCACCAAGTGTGAGATTTATCAAAAGGCGGTCCGGCGTTCTAAGAAGGCCGGGACACCAGCGGGAAACTCCAAAGGTCTGACGGGTTTCTTGATAGGCGCTGACGATCCCCCAAAGGGCTGCAAGTACTTTGAAAGCGGGTATTGCAAGCTTTACGATAAGTTTGTCCCCGTGGATAAACAAGCGCTGTGTCGCGAGGGGAAGGGTTGCCCATTAAAGGAAAAGCGATCCGGAGAGAGGAACCTGCAAATCGCTTCGCTCTTTCGGTTGAGGGTGAACGCTGGGCTCCATATTCGACTTCGCTCGCGTATCATATGGCATTTTACTCAATTGAGTGGCGGCTTCTGGCCGCGGCCCGTTTTTGAGCTTTGAGGTCTCTTTGGTTGATTTAATAATTGTCTGCTTTATTGCGACGACTTCAAACTTTGACTGGGGCTGTGACTGGGGTTTGGACTGGAATGGAATATCTCTCTGGTGTTTGGATAGAGTTAGCGGCTGGAAACGGCGAATACAGGCATCGTTACGCTGAGCGATATCCAGAGCCCGTTGAATGGGATCTCAAGATAACAGACCACAGCTGAAAATGCTGAAAAATAGAGCAACTAGTCTCGCCCTTCAAGGCGGGGAGGAGGCCAGTAAAGCTGTAACTACCAAGGATGGCCTCAAGATTCGGGGAAGCCTCTCGGGATCCTTTTACAGCGTATTAGCAATAAAGCTCCGACCTTAAGGGAGGAGATGAATTGCCAGCCGAAAAGTTTATCAATTCAGGCGATATCAAAGTCAGTACCCACGGGCAGTGGGGAATTAACGCCTGATAAGCCCATAAAAAAGGGTGAGAGACGGAGTAAGACCTCCGGACTAGAAGATGATGGGGGCACCGTCGATGAAGCAGGAACCTCAAATCCCTCGGGGATGAGAGGATGTCAGTGAGGCAACGCGGTGCTGAGCGCTCTTATCAGCTCTTCTCTGAAATCACTGCGTTCCGGATCGATTGTACGCACCGTCTGGGCAAGCGTCTCAAGCCCAAGCTCTTCCGACAGCCAGCGGCTTATGTCTCCCCTGCTCAGGTGTTCGCGCAGCGATTTTTCGGGCGCTTTTTTTACACCCTGTATGATGCCGTTTAGCGTGTAGACCACCAGGCCCGTATTTTGTCCCTCTAGGGTGAATACGAATGGGTGGTCCGCTACCTTGAGTTTTGCCCTTACCTTAGACTCGAAGTCCCAAATTGCTGAGAGGGCGGTCACGCCCGCGTCAAAGGGCGAGGGGTAAGGGCTGAAATAGCTGTGAACCTCTCCCGGTGCCCCTCCTTGGGTGAACATGTAGTAGGGGATGTCGCTTAGTTGGAAATACCTCCACAGGGTCTTTTCTTCCCCGCTATAACCAGCGAGCTCTCTTCCCAGGCGCTGAAGAGTACGGAAATAGGCCCATTGCATGGCGTTTCCAAGCCAACAGCTCACGTCCCTTTCTATATCGGCCCAGGACGTGGTGGAACCCTTGGGGATGCTGATCTCGCCGACCGGATCTTCATGTTGCACGATTTCTGAGGGCGTGGCGAATGATAGGTTTTCATGCTTAAGTACCTCATCTGGCAGCGCCGCGAGGAACTGGTGAATGCCCGTTTCGGGCCACTGGTGCTCGCCAAAGGTCTCGTAGTCCATGAATAACCCAACGTATTGGCCGGGTAGAGAGGCCAACCAGTTGGCGTATTTGTCAGCCGTCAGCGGCCACTCTGACCACCACCTTGCCGAGAACCTGAAAGCAACGTCGTCGCTTAACCGGTAGTTTCTGAACAGTACTTTAAGCGAAGGTGTTCCATGCGACGCGTAGACGTAATTGGGGGAATGCCAGCCGAGTACTCTATCGGCCCCTTCAGCGAATATACCCTTATAACCCAAGGATGCCACGTGTGTGGCCACCTGGTCATCATATATCAGTTCCGTGTTCTCGAAGAACTTTGCGGATATCCCGAAGAGGTCCCAGAGCGCCTGAGCGTGCATTTTGACCTGTTCATCGAATTCCTCCATGTCATCGTACAGGGAGGCCAAGGAATGATAGTAGGTTTCCTCCATGAACTCCACCCTACCCGTTTGCGCTAGCTGGCGGAAGGTATCTAACAGATCTTGGTCATAGCGTTCGCATTGTTCCAAGAAAGTCCCAGATATGCCGAAGGCTACCCTAAGCCCTCTGTCTTCACCCTTTTGGCGGTCTAGCGCCTTCAGCAGTATATAGTTGGATGGTTTGTAGGCTTTGTTAGATGCCCTGAGGAATACTTCCTTATCCTCTTCTTCGTCGAAGTAAAACTCTTTCAACCTGCCCTTGGGATGCGTCCACATGACTTCATCCCAAAGAAATCCTTTCTTAATACGGGTTGGTTGATGCACTTCGAAAGCCAGCACGACCTTCATGAAACTGTCACGTGTTCCAATAAAAGCCTTGGGTAAAGCTCGTGAAGAGTTGGTTATAGCCGGGATCGGCCTTTCAGCCGCTCAGGAGCAATCATTCTGTCCAGGTGCGCGTTGCCCTGGAAAGGTAGAGTAGGATTCCGAGCTAACGCGTTGTAATTTTTGATTTAATTAGTTCCGGCGTTGGAGAAAACGACGGAGGTGAGCTACCCCTTGCGGGCGCGGCTCACCGGTTGGCCGGCGCGCTAACCGTAGGGTGGGGAACGCGGGAAGTGCCCGCGGCTCTGGCGGCGGGGAAGCGCTTTCATCCCGGCAACCTCGCCTGCGCCCCAGGGGCAAGCCGGCCATCCTCACCATGGTCAATGCAACAACCGTTGCTATGCCCAGCTAAAAATCGGCCGTAAGGGAGCGGGCTATCCGCCTCCACCCTCCCCTCCCCCACACAGGATTTTTGCCCCCTTAGCCATCCAATAATGGGGCTTGGACTGAAAAACAGTTTGAGCGTCAACCCTTTACGGGCGAGCTGACCCCAATTATTCATGCTCGAAGATGAGCTCAAGGCTTACGTAAGGACTGAAAGCGCCGTGCCAAAGAGCGAAATACTTTCGGCCATGGCAAAGAAGGGTTACGAAAAGGCGAGCGTTGAAGGCGCCTTGGAATCGATGGTTCGCAGTGGTATGTTGATATGCAAGCGCCGGGGTAGGACGGTTAGTTATGCCCTGCCGGGGCCGGATCTTTTGGCGATGCTCCAGCAATTGCTCGAAGGGCAGAGGCGCATCGAGCGCGCCCTGACTACGTCAACGGGGTCTTTCGAAAGGGAATTCGACTCAACTTATCAAAAGGTTAAAGACGTGGCGGGTATAGCCACGTTGAAAGACATAAGGGAGGCGATGAACATGGAGGCCCCCGAATTCTATGCCAAATTCGAGAAGATATCCAACAGGTACAAGTTGTCTCCGGGCGGCGTGGAAGGCTTGATCAAGGATGGGAACGTTTGGGGAGTGATCCTTGGAATTGCTCGAGCTCAGACAAAGCGGCACGGCGGCGAACCCTTTTCCCTCGACACCAGTAGCGACTGAAAAATACGCAGATAAGTTGGGGGGTGACGCATGGAAGAAGGTTAGGGAAGACCTTCTCCTTATGGCGAAGCGCGTGGAGTACAGCGGGGAGTTCGGGGCAGCGGTGCTGGTAGGGCCTCCCGGCACGGGCAAGACGCACCTTTGTATGAACGTGGGCAAGGACCTGAAAGCTTTCTTTCCCGTATACGTCGACGCTTCTAGGTATGCAGATTTAGCTCACGGTCTGCTCGATTCCGTGACCGAGGCTTCCAAGAAAATGGGCTTCTCAGATTTCTCTGACTACTTGTCTTTTCGCACCATGGAATACGCGCTTCAGAGAAAGGGGGACAGGTCCTTGGAGGACAAGATGCTCTACGAATTAAAGGATAGGGTGTTTTACTTCTCTTTTGATAGGTATGTAAGGTCGATTAGGGGCGGCAGGTTTTATCTAACCAAGCAGGCCCCTCTGTTGTTGAAAGCGCTGGCCAGGAAGCTAACCATATCGTCGCTGACTGATTTCATCTCGCTCCTACCTCAGCTCAGTCAAGAGATTGGTTTTCGCGTATTGCTGATGGTAGACGAGACCGAGCCTTCCTATGAAAGGGACCTCAAGGTCTTGTATAACGCTCAACCTAAGGGTTTAATGCTAGTTACCACATTCACGCCTGACAGATGGGCCGAAATAAAGGATAAGGCGCTGAAGGATAGATTTTACAGCGCATCCCTTTTCAGGCAATTGGGCTATCCAAGGGCGCAAGATTTGGCGGACATCATAATGTCTTACGCCGAGGGATACCCCCAGTTCACAAGGGACTTGGTCGAGGAGCTGGTAGTTAGGGGAAGCATGGTAGACATAAGGGATGCGTTGCGCAAGCTTCACGACGCTTACGATCAGTGCGAGGGACGGGTCGATTGCTTAGAAGAGAGGATATGCGGCGTGAGCGGAGATAAAAACGTGGTCTCCAGGGAAATAGAGAGGTACGTTCGCTGGCAGGTCCTCGGTACGCTTAGGTCAAAGGGGATAATATCGTATTACAGCGAGAAGGGGAAGAGGATACCCGCCATAAATTCGGTGGTTGACCTTGTATTGGCGACCGACGACACGCTTTACCTGGGTGACGTTAAGATAACGGATGAGGAAAAGACAGTGGTTGCGGATGACATGAATATACTGAGGGCTTCCCGTTTGGGTGGTATCGAGCTGAACGGGAAGGTGTACCAAAAACTGAAGCCATTCTTGGTGACCAACAGGCCGGTGGATGAAGGGATGTTCAGCATTACGCTAACGCCCGAAGAGATCAACCTGATAATGGAGGGATTCAACCCTCCATCGATAGAGGAGAAATTCGTGCGCATGTTGCAGAGCTAAGTCCCGAGATAGAGCGGGGCGTCTCAAGGGTTGCGGCGATTTTTGCCCTATAATGTGCTATTATTTGGCTTGCTCCTGGTCCTGATGGGCGAGCCTTGTCGTCCTTTCGTTAAGACGAAAATGCCAGGGCTATCCGACGATAACGGTAAAGGCTATAAGCCAGTGGTTTCAAAGGGGGCTCAAACGCCCATCCTGAAGTGCGGGGGAGGGGAGGGGAGGGGGAAGAAATCGGTAAGAAAGGCTTGGCCCTAGTCTTTAGGGTCAACCGGGATGTACCGGAAGCGCCCCGACGAGATTGCTCATTTCGTGATGGGTTTTCATGCGTTCGTGCCGACGGGCGACGTCGACGGCGCCTTTGCGGAGATCGCTTTGAACTTCTTATGGTCAGTCGTCGTCCTGCGATCTGACCTCTTCCGCGCCCTGAAGGCGAGGGATCCCCGAGGTCTCGAGGGTTACGCCCCTTTTACGGGCGCTACTCCGTTGTGGTCCACCAGGAAGGAAAGAGGTTTATTCACCCTTGAAACTGCCGCGTTGGCCTTCTTCAGGATGTTCAGCGCACAGTTTAGGTCGGAGTGCAGTTTACGCTCCAAGGGGCAGCTAGCTACGCCTCTCGGTCCTCCCTTGACTTCCCCGCCGTGATAAGCGCAGTACTCGGACGCGTCGTGCTCGACGACCTCGAAGGCCTTCACGCCATGCTCCTGGGCCCTCGACTTGACCGCATCCATCGGTTTGCGGTAGGAGCAGATATTCACGGCGAGCTCGTTGCCCTCCTCCTGAGCGATGTTGAGCGAATAACCCGTGTAAATCGCGGACACGCCTAGTCCGTGCAGTTCCTCTAAGAGATGCGAAGCGAGGGTGTGGTAAAGGCGAAGTAGCCCGCCCGTCAACCTCTTGAAAAGCCTCCTCTTCTGCCCAGACAACGCCTCGCGCGCTTCGCTTTCCCCCATCCCCTTGGCCTTGCCCACCAGGGATCATACCTCGGCGATCCTCCTCCTTTCCAGGTAGGAGTGGTCCTCCTCGGTCCTTACGCCTTTGTAGAGCAGCCAGGTGCCGTAGCCGACGAGGACGCTGGCCAGAACAATAATTCCCAAGTCTATTGAAGCTACCTTCTTAACTTTTGGGGGATTCGACTTGTATTGAACTCTGATCGCCGTGGACGATTTTTGACTCGTTACCCTCTTCTTCGTCTCAACACCTACTTCTACGGGGATTGAGGCGTACCAGGCGTTCTTGGTCTCGTCGCGGTATACCTCTAGCCTACCCCCTTTGCCAAACCACATCAGCCTGCCGGCGAACTTGACCTCGAGGCCGAAGTCCTTCAGGGTCAGTTTATGGCCATGCTCGTCCACGACGTACCCGTCCTGCCTCACGACGAGCAGCGACTTCCTCTTTTTGGTTTCTTTATCCTCCCAGTACCCCAGCATCCCCACGCGCTGCGCGTAAGGCGGTAGATTTCCTTGTTTCTTTAGCCTAAGAAGATAAGATAAGATAAGATAAGAGAAGAGAAGAGAAGAGAAAGATGAGCGGACCTCGTCCTTCTTCTGCACGGCGGCCCGTGCGTTGACGCCCAGTTTGCCCTTATACTTCTCGCGATGCGCGTTCCACGCCCCCTCGAGGTCCACATCGCGCTGTTGGAAGAACCTCTGCCTCCCCTGGCGGTCAAGCTCGCTGAAAGGCTTGGCCGAGAGCCGCTGACTTCCCGAGCTCCCTCTCCGGAAAACCGTTTGGTAGAAGATGCACGACGTTTGTTTTTTGTTGGCGGATTTGACTTCGTAGATTAGACGCCCTCCTCAGGTATCGCGGGAGTAGAAGTCGGCTGCCGCTCCCCATCTTCTAAGAGTCGACGGGAAGAAGACGTCTTAAAAGAGGACGCGCTTTCTCTATGGTTAAAAACCTTTACCCCGCCCCTAGAACGGGCGAGGTTTGTCGCTCTTTTATCATCACATAGGTAACCGGTTTGGCGGCGTATTTGTGTTGCTCACTTGAAACTTGAACACGGTATGCGCTGGACCTAGAAGGTTTAAACCTCGAATCGGGTTTGCGTATGACGGGGCGCTGCATAGGCTGAGGCCGTCCCGAAAACCAATTTACTTATTTATTTCTGCTGGATTTTAAAACCTACCATGCCATCGGTAATCGTTAGCTACCCCTTGCGGGCGCGGTTTACCGGTTGGCCGGCGCGCTAACCGTAGGATGGGGAACGCGGGAAGTGCCCGCGGCTCTGGCGGCGGGGAAGCGCTTTCATCCCGGCTACCTCGCCTGCGCCCCAGGGGCAAGCCGGCCATCCTCACCATGGCCGAATCGCCAAATATTGTTCGGCCCAGCTAAAAATCGACCGTAAGGGAGCGGGCTATCCGCCCCCACCCTCCCCTCCCCCACACAGGACTTTTGCCCCATTTGTCATCCAATAAGGTTAAAACGCGGTCCCACGTCAATTGTTGTCTTGAGAATAATAATGTTCATGGGTAAGGGCGGAACTGGAAAGACCTCCAGCGCTTTGGCGACCGCTGCGTTGGCCGCCCATACCGGTCGTAAAACGCTCGTCATTTCAACGGATGGTGGGCACTCCTTGCCTGATGCGTTAGACGCGCCCGTGGGCAACGAACCGACGCGCGTGGCCGACAACCTCTACGCCATGGAACTGGACGCCAGGAACGAAATACAAAAGAACTGGGGAAGCATAAGAGATTACATGAGCGCCTTTTTCGCCACGAAGCTAGATGAAAGCTTGGCGGCGGAACTTGCCCAGTTCCCAGGCATAGAAGAGCTACTGGGGATACTCAAGATCAAGGAGTTTAAGGAGCGGTGGGACCTAATGGTTTTGGACTCCGCCCCTACCGGGCAGGCACTTCGTTTTCTGGCAGTACCAGAGGTGATGGGGAGATTTGGCATGGAGTTGATCCGTCTTCAAAAAGCGGCGACCAAGCTCCTCAGACCGATGCAGGGGTTGCTGCCTTTTCCGGTACCGGATGAAACCGTATACGAGCAAGCGCAGGCGATGATCGACAACTTAAAGGAAGCGGGCGAGATCATGAGAGACCCCTCGACTTCCTCCATAAGGTTGGTGACGAATCCCGATAAGTTGTCAGTGATGCAAACTCAGAGGAATTTCACTTTCATGAGCCTTTTTGGCTTCAACGTAGATATGGTGATCTTGAACAGGTTTTACCCCAGCGAGGCGGGCGAGTACTTCGATGGCTGGAAGAAAATTCAATCCGACTACTCCCGCTTGGTTGAGTCATCTTTTTACCCAATACCCGTAAGGAAGGTCAGACTTTTCCCCTCGCAGATGGTGGGGCTGCAGCAGCTGGAGATGATGGGACGGGAGATCTATGGAGATGAGGACCCGTCGAGAGTATATTACGTCGGAAAGCCTTTCGAGATCTCAAAGGGGGAAGAAGAGGGGCAGTATTTGTTGAAATTGCAGATACCCTTCACGAAAAAGGGGGATGTCGAGCTCTCTCAAAACGGGGATGAGCTAGCGATTTTGGTCAAGACTTCCGCTACCGTTTACGAGAGGCATATGGTACTTCCTTCAGTGCTGTCGGGGAAGGAAGCGAAGTCCGCGAAGTTCACTGCCGAGCAGCAATTGGTGATAACTTTCTCGCGATGGGAAGTGCAGAAGCGGTTCATCGCGAAACGGAAGGGAAGTAAAGCGAATCCGTTGGAGGAACGGGCCGCGGCTGAGATGGGCGTAAAGGCGTAAAAACACTTCCTTTTATATATCGGCTTGTCTGCCGGAGATGGAGACGGAGAGGGGTCGGGTGGGTCAAACGGCGAGGGCGTCGGCCGCAGTGGAGATCTTCTTGATCAGCTTTTCCAAAAGAGGCTAGCTGTTTTGGCGAACGGTCTGCATGACCTCCTAATAATGCCGCTGTTAGTCGCTGCGATGCTGGATGTGGATAACCCCCACGTCAAGTTGGCCAGGAGAGAGTTGCTCATGGCCATAAAAGAAGAGCTGGAAAGGGAAATAGCCAAAGGGGGGAACGAACCGCAAACCCGCCGCAAGAAAATAGTGGTAGAGTAGCTTAGTCCTCGTTCGTGCACTTTTTTCCACATTTGACTCGCCAAAGACCCGTCATACTTGTAGATATTTATTTCCTTCATCGCCTTCTCCCTCATCGCTCTATGCTTTTCCAAGAAATCGTTCAGTTTTTCGACGAGGATCTGCTTTAGTTCCCCGGATAACATGTTGCCTGAACGATAATCCTCCTCTATCCTCATTATCCTCTGGTCATCTTCTTCGAAGTAGTAGTATAGCCACTGAAAGGAAACGTCTACGTCCGGATTGCCGCCGTACTTCCTCTGCAATTCGACCGTGGCTTGCCCGCCGGAAAAGGCGTACTTCATGATTTTCCTCTCGACCGTTTTCGGGTCGTCATCTAGATAAATGGCGGATTCTGGTACGGATGAGCTCATTTTTCCCTCGGGCCCGGTCAAGGGCGGTAAGAACTTGCTGTGTATCTGAGCTGCCTTGAAGTAGCCCAAGCTCTCTGCCATATCCCTCTGTAGCCTCCAGTAGGGATCCTGATCTATGCCGGCGGGGATTAGGCAGCGCCTTTTCTCGAACATGGTAGGGACGATTTGAAGCGCAGGGTAGAAAATTATGCCGATATTTGAAGAGGCGTCTAAGCCAAACGTCGCCTTAGCCTCGGAGAAGGTTATCTTCTTGGCTACTTTAACGGCTAAGGGGTACATGTTTCTCACGTACTCGGTGTCTTGAAATATGAACGTCTTATCGGGGCTGAAGCCCACTGCTATTATGTCGGCTATGTTTTCTTTGGACCATTCTCTGGTTTGATCGAGGTCGACCTCTTGGTTTCTCAGGAACTTTTCATCATCGGTTATTTCTATGTAAACGTCAAGGTCAAACTTATCCTGAAGCCACTTGGTGAAGAGGAAGGGTATGAGGTGGCCTATGTGCATCGCCTGCGAGGGTCCCCTGCCCGTATACGCGTAGAAGCCCTTGCCTTCTGCTTGTTCTTTGAGGATGAGGTCTAAATCCCTGTGCGAAAAGAAAACGTTCCTCCTGAGCATGACGTGTAGTTCGCCCGCCTGCCTTGCTATTTCCTGCTTTATATCATCCGTCAGTTTCTGCGTTCCGAACTGTTCTATCAGCTTGTCGTAATCTACTTTTCCTTTGACTTCCCAGGGCGTTACTGTGAAGTCGTCTGGCATGAGGGGTACGGCCGATGGATTTTAAGCGTTATCTGTGTACATATTAGTACATGAAAGCCTTAAATATGACAGCCCCGCTTACTTATGGCTAATATAGAGAAGATTCGGTATGATCTGAGCCAGGATGAGGAACCACGTCAATGGTATAACATACAGGCTGATCTAAGGGAACCAATCCCGCAACCCGTTGATCCGTCCGAAGACGGTCACAGGATGAAGGTTCTGGGGGAAGTGCTACCCAAGCAGGTGCTTCAACACGAAATGGGGACCGAAAGGTACTACGATATACCGGATGAAGTGCTAAATATGTACCTTCAGGTTGGAAGGCCGACGCCCATATTCAGGGCCAGAAGATTTGAGCAATACCTAGGCGCCCCGATAAAAATATTCCTAAAGGCTGAATCTCATACACACACGGGTAGCCACAAGATAAACAGCGCGATCGCTCAGGCCTACTTCTCGAGGGCAGAGGGGGCCGAAAGGGTTACCACGGAGACGGGCGCGGGTCAATGGGGGTCTGCAGTTTCCTTGGCATCTGCTCTGGTAGGCGTTCACGCTGACGTTTTCATGGTCAAGGTGAGCTACGAGCAGAAGCCCTACAGGCGGACGCTGATGCGGATGTACGGGGCGGACGTGCACGCAAGCCCCACGGATCTGACGGAATTCGGCAGAAGGGTCCTGAAGGAGAACCCCACCCATCCGGGAAGCCTCGGGATAGCCATAAGCGAGGCCGTGGAGTACGCGGAAATGATGAAGGGAAAGTACAACGTGGGCAGCGTGGTCAACGCTGACATATTGTACAAAACCATAGCGGGCATGGAGGCCAAGAAGCAGTTGGAGCAGATGGGAGAAGACGTTGATGCCGTGATAGGCGTGGTTGGCGGAGGGTCCAATTACAGCGGGCTAGCTTTCCCTTTCATTGGAGAAGAATTGAGGAAGGGGCACGTGAGGAGGAGGTATATAGCGGCCGGCTCCCTCGAAGTCCCCAAGATGACCAAGGGAATATATAGGTACGATTTCCCCGACACCGGAAACGTCCTGCCCGAGGTAAAGATGTACACGATCGGGGCCGATTTCATCCCACCACCAGTTTTCGCCGGAGGGTTGAGATATCATGGTGTGGCCCCATCGCTGAGTTTACTCATGAAAGAGGGGATCGTCGAGAGTCGGGACTACGACCAAGAAACGTCTTTTGCTTATGCCAAGGAGTTCGCGCGGCTTGAGGGTATAGTGCCCGCTCCAGAGACTAGTCACGCCCTACCCATACTGGTCGAGTTGGCCAGGAAGGCCAAAGCGGAAAACCAGCCCATAAGCGTGCTCGTGAGTTTCTCCGGGCACGGGCTCCTTGACCTGGGCGGTTTTTCGCAGGTCCTTGGGCTTTAAGGGTAGGGTGGGCGGTCCTATCTGCTGGGTGGCGGCCGGTCGGTATCTTCCCCGCGCCATCGATTTCTTTTTTGTCTACGAGCGCTTCTTCGAAGCGCTGCCCCCCGCTCATTAGTTTGCCCATCCTCGAGTCCCAAATGGCAGCCATCCTCCTGAGCGTGTCGGAAAACTTGTCTGAAAGATAGTACATTCCCCTCTCCTTCCCCAGAACGCCAACCCCGACGAGCTGGCGCAAGGCTGAATAGTAGCTGGCCTGCGAGACGCCGGGATGTTTCTTGAGGAAAGTCCTCCACTCCGATACCGGCATCTCGCCGTGATCTGCGACTTCGTTGAGTATCATCCCCGCGACTACGGAGAGCTCTTCCGGTTTTCTGGGAAAAATGCACTTGAGGACGTCTTCCATAGTTGCCTCTCCCCAATCGGACCTGGGTTTAACTATTATAAGGGCGCTACTCTTCACGTGGAAGAAATGCTGACGGGGTTTTTGTGCGATCCCGCGAAAGTGCGCAGTTAAACCTACAACAAGCGTCCCATTGCGTGGGCGCGGTAACGGTCGGGCTGCTGCGAAAGTAATTTAGTCGGGAAAAATCTTGGGCTCGTTCTAATATTACTGAAATGCAGGGTTTTTCTGAGGGTCGGGCCAAATCCGTCCATTGGGTGGAGAGAACAGAAGCTGAAAAGGTCGTATTCATTTTCACGGGCCCCATTTCGCTGCGAGCACGTGGGAAGGGGTGGGTATACCGAGCGCCGGGGAATCAGCGAGTTATCGGGTCACAGCGGTGAATTTTTAGGTTTTTGGTCGTTCGGAAGGCTATACTAGCGGGATGGGCACTTCTGTAGGCCAGGTGCTTTCATAGGTCAACTCTAGCCCACCACCGGGTACCAAATCCCCAGCGCTAGTGGGCGCTTCCATGGGAGGGCGTGCTGTGCTCGGGTTTGCCGCGTCGGAGCGTAGCCGCCGCTGAGGTCCTTCACATTCGTAGGCCCTGTGGGCTTAAAAGAAAACTTGGAAAGCCTGAGAACGCCGGGAGATTACTGGTTATCGGGATATGGTGAACCGAGGACTAGGTCTCGTCTTCTTCAACAGTTTCAAAATAGGTAGGTTTATATATAATTGGATATGAACGATTTCTGTGTGCATGGGCAGTAGGGTGGTTGCAAAGACCCAAGACCTCCTTTAGAAAGAGAGGGAGGGGTACGTGCACACACAGAGGAGGAGGGGGACTGAAAATGGAGGGCGCTTCCCAGCGCGATCGGTGGGACCGCGCGGTCCTACCTTCACTCCTGGGTGGGTGCGTCCTGACGGGGGCGGGGCGGAAGATC